>Ga0306920_100004347_pt1 | contig 18155 bp, 18 predicted proteins | sample flu12Cox44000170_FD_204666 | JGI IMG/M metagenome (GOLD analysis project Ga0306920, IMG submission 204666) | Lab enrichment of tropical soil microbial communities from Luquillo Experimental Forest, Puerto Rico - flux4day.12C.oxic.44.000.170 (v2)... | ecosystem: Environmental > Terrestrial >... | reverse complement strand
ATATGGCTTCGGTACGGCGATTTCATCGTGAAGAATGGAACTGTGACTACAAAAAACGTGTACAAACTTTACAAGCAGGCCGAAAAAGTCTGTGATTTCATTGTCCGCGTTCGCAGCGGCCAAAGTCTAGCCTTCACTTGCCGAGGGCGTTTTGGTTGTTTCGCCTGCCGCCGGCGGTTGCCGCGTCGGTGGGAGGCCATCGAGTCTGGAGGCGCTGTCAAGCCAGACTTGCGCGAGTTGCAAGTAGGACGCGCGAACTTCCTTGGTTCGCGCCTCGCGCGCCCATTCAAAACACTCCTCCGCCATCGCTCGATACTCGGCGGCCGTTTTCATACAAGTCGCCCCCCGGCCGTTTTCGCAATTGCCGCTATTCTTTTTTATTAAATAAAACCAAGTGTCGATTGTTGATTTCGATCAAACAAAACTGACTCGGCTCAGTCTGAAATCTATTTCCGTTGGCCTTCTCGCTCACGCCTCGGGCGTCGACAGCATCAGCGATCGATACCTAAGTGTCGCGATTTGATCCGTTGGTATAGGCCAAGGGCGACCCTTCGAAATGATGCGCAGCCGACACATGCACAAAAACTGGTCATTCGGCCAAACAAGGCGGCGCGGCCGATGAGAAATTCGATCTGTGGCGAGGATGTTAGGGGTTTGCGCGATGCGCGCCGCCGGAAGTTGATCTCGATCAAAGTGCAGAAAATAAATTTTGGATATTGGCTAAATGGCAGGAACGGTTCTGAGTATTTTCAGAGTGATTTCCAGCAGAGCATAAGCCATGCGAATCGACGATTTCCGTCGCAGCGCCAATGTCGAGGATGATCGCGAAGCGAGTGCATCGCGCGGCGTGCCGGGCGGCGCCGGCGGTCTCGGCGTCGGCGTGGTAGTCGTTGTCACGCTGATTGGGTGGTATCTCGGCATTGACCCAAACGTGTTGCTTAACGGCGCGCAGCAAGTTCTCGGCGGTGGGTCTTCGGAACAGTCGAGCCCAGCTCCGCCGGTGACCGCCGGCACACCTAACGATCCAACTGGGCAGTTCGTCGCCGCGATACTGGGCGACACCGAGGATCGCTGGACGGAAATCTTTGCCGCTGCCGGCCGGACTTATCACGCGCCGAAATTGCGCTTGTTTTCTGGATCCGAGCCGACCCCCTGCGCCTTCGCCCACGCGGCAATGGGGCCGTTTTATTGCCCGCGCGACCAGCGCGTCTATCTCGACACTTCGTTCTTTGACGATCTGCAAAACAAGTTTGGCGCCTGTTCGAGCAGCAAGGCGTGCCAGTTCTCCGAAGCTTATGTCGTCGCTCACGAAGTCGGTCATCATGTCCAAAACGAACTCGGCGTTTTGCCGCGCGTCACGCAGGCGCAACAGGCCGCGTCAAGCCAAGCAGAGGCGAACCAGCTCCAAGTGCGCGTCGAATTGCAGGCGGATTGCCTCGCTGGCGTGTGGGCCAATCGTGCTCAGCAGAAACACAATTTCCTCGATCCTGGCGACGTCGATCAGGCGCTGCAAACGGCGACCGCAATCGGCGACGATCGTTTGCAAAAAGAGATGCAAGGCTATGTTGTGCCTGACTCTTTCACCCATGGCAGCGCCGAGCAACGCAAACGCTGGTTCACGACAGGCCTAACCGGCGGCTCGGTTGCCGGCTGCGACACGTTTAGCGCGCCACAGCTATGAACCTGCGGGCATGAGGTGCGCTGGTCGAAAACGGATGCGTTAAGTTGGTGTGGGCTGAGGGGCTGTCTCATATGGGAGTCCGAAAATGTGCGACTACAGCCTCCAGAGCGTCAAATCACGGCCGGCGAGAGTGGGCGACAAACTGATCACGCGGGATTTCGGCACAGGCACAATAGGGTTTGCCGGATCGAGCGACATCGAAGTTGCGGTCTGCGTGTTGCCTGGAACCGAGTTATCGTTTGCGAGCGACGCTCGCCGTCTGTCGACTGGCCTTTTTCCATGGCGCGACAAGTCCATCAATCACAAGACCGCGATCTTTCGGCAGATCAACAAAGGAAGGCTCGCCGCTCATCATGACGCGCTGGAATTTCCAGACGGCCAGATCGTCCTCCTGACGCTGATGCGGGCGGGACAAGAGGCAACCGTGCTTCAACTGCCGGCGGAACCGAAGACTGCCGCCGAGGTCGCGGCGCGAACGCGCACGGCGTTCGTCGGTTGAGCGCCTCAAGGCACGACCTGGGCAAACTATGGCATCGGGTCGGTGACCAGGCCCGCTGGCGATCGAGCTGTGAGAATCGGAATCTAAAGGAGAAATGACATGGGCATCATCAGTTGGATCGTACTCGGCCTCATCGCCGGGTTTATCGGAAGCAAAATTGTCGACAAGCAAGGCCAAGGTTTTTGGCTCAACATCGCGCTTGGGATCGTCGGCGCGCTGGTGGGTGGATTTCTGTTCGATCTCTTCGGCGCGGCCGGCGTCACCGGTTTTAATCTCTACAGCATGATCGTCGCAGTCGTCGGGTCTATCGTAGTGCTACTGATCTACAACGCACTAATGGGTTTTCGCAGTCGAGCATGAATGCGGTTACAGATCGTCGTAGCCGAGCGTGAGGGGCATCAGCTAACCAATGGAGAAAAGCAATGTCTGGATTCGATGATATGATTCGTTCAGCCGCTCCGGGTGGCAACATCGGCAAACCGTTGATGCTCGCTCTTGGTGCTTTGCTGGCTTCGGGCGCTTTGTTCCGCGCAAGCGGTGCAGGACAGACTGCCAACGTGCCGACGCAACCGACATCAGACGATGGTGCTGGTAGCGTGCTTGGTGGTTTGGGCGGGCTGTTGAAGAAACTGGAGCAGGGTGGGCTTGGAGACGCGGCCAATTCCTGGATCGGTTCCGGACAAAATCAGTCGGTTTCACCTGGTCAGCTTGGTTCGGCTCTTGGTCCCAGTATCATTAAGACGCTGTCTCAGAAGTCCGGCCTCTCCGAGGAGGACATCACCAAACAGCTATCGCAGATCCTGCCTGGGCTCGTAGACAAATTGACCCCAAACGGCAGGGTCCCGACAGCGACTGAGTTATCTCAAAAAATGTGAAGACGTAGTTTTCGGCGGAACACTGGTTGCTCGGCGGGCCGGACAAAGACATTAGGTCCGGCCTGCCAGCCGGCTTGCCTCGTAATCGAGGCAACGCACGGAATCTCTAGTGCAGCTTTCGTTTTCGTTCCTGCTCTGCACGATACATTTCAAGGCAGAACAGAAGGAACGCGACGACCGTGTCGTCACGCACGACAGCCCTGCCAAGCGCGCCAGACATAGACCCCCCGACCTGTTGGACCCCCGACCTGTTGGCTTCGTACCCCATTAATAGCGCGAGTCGTTGGCCTCCAGTGTGCTCTATGGGCAACGCTCACGAGTGATTTGAGCGCTACGGCACTAGGCCGTGCGGCAACCTAGGGATGCAGGAGACATGATCAAGCGACGAGGTGGGCATGGCGCGCGTCGCATCCGGACGTGGAAGGCGGGCGGTGGCCGATGCAATCCCAGTCTACGCCCTAGACGTGCTGACCGCCGTTGATGTGAATCTCGGCGCCGTTGAGGTACGACGCGGTATCGGTACACAGCACGTAAATGATCTTGGCGACTTCATCCGGCGTACCGAGGCGATGCATCGGAATATGTTCGACGATCTTCTCGGTTCCCGGAGACAGCATCGACGTGTCGATTTCGCCCGGCGCGATGGCGTTGACGCGTATGCCGATTGCGCCGAAATCCGCGGCCATTTCCCGCGTCAACGCCGCGAGAGCCGCCTTTGACGTCGCATAGGCTGCGCCGGCAAAGGGATGCACGCGCGAACCCGCGATCGAGGTTACATTAACCACCGAGCCTTTCGCTGCTTTTAATTCATCGAGCAGACCGCGCGCGAGCGTGATCGGAGCGAAAAAATTGACCTGAAAAACATGCTGCCAATCCTGATGCGAGGTGTCGATTGAGCTTAACCGCTGGCCGCCCCCAGCTTTAGGCGAAATTGCCGCGTTGTTGACCAGTGCGTGCAGTTCGCCGTTGAGCCGCCGCTTGGTCTCAACGATTGCTTGTTCGGTATTTTCCGGATTCGACAGATCCACCTGGATATGGTCTTCGGGTCCTGCTTCCCACGGGCAATTTTCGGGAAACGGATGGCGTGAGCAGGTGATCACGCGCCACCCGGCTGCCGCGAAGCGCTTAACCGTAGCGTGGCCGATACCCCGGCTCGCTCCGGTGAGAAGAAGCGTACGTCGGGGCTGGTTGCTTGTCGGCATCTCAAATGCTCATGGATACAGCCGCGTCTTGACCCATGGCGCGGTTGGATTCGCGCGTGTGAATGCGACGCGATCATGCAATCGGAACGGCCGCTCCTGCCAGAACTCGATTTCCTGCGCAGCAACTCTATAGCCAACCCAGAATGGCGGCCGCGGCACCGTGCCGACAGCGAATTTCGCGGTGAATCGCGCAATCGCCTTCTCGAATGCCAACCGGCTTTCCAGCTCGGTGGATTGTTTACTCGCCCAGGCGCCGATCTGCGCCATCCGCGAACGCGAGGCAAAATAGGCGTCGGCCTCTGCAGGGGAGACCGTCTCAACTTGGCCGCGCACGCGCACCTGACGCTGCAGCGATTTCCAATAAAAGGTCAGCGCCGCCTTCGGCGCGGCGGCAAGTTCGTGGCCTTTGATGCTCTCGGCATTGGTGTAGAAGACGAACCCGCGCTCGTCGAAACCCTTTAGCAACACCATCCGTGCATTGGGAAGACCCTGGGCATCGACCGTCGCAAGCGCCATGGCTTCGGGATTGACGGGCTCCGACTGCTTGGCATCGGCAAACCAGGCCGCAAACAGGCGCAGCGGTTCTTCGGCTTCCGTGAAGTCACCGCCCGTTAACCCCGTTGGGTGTTTTATAGGCGCCGCGTCCGACATCGTTCGGAGTACCCAAAGTGCCTGCGTGGGACGGCCAAGAGTGCTGCCGTCGGCATTTATATAGTGGAACCGCGACGCTGCGCCTATGCCGGTTGCTATGGCCGGCGCGGCCGATGCCAATGAAGCCTATCGCCGCCATTCTGTCGCTCATGCTCTCGGTTTTGGCGGTTTCCGGCTGTTCATATCAGCTCGCTTCGCTCGTCTCGGCCGAAGAGAACGCGCCGCAAGTGACGGGAACTATAAACCCGCCGGTCAAGACCACCGCGAACAAGTCCAAAAGTTCGCCCCAGGCCGAGCTTGACCTCGCTTATGCCCGCGCGGTGGCCGCGGAGGCCCTGTCGCGCGACAGCAGGGACGCAAGCCTGCCGTGGCAAAATCCGCACAGTGGCGCCCGAGGCAATATCACGCCCTTAGCGACGTCCTACTCCGAAGCGGGCATGGCCTGCCGCGACTTCCTCGCTAGCTACGTCCACGGCGACTCGCAGGATTGGCTCCAAGGGGCTGCCTGCCGCACCGCCAGCGGCGCCTGGGAAGTAAGGCAGCTGAAGCCGCTCAACTCGAGCTGATCGCGCTACCATCGATTCCGCCGGCTCGATTCGCTTGCATTGCGGGGCGCGCCTGGTGTTCCCACATTTGAAGTGGCCAAGCGGGGTGGGTCAGGGGCAGGCCCGAAATCGCAGCGCGGAGTTGCCAGGGGATGCGTGATCCCTATGAAGTCTTGGGTGTGGATCGCAAAGCCGGCGCCGGCGAGATCAAAAGCGCCTACCGCCGGCTCGCAAAGAAACTGCATCCCGACGCCAACAAGAACGACCCCAAAGCGGCTGGCCGCTTCGCCGAGCTGAACGCCGCACACGAACTGCTAGGCGACGAGGACAAGCGCAAGGCGTTCGATCGCGGCGAGATCGACGCAGAGGGAAAGCCCCGTTTCCGGGGCTTTGAAGGTTTCGGCGGAGGCGCTCGGCCGGGAGCCGGCTATGGCGGCTTTGGTCCGGACGCGAACTTCGAAAGCTTCAATTTCGGTCCCGAGGGCTTTACCCGCACGACGCGGCGGAGCCGGGGCGGCGGCCTTGGCGGCTTTGAGGACATTTTGAAAGAGGCTTTCGGTCAGATGGGCCGCGGTGGCCGGACTGGCGCGCGTTCCGATTTCGAGGCGGAGGGTTTCGGCGTTGGTGCCGACGTGCACGCCTCGCTAACCGTGAGATTGCCGGATGCGGCCCGCGGCGTCACCGAGCGGTTGCGGCTGCCGACAGGTAAGGACGTTGATGTCAAGATTCCGGCCGGAATCACCAATGGCCAGCAGATCAGGTTGAAGGGCCAGGGAATGGCCGGCCAAGCTGGCGCCGGCGATGTCCTCATCACAGTCTCTATTGCGCCGCATCCGGTCTTCGCGCTCGAAGGTGCCGACATCCGGCTTGATTTGCCGATCACTCTTTATGAGGCGGCACTCGGGGCGAAGGTGCGTGTGCCGACGCTCGACCGCCCGGTCGAGATTACAATTCCGGCGTGGACTTCAAGCGGCCGCACCTTCCGGCTCAAGGGCAAGGGCTTTCCCGCCAAGACCGGTCGCGGCGACCTTCTTGCCACGATCCGGATCGTGTTGCCGGACGGTAGCGACAGCGAACTCGAAGCGCTGATGAAAAAGTGGCAGAGTGAAAAGCGCTACGATCCCCGAAAAGATATGTGAGGGCCGCGCGGGCACCGCCGCAATTCGCCGGTTTGTGCTCGCCGCTTGCGCAGCCGCGCTATCATGCGAATTCAATCGATGGGAGAGCGCGGACGGCCAGCTCCGTGCCTTGCAACCAAAACAGCGGTGAGGATCAGCCCGGCGGCGCGTCGCGGCGATCGATCTGATCGTATGCAGCCTGCGCGATCTCTCGCAGCTTGCCGGTCTCCATCGGCCCGCTCAGCACATAGGCCAGATTCTGATCGACCCAATAATAAGCGGCATTCTGACCGCCGGTCGTGTAACGCAGGGCTGTCGCGCCGTCGCTGATGTGCCCGCAATAGAGCGTGAAGCGCTCGCCGGACGGGTTTTCGTACATAAAGAATGCCGAGGGTCCGGTTGGGCCAGGAAGCAGCCGACCGCCGACGAGTTTTAACCCCTGCTTGTCGAGCTCGGGGGCCTGCACTGGCGCGCCAAGTCGCTTCGACAGCCATTGCACCAGATGCGGCCGCTGATCGCCTGTCACCTCAACGGGATGGCGGACCTCCACCGTATAGAGCCGGTAGGCGAGTAGGGCATCATTGGTGAATTGCACCAGATCGGACGGCCTCTCGGTTTGCAGCCCATGCACCGTCCAGCCAGCGGCCGCGCCGATCAGGAATGCTGCCAAGCTCGCTGCGACCGCGGCAAGGGCGCCAAAGCGGCGGCGTGCGAGCCGATCGAGGTCAAAGCGCGACGGAGGCGTTTCGTACTCCAGGTGGCCATAACGCTGGCAAAGGAGGTCTGCTTGCTTGCGCCAGGCCACAACCCGCGCGGCGTCATCGGGATGTGTTGAAAGCCATGCCTCGACTACGGTGCGCCGATCGGCCGGCAGCTCGTTATCGACATAGGCATGGAGCTCTTCTTCGCTCACGTGATCTCGGTCGTTCATCGTTTTATCTCATCGTTACTTCACGCGGCGCAGCGCTGGGCGCTCGCCATCCAGATAGGCCTTAATTTCATTGCGGGCCCGGGCAAGGCGCGACATGACCGTGCCGATCGGCACACCCTGAACTTCGGACACCTCGCGGTAGGTCAGGCTTTCGAGCACCACGAGGAGCAGGGCGGATCGCTGTTCTTCCGTGAGTACTTCCAGCGCACGAACGATATCTCGCCCGCCGGAGTCCGGACCGCTCGCAGTCGCATCGGTATCCTTGATTGGCGTCACCACTGGCCGCCGCGCCAAGGTACGAAGGCGATTGCGATTAAGATTGGTCAGGATCGTATAGAGCCAAGCGCGCATATCTCCGCCGTGAAACAAATGTTCGGAACGGAGCGCCCGCACCAGCGTGTCCTGCACGATATCGTCCGCAGTTTCGGCGTCGCGGGTCAGTGCGCGCGCATAGCGCCGCAGCGCCGGAATTGCCGCCTCGATCCGCTCCCGAAATTCACTCAAGCATGGTCCTCCTTTAAATCACCTCATAGTCTATACTGCGCCACTGCCGTTTCGCCCACGCTGTATTCAAAAAACACCAGCAAATGCCGTCTATTCCGCCTTCCGGCCTGCGCTTGATGGTCCAACTACCCTATGCCATAGGAGGCGGAGCCTAGAAATCTGGTCTTGGTGCGGGGAATGCCGGAAAATTCGGGCCTCATGCGCGGCAAACGCGGCCTGGTTATGGGCGTCGCCAATAACCGATCCCTCGCCTGGGGGATTGCTAAAGCATGCCGCGGGCATGGCGCTGATCTTGCGTTTACATATCAGGGTGATGCGCTGAAAAAGCGTGTCGAACCGCTGGCCCACGAAGTCGGCGGCATTGTCGTCGGCGACTGCGACGTCACGGAGCCGAAGACGATCGATGCTGCTTTCGCGGCGGTGCAGTCCGCTTGGGGCTCAATCGACTTTTTGGTGCATGCCATTGCGTTTTCCGACAAGGATCAGCTCGACGGGCGCTATATCGAAACCACGGCGGAGAATTTCACAAAGACCCTGTTGATCAGCTGCTATTCATTTACCGCGATCGCCCAGCGCGCCGAGAAGTTGATGCCCAACGGAGGCTCCATGTTGACCCTGACTTATTACGGGTCGGAGAAATGGATGCCGCATTACAATGTGATGGGAGTGGCTAAGGCAGCGCTTGAAGCGTCGGTTTATTACCTCGCGGCGGATCTCGGTGTTAAAAATATTCGGGTCAATGCGATTTCCTCGGGACCAATCAAGACTCTCGCTGCCTCGGGCATTGGCGATTTCCGCTACATTCTCAAATGGAATGAGCACAATGCCCCGCTTCGCCGCAGCGTCACGATTGAAGAGGTTGGCGAGGCAGGCGCATATCTCCTATCAGATATGTCGCGCGGCGTGACTGGCGAAATTCATCACGTCGACGCCGGCTATCATATCGTCGGCATGAAGCATCCGGACGCGCCGGACATCGTAGTTGGCAAAGAATGACGCCCTTTTCTGCAAGTTTCCGGACCGGAGCCGGAACTCGTAAAAAAGCGAAACGAGCATGCCGGTCCTTTATTATATTCGACACGGCGAAACCGATTTCAATCTTCAGGGCCGGTTGCAGGGCCGCCGCGACACCTTGCTGAATGCGCGTGGGCGTCTGCAGGCTGCGGAATGCGCAGGCGTCTTGCACGATCTCTTCGCGCGCGAGCACCGACAGCCGCAAGATTTCAGATATATTTCCAGCCCGCTCAAGCGCGCACGTGAAACTATGGAGATTCTGCGCGCCGCGCTTGGGCTCGAACCGCGCGATTACGATGTCGACGCGCGGTTGATCGAAATCGCTTACGGAGAGTGGGAGGGCCTGACGCTGTCGGAGATCGAGGCGCAAGACTCCGGCGTGTTGTCGCGGCGCGAGCGCGACAAGTGGGATTTTGCACCGCCTGGCGGTGAGAGCTACCGGCAACTCGCGACTCGGATCGGCGACTGGTATCGCTCACTCACGTGCGATGTTGTTGTGACGGCGCACGGCGGCGGCGTGCGGGCGCTCATGGCGCAGTTCGACATCCTGCCTCAAGATGAAGCTACCCATGCGCGGATCGAACAGGGCGTCGTTTATGTTTTTGCGGACGGCAAGATGGCGCGCTACGCCTGATTGGGCCAAATCCTCGCTACCCAAAACAAAAGCGGCCGAACACCGTTCAGCCGCTTGGCGGGATCGAGGACCCCGCGAAATCTGAAGGTCATACCGGCGCGGCCCCAATACGAGGTGCGCGCCTGTAACTTCAGGAGGACTTGGTTTTCTTCTTGGCTTTCTTCTTCTTCGCCATGACTCTCTTCCTTGGTTTGCGCTGATGAACTTCGGCAGGGTTAGTAAAGTCGCGGGCTTGATCGCTCTTGACCTCGCCCCCTTACCGAAAGAAACAATGACACAGAGCCGGTTCCCACCGCAATCGAAAAACGTAAATAATGCTTATTTTTCCGTAACTTAATGTACGTTCAGCTTGCGATTAATCAGTGTTCAGCGAGATGAATGAGGCATGAACGGCAAATCGCGTCCGTCTCGCTGATCTGCCCATTTCGCCGACAAAATCATGCGGTGGCGAGAAACGCGGCAAGCTCGCTCATCGTGATCGGCCGGCTTTGGTGGGCGATGCGCGCGTTTGACCCGGTAGAACCTGCGGGCTACGAAGCCGCGCAGGCTTCGCCGTGGATTTCATTGTAAGCCACTTAGCGCCATATCCGCCTCATGTCGTTCAATACGTTCGGGCATTTATTTCGAGTCACGACCTTTGGCGAAAGCCATGGGCCAGCGATCGGCTGTGTGGTTGACGGCTGTCCGCCGCGCATTCCGCTGACCGAGGCCGACATTCAACCCTATCTTGATCGCCGGCGGCCGGGTCAGTCGCGCTACACGACGCAGCGCCAGGAGCCCGATGCGGTCAAGATCCTGTCCGGCGTTTTTGTCGATGAGGCGAGCGGTAAACAAGTCACGACCGGCACGCCGATCGCGCTTCTTATCGATAACGTCGATCAACGCTCAAAAGATTATTCGGATATCAAGGACAAATACCGGCCCGGCCATGCCGATTACACTTATGATGTAAAATACGGCTTGCGCGATTATCGCGGCGGCGGGCGCCAATCGGCCCGCGAGACCGCAATGCGGGTCGCCGCCGGCGCAATCGCACGCAAGATCGTTCCCGCGCTTAAGGTGCGCGGGGCGTTGGTGCAGATGGGACCGCATCGTGTCGACCGCGCCCGCTGGGATTGGGACGAGATTGAGCGCAATCCGTTCTTTTGTCCGGACGCCAGAATGGCGGCGACGTTTGGCGATTATCTGGATGGCTTGCGCAAACGTGGATCCTCCATCGGCGCGGTCATCGAAATTGTCGCCGAAGGCGTGCCCGCCGGGTTAGGCGCGCCGATCTACGGCAAACTGGACGGCGATCTCGCCGGCGCCCTGATGAGCATCAATGCCGTCAAGGGCGTGGAGATCGGCGCGGGTTTTGGCGCAGCTGAACTTACCGGCGAGCAGAATGGAGATGAGATGCGCATGGGCAATGACGGCCGGCCGCGGTTTCTCTCCAATAACGCCGGCGGCATTCTCGGCGGCATTTCCACCGGGCAGCCTGTGGTCGCCCGTTTCGCAGTCAAGCCGACATCATCGATTCTCATTCCGCGACGCACCGTCGATCGTTACGGAAAAGAGACCGATATCTCGACCATTGGCCGGCATGATCCGTGCGTCGGCATTCGCGCGGTACCGATCGGAGAGGCGATGGTGGCTTGCGTAATCGCCGACCATTTCTTGCGTCAGCGCGGACAGGTCGGCGAGGCTCCCACTTGGCCATTCCCGGCGCCGGCACGCTGAACGGGGTACGAAGCGATCGATGAGTTTTGCTGATATCATGCGGCGAGCGAGCGCGGCCGTAATCGGGGAAGCAACACGGAAATGAACGACGCGCATCAACGCATTCGAGCGGCGATTGCCGCCTTTGCGCGCGGCGAGCTCATTATCGTCGCCGATGACGACGACCGCGAAAACGAGGGCGATCTATTCGTGGCTGCAAGTCTGTGCACGCCGGAGAAGATGGCGTTCATCATTCGTCATACGTCCGGAATCGTCTGCGCTCCGCTTGCGCCGGAGGAGGCTCGGCGCCTCCACCTTGATCCGATGGTGGCGCTCAATGACGCGCCGCTCGGTACCGCTTTCACCGTATCGGTGGACGTACGCCACGGGCTCACCACGGGAATTTCCGCGGAGGAACGCAACAATACGGTGCGAGCGCTGGCCAACGGCAATTTCGGTCCATCGGATTTCGTCCGACCGGGCCACGTCTTTCCCTTGATGGCGAAAGAAGGCGGCGTGATGATGCGTTCCGGTCACACCGAAGCTTGCGTCGATTTATGCCGACTCGCCGGCGTCGCGCCGATCGGCGTTCTGGCTGAGCTGATGAACGACGACGGGACCGTGATGCGAGGCGCCGAGCTTGCCGACTTCGCGCAGCGGCAAAAGCTGCAGCGCATTACCATCGCCGAACTTATCGCCTACCGGCAAGCCCGGGACAAATTGATCGAGCGCGTAGGGGAGTTCCCGGTCGAATCCGAGATCGGCATGCTGACGGGTTATGCTTTTATAACGCCGTTCGATCCGGTTCATCACATGGCCTTCGTGCACGGCCGGATCGGTGATGGCAAGAACGTGCTTACCCGGCTGCATCGCGCCAATATCATTTCCGACGTGTTCGGGGGCGCCAAGCTGATCCGCCAGGCTCTGGCGCGCTTCAAAGCCGAGGGCAGGGGGGTGCTGGTGCTGTTGCGCGACGGCACTGCCGGTGTGCCGGTCATTTCGATTCCGAAATTCGCAGAAACGCCTTCAGGCGAGGCCCGCACGCGCCAGTGGCGCGAAGTCGGACTCGGTGCGCAGATCCTCAAGGATCTCGGTGTCAATTCGATCAGGCTTATCACCTCGTCGCGGCCGACGACCTATGTCGGTTTGTCCGGATTCGGCATCGAGATCGTCGGCACCGAGCCGATGGAAGGGTAGCGTCTTCTTGCTGCGCCTGAGCCAGTTCGTCTCAGCTCATCGCGGCGGCGCGTTTGGGAAATAGTTGCGGCCGCAGCTTGGGATGGCAACCCATCATTTTGGGAGCGTAGGGTGTTTCGGCGCCCAGCTCCTCCGCGGCATGCCAGGCCCAGCGCGGATCCCACATCGCGCCCCGCGCAAGACAAATCATGTCCGCCTTGCCCGATGCCACGATGTCTTCGGCCTGCTGGTAGCCGGCGATCAGTCCCACCGTCATGGTGGTGATGCCGCTTTCTTTTTTCACTTTTTCCGCGAACGGAACTTGATAGCCCGGCGCGAGCGGAATTTTCTGCTTCGGATCGAGTCCGCCGGTGGATACGTCCATATAGTCTATCCCGCGCTTCTTGAGCTCTTTCGCAAGGATGACCGCCTCTTCCGGTGCCCAGCCGCCATCCACCCAGTCGGTCGCAGAGATCCGCATCCCGATGGGCTTTTTTTCGGGAAATACCTTCCTAACAGCTTCGAACACTTCGATGGGGAAGCGGATGCGGTTCTCGATGGATCCGCCATATTCGTCGCTGCGTTGGTTGGAAATCGGTGACATGAATTGATGCAGCAGATAGCCATGGCCACCGTGCAACTCGATCACGTCATAGCCGATGCGATCGACACGCTTGGCGGCGGCGGCGAATTCTTCGACGCAACGCTTGATGTCTTCCTTGGTCATGGCGTGCGGCACAGGCCAGCCGGTGTCGTAGGGGATTGCCGACGGCGCCTCCGGAGTCCATGCGCCTTCGGCCTCACTCAAGATCGGCTTGCCGCCCGCCGCCGGCGGCGTAGTCGGCCCTTTGCGGCCGGCATGCGCAAGCTGCACGCCTAATTTGGTGACGCCGTAGGTCCGACAGAAATCATGAACCCGCTTGAGAGCCGCCTCGTTCTCGTCAGACCACATGCCCGCGCATTTCGGCGAAATGCGGCCGCGCGGATTGACATTGGTCATTTCGCACATCACGAGTCCGGCGCATCCCAAGGAAAAGCTGCCGAGGTGCATTAAATGCCAGTCGTTGGCGGAGCCGTTGTTGGAATTGTATTGGCACATCGGCGACACCACGACGCGATTAGGCAGGGTAAGCCCGCGTAGCGTGATCGGCGAGAAGAGAACGCTAGCCATTTTTAGGTCCTTTGGATGAAGAGACGAAATGGGCGCTTGCCATATCACGAAAAATAAGACGGGGGCAGGTGCTACTTCTGCAGGTGCGCGATGATCTCGACATGCGCCGAATATCGGAATTGATCGACTGGAATGACCGATAACAGCCTGTACCCGCCATCGACAAGCAGGCGCATATCGCGTGCGAATGTGCCCGGACTGCACGATACCGCGACGACCGTCGGGACACGACTGGCGGCGATCTCGCGCGACTGCATCTGAGCGCCCTGCCGGGGCGGATCAAAAACCACCGCATCGAAGCGATTGAGCTCCGCCGCACTTAGCGGCGACTTGAACAGATTGCGCCGTTCGGCGTGAAGTGGTTTGAGGCCGGGCGCGCTTGCCGCCGCGCGCTCTATCGCGGCGATCGCAGATTCGTCCTCATCGAACGCGAACACGCGGGCACGGGGAGCAAGCTGCAACGCAAACGTTCCGACCCCCGCGAACAGGTCGGCGATCCGATCAGCCCCGTTACAGAAATCGCCGACATGGCGCGATAGCGTCATCTCGCCCAATGTGGTCGCTTGCAAGAAAACGCCCGGTGGCAGCGCCACGGTTGCGGTGCCCATGCGCAGAGACGGCGTTCGCATCTGCGCAATCAACTCGCCATGACGGGTCAGGCGCGCGAAGTTATGCCGCTGCGCCACAGTCGCCAGCGCCGCCATGGTTGGCGCGGTGAGCGTGCCCGTGCCGCGAATGTCAACGTCGAGCCCTTGATCGGTTGCCGTAAACTGAATGTCCAACGGCTTGCGGACGACATCGAGCGTTTCGGCAATGGCCCAAGCAGCCTTCACTGCGCCGTCGAGATCCTTTGCCAGGATTGGACAGCGATCGATCGGCACGATGTGGTGAGCGCGCGCCGCGGAATAGCCGACTTGCAACACGCCGTGTCCGCCCCACCGCGCGTGAAAGACGACGCGACGGCGGCCATCGCCATGCGCGTCCATGAGCGGCGCGACGGCTACGTTGATGCCTGCTTGGCTTAAAGCGGTGACGACGAGTTCGCGCTTCCAACTGCGATAGGGATCTTCACTCAAATGCTGTATCGCGCAGCCGCCGCAAATTCCGAAATGCCGGCAGATCGGTTCAATTCGCTGCGCGCTCGATTGCTGTACATTGATGAGACGACGGCGGTCAGGGTGGCCGGGCACGGCGTCCACTTCGACAGTTTCGCCTGGCAGTGTCCCTGGGACGTAAATCGGCCCGTCGGCACCGTCCGTTATACCGTCGCCGTGCTGGCCGAGGCGGTCGATCACAATCCGATCAACCACGCTGCGCCTCAATGAAGAATTCGCGGTTGCCATCGCCGCCCAGGATAGGCGAGGCAATCCGGCCACCGGTGCGCCAGCCCAATGCGCTGAGCAACCGAGCGATGTCGTCGCAAACTGCGGTTTGGACCGCGCTATCGCGTACGATGCCTTTCTTGACATGGCCGCGACCCACTTCGAACTGCGGCTTGATCAGGGCCAGGAGAGTCGCTGCCGGTTTTAACAACTCGCTGACATGCGGCAATACGAGCTTGAGCGAAATGAAGCTGACATCGATCGCGGCAAGGTCCAGCGGTTCGGGCAAATGCGAAGGATTTAGATTGCGGATATCGGTGCACTCGAAGGATGTTACTCGCTCGCGATTGCGCAATCGGATATGAAGCTGGCCGCGACCGACATCCACGGCATAGACGCGCTGTGCCCCGCGCGCGATGAGTACTTCGGTAAAACCCCCGGTCGACGATCCAACGTCCAGACAGACCCGGTTCGCCACGTTGAGGGAAAAAGCATCGAGGGCGGCGACGAGTTTTACGCCGCCGCGGGACACGTAGGGGTGCGCAGCATCGGCGGCGATGACTGCAGCAGATGAAATTTGATCGGACGGTTTTCGAACGAGGCTGCCGTCCGCCGTCACCTGGCCGGCGGCAATCGCGGCTTGCGCGCGCGCGCGGCTCTCGAACAAGCCGCGCTCGACCAAAAGACGATCGGCGCGCTCTCGTTTGACCATGACAATCCTGCCGTCAACCCGCCACTCCGAACGCAGTGAAGCGATAGGCGTGCGGCAATACTATAGCGGTTCCGCTGAACCCCGGCTCAGCGCGCAAACTACTGGTGCCGCAGGGATGACGCTAAGCGAGCTTGACCACCTCGCCCTGGAGGTTCTGGCCGAGCGCCTGGAAGGCCTTGGCGACAATGCCTTTGGCGTCGAGCCCCGCCTTCGCATACATGGCGTTGGGGCTATCCTGGTCGATGAAGATATCGGGCAGAACCATCGAGCGAACTTTTAGACCTCGGTCGAGGACGCCATGCTCGGCAAGCGCCTGCATCACAAATCCGGCGAAGCCGCCGATGGAGCCCTCCTCGACCGTGACCAGAACCTCGTGTTCGCGCGCCAGTCGAAGCAACAGATCGACGTCGAGAGGTTTGGCGAACCGCGCATCGGCTACCGTGGTCGAGAGACCATACGTCGCCAGTTCATCGGCAGCCTTGAGGCACTCGGCGAGCCGGGCGCCGAACGAGAACAGGGCGATCTTGCTGCCTTCGCGAACAATTCGGCCTTTGCCGATTTCGAGCGGCTTGCCCTCTGTCGGAAGCGGCACGCCGATGCCTTCGCCGCGGGGATAACGCAAGGCTGACGGGCGATCATCGATTGCGACCGCCGTCGACACCATATGGACCAGCTCGGCCTCGTCGGCGGCCGCCATCAGCACGAAGCCGGGCAGGCAGCCGAGGTAAGCCACGTCGAACGAGCCCGCATGCGTCGGGCCGTCGGCGCCAACCAGTCCGGCGCGGTCCATCGCGAACCGTACCGGCAGGCGCTGAATTGCGACGTCGTGCACGACCTGATCGTAGGCGCGCTGCAGGAAAGTCGAATAAATCGTCGCGAACGGCTTAAACCCCTCGGTGGCAAGGCCGGCGGCGAACGTTACGCCGTGCTGTTCGGCGATGCCGACATCGAACGTCCGGTTTGGAAATTCCTTCTGAAACAGATCAATTCCCGTGCCTGAAGGCATTGCCGCCGTTATGGCGACGATCTTCTCGTCCTTGCGGGCCTCCTTGATCAGGCTTTCGGCATAGACCTTGGTATATTGCGGCGCCGCGGTTTTTGATTTCTGCTGGGCGCCGGTAGCAACATCGAACTTCACGACGCCGTGGTATTTGTCCGCCGATTTTTCGGCGGGCTCGTAACCTTTGCCTTTCTGCGTCACGACGTGGACAAGTATCGGTCCATTCTTCATGTCGCGGACGTTCTTTAGAACAGGCAACAGGTGATCGATATTGTGACCATCGATCGGTCCGACATAGAAGAAACCGAGCTCGTCGAATAGCGTACCGCCAGTGACCAGACCACGCGCGTATTCTTCCATCGCGAGCGCACGCTGTTGCAGCATCTTGGTCGGCAACCGCTTGGCGACTTGATGAAAAACTTTGCGCAGCCGGTGATAGCCGCGACCTGAGACCCGGCGGGCGAGATATGCCGAGAGCGCGCCAACCGGTGGCGCGATCGACATGTCGTTGTCGTTGAGCACGACGATGAGCCGCGAATTCATGGCGCCGGCATTATTCATTGCTTCGTAAGCCATGCCGGCCGACATTGCGCCGTCGCCAATGACGGCGATCACGTTGTTCTGTTTGCCCTGCAGATCGCGTGCGACCGCCATGCCGAGACTGGAGGAAATTGAGGTCGAAGAATGCGCCGCCCCAAACGGGTCGTATTCACTCTCGGCGCGCTTGGTGAAGCCGGACAAGCCGCCGCCCTGGCGGAGCGTGCGGATGCGATCGCGGCGGTCGGTGAGGATCTTGTGCGGATAGGCTTGATGCCCGACGTCCCAGACCAGCCGATCGGCCGGCGTGTCGAACACGTAATGCAGCGCCACGGTCAGTTCGATGACGCCAAGGCCGGCGCCAAGATGGCCGCCAGTCACCGCAACCGCGTCGATCGTCTCTCGGCGCAATTCGTCGGCAACCTGCCGCAACTGGCTGGGCTCGAGACGCCGGAGGTCTTGGGGGGTCTTAATTTGGTCGAGCAATGGGGTCTTTGACGAAACCGTCACGCTACGCTCCTTCTTCAGACCAATGTATTTTGGGGCCGAAGCCGCTTATAGAGACTTGGCAGAAGCCATATGATGGCAAACAGATTTCAGCCTCCTACACCATTCCACGTCGGCAACGCAATCAAAACGGCTTGTTAGGCGCCCGGTGCTGCCCAAGGAACTGTTAGGCTTTCCAGAGGCTTATATCTAAAGTCGACGTTATTCCGATAACGCGGGGGTCGATATTCGGTTCAACGCCGGCATTCGAGGAAAGCTATGTAGCTCCGAAGGTTTTGCCAGGGTCCTGCGTGCTTTTTCGCAAGGCCATTTTGGCACGAGTACGAGCCCCGCAAAGCGCGAATTGAGGCATTGTGGCCCTCGAAGTATATCGCAAGA
>Ga0306920_100004346_pt1 | contig 18156 bp, 15 predicted proteins | sample flu12Cox44000170_FD_204666 | JGI IMG/M metagenome (GOLD analysis project Ga0306920, IMG submission 204666) | Lab enrichment of tropical soil microbial communities from Luquillo Experimental Forest, Puerto Rico - flux4day.12C.oxic.44.000.170 (v2)... | ecosystem: Environmental > Terrestrial >... | reverse complement strand
AAGGAGGCTCGGCTTGCCCAGAAAACTTGACACATCTACGCCAAGTGTCGTTCGTCAAGCACCGCTAGTGCGGTTTTTGAATTTGAAGTTCCTACACGAGCGTGCAGCAATAATGATAGGAACTTCAAATTCACCGCACCAGTGCTCGAATCGTAAGTGGCTAGCGCTGTCTTGTACCGGACGCAGCTCAGCATAAAGCGAGTGGGGTGGCACGCTGACTGAATCCGGACGCGCGGGTCGATCACGCGCGAGAAGCTCGCGCAGCGCGGCCGCCATGGCGCGTGGACCAGGCCACAGGATCGATGAGGAAATGCTCGACGGCGGCGCGGTCGTCCGCCGCCAAATGCTCGCCAGTGGCGTCCCGCATGAGGTCGTCCCAGGTTGCCAGCGCGTGCAGCTTAAGCTTCGCCTCTTTCAGGCGATCGAGCGCGTCGGAGAACGCGTTGTGAAAAAAGATGGTCAGGGCGTGCTCGACGAGAGCACCTGCAGAGCGCAGGCCGCGGACAAAGACAACCTTGCTGGCACCATCTGTTGTCAAATCGTCCATGAGAAGAATGCGCAACCCCTCAACGGGCCCCCCCTCGACTTGCGCATGGCGGCCTATGCCGAGCGGGCGCTTGCGGACATAGCGCATTTCAAGGCCGCATCGCTCGGCGAGCCAGGCCGCGAACGGAATGCCTGACGTCTCAGCGCCCGCGACTGCGTCAAGCGAGCCCGTCGGAAAGGTGCAAGCGATGTACTCGGCCGCGAGATCGGTGATGGCCCGTCTCACCCCAGGCTTGCCGATGAGAACGCGGCAGTCGACATAGACGGGGCTTGCCCAGCCCGCGGCGAGAACAAAGGGTTGGCGGGCATTTACGTGAATTGCGCCTGTCTTGAGAAGCAGCAGCGCAACCTGTCGACCGATTTCTCCTCTGGTCATGGTCGAACCTCCGCGATGGACCAAGGCAGGCTTTCCCCTCCGCGAAAGACCCGGATTTCCTCCTGATCGACCCTGACCGAGTCGGGTGCTCGGCTCGATTGGCGTCTGAGCACGACTGTTCCCGCATTGGGGCTTACACCATAGAACCGAGGACCGTTGAGCGAAGCAAAAGATTCAAAATTATCCAACGCATTCTCTTCCTCGAAGACCTGCACGTAGGTCTGCAGGGCGGTCGGCCCAACGAAGATTCCGGCGCAGCCGCAGGCGGCTTCCTTGGCGGCTTTGAGATGCGGCGCTGTGTCCGTGCCGAGGAAGAAGCAGCTCTCCCCGGACGTCGCAGCTTTGCGAAGGGCTTGCCGATGCCGCTCACGTTTGGCGACCGGCAGGCAGTAGAGATGCGGGCGCAGCCCGCCCTGAAACAGCGACGTCCGATTGATGACGAGATGATGCGGCGTGATCGTCGCCGCCACCCGAGGAGCATGCGCTCGCACGAGATCGGCGGTCTCCGCGGTGGTCACGTGCTCGACCACAACCTTGAGCCCGGGGTGGCGCTGCAAAAGCGGAAGCAGGCTCTGCTCCATGAAAGCGGCTTCACGATCGAAGATATCGATGCTCGGATCGGTTGCCTCTCCATGCAAGAGAAGCGGCATGCCGATTTTCTCCATGCGCTCTAGCACGCGAGCGAGCCCGACGATATCGGTGACCCCGTGTTGCGCGTTCGTGGTCGCGCCGGCGGGATAGAGTTTCGCCGCAAGCCAAACTCGTCGCGCGTGTCCTCCCTCGATTTCCTCAGGCGAGGTCTCGTCCGTGAGATAACACGTCATCAGCGGCTGGAAATCAGACCCTGGCGGTCGGGCAGCCAGGATCCGCTCTCGATACGAGCGAGCTGATGCGATGGCGGTGACCGGCGGTACGAGATTGGGCATGATGATGCCGCGCGCGAATTGTGCCGCCGTGAAGGGAAGCACGGCCTTGAGCAGCGAGCCGTCGCGCAGGTGCACATGCCAATCGTCGGGCCGGCGGATCGTGATTGAAGCGCCAGCCGAGGTTGACTTTGCTCGCGCGCGGAGCTCGTCGATTTTCATGCGGCTGCTTCCGTAAGCGCGCTCCGCAAGATTGCGACGCCCGCTACGAAATCCTCGATCTGCATCGACTCCTGCGGATTGTGGGACCCGTGCTCGTTGCGCACGAAGATCATGGCACTGGGAACGCCCTCATTCGCGAAAACGGCGGCATCGTGTCCTGCGCCGCTGGGGATCTCCTCGTCGGGGAGGCCGAGCCCACGCGCGGCCGCTCTCAGCCTGCGGACCCAGTCGGGATCCATGGTAGCGGGGGCCGATTCGAGCCTGCGGTCAAGCTTGAACTCGACGCCGCGCTCCTCGCCGACGAGGCGGCATTCCGAGAGAAAGAGGTCGTAAGTGGCCTCCAAAGTCTCCTTGCTTTGGCTGCGCAGCTCAAAGCTGAAGCGCAGTCGTCCCGGTATGCGCGCAATCGCCTGCTCGCGTGGATCCGTCGTGACCACCCCGGTTGTGATCACGAGATCGCGACCCCGCTCCAGAAGCGTGCGCCAGTGGCGATCGAGATGGGTGATTAGCTCTGCCGTTGCGAACACCGCGTCATGGCGAAGCCAGCGCGGAACGGCGCCTGAGTGGCCGGGCTCGCCTACGCATTCGACCACGCGGTGGCGAATATTGCCGCGAATGCCGGTGACGATGCCCACCGGAAGCTGCCGCGCCCCCAGCACCGGACCCTGCTCGATGTGCAATTCAACCCATGCGGCAATGACTTTGGGGTCGAGCAACCGCTCTCCATTTTTGATTCGATCAACGTCAGCGCCAACTGCGCTCATGCACTCGCCGAGGGTGAGATTCGAATCTGCGTCCTTGAGTGCCAGATCCGCTGCGGACAACCTGCCGAACAGCGCACTCGATCCTACGTAGGCCCTGCCGAACCGAGCGCTTTCTTCCCCGCGCAGCGCAAAAAGCTTCAATGTCCTGGGCGGGCGGAAACCGTCCAGTCTGAGCCCGGAAAGGACGATCAAGCCGGCGACAACGCCTGCCGCGCCATCGAAGTTTCCGCCCTGCGGGACCGAGTCGAGATGCGATCCGCAAGCCAGGAAAGGCAGCTCGGGCTGCGTGCCGTCAAGGGTTATGACGAGGTTTGCGGCTGCGTCGCGCTCGGTCCGCAAGCCGAGCTCGCGTGCTTTCGCAGCAAAGATATCAAGAGCCAGGTTTTCGCCTTCGCCGTAACTTTGTCGCGTGATGCCGTCGCCATCACTGGTTGCCGCCGAAAGCGCGTCGAACAAATCTTTCGCGAGCTCACGCACGCGCCCGTCATCCCGCAAGGACGCGGGTATCGTGGTTTTCAGCCGGGTGATCACGTTGGAGGGTTGAGCCATGCGAGATCGGGCTCATCCGCCTCCTCGATTACCACTCCCCCGGTCAATTGCGTAACGCGTGCAATTTCACGATGCACGCAAAATGCCTCGAGGTCATCGATAATCGTCGTCATGGCGGCAGGCTGCACGAATGTTGCTGTGCCTACTTGCACCGCGGTTGCACCGGCAAGCATGTATTCGATGACGTCATCGGAGGTCGAGATTCCTCCACATCCGATTACCGGGACACGGATCGCTCTGGCGCATTGGAAGACGTGTCGCAGGATGATCGGTTTGACCGCCGGTCCGGAAAGTCCGCCCATGATATTGCCGAGGCACGGCTTGAAGGTCTTGAGATCGATCGCCATCGACAGGATCGTGTTCGCCACCACGATGGAATCGGCCCCGGCCGCCTCAGCGGCACGCGCGACTTCGGGCATGTCCCCGGTGTTCGGCGTGAGCTTGACCCACAGCGGCAGCCTGGTGGCGCGGCGCATGTGGCGGGTGACGTTCTCGGTAGGCTCTGGCCGCATGGCGAAGGCCTTTCCATCTTCCTCGATGTTCGGGCAGGAGATATTAGCCTCGATGGCGGCGACGCCAGGCAATGACAATTCGGCGGCAAGGCTGGCGAAGCCCTCCGCAGTGGGGGCCGAGATGCTCACCACGAGCGGCGTGTCGTAGGCCGCATAATACGGCAGCGTCTCATTGATGAAATGCGGGACGCCTTTCGATGGAATGCCGATGGCATTAATCAGGCTGCTGGGTCGCTCGACGACGCGGGGAAGCGGATTGCCGGTCCGCAGCTCGCGGGTAATCGTCTTGGTGACAAATGCGCCGAGACGCTTGAAATCGATGACCTGATCAAGGCCATCCGCAAACGTTCCTGAAGCAGGCATCACCGGGTTGCGCAGCCTTAGATTTCCGACTTGCACCGACAGGTCGATGGAAATCCTCGGGCTCACGGCAGCGCCTCCATCAAGTCGAAGACCGGCCCGTCGCAGCATACTCGGCGGTGCACGATCTCGCCTTGGATGTTGAAATCGCGTACGCAGCAGAAGCACATGCCCAGCCCACACGCCATTTGCTGCTCGAGCGCGACCTGGCCTGGGAGTTTGAACTCATGGGCGAGGCGTTGCTGCACGCGCAGGAGTCGACTTGACCCGCAGGTGAAGAACGCATCGCAGCGGTGCTCCGAGATCAAGCGGCGAAGAATACGTTCTACATTGGCCGGGCCGCTAGTCGCCTCGGAGTCCGTAACCACGATCACTTCGGCTCCGTGCCCGCGGAAAAGATCGACGGAAACCACCAGTTCAGGGCGCCGTGCGCTTAGAATGGCGGTGATGGTGATGCCCTTCTCGTGCGCAGCTTGTGCAAGCGGGCCCAAGGTCGCAAGCCCCGCGCCACGTCCCACGGCGACAATGCCCCGCCACTCGGGGCCCAGGCGAAAGCCGCGGCCCAGCGGTCCCATGATATCGAGGCCGTCTCCCGCTTTCAGGGTGTCCAGCCCGCGCGTGCCGGCACCCGTAACCTTATAGAGGAATTCCACCTGCCGCATGGCCGCGTTCGTGCCGTAGAGGCTCATGGGCCGCCGCAGGAATGGCTGCTGCCCCGCCGGGTGCGGGCACAGCAGCTGAAAGAACTGACCGGGCATGCCGCTCGCGGCCGTATCGCTGCAACGCAGGATGAGGTGGCGATATTCAGCGTTGACCGAGTGGTTGGCGAGAACCTCGGCCAACTCTGCGACCACGCGCGGCTTCCAAGCAGGCGCGGCGTCAATCAAACCCGACGAACGAAAATCGGCGGCATCGGTGGAAGGCCTACTCGACACGGTCGCTCGCAATCAGGAGAGCTCTGCACCTTTCAGCTCGGGTATCAAGAGCCAAAGCGTGATGATGTCGAGGATATACAAAGCCGACAGCATGGCGATGGCCACCTGGAAGCTATACAAGCTTGCCACCGCGCCCACGACCATCGGCCCGAAGCCTCCGACGGCGCGGCCGATATTGAACAGCACATTCTGTGCCGTTGCCCGTGCCGCGGTCGGGAACAGCTCGCTCATGAGCGCGCCGTAGCCGCCAAGCATGCCGTTGACGAAGAAACCCATGACGGCCCCGGCGACCAGGAGGTAGAGCGGATCGGTCAATTGCGAGTACACCACCACCATGACCGCCGCTCCCAGCATATAGGCGAAGAAGGCAGGGCGGCGTCCAATGCGGTCTGCAATGTGGCCGAACATGAAGATGCCCACGGCCATCCCGGCGATCGTGACCGCGGTCCACGCAGCCGATTGCGTCAAGGCAAAGCCGAAGCGGCTGGAGAGGTAGCTCGGCAACCAGATCATCACACCGTAGTAGCCGAAGTTCTGAACCGAGCACAGAATCGCCATGCCAATGCTGCGTTTGGTTGTCTCTACGTCGTTGACAAGCAGGTGCAGGGACGATTCCTTCGGCTTGCTGCGGGATTTTTCGACAAAAACCTCCGGCTCATGCAGCGAGTAGCGGATGAAATAGGCCGCCACGGCCGGACCGATGCCGAGGAAAAACATTCCGCGCCAGCCGATAACCGGCAACAGGAGTGGAGTGAGAATGGCTGCCGCGAGCACGCCAAGCTGCCAACCGAGACCGACGTAGGAAGATGCGCGTGCGCGCATCGACGCCGGCCAGGCTTCGGCTACAAGCGCCATGCCGATGCCGAACTCTCCGCCCAGTCCTAGTCCCGCCAGGGTCCGGTACAACAGGAGGTCGTAATAACCCTGCGCTAGCCCGCACAGACCTGTGAAAACCGCAAAGATGACGATCGTCCACGTGAGAACACGCACGCGCCCCAGACGATCGGACAACATGCCGAAGCCGATGCCCCCGAGCACCGCGCCGATCAGCGTCGCAGTCACCAGCGAAGCTGCCTGCGCCTGTGTTAATGCAAGGTCGGTAGCGATGGCTTTGAGCATGAAGCCCAGGATCAGAAGATCGAAGCCGTCCATTGCATAGCCGAGCGCCGAGCCGATGAGCGCCTTGATCGCTTCGCGGTCCACGACTTCGGGTCGCGAGGCCTCGACAGCACCTGCTGTTGCAACGGGCTGATGGGTCACTGCTCGTCTCCTGTCACGGTTTGCTCTTGGTGCGGCGATCGGTCGCCGGCGTGGGCCACAATGCGTCACTGCGGCATGCGGGGAAAGACCCGGATGTTGCGGAAAAGCGCGCTCATCGAGGCCGCATTAGAGCTCCTAACAAGCTGAATCTCAAGATCGCACTTCGGCGCGAGAAGCTTAGGCAGTTCGGCGCAAGCTTGATTGCTGACGAGCTTTGCCCTGGCCCCGCAGGCGGGGCACGAAGAAAATATGCGACCTTTCAACCGCCATTTTGTGCTGACAGCGTGATAACGTAAGCATGACTGCTTGCACAGCTTGGGGCTAACCGCCGTAGCCGAGGGACCTGCCTTGCGCCTCCTGGTGATTGAGGATGATCCCGATCTCAATCGACAGCTCGCGGCCGCGTTGACCGACGCAGGCTACGCCGTGGACAGGGCCTTCGACGGAGAGGAGGGGCACTTCCTCGGCGAGAGCGAGCCCTATGACGCTGTCATTCTGGACATCGGACTGCCCAAGATGGACGGCCTTTCGGTGCTGGAGGCCTGGCGCCGCGCCGGTCGCACCATGCCGGTTCTCATTCTCACTGCGCGCGATCGCTGGAGCGACAAGGTCCAAGGTTTTGACGCGGGCGCCGACGATTATGTCGCCAAGCCTTTTCACCTCGAAGAGGTGCTAGCACGTATTCGCGCGCTGCTGCGCCGCTCCGCGGGTCATGCCAAGAGCGAGATCAATTGCGGTCCCGTCCGACTGGACACTCGCACCGGCCGGGTCAGCGTCAGTGGCAATCCTGTCAAGCTCACCTCGCACGAATACCGCCTGCTGTCCTATCTCATGCATCATTCCGGGCGCGTGGTTTCGCGCAGCGAGTTGGTCGAGCATCTTTACGACCAGGATTTCGACCGCGATTCCAACACCATCGAGGTTTTCGTCGGACGCATCCGCAGGAAGCTCGGCGTCGACGTAATCCAGACCGTGCGCGGATTAGGGTACATGCTCAGCACTCCGGGCGATGCGGCTTAATTCGCTCGCGCTGCGGCTCTTCTTGTCGGCGACGACCTGGATCGTGGTGATTCTTGTCGTCACTGGGATCGTCCTCTCATCGCTCTATCGTGCCGCCGTCGAGCGTGCATTCGATCGACGGCTTGGAGTGTATCTGCGCAGCCTTGTTTCCGATGTGGCCACACCGGAGGAGAACGCCGGCAAGTTTCCACAATCGATCGGCGAGCCGCTGTTCACGCTCCCTCTCTCTGGGTGGTATTGGCAGGTCACCAGGCTCGACACGCCGAGTCCTGAGGTGCGCGCGTCGCGCTCGCTGTGGGACGCGAGGCTTCCGCAGCTTACGGAGCCCGCGGTCGGCTCCGTCTCCGGCGCCGCGCACGGGGGTTACGCCGAGGGCCCTGAAGGCCAGCAGCTGCGCGTCCTCGAGCGCAGCATCGATCTCGGCGAAGAAGGACGTTACCTGGTTGCGGTGGCCGGGGACGCCGCCGAGATCGAGGAGGAAACGCGCAACTTCGACGGAACTCTACTCGCCACCTTCGGCGCGCTGGCCGTCGTGCTGCTGCTGACGACCACGTTCCAGGTACGCTTTGGTCTGGCACCCCTCAAGCGCATCTCGGAAGGTATTGCCGCCATTCGCAAGGGAAGCGCCGAGCAGCTGGAAGGAGCATTCCCGGTGGAAATCGCACCGCTTGCGCGCGAGACCAATGCGCTGCTCGAGGCCAACCGCGAGATTGTCGCGCGAGCGCGCACGCACGTCGGCAATCTCGCTCATGCGCTCAAGACGCCGATCTCGGTGATGCTCAATGAAGCGAATGCCCATGGTGATGACCCGTTCGCTCATAAGATTCGCGAGCAGACGGCGATCATGCGTGATCAGATTGCTCGTCATCTGGAGCGCGCACGGCTGGCAGCGCGGGTGGCTGTAATCGGCACCCTCACCGACGTGCGAGCAGTGGTGACGGCGCTCGCGCGCACAATGGAGAAGATTCATTACGGCCGGAAGATTTCCATCGATATCAAGGTTGCCGAAGGTCTGCGCTTTCGCGGCGAGCAGCAGGATCTCGAAGAGATGGTCGGCAATCTCCTGGACAACGCCTGCAAGTGGGCGCAGTCGCGCGTCGCCATCGAAGCGTTCATGCAGCGAGGCGATTCCCACGATGAGCGCGCGATGGTGCACATCCTCGTCGACGATGATGGCCCCGGCCTCTCGCCGCAGCAGCGTGAGCAGGTGGCGCGGCGGGGGCGGCGGTTGGATGAAACCAAACCCGGCTCCGGCCTGGGACTCTCGATCGTGGTGGAGCTGGCCAGTCTCTATGGGGGCGCGCTCATGCTTGGCACCGCCCCGATCGGCGGTCTGCGCGCCGAGCTCATGCTTCCGGGAGCATAAAGACGGTGCATGGATGATAACGCTTTGTTAACCTGGAACGAAGTTTGGCCCAATTTGCGGTGTTAGGATTGCGGCACCGAAATGGCGCACTGTCCAGGAGTCGGTGTGCCGATCGCGGTTATTGTCGGACCGCGAAGGCCAATGGGGGGTTGTCATGTACATTCGTCGTTTGGGTGCGGCCGCGTTTGTCGCAGTAATTCTGGGCGCTTGCAGCGCCACTCCGGAGACCGGACAGGGGGCCAAGGAGAACACGGGAACCTTTCTCGGCGCCCTGACCGGCGGTCTGATCGGGTCGCAATTCGGCGGCGGGACCGGCGAGCATATTGCCGCTGGACTGGCCGGCGCCGCTATCGGCGGCTTCATTGGCAATCGGATCGGCGCGGCTATGGATGACGAGGATAAGCAGCGCGCCTATGCGGCGCAGATGCAAGCGCTGGAAAATGGGCGCTCTGGCGCGGCCGTGGCGTGGAAGAACCCGGATTCCGGCCGACATGGGTCGATCGTCCCCGGTCCTGCCTATGACTCCAATGGGTTGCATTGCCGGCCGTACACGCACACGATCTATATCGACGGTCGCCCCCAGGTGGAGAAAGGGAAAGCCTGCCGCAATCCTGACGGAACCTGGACCGCAACGGCTTAGCGCATTTCCGATAGGCTTGGGTCCTCTGCGCCTGCCGCTTGATCGCGTTAATTTTTCATTATCGCTCCGCTACTTGATGCCGCGGCGAAAGCGGTCGTTTGCCATTGCCGGAATGAGGCGGGCGTGTTGTAACCAGCCGAGGACTTGGACCCGGATGCGTTCGTCCCGAACCCGAATGCATGCTGTGGGCGCCGAGATTCGCATGTCGGAAGCGTTGCACCTGATCGTATGACACTCTGGTTTGTCCTCGCACTGATGACCGGGGCGGCAGTACTCGCTGCGCTGTGGCCGCTCGTGCGCGGGGCAAGGCAGCCGAGCGGTGCCAGCGATGTCGCGGTCTATCGCGATCAACTCGCGGAGGTCCGGCGGGATCTGGCGGCCGGGCAAATCGGAGAAACAGAGGCTCAGGCCGCCGAACGGGAAATCTCTCGTCGCCTTCTTGCCGCGGCGGATGCAAGTGCCGCAAATACCCTTGCTGCGCCATCGCTCATCCCGAGGCGCCATCGCCAAGTGGTCGCGCTGGCGGTGCTTCTCCTGCTGCCAGTCGGCGTTGCGGCGCTCTATTTCGGTCTCGGCTCGCCGGGAATGCCGGATCAGCCTCTCGCGCCGAGGCTCGAGGCGGCCCACGGCGGGGCGCCCATCGCCAACCTCATCGCGCAGGTGGAAGCGCATCTTCAACAGCAGCCCGACGACGGTCGAGGATGGGAAGTGATCGCGCCGGTTTATATGCGTCTTGGCCGTTTCGATGAGGCTGTGACGGCAAGACGCAATGCGCTTCGCCTAAACGGCGAGACGGGCGAGCGAGCAGCCGCGCTCGGTGAAGCGCTCGTGTTCTCAGCAAATGGTGTGGTCACCGCCGAAGCGAAGGCTGTGTTCGACAGGGCGATCGCGCTTGATGCCAGCCAGGTCCAGGCAAGATATTTCATCGGGCTTGCTGCCGAGCAGGACGGTGATCGACAGCGAGCGGTCTCCATTTGGCAGGATCTCCTGGCGAGCGCGCCGCCCGACGCGCCATGGACCGCGTTCGTGCAGCACGCGATCGACGGACTTCGCACCGGCGGCGATCACCCGCCCGCTGGACCAAGCGACGAGCAAATCGCCGCATCCTCGAAGCTTGGCGAGGATCAGCGCGAGGGTATGGTCCGTGGAATGGTGGAGCGTTTAGCGGAGCGGTTGCGACACGACGGCTCCGATCCCGACGGATGGGCGCGGCTCGTGCGCTCCTACATGGTCTTGGGTGAAGCCGACAAGGCGCACGCTGCCGCCGCCGATGCAAGGCGGGCTCTCGCGAATGAGGAAGCCAAATTGCGGCGCTTCGAGGAGCAGGTAGCCGCGATGGGCGGCACGGGCGCGAGCGCCAATCGCCCGTCCGGTGGACCAAGCCAGGAGCAGATCGCTTCATCCGCACAGCTCAGCGCGGATCAACGCGATACCATGGTCCATGGAATGGTGGACCGCCTGGCGCAGCGGCTGGCGCGCGACGGGTCGGACCCAGACGGATGGTTGCGCCTCGTGCGCTCCTACATGGTGTTGGGTGAAGCGGAGAAGGCGCGCGCTGCGGCCGCCGACGCCCGGCGCGCTCTCGCAAATGATGAAGCGAAGCTGCAGCGCTTCGAGACGCAGATGAAAGCATTGGGTGTTGCCGGCTCACCGGTCGGAATGGCGAAATGACTCGCAAGCAACGACGTCTGACGCTGATCGGCGGCGCGCTCGGCGTGCTTGCGGTTTCAGTAGGACTCGTGCTTTTCGCGCTCCAAGACTCCATCGTCTTCTTCAACTCGCCGACCGATTTGTTGCAAAAGCAAATCAAGGCCGGCCAACGCATGCGTATCGGTGGACTGGTGAAGGAAGGCAGCGTTGCGCGCGGCGATGGTCTTGCGGTGAGGTTCGAGCTGACAGATGGAGCAAGCACCATTCCCGTCTCATACCAGGGGCTATTGCCTGATCTGTTTCGCGAAGGCCAGGGCGTGGTCGCCGAGGGCGCGCTGGATGGTCATGGAACATTTCGTGCCGACAGCGTGCTTGCCAAACACGACGAGACCTACATGCCTAAGGAGGTAGCCGACGCCTTGAAGAAGCATGGCCACTGGAAGGAAGACTACAAGAAGAAGGTCGAGGCAGTCCCGCCGGGGAAGACCCCGTGATTGCCGAGTTAGGGCATTACGCGCTCGTTCTCGCGCTTGGCCTGGCGCTCGTGCAGGCGAGCGTGCCGCTCCTTGGCGTGCGCAGAAATGATTCCGTGCTCATGGCGGTGGCCGTGCCCACGTCCGTTGCGCAATTTGTGCTCGTGACGACTGCGTTCTTTGCGCTGATCGCATGCTACGTCCGCTCCGATTTCTCGCTCGTCAATGTCTTTGAGAATTCGCACTCAGCCAAGCCCCTCATCTATAAGATCACTGGCGTATGGGGGAACCATGAAGGCTCGATGCTGTTGTGGGTCTTTATCTTGAGCTTGTTTGGTGCCCTGGTCGGTGTGTTCGGCCGCAATCTCCCGGAACGACTCAAAGCGAGCGTGCTGAGCGTGCAATCCTGGATCGCGGTCGCGTTCGATCTGTTCATCCTGCTCACCTCGAATCCATTCCTGCGGATCATGGATGCTCCGCTCGAAGGTCGTGACCTCAATCCCATTTTGCAGGATCCTGGTCTCGCCATTCACCCGCCGCTGCTTTACCTGGGCTACGTCGGACTTTCGATCTCGTTCTCATTCGCCATCGCGGCGCTGATCGATGGCCGCATCGAAGCGGCCTGGGCGCGCTGGGTGCGGCCATGGACCTTGCTCGCCTGGATGTTCCTCACGGCGGGTATCACAATGGGATCCTACTGGGCCTATTACACGCTCGGATGGGGCGGTTGGTGGTTCTGGGACCCGGTAGAAAATGCCTCGTTCATGCCCTGGCTCGCCGCGACCGCGCTCCTGCATTCGGCGCTGGTGATGGAGAAGCGCAATGCGCTCAAGGTGTGGACAATCCTGCTCGCGATCATTGCGTTTTCGCTCTCGCTCATGGGCACCTTCCTGGTGCGTTCAGGCGTGCTGACGTCGGTCCATGCCTTTGCCAACGACCCTATGCGGGGCATCTTTATCCTGGCGATCCTGGTCCTGTTCATCGGCGGTGGGCTTTCGCTGTTCGCCTGGCGCGCCCCGCTGCTCAAGCAGGGCGGGCTGTTTGCTCCGGTGTCGCGCGAAGGCGCGCTCGCCCTCAACAATCTCCTGCTGGTGGCCGCTTGCGCCACCGTCTTCGTCGGTACGCTCTATCCGTTGGCGCTGGAAGCGCTAACCGGGGAGAAGATTTCCGTCGGCGCGCCATTCTTCAATGCAACGTTCGGACCCTTGTTCGTGCCGCTCCTGATTGCAGTGCCGTTCGGTCCGCTGCTCGCCTGGAAGCGCGGCGACCTTTTGGGTGTCGCGCAGCGACTGACGTACGCCGCGGCCGTTGCCGCCATCGCCGTCGCCGTGATCTTTGCGATGCGACGGGGCGGACCAATCCTGGTGCCGTTTGCAATCGGGCTGGCATTCTTCGTCATGGCTGGCGCTATGACTGAAATTGCCGAGCGCACGGCGCTGATGAGGGTGCCGTTGGCGGCCGCATTCGCGCGTGCAAGAGGCCTTCCGCTTTCGACCTGGGGAGCGACGCTGGCGCATTTTGCACTTGGAATTACGCTGCTCGGCATCATCGGCGAGACGCAGTGGAGCGCCGAGAGCATTGCAGAGATCAAACCGGACGAGTCGATTGCGATTCGGAATTACAGCCTTCACTTCGACGGCATGGCCGCCCGGCAGGGGCCGAATTATCGCGAGCTTGCCGCTCATTTCACGGTGCGCCACCGCGGCGAGATCGTGGGCGTGATGGAGCCGACGAAGCGTAATTTCCCCTCGCGCGGAACGGCGACTACTCAGACCGCGCTGATGACGCGGGGCGTCTCCCAGCTCTATATCTCGCTCGCGGAAGCCAAGGCGGACGGCTCGATCGCGGTGCGGCTCTATTACAAGCCGCTCGTACTGCTTATCTGGCTCGGCCCCCTCGTCATGGTGCTCGCAGGTGCGCTGTCACTGGCGGATCGACGGCTGCGCGTGGGCGCGCCGAAGCCGGCGAGCAGAAGGGTCGCGCTTGTGCCGGCGGAGTAGTTTGCCATGCACTGGACGCGAGCTTTGCTGCTGCTGTTGTTGCTGGGCCTGCCTCTTGCGCCGGCTTGGCCGGTGCAACCAGACGAAGTGCTCCCGGATGCTGGGCTCGAGGCTCGCGCTCGCTCGCTCTCCAAGGAGCTGCGCTGCATGGTGTGCCAGAATCAGTCGATCGACGACTCCGATGCGCCACTCGCCCGCGATCTGCGCGTTCTCATCCGCGAGCATCTCAAAGGGGGGGATTCAGACCAGCAGATAATCGATTTTCTCAGAGCCCGTTATGGGGATTTCGTGCTGCTGCGGCCTCGCTTCTCGCTACAGACAGCCATCCTGTGGCTGACGCCGCTTGGTGCGCTCATCATCGGAGTGGTGGCACTCGTCCTCGTCTGGCGCCGACGGGCGGATGGGGAGGCAAATCTCAGTCCGCAGGAAGAAGCACGCCTTGCTGAGATTCTCCAGCGTGACGATGCTTGAGAGGGGGAGCTGATATCCCGGGCAAAAATACCCTCTCGGAGCAACTTGCAGGTTGTGCAAGCCGACTTTGCCGCGCGCGGCGAGCGGCGCCAGTGAGGCCCATCGTGCAATAGCATTACCAAAGTTTAATTTTCCGGCCAGCGCGTCGTAATGAAAGTGCCCGCATCCTCGAATAAGTGGGGTGCCTGGATATTCATCTCGTGAAATCTTTGCTCCCCACACACTACCGGATCAAGATGGAGGCACTGTCATGATGGAGAAATCGCGCATTCTTTCGGCGCGCCGTTTGGTTCTGCTTGCCGGGGTCGCGGGTCTCAGCGCGACCGTGCTGTTGGGTGCGTCGAATCTCCTTCCGGGCACCGCCGGCTCTGCTTTGTCGAGCATCGCCTATTCGCAGGACCTCCAGCGCCCGGTCGGCTTTGCCAATATCGTCGAGAAGGTGAAGCCCGCGGTCATCTCGGTGCGGGTGAAGGTCGATGCCGGGGCGAGCATGATGGGCTTTGAAGGCAATTCGCCTTTGCCGCCCAACTCTCCGTTCGAACGCTTCTTCAGGCGCTTCGGATTTCCGGACGGGCTCAACCCCGATGAGCACCACGGCCCCCGCAATCGACTCGTGACCGGCCAGGGCTCCGGCTTCTTCATCACGCCGGATGGCTATGCGGTGACGAACAACCATGTGGTTGACAAGGCTGATGCCGTCGACATCACGACCGATGACGGCAAGACGTATGCTGCCAAGGTTATCGGAACCGATCCGCGCACCGACGTGGCCCTGATCAAGGTCGAGGGTCGCGACGATTTTCCGTACGTTCGCTTTGCCGATCAGGCGCCGCGCATCGGCGACTGGGTGCTGGCGGTGGGCAATCCGTTCGGACTTGGCGGGACCGTCACCGCAGGCATCGTGTCCGCGCGCGGGCGCGACATCGGCGCCGGCCCGTACGATGATTTCATCCAGATCGATGCCCCCGTCAACAAAGGCAATTCTGGCGGACCAACATTCGATGTCGATGGCAACGTCATCGGCGTCAATACCGCGATCTTCTCGCCTTCGGGCGGCTCGGTAGGAATTGCCTTCGCGATCCCGGCCAACACTGTGAAATCAGTGGTCGCGCAGCTCAAGGAGAAGGGCGCGGTCAGCCGCGGCTGGATCGGGGTGCAAATTCAGCCGGTAACGACCGAAATTGCGGACAGCATCGGGCTGAAAAAAGCTGAGGGAGCCTTGGTCGCGGAGCCGCAAGCAAACGGGCCGGCCGCCAAGGCGGGCGTCGAGTCGGGGGACGTAATCACCGCCGTGGACGGAATTCCTGTGAGGGACGCCAGGGATCTCGCGAAGCAGATTGGGTCCACTGCTCCGGGCACATCGGTCAAGTTGACGATCTGGCGCAAGGGCGAAGAGAAGACCTTCTCCGTCTCGCTGGGAGAATTGCCCAGTCAGCGCGAGGCCCGAGCGGCTCCGGGTGCTGGGCCGACCGGCAGCGATGTCCCCCGGCTCGGGCTCACGCTCGCTCCAGCCAGTCAGGTCGCCGGCAGCGGTTCTGAAGGCGTGGTGGTGACGAATGTAGATCCGAACGGCATCGCATCGGAGCACGGCTTGCAGACAGGCGACGTCATCCTCGAGGTTGGTGGCGAGAAAGTCAGCAATCCGAGCGAGGTGCGCAGCGCGCTCAATGAGGCGCAAAAAGGTGGCAAGCGCTCTGTACTCGTGCGGGTGAAATCGGGGGAAACAACTAAGTTCGTCGCGCTACGGCTTGGCCACGCCTAAGACAGGCTCCCGCAAACGGCTCATTTTCGGCCAGGGGCGGCGCGGTGGATCGCTCCTGCTTCTGGCAGAAACGCTCAGCTCCGTGCCGGCACTCCGTCGCCCCCGCCGGCAGGGAGCGGGCAAGGGGCGGCGGCTTGGACCGCCGCCCCTTTGACAGGAGCGCAGCGGCACTATGTCTTTCAGAGTGAGACAGGGTTCCATGTGGTCGCTATGATCAGCACAGCCAATCACGCTGCATCCGCAACAGAGGCGGCCTATCCGACAGGCTCTCGCATGCGTCTGCTCATCATTGAAGATGATCGCGATGCCGCCGACTATCTGGTGAAGGCCTTCCGCGAGGTTGGCCATGTTGCCGACTTGGCAACGGACGGACAGGAAGGGCTCGCGCAGGCGTTGGACGGCCAATATGACGTGCTGATCGTTGATCGAATGCTGCCCAAGCTTGATGGGCTCTCCGTTATCGGCACGTTGCGCAACAAGGGTGTGGAGACGCCGGCGCTCATTCTATCTGCGCTCGGCCAGGTCGATGATCGGGTCAAGGGTTTGCGGGCGGGCGGTGATGACTACCTGCCCAAGCCGTATTCCTTCTCGGAGCTGTTGGCGCGCACGGAGGTCCTGGCGCGACGCCGGGGTGGCCGCGAGGAGACGGTGTATCGTGTCGGCGATCTGGCGCTCGACCGACTATCGCACCAGGTCACACGCGGCGGCGAGGAGATTGTGCTTCAGCCGCGCGAGTTTCGCCTGCTCGAATATTTGATGAAACATGCCGGCCAGGTGGTGACCCGCACCATGTTGCTGGAAAATGTATGGGACTACCATTTCGATCCGCAGACCAACGTCATCGACGTACATATCTCTCGGCTGCGCTCCAAGATCGATAAAGGCTTTGCCCAGCCATTGCTGCACACGGTGCGCGGCGCAGGATACGTGATCCGCGACAGCAAATAGCCGTCCTCGGCGTGGCCGGGAAAAGCATGGTCACTTGATGACAGCGCTTGGGAAGCTCTTCCGCACGACCGCATTCAAGCTGTCGCTGGTGTATCTCACGATTTTTGCGCTATTTGCCGCTTTTCTGCTCGCCTATTTCGCCTGGAATACACGTCGGCTGATCACCGATCAGATAACACAGACTGTCGATGCGGAGATCACGGGTCTTGCCGAGCAATATCGGCAAGGCGGCATCCGCCGACTTGTGTTCATCGTTGACGCGAGGTCGCGGCGGCCTGGGTCGAGTCTTTACCTGGTGACTGCCCCGGCCGGAGAAGGGCTTGCCGGCAATGTTGGATCCTTGCCCGCCGGCATTCTCAGCAGGACGGGGTGGGTCGAGACCGCCTATCGTCGCTTGGACGATCCGGAGGGGAGCGAGCATCACGCCCTTGTTCGCGTGTTTCAGTTGCCCGCCGGATTCCGCCTGCTGGTTGGACGCGATCTGGATGAGCGGGAGCGACTGCGAGAAGTCGTGCTCAACGCCGGCCGCTGGTCGCTTGCTATCGTCATTGTGCTGGGGGTAGCCGGTGGATTGTTCGTAACGCGGCGCGTGCTCAAGCGCGTCGATGCAATGACGGAGACTACCCGCAAGATCATGGGGGGCGACCTCACTGGCCGTCTGCCGATCGCCGGAACGGGCGACGAGCTCGATCGACTTGCGGGAAACCTCAATGACATGCTCGAGCGCATCGAGGCGCTAATGCGCGGGCTCAAGGAGATGTCGGATAACATCGCCCACGATCTCAAGACCCCATTGACTCGATTGCGCAATCGTTGCGAGGAGGCGCTCCGCTTGGCCGAGAATGAAACTCAATATCGGCGGGCGCTCGAGGGCACGATCGAGGAGTCGGAGGCACTCATTCGCACCTTCAATGCGCTGCTGATGATCGCACGGGCGGAGTCGGGACAAGCGCGCGACGGCATGGCGGATGTGGATGCGGCCGAGATTGCGCGGGGCGTGGGTGAGTTGTACGAGCCGGTTGCCGACGAGAAAGGCATCCAGCTGCGGGTCGAAGCATCGACCGCCGCTCCGGTGCACGGCAACCGCGAGCTCATCAGCCAGGCGCTCGCCAATCTTGTCGACAACGCCATCAAGTATGGCGCCCCGGATCGCGGCGAGGCAACAGGCGTAGAGCCGGAGATAGTCATCAAGGCGGTGCCGGACGACAAGCGAATTCTGCTCACCGTGGCGGATGCCGGTGAGGGCATTCCCGAGGTGGATCGCGGCCGCGTGGTGGAACGTTTTGTCCGCCTCGAGCAAAGCCGGTCCAAACCGGGCTCTGGTCTGGGACTAAGCCTGGCCTCGGCTGTTGCCCGCTTGCATGGCGGCGAGCTCAAGCTCGAAGATAATCAACCCGGGCTGCGGACGGTGATCTCTCTGCCGCGTGCAGGCCCGGCCG
>Ga0306920_100004345_pt1 | contig 18156 bp, 16 predicted proteins | sample flu12Cox44000170_FD_204666 | JGI IMG/M metagenome (GOLD analysis project Ga0306920, IMG submission 204666) | Lab enrichment of tropical soil microbial communities from Luquillo Experimental Forest, Puerto Rico - flux4day.12C.oxic.44.000.170 (v2)... | ecosystem: Environmental > Terrestrial >... | reverse complement strand
GCCTGCAGGGAGCGAAACACGCAGTTTTGTTGCGCCGTTCGGCAACTGAAATAGCGAATCTCCGCCGGCGAGTTTGGTCCAAGTCGTTTCGTCATTGGATCCTTCGACGTCCACAGCTTTCATGAAGCGAGTCGCCGGCGTTTCGAGACTCACGCCGACGACTGGCGCGCTTGTTCCTGTTTTAAGGACAAGGCGTGTTGCACCGTTCTCAATGGTGCTGCGAAATTCCGTTGGCTGTAAGGTTGATTCGGGGTCCGGCAGCAATCGCTCGATCAGATAAGGGACCTGGTTCCTTGTAGAATCGACTATACGCAGGTCCTCGAGCCCGGGCTGCGCTGCGTCCAACGTTGCAGCCGGAACATTCACGCGGACGAGTCCCTTCGCCGGAATCTCAAGCGCCTGCGTGTTACGCCATTCGTTAGGGTCGAACGCCAGACCCGTCTGCGCGGCGACGAGGAGCGCCAACGCGACAATGACGCAGACGTTATGGAGCGGATGAGACTGCGGTATTCGTTTCATTGTTTTTCGTGGCTCCGGCGAGAAACCGCTGATACAGAAACGACGCAAGAATTGCGATTACTGCCACGGCGATGAACGCGCCGATGCGATAAAGTTGATCAAGCTGAGAAAGATCGTGAAAGAAAAGTTTTAGGACTGTGATGCCAAGCAATGCCAGGCCGGCGTAACGCGTCGCCGCAATTCGTTTTCGAATTCCGACTATGAGCAGCAGAAGAGCGAACAACGCCCATGCTATGCTGTAACTCATGTCGCGCGCGAAGTTCCCTGAGAACTGAAACGTCAACGCCGCGACGCCGGGTGTGCTGAAGTAATCCGCGATCTCGATGTTCACGGTGAAAAAGGCGAGCACGGTACCGAGCGTGTAAAGCAACGGCCGCACATTGTGCCCGAGAACACGATTGCGCGGCGGCGCCAGTAATCGCGCAGCAGCGAACAGACAAGCCGTTGCGATCCCGTATGTGTAAAAATACCAATTGAAAATCGGAAACGCGGCGCGCGGATGATAACTGAGCACTGCCGGATTGAGCGCCAGGCGAACGAATACGACGACGAGCAAACCGATACCGGCCAAACGTAGTCCGGGATGCGGCACGCGATGAAAAAGCCAGCAGAGCGCTGCGCCTTCCAGTGCCCAACCCACTGTAATCCATTGTCGATCGAATTGGATTGGGAAAATCAGTGTAATGAAAAACAACGCAGCGCCGCCGAAGAGCGCCAGTTGCGCGTTGCGTGCCTGGCTGGTGAGCGGTGTGCGTTTCAGCAGGAGGAACAATCCAAGCAATGCTGGCAGCGCAAATGCGGCTGGCACGAGACCGGGAACTCCGCTCGGGTACGCAGTGCGAACGAGCTGGTAGATAAGATAAAAGTGCAATGGACCTGCAAGCGCTGCTGTCGCCCAAGGAACGGTTTTTCCGGCAAACCGTTGATGGAAAACGAACGGAAAGATCGTGAACAGGGCATAAAACCCGAGATACCAGATCAGCGGCAGCGTTGCGCGGGCCGGATCAAAATGTTCAAAATGCCACGCATGCTCCAGCCCGAGTACGGAGACGAGCGCGATGGCCGGGAGCAGATCGAGCGAAAAGATTTCGCTCATGCCGAGAAGCAAGATCACCAGCAACAACCCCAGACCGAATACAGGCGACGGATTTACCAGTGGTAACTGCAGCGCCACCATGATGAGCAGCAGAAACGGCAGCGTCGCCGAGAGCGCGGGAAGTTGAACCGAAAGATTTGCCGGGTCGGTGATTTTGCCGAACAGTTTTGGCGTTCGTGTTTCCGGCGCCATCAAACGACGGCCCGCCCAACTTAACGCAACGAAAAAGAAAATCGCGAAGCAGGCGAATATGAGCAGCGCCGTTGGCAAGCCAGTGAGCTCAGTCGGAATTCGCAGCAGCCAGGTGCCGACTGCGACGAGTGTGAGCACGAGCACCGCGATAATAGGCAGCAGAGTCGCAGTCGTTATCGCCAGAACGATTGCAAGAATGTCGATGATTAACACGAACGGCCAGACCAGCAGTGAAAGCTCGGTGACTCGAAATATCGGTATCAGCACAAGCAGAAGCGCGAGTGCAGGAAAGATGTGAGTCCACCGTGGAACCTCGATCTTGTGCAAGCGTTGTAACGCGATCGGCGCTGCTGCATGAAATAGCGCGAAGACAAAATAGAATCCCAGCGCGGTATAAATGTGATTGGTCGTTAGGTAATTGCCCGTCCATGCGCCGAGAAAAATGAACGCCGCCAGTCCTGCCAAGGCTTGAACAGTCGAGAGCCTTTTTTCGATCAGCGTTAGTGCCAGTAAGCCAAGGTCGATGACGAAGAGATAAGTGAACAACAGCACGGGCCGATGCGCGACTGTATGGAAACCAAGAAGGTAAAACGCCGAGAACATCGCCACCGCCCCGAGACCGATCGCGCACGCGAAAACTGTGGTATTCGTTTTTCCGGTGCGCTTGGCCCAGGCTGCTGCGGCCAAAAACAGCGCCTGAAACCCAACAAACACCGCCATGAAGATGAGGACCCTGTTACTGGCAAAATATTTCTCGGGAACAAAGAACGCGACGACCCAGGCGAATTGCATCAGCGCAGTTCCAATCGCGCCCAGGATCGGCAGCGCATTCCAGCGTTGCCGTTGTGCGAGCGCGAGCAGAGCGATATCGAGGAGCGCGATGTAACCGAAGAGTCCCAGCGGATTGTCCTGGTGCGTCGAAAGCAAAATCGGCGTGAGAAATCCACCGGCGATCCCGAGCACCGCGATGATGAGAGCGTTCAACCGAACGGAAAGCAGAAACGCGACTGCTGTGATCAGCGTCATCAACAGAAACGTTGGAATCAGACCAAAAAACGCGAAGTGATAGTAAGCTCTACATGCAAAGGTCACGGCGTAGAGCACCAGGATGCCGGTCGCGCAGAGCGTCTGCGCAGTGACAGCGTTTTCTTTCCGTTTCAGAAGCAAACCGCCAACAACAAGTCCGGCGCCGACGACGAACCCGATCGCAACCCGCAGCTCCGGCGGGATTAAATTGTGCTCGAACGAATATTTCACGAAAAATGCGACGCCGAGGAAAAGCGCGAACCCGCCGATCCAGGCGAACAATTTCGCGCCCATGACTTGCTCCCAATCGATCGGCGGTTTGGGTGGTCTGGCGATCTGCAGCGCGCTCGGTTTGAGGAGCTCTTGTGGGATTTGCGGCGGCTCTGGCATTGCCTTGGATACGACGGGAGCGGGTGTCATCGCCGGGATCGGCGGTTCAACGGCTTCCACTTTTGGCTCGGGTGCCGCTGCCGGGACCTCCGGTTGCACAGCCGAAACCGTTTGCGGCCGCAAGTTGCGCAGTTCGTTTTCGAGCGATGACAATCGCTTCACGAGATCGTCAACACCGCGTTTTGCCCTGTTTGCTTTCGCTAACGCAACAAACGGCAGAACGAGAATCGCGATGACAAGACCGATTATGAGAAAACCTAGAAATTCCATTGGTTGTTGGGGTTTGGCTGGATCACTCCGGCTTTGCGACAGAGGATAGCTGCTTTGCGCTGCGACTGTGAATTGATAAAGATGACGGATTTCATCAACCCTTTCGATCATGAACATTCATCATCTGGAGTTGTTCTACTTCGTCGCAAAACACGGCGGCATCGCCGCAGCGGTGCGCAACATTCCCTACGGCATTCAGCAACCGGCTGTTAGCGGGCAAATCGCCAAACTCGAGGAATCGCTCGGCACCAAGCTTTTTCAGCGGCGTCCATTTGCACTCTCGCCCACGGGCACGGAGCTTTTCGAGTTCATCCGGCCGTTCTTCGAGAACATTGATGTTGTCGCCGAGAGGCTCCGCCAGAACAGGTCGCCGCAACTGCGGATCGCGGCTCCGGCGATCGTGCTGCACGATTATCTGCCGCAAATCCTGCAACGCGTTCGCGCAAAATTTCCCGCCTTCCGGCTTTACCTCCATGAGGCCACCCGCACTGATGCCGAACGATCGCTTTTGGCTCGCGACGTCGATCTCGCGATTATGCTAATCGACAAAAAATCGCGTGCGGGAATTCAGGTACGACCGCTGTTGGAGTTGCCGCTCATTCTGTTGGTGCACAAGAAATCCAAGCTGTCGCGTGCTGAAGAGTTGTGGAAACGCGACAAAATCGAGGAAACACTGGTGTGCTTTTCACGGAGCGATCCCGTTCATACGTATTTTCAGCGCGGCCTTGAGCGTCTCGGGGTAGAATGGTTTTGCGGGATCGAAGTCACATCAGAGCGATTGATCCAGCACTACGTCGCCAGCGGTTACGGTATCGGTTTGACGGTCGCAGTGCCCGGCTTCAAGCTACCGCCGCAACTGCGCGCACTTCCGTTATCGCACTTCCCGCCAGTGGTCGTGGGTGTTGCCTGGTCCGGCAAACTTTCCGACATCACGCGCCAACTACTTACGGAGCTCGACATTGAGGCAGAGAGGCAACGGGCGCGAATCCGAAAAAGCGCACCGCGATCCGCGTCGACTTTCAGTCGCGCTCGTCTTTGAGCATCTGCTTAATCTGCTCGCGCAACTCTGGCGTGTTCTCGTGCCCGTGAACGGAGGCGGCGTGCTGCACCGCCGCGTCGAGCACTTCTTCTTCGGTGCCGGAGATTTTTAGCGAGCAATTCTTTTCGCTCGGGTAATCCCTGCAATCGATGGATTTTCTCTGCGTTGCCATCAGTGACCTCCAGTTTAGCTCAGCTCTTCTTTAGCTCCGCCAAATCTTTCAACACTTGCTCGCTGTGCTCGGCTGGCTTCACGCCGGTGTACACCTTTGCGATCTCGCCGTCCGGATTAATGATGAATGTGTTACGTGCCGCGAGCTTTTGGCCCTTGTAATCCATCACTGAACCGTACTCGGTAGAAACCTTCGCGTCGGGATCAGCGAGCAATTTGAAGTTGAGCCCTTCTTTCGCGCAAAAATCTTTGTGCGATTGCGCGGTATCGACGCTCACTCCGAGGATGACTGCGCCGACGTCACCATATTTGGCGATGTCGCGCTGAAAATTGCGCGCCTCCATGGTGCAACCGCTGGTGAAATCTTTCGGATAGAAATAAAGAACCACCCATTTACCGTGATAATCTTTCAGGCTCACCTGCGAACCGTCACCGGTGGTGAGACTGAAATCCGGCGCGGGTTTACCGACTTCGGGCTGCGTTTGAGATTCTGTTGCCGCCATGCACGTGAACGTCGCAAGACCGATGATAGCTGACAAGATCGTGTTTTTGATTTTCATGATTAAGTTTTCAAGCGTAGACGCATCCAGTCAAGGAAGGGAGATTTTCAGGGCGTTACGCCTTGAATTGGCTTGCCTTGGACGACAGCTTTTGAATCAATAAATGCCAAATGCCGAGGCCGGACGTTGCCGAACATCTTCCAATTAAGCCGTTGCGGCTGCTTCTGGGTGTGATCGCCTGTGTCGGGATCGCAATTACATTATTCACGCTCCTGTTCGGGTTCATGACCATCCCCGCGAACTCTGTCGGGGTGAGGACGCGTTTTGGCGCTTACCACGACATCGTGAATCCGGGTTTGACCTATGCCATTCCATACGTCGATAAGATCTACATCGTTCCTACGCAGCGTTTGCAAAAGCTCGAGTTCGGTTTTTCCACCCCGGGTGCGACCAACTTTTATCAGGGTGATCCGCAGCCGGAGGAAACTGAGACGATGATCACGGGCGATCTGAACACCGCGCTAGTGCCGTGGGTGATTCAATATCGGATTACCGATCCAAAAATGTATTTGTTTGGCGCGCGCGAACCGGAGAAAACCTTGCGCGACCTTTCCGAAAGTGTGATGCGCGAAGTGATCGGCGATCGCACCGTGGACGAGGTGCTCACCATCGGGCGCCACGACATCGAGACATCGACGTTAAAACGTCTGGCCGATCTTTGTTCGCAGTACGATTTGGGAATTCAGATTCAACAGGTGCAGCTTACGAGCGTTCGCCCGCCGCCGGCTGTGCAGGCAGCGTTCAACGATGTCAATCAGGCGCAACAGGAAAAGCAAACAGCAATTAACCAGGCTTGGGCCGTCTATAACGATGCTGTTCCGAATGCGCGCGGCCAGGCAAAACAGCGCGAGAAACAGGCGGAAGCGTACGCGTTTCGGCGGGTGAATGAAGCCAAAGGCGAAGCGCAAAAGTTTTCGTTATTGCTCGCCGAGTATCGCAAAGCGCCGGAGGTGACGCGCCGACGCCTCTATCTCGAAGCGATGCAAGCCATCCTGCCAAGCTTGCAAAAGAAAATCATCGTCGATGACAGCCTGAAGAACATTCTCCAGACGTTGCCGCTGCAGGTGCCCGGCGAATCGAGGGGTTCGCCATGAACGTGATCGATGTGACTCCGCGACCGGCTGCTGTGACCGCTGCGGTTCGTTTCTTGCAAAGCCCGTTCATGTCGATCCTGGGCATTCTGTTCATTTTGAGTGCGTTGAAATGGGGAACACTGCTCTTCGTCGTGCCGCAATACGAAACTGTGATCGTCACGCGTTTCGGCAAGATCGTCCGCACTATCACTACGCCCGGGTTGAAGATGAAGTTGCCGGTCATCGACAAGTTGCAGCGGTTCGACAAACGCATCCTCGCCTGGGACGGGCCACCCACCGAATGTCCGACCAAGGACAAGCTGTACATTATCGTCGATTCTTTCGCCCGATGGCGAATCAGCGATCCGACGCTCTATTACAATCGGTTGAATGATGAGCGGAGTGCGCTCTCGCGGCTGGACGACATTCTCGGGAGCGAAACGCGCACTGCTGTCGCCACGCACGATCTGGTCGAAATCATTCGTGTTACCAAAGGGCGAAAACCTGTGCGTGATGAGGAATTGGAGAAAACCGGCACGGTTCTGCCCACCACAATTCCCGATATCGAATTTGGGCGCGGCGAAATCGAGAAACAGATCACCGAGCGTACCCGGCAGAAGATCGCCGATTTTGGAATCGAACTGCTCGATGAACGGTTCAAGCGCAGCAAATACAATCCTGCGGTGGCCGAGAAGATCATCGAACGTATGTCGAGCGAGCGGCATCAAATCGCAGCGCGTTTTCGTTCCGAAGGACGCGGCGAGGCGGCGAACATTAACGGCCAAAAGGAAAGCGATGTCGCCTCAATCAGTTCTAATGCCACGAAAAATGCGCTTGAGATTGAAGGCAAAGCGGACGCGGGAGCCGCCGCCATTTACGCAGCAGCGTTTGGTGCGCCTGACGCGCAGGAACTCTATTCGTTTCTGCGCAGCCTCGATGTAATGCGCGCTGCTTTTGAAAAAGACACGACGGCGGTGATCTCGACCAACAGCGATCTTGGCCGACTGCTGAAATCAATGGCCGCAGCCGTGGCTCCGGCGAATCCGCCGCGTTGATCGTTAGTCTTCGCTGACTGTCAGCTTCAAGTAATCAAACCAACGGCAGGTTTTCTCGCCTCTCCCCTTTGACAAGGGGAGAGGACTAAGGTGAGGGGTTTTGAGCTCCTCCATTGGCTCAGTTAGTGGGGCCGCCAACCCCTCACCCTCCCCCTCTCCCTGTAAGGGCGAGGCGACCCGTACGCCGTAGCCCTATGCCTATCCGGCGCTGCCCTTGCTCCTGCGCAAATCATCGGCAGATTGAAATTTGCCCTTTAATGAAGACAACGCTTGCTCATCAACTTGCTGATTACGCCTGTGCGCTGCGATTTCAGGATCTTTCGCACGAAGTCGTGCACGAAGTGAAACGGCGCGTGATCGATTCCCTAGGCTGCGCGCTCGGCGCGTGGAGGGAAGAACCGTTTGTGATCGCGCGAAGAGTGGCCGCAGATTTCTCGGCGAAACACGGATCTACAATCTTTGGCACGGACCACAAGGCGCCACCGGACTGGGCTGCATTCGCTAACGGCTGCGGCATTCGCTATTTCGATTTCAACGACACGTATCTGTCAAAAGAGCCGGCGCATCCCAGCGACAATATTTCGGCTGCGCTGGCCGTCGCGGAAAGCGTGGGCGTCGGCGGACGCGATTTGATCACGGCCATCGCGCTTGCATACGAAGTGCAATGCCGGTTATGCGACGCAGCGAGCATTCGTGCGCGCGGATGGGATCATGTGACTTATGGTACGTTCTCGACTGCGCTGGCGTCCGCGAAGTTGATGAAACTTGACCCGGCGAACACTCGGCACGCGGTAAACATTGCCGGTGTGGCCGGTGCGGCCATGCGCCAGGCCCGCGCAGGCGAGCTCTCGCATTGGAAAGGCGTAGCCTTTGCTACCGCCGCGCGCCACGGTGTTTTCTCCGCGCTGCTTGCCCGCCAAGGTATGACCGGGCCGGCGCCAATCTTCGAAGGCGAAACGGGATTCGAGAAACAACTCGGCGTGTCGCTCGGCAACGTGGGTGAGAGATTTCGCGGATCGCCCGCGATGATTTTGAAGACGAGCATCAAATACTGGCCGGCGGAATATCACAGTCAGAGCGCGATTGAAGCAGCGCTTTTTTTACGAGGCCAGATTGACGACCTTTCGAAAATCAAAGGCGTGGTGATCGAGAGCCACAACGCGTCAGTGGACATCATCGGGAGCGAACCTGAAAAATGGAAACCCAAAACGCGTGAAACGGCGGACCACAGTCTGCCGTACATCACGGCCATCGCGCTCATTGACGGCGAAATTACCGATCACCAGTTCGAGCCGGAGCGATTCAAAGATCCCAAGGTCTGGAAGTTTTTGGAGAACGTGAAAGTGGAGCGGAACGCGGAATTGAGCGCGATGTATCCAGATGCGGTCGGCAACATTGTGCACGTGGATCTTGCCGATGGCCAGCGATTGACCAAACGCGTCGATTATCCGACAGGCAACGCGAAGAATCGGCTCAAAGATTCGGCAGTGGAAGGAAAATTCCTCACCCTTGTTGCGCGCATCATTGGGGAGGACCGAGCGAAAAGGATTATCGAGCTTGTTTGGAAACTCGATAAAGCCAAAAAGGTGGATGAGCTGATGCAGGCAATGAGAGTGACGAATGACCAATGACGAAGGGACCAGGGAATGATCGGATGACTAATAGCGAAAAAGAGCAGCGCTCCGTAGTTTTCCCTCACTCGTGCTTCGTCATTGATTCGTTATTCGTCATTCGTGCTTCGTCATTTGCGTGAGCATGAGCACGAGCAAGAGCAGGAGCAGGAGACTGCGTGACCTGATTGCAGAGCGTGCGATCATGCTGCCCGGTGTACCAAACGCAGCCATGGCCCGACAGGTGGAGCGCGTCGGGTTTGACGCGGTATACGTGAGTGGCGCGGGAATGGCCAATGCGACAGCTGGCGTTCCCGATATCGGTCTACTGACGCTAACGGAAGTGGGCCAACTGGCCGGGTACATCGCGAGGGCGGTGAAAATCCCGGCAATCGTCGACGCGGATACCGGGTTTGGAGGTTCGGAAAATGTGGCGCGTACAATCCGCGAACTAGAAGCCGCAGGTCTGGCCGGTTGTCATATTGAAGACCAGGAATTTCCCAAACGCTGCGGACATCTTTCAGGAAAATCGCTAATCGATGTTGAGGAAATGACAGAAAAAATCAAAGCGGCCGTAGCTGCACGCCGCGATCGCGATTTCATGATCATCGCGCGGACGGACGCGCGTGCGGTCGAGAATTTCGATCGAACAGTTAATCGAGCGCAGCGGTACGTCGAAGCGGGGGCCGACGCAATCTTTCCGGAAGCATTGCAAAGCGACGAGGAGTTTCGCGAGTTTGCACGTAAGATCGATCTCCCGCTGCTGGCAAACATGACCGAGTTTGGGAAAAGCCCGCTGCTTTCGTTTACGGATTTGGCCCAATTCGGTTACCGGATGGTGATTTTCCCCCAAAGCGCATTTCGCGTGTCAATGAAAGCGAGCGAGGAGTTTTTGCGTGCTCTCAAGGAAAGTGGGACCCAAAAGGAGTCGCTCGCGGAAATGCAGACGCGCGAAGAACTTTATAAACTGCTCGACTACGATCCTACTGCAGGGAAATGGCTGGGCTAGAGCGACTGACGATTTGTCGGCGCGCGTATCGTAGTTACAATCAGCGAACAACATGGGTACTGAAACAAAACCACAATACAGCCCGGGACTAGCCGGGGTAATCGCCGGTGAAACGGCGATCTGCTGGGTCGATCCCGCTGCCGGGTTGATGTATCGAGGCTACGACATTCATCAGATGGCTGAAAAGGCCACTTTCGAGGAGGTTGCGTACCTTCTGCTCAATGGAGAGTTGCCGAACCCCAAGCAACTGGAGGAATTCACACAACAAATCGCCAGCGAACGTGGGTTGCCCGGTCCGGTAACAGAAATGCTGCGGCTTTTACCGGGCGCTACGCATCCCATGGATATGCTGCGCACCGGCGTTTCGATGTTGAGCGCATTCGACAAGGACCTGAATGATAATTCGCACGATGCCAACGTCCGAAAATCAATTAGGCTCATCGCGCGCGTTTCCACTTTGATCACCGACGGCTGGCGCATCTCGCACAGCGAACAGCCGTTTCCCGAGAAACCGGAGCTGACGCAGGCAGCGAATTTATTCTACAAGTTCAACGGCAAAATTCCCGAGCAATGGCAGACCAGGATGCTCGACACAATTTTCAATCTCTACGCCGACCACGAATTTAACGCCTCGACATTTGCCGCGCGCGTGACCGCCTCTACGCTGGCGGACATTTATGCTTCGGTTACCTCGGCAGTTGCGACCTTGAAAGGTCCTCTGCATGGCGGCGCGAATGAGGAGTCGATGAAGATGCTTGAGGAAATCGGGGGGCCGGATCGCGCCGAGGCATGGTTAATGAAAAAGCTGGGAACGAAAGACAAGATCATGGGATTCGGTCATCGCGTTTACAAAAAAGGCGATTCCCGCGTGCCCGCGATGCGGGAGATCGCGCGCGACCTCGGCAAACGCACTGGCAAAGAAAACTGGGTGCCGATTTGTGAGAAGCTCGAACAAGTGATGGACAGAGAGAAACAACTGTGCGCCAATGTGGATCTCTATGCGGCGCCCGTGTTTTGGATGCTCGGTTTTCCTCCGGTGCTCAACACGCCGTTGTTCGCGGCATCGCGCGTAGCAGGCTGGTGCGCCCATGTCATCGAGCAACATGATAACAACCGTCTCATTCGACCGCGGTCACTCTACGTCGGGCCAGAGCTGCGTCCGTATCCTGGGTCGCCTGCGTGACGACCAACAAATTGTAGGGCGTCTGTGTCAGACGCCTTTTGCATGATGAAACATTCGAATGGCGTTTCACAGAAACGCCCTACAAGATGAAGGTCGAACAATCACTTCAGGAAAAATATGCGCCTCGGAATGTCTGCTTCGGTTGCGGCCCGGCAAACCCGGACGGCTTGCATATTCGTAGTTTCCTGAATAACTCCGATGAATCGCGAGCAGGCGGCGACGTCATCGCAGAGTGGAAACCGGAAAAGAAATACGAAGCGTTCACCGGTGTTTTGAACGGCGGAATCATCGGAACGTTACTGGACTGTCATTGCAACTGGACGGCAGCGTATCATCTGATGAAACGCGCAGGCGAACGTCGCCCGCCTTGCACAGTTACTGCGGAATACGCTATTAAACTTCTGCGGCCAACGCCGACGAACCACTCCGTGTTTCTATCTGCCAAGGTTGTAGAGATCACTGATGATCGTGCGACCATCGATGGAACACTGAGCGCCGGAGGAAACGTTTGTGCTACGTGTCGCGGAGTTTTCGTTGCGGTCACTGAAGGCCATCCTGCGTATCATCGATGGTGAATGTAGGGCATGCCTCCGGCTTGCCATCCCAATGGAGTTTCTCGTGGCGCAGTTGAGATTTGTCGCAGTCGCAAGCGGGACGCTCGCGCTACATTTCGCTTTGCCTTTGTTGCTCGCCGCGAGTACGCCAGAATCGACCAGCGATTTCGCGAATCGAATTCTATCTATCGAGCAGCGAACCGGCGCTCGAATCGGTGTCGCCGCGCTGGACACTGGCAACGGTAAGCGTTTCGATTACCGATCGAAAGAACGTTTTCCGATGTGCAGCACGTTTAAATTTCTAGCTGCATCAGCGGTCTTAAAGCGCGTGGATGGGGGACAAGAGAAGCTCGACCGGTTCGTATCATATGAAGCAAAAGACATCCTGGAATATGCACCTGTCACAAAAGCCCATCTCAAAGACGGCGGCATGACCCTCGGCGCCTTATGCGCGGCGGCAATCGAACAGAGTGACAACACAGCCGGCAACCTTTTGCTGGATGCAATTGGCGGGCCGGCTGGACTGACAAATTTCGCGCGCAGCATTGGCGATGAGATGACGAGACTTGATCGCAAAGAACCTGAATTGAACAGTGCCATGCCTGGCGATGAGCGCGACACCACAAGTCCTGTGGCGATGTGCGCAGACATGCAACGGTTGCTGCTGGGCAACGTGTTATCCGAATCTGCACGGCATCAGCTCGAAGATTGGTTACAGCACAATGAGACTGGCGCACTCATGATTCGGGCCGGCGTTCCAAAAACGTGGACTGTCGGCGATAAAACGGGACGGTGCGCAAACGGAGCCACAAATGATGTTGCCATCATTCGTCCACCCGGACGTGCACCAATCGTGCTTGCTATCTACTCGATCGGTTCGACGTCCTCGGCGGATGATCGTGCTGCAACTCTTGCGGATGCAGCGCGCGCAGTTGTGGAGTTCTTAAGGTAGCGCATGCCTCTGGCTTGCAGTTGTCGCAGTCGCAAGCGGGACGCTCGCGCTACTTTTTCAGGATTCGCTGCCTGAATTTCGCCGATGCGCGACTCGCCGCGTTGGATTTAGTTGTCGCTCATGAGAACCTCGAGCTTTTGCATCCTTCCCCTTGCTACCGAAATTGCAGACGCAGCGCGGCGTGCAGTAAATGCGGGCGCAGCGGATCACGCGCTCATCACAGTAGGTTCGCCCGGAAGCAGTCCGTGCCGCCACTGCCTGCGTTGGGCGCAGCCTGGCGAGCGCGTCATTCTGTTTCCGTATACTGCGATTCCGTCTGGTCACCCGTATTCTGAGACAGGTCCGATTTTTGTTCACGCCAACGAGTGCCAGCGCTACAGTGCGACTAACGAATACCCCGCTGATTTCCGCAATGGCCGTGTGTTTCGCGCTTACGATTCAAAGTACAACATCATCGGCGCGCAAGTTGTGAATGGCACCGAACCGGAAGTTGTGATTGAAAGTTTGTTCCGAGATCCCGATACCGCGTTCGTGGATGCGCGCAGCGTTACCCATGGCTGCTTTACGTTCCGGGTTCATAGAGTAGGGCATGCCTCCGGCTTGCCATCCGATCGAGACGCCTCGTGAATTGGTCCATTCGCAAGCGAGGACGCTCGCGCTACTTTGAGTTCGCTGCTCGAATTTCGTCGATGCATTAACGATTCTGAACGCTTAGCTTTTCCCCATGAAAACTCTCGAACTTCTGCCGCCCACCGAGACGATGTATCGCGCGCTGGTGAACCGCGATCCGAGTTTCGAAGGAATTTTTTACATTGGCGTGCGCACAACTGGAATTTTCTGCCGGCCTACATGCTCTGCAAAAAAACCGGCACGTGAGAACGTCGATTTTTTTGCGACATCAAGCGACGCTCTGGAAAGCGGTTATCGGCCTTGCTTGCGCTGCCACCCGCTCGATCCAAACGCGCGCCCGCCGAAACTCATCGAGCGCTTGCGCGCGGAAGTGGAACGCGCACCGGGCGGACGCCTCACAGACAAGGAACTGTCCGCGCTCTCGATTGATCCCTCAACCGCGCGGCGACAGTTCAAGCGCCATTATGGAATGACATTCCAAGCGTATCATCGAGCGCGTCGGATGGGCCTTGCTCTGAGTCAGGTTCGGCAAGGCGATCGCGTGGATCAAGCAAGAAACGGGAGTGGCTTTGAATCCGAGAGCGGGTTCCGCGACGCGTTCACGAAGATCTTTGGCGAATCGCCAACAAACGCTAAGACGCATGGGCCGTTATTTGCGGAACGAATCGATTCGCCGCTCGGGCCAATGATCGCGGTGGCAGACGACCAGGGCTTGCGCTTACTCGAATTCATCGATCGGCGGGCGACGGAACGCGAGTTGTCGATTTTGCGGAAACGATTGCGAACAAATGTCGTGCCCGGGACACATCGGTATCTCGAGACGGTTCGTTCCCAGCTGGAGGATTATTTCGCCGGCACGAAGCTGGAGTTTGAAGTTCCGCTGGCTCCGGTCGGATCCAACTTCCAATTGCGAGCGTGGAAAATCTTGCAGTCGATTCCCGTTGGCGAAACACGTTCGTATTCGTGGATGGCAAAGCGCTTGGGCGATGAAAATGCGCGTCGCGCAGTTGGTCGCGCGAATGGAACGAACATGATCTGCATCATCATTCCGTGCCACCGAGTCATCCGAGCCGACAGGACGCTCTGCGGCTACGGCGGTGGTTTGTGGCGCAAGAAATGGCTGCTCGATCACGAGCGACGCTGGGCGAAGGTGACAAGCGATAAGTAGACTGGTCGGTGAGAAGGTGAGACATTTCTGAATCCTTCTCCAACCACATCTAACGCGTACGTAAAAAACCGCGGCCGCCTGGCAAATCACCCTTGCTTAGTAAAGCGCAGTCACGTACATCCGCGACCACGCGCTACTTCAGGCGCTCATCACTCCATTGCGCAAACTTGACTTGTTTCTCACGTCGCTTGTTGCGGCCGTTTTAATCGCCTCGGCCGGCGCGGCACCCGCGCAACAAAATTGCACTGGCGACGGCAGACCTCTTGCCCTTGATGAGCCCCGAGAGTTCCATCGTTTTCAGTTTGTTTGTGGCTCTGTATGGGAAGTTTAACCGATTAGAAATAAATCTGCACGGTCCGCTTGCTTTTGACGCAGGCGACCGCTGTGCGAGTCGTGATGGACAATGGAGGGCACCCACGACACTGCGATAAAAATTGAGCGGCCAACGCCTTAGCGCGCGTCGCTCATCTCTACATTCCGTGCTGCGAACGGCTGGTGGCTATTCTGCGCGTTCGTTCTCGCGATCAAGATCTTAGACGCCACCCCTGATGCTACCGCGATCGCATCCCACCCGAGCGAACTGATAGAACCGCCTCCCAGCACTTCTGTCGGTGACCAGCAGGACCCGTCTTAGCAACTCAATTTGCGCCGCAGCGCGACCAAGCCGAGCGAAGCGAATCCGAGCAGGGAAAATGTCGAGCCTGTATCGGGGACATTCGGTATGCAAGGATTAACGCTAACGTTGTCGAGGAAGAAGTTGCCAAGGTGATCTAGGAATTGGAACTGCAGCGCCGTGGTGGCGCTCGACGCAGTTACATTAAACGTGTACTCCGTGTAACCGAATCCCGGAGTATTTGTCAGACTGAAAATCGTCGTGCCGCCCCACTTGAGGGCGAAGAAATTCGCTTGGGGGTTCTGGGCGGCCAACCGAAAGTCGATGGTGTAAGACGCGCCCGGCGTCGTCGCGAGGGCCTGGGCGAGAAGTCCGACCTTCGGAGGACCCAAGAACGCCTGAAAACCACTGGAATTCGGCGACATTGGTGACGTCCCCCCTTGCACAAAGGTGTCTTGGAGGTCGCCCGACTGCGTCCAGCCGGAGAAGTCTCCCGTTTCAAACCCGCCATTGACGATGAGGTCTGCTTGGGCGGAGTTGGCGAGAGAAAGCGTTACAGCTGCGGTTAAGGCAAGCAAGAATGTGCGTGGGGGGCTCATCCCCGGCTAAAGCAGCATTGGACGTGCCACTGTCAGGCAGATACTATATGCATCAGATTGTTAACGTCTTGCAAAAATCGGCCACCCATCTCAAGATCGAAAAAGTTGTAAGAATCCCCGACAACCGTAAGAAAAACCGACGATTATCGGAGTTGCCTGATCGTTTCAATTCCATTTACGGTTCTTTGAACTCGCCGTTGTGCGTGTGTAATTCGATCACATTGCCAGTGTCATCGTAAACAGAATCACAGCATCATCTGACCGGCTGCTTTATTGCCTCCGCTTTTTCGCCCGGTGCTTTTCTTTGGCAATGCGTAATCCGGGAACGCCTCATCATCGACAATCGTCTTGATCACTTCGCCAATGTCCGACCGCAATAGCCAATCCACCGCGATGCGCGCGAACTTCGACGTATCGAGGATCGCGCTTCGCTCCACGAATCGACGCTCGGACTGGTCCCTAGATGCTTTAAAAAGTCGGGCGATCATCCGAAAGAAATACAGATGATCGCCCCCAAGCTTGCCAAGCCATCTGCGTTGGCTTTGTCTCACCACTACACCGCTGGATGTCTCGCATCACTGCGCGATCAGGCTCCAGCCCACCGGAAGAGTTGGACCAGCCGCACTGCTGATGAACACGTTGTTATGGAGATACCAGATCGCCGTTTGTCGAGTAACCGGATTATAGAGCAGATAATCCGGGTGCCCACTATTGTTAAAGTCGGCCGTACCCACCAATTCCCAGGCGATTGGAAGCGTTGGCCCACTAGCACTTGCGAAGTGCGTTGGCCCTGACATATACCAGATTTGAGTTTGGTGAGTAACCGGGTTGAACAGTAAGTAATCTGGATGGTTGTCGTCGTTAAAATCCTCTACACCCACCAATTTCCAGCCCGTCGGAAGAGTAGGTCCAGAAGCACTCCCAATGTGAAGATTGTTGTGCAGATACCAGATCACTGTTTGATGGGTGCTTGCATAGTAAAGGACATAGTCCGCAAAGCCGTCGAGATTAAAGTCGTCTGTCGCTACCAATTCCCAGCCGCTTGGAAGCGTTGGTCCACTACCGCTTCCGATCACCGTTGGCCCTGACATATACTCGATTAAAGTGTGGCGAGTAGTCGGATTGAACAAAACATAGTCCGGATGGTTGTCGTCGTTGAAATCCTCCGCAATCTCTAGGACCGAGCCAGTTGCAATGGTTGGACCATAAGCTCCGCCCACATGGATGTTGTTGTTCATATACCAGATCGCCGTCCGGCGCGTGCTATGATTATAGAGCACAAAGTCCGGATGGAGGTCGCCGTTAAAGTCAGCTACTATAGCCCTGCCGGGTGTAATGACCGTTTCGGGACTGCTGACGTCAGGGCTGACCACTTCGGGCGATGCCGCCGTAACAATATCGCCTATAAAAATAATTGCACCGGCGATGACAATTAGGGCAATCGCGTTTTTGAACTGAATTATTGCATTCATAGTTCTTCTACGTCGGGTTGCGCGACGTCGTGCACTACACATTAATTGCGAAGTTTTGTGCAATTCTTGCTGCCCCCACCCAATCTCACAGACGAACGGTACGCAGGCTGATTCGAGTTCCAGAAATGCAGTCACCTTTTCCTCTGCATGGACAACGAAACGCTTGCCGTCGCCGCGAGCCGGGTCAGCAATCCAGATCGTTCGTCCTTCTGAATCCACCGCTGATACGCAGCCCCAAGCTCCATCCGGCTTTGCTGAGATCGTCAGCGATGATTTCCCAGTACTTCACCTGCTCGGCTGCGTCTAGTGGTTGTCCAGAACCGTTTGCGGTGCGGCTTTGCTCAGTTCGAGCTGTGCGCTCACTTTCTGGATTTGCGCTGCTTGCTCTTTCACGGTTGCTGCGAGGGCGATCATTCCAGATTTTAGCTCAACGATTGTCTTTTCCTGTTCCTCGACCTTTTTGTGTTCTTTGAGGAACTCGTTGAGCAACATGGCGTTGACGGCTTGATAGCGAACGGTAACGATTTTGCCCTCCTCGTCGCGCGCCACCAGATCAGGATTCACGGTGGCCACCTCCTCGGCTATAAGGCCAAAATCAGGCGAGCGCGCCGGATCAATCTCCCGTTTGTAGCGGAAGCTGACCGGTTTAAGTGCGAAAATCGCTTCGCTACCCCTATCCATAGGTTTGATGTCCTCCTTGTAGCGTCGCGAGGAGACTTGGAAGCCAAGTTTGCCGCCAGCGCCTACAGTAACAAAGACGCCGTTAGCCTGCGCCGTCGAGCCGATGTTTCCGACCCGGGTGACGTTGCTCTCGCCAGCAAGACCGAAGATATTCTGGCCGATACAGACATTACCGCTTCCCGTGATGTTGAAACCGGCTTGAAAGCCCAAGGCAACGTTAGAGCTACCGGTTATGTTCTGATCGAGCGCATGGCCACCGACGGCCGTGTTGAGGGTACCTGTTGTGTTGTGAAC
>Ga0306920_100004344_pt1 | contig 18156 bp, 17 predicted proteins | sample flu12Cox44000170_FD_204666 | JGI IMG/M metagenome (GOLD analysis project Ga0306920, IMG submission 204666) | Lab enrichment of tropical soil microbial communities from Luquillo Experimental Forest, Puerto Rico - flux4day.12C.oxic.44.000.170 (v2)... | ecosystem: Environmental > Terrestrial >... | reverse complement strand
CCGTGGTCGATCGTCCGCCCGGCTGCCGGGCGCTTGTGTGCTCCCACTCCCGATGCGCCGCGGGAGACTTCCCCACCCTCCCGGCTGCACTGTCGTGGCCTGTTGAGGTTAAAGACTGAAGTGCGATCGCGAAGGCGATCGGGACATTCCGTTCACGGCATCGCGCGGGCCGGGAGTGGCGACTCCGTAGCGTGTCGCTTGCCCTGCGGGGCTCAACATTCGCGGTAGCTGCTCAAGATTTCGTCGTGGCACCTCAAACCAATCGCTGGCCGCTGCTCCGCACGAACTCCCATCTTCCTGCGCCAGCTAAGTGCGCCGATCGACGGTGAATACGCTGCGCATTCACCGTCGATCGGCGACGGGAAGCGGCGTTCTGCTTCGGCCATTCGTGCGGAGCAGCGCCCGGAGATTGGTTTGAGGTCTAGCGACGTCATGCAAGGCCGTTAGTGCGAATGTCGAGCCTCGCAGGGCAGGCGGCGCGCTGCAGAGATAACAGACGCGATCCGTTGGCGATGCCGTGACTGTGCGACCCGATCGCCTTCGCGATCGCACTTCAGTCTTTAACCTCAAACGGCCACGACAGTGCAGCCGGGAGGGCGGGGAAGGCTCCCGCGGCGCATCGGTAGTGGGAGCGCCCAAGCGGCCGATAGCCGGACCCTCGATCGACCACGGACGCCTAAGCCGCGGGAGACTTCCCCGTCCTCCCGGCTCTCACCATCGTGGCCCGCCGAAGGACCGGCTTTGCGAAGCAAAGCCAAACCAGCGCCGCAGGCAATCGTGCCCGCGCAGCCTGCGAGCAAGAAGGCTGTCCTGCCCAGCGGAAGTCCCTGCCCGCCTTGCGATCGGCGCATCTGCCCCAAACTGCCGGAAATCCAATCCCGCCCGCCGGAACCCTTCCCATGAAAATCGACTTCGTCTCCGACGTCTCCTGCCCCTGGTGCGCCATCGGCCTCACCTCGCTTGAGACCGCGCTGGAGCGCCTCGGCCCCGAGGTGCCCGTCACGCTGCACTTCCAGCCCTTCGAGCTCAACCCCGGCATGGCGCCCGAGGGCGAGGACACCACCGAGCACCTGGCGCGCAAGTACGGCATGCCCGAGGATCAGGTCCTGAAGAACCGCGAGGCGATCCGCCAGCGCGGCGCGGCGGTCGGCTTCACCTTCGACATGGCCAAGCGCTCGCGCATCTACAACACCTTCGACGCGCACCGCCTGCTGCACTGGACCGAGGTGCTGGACGAGGAGCAGGGCACGCCCGGCACGAACGCGCTGGCGCTCAAGCACGCGTTCCTCAAGGCCTACTTCACCGACGGCCAGGACCCGAGCTCGCACGACACGCTGGTGCGCTACGCCACCGAGGCCGGCCTCGACGGCGAGCAGGCGCGCGAGGTGCTGGCCAGCGGTCGCTACGCCGACGCGGTGCGCGAGCGCGAGCAGTACTACCAGCAGCGCGGCATCCACTCGGTGCCGTCCGTCATCATCGACGACAAGCACCTGATCCAGGGCGGCCAGCCGCCCGAGGTGTTCGAGCAGGCGCTGCGCCAGCTCGCCGCGAATCCCGCGGCCTGACGTTTCGACCGGGCCCGCCGCGCGGCGGGCCCTTCGTTCACTTGTAGCTTTGCAGGTGGATCGAGGTCTCGGTCGCGCCGATGCCCTTGATCAGCCGCACGCGTTCGAGCACCGCTGCCAGGTCCGCGAGGTTGGCGGAGCGGATCTCCGCCAGCAGGTCCCAGCGGCCGTTGGTGTCGTGCAGCTCGCCGATGCCGGGCTCGCCGAGCAGGATCGCGATCACCTCGCGCGTCTGGTTGCCCTCGACGGCGATGCTCATCCAGGCGGTGATCTCGTTGTGCTCGATGTCGGGCCGCAGCCGCACCGTGTAGCCGACGATGGTGCCGCTGTCCTCCAGCTTGGCGATGCGGTTGTTGACGGTGCCGCGCGAGACGCCCAGGCGGTGGGCGAGCGTCGCGACGGAGGCGCGCGCGTCGGTGCGCAGCAGCGCGATCAGTTGCTGGTCCAGCGTGTCCATGGCCGTCAAAATCCCGTCAACGCGGATTGATCGAAATGGCAATCGAGGCTGCCGATATGTCAAATTATTGATCGAATCGGGTCATTTTTGCCGATTTCGCTTGCCGCGCCGTCCCGACACACTCTCTCCATAGAGATTTCGGAGACAACCATGACGACCTTGCTCACCACCCGCGACATCGGCGCGATCGTCGCCGCGAAGGGCCTGGCCGCCTGCCTGGGCACCCTGGTGTCGTACATCGAGCAGGACTTCGCCCGCTGGAACGAGTTCGACAAGAGCGCGCGCGTGGCCAACCACTCGGCGGACGGCGTGATCGAGCTGATGCCGATCTCGGACGCCAGCCTCTACAGCTTCAAGTACGTCAACGGCCACCCGAAGAACACGCGCGCCGGCCTGCCCACCGTGATGGCCTTCGGCGTGCTGGCCGACGTCGACACCGGCCGCCCCGAGCTGCTCAGCGAACTGACGCTGACCACCGCGATGCGCACCGCAGCGACCTCGGTCATGGTCGCCAAGCGCCTGGCGCGCGCCGACAGCCGCGTGATGGCCGTGATCGGCAACGGCGCGCAGAGCGAGTTCCAGTGCCTGGCGTTCCACCTGCTGCTCGGCATCGAGGAAGTGCGCCTGTTCGACGTCGACCCCGGCGCCACCGCCAAGCTGATCGCCAACCTGCGCGCCGCCGCGCCGGCGCTCAAGGCGACGGTCTGCGCCAGCACCGCCGAGGCCGTGCGCGGCGCGGACATCGTGACGACCGTCACCGCCGACAAGACCAACGCCACCATCGTCACGCCCGAGATGCTCGCGCCCGGCATGCACGTCAACGGCGTCGGCGGCGACTGCCCGGGCAAGACCGAGCTGCACGCCGACGTGCTGCGCGCCGGCGCGGTGTTCGTCGAGTACGAGCCGCAGAGCCGCATCGAGGGCGACCTGCAGCAGATGCCGGCTGACTTCGCGGTCACCGAGTTCTGGCGCGTGCTCGCGGGCGCTGCCCCGGGCCGTGTCGCCGCCGACCAGATCACGGTGTTCGACTCGGTGGGCTTCGCGCTGGAGGACTTCTCGGCGCTGCGCCTGCTGCGCGATTTCGCCGCCGAGCTGGGCCTGGGCCGCGACATGGACCTCGTGCCCGAGATGGCCGACCCGAAGAACCTGTTCGGCGCGCTGTACCTGCCGGCGTCGCGGGGCGCGTCCGCGCGCGTCGCGGTCGCGGCTTGAGAAGCTGTGAACGAATCCGGCACGCCCGCTCGTCACGCCCAAACGCGCCTGCTCTTCGTTGCAAATGCTCGCCGTAGCCTGAGCTACGGCTGTGCTTTGCGCCTCGATCAGACGCGTTTGGACGCGCCGCTCGGGCGCGCCGGATTCATTCACAGCTTCTGGGCTGTCGCCTGCGCGACGCTTTCCCCTCGTCATCGAGCCGCAAGCGTCGCGTGGCCACAATCGGCTCCGATCGCGGGGCGCACCCTGCCGCCGCGCACGACACCGACGAGGCGCCATGATCACCGTCCACCACCTGAACAACTCGCGCTCGCAGCGCATCCTCTGGCTGCTCGAGGAGCTCGGGCTGCCCTACGAGATCAAGCGCTACCAGCGCGACGCGCAGACCATGCTCGCGCCGCCCGAGCTGCTGCAGGTGCATCCGCTGGGCAAGTCGCCCGTCATCACCGACGGCGACGTCACGGTGGCGGAGTCGGGCGCGATCGTCGAATACCTGCTCGACACGTACGGCGAGGCCTCGGCCCTGCGCCCGGGCCGAGGCACGGCGCCGTACCGCCGCTACGTCTACTGGCTGCACTTCGCCGAAGGCAGCGCGATGCCGCCGCTGGTGATGAAGCTGGTGTTCCAGAAGATCAAGGCGACGCCGATGCCGTTCTTCGTCAAGCCGATCGCGCGCGGCATCGCCGACAAGGTGCTGGCCGCCTTCGTCGACCCGACGCTGGCGCGCCAGATGGCCTTCATGGAGGCCGAGCTCGCGAACGGCCCGTGGTTCGCCGGCGCGGACTTCGGCGCGGCCGACATCCAGATGAGCTTCCCCGTCGAGGCCGCCAACGCGCGCGGCGCGCTCGGAGCGAACACGCCTCGGCTCAGGGACTGGCTCGCGCGGGCGCACGCGCGTCCCGCGTACCAGCGCGCGCTCGAGCGCGGCGGCAAGTACGACTACGCCTGACGGGCGTGCCGCATCTAGCGCAGGAGTCGCGCCTTCGTGATCGCCGAGATCTTGGGGCCGCCGCCCTGCACCGCGTTCTGCACCACCGTGATGGCATAGGTCTGCAGGTCGGCGGTGACCAGGCCGTAGACGCCCAGCAGCGCGGCGCCGCCGGTCTCGACGAAATCGGACGGCCTGAACTCGAACACCGGGCTCGACGCGGCCTTGATGCGGTTCCATTCGTCCTTGCAGTCCTGGCCGTCGCCCGTGGACACGTGGCAGACCCGGAACGCGCCGCCCTGCTTGTAGACCGCCATGATGCAGCCGGAGAAGTTGTAGCTGATGACGTCGAGGCCGCCCGCGTCGACGGAGTTGATGCCGTTGACGACGAAGGGCAGGTGCTTGTAGGTGACGCCGCCCAGCGTCGGGGTCTGGACGTCGCGCGTGCACACGGTGCCCGCGCCGCCGGTCGACGACGGGGTGACCAGCAGCGGGGACGGCGCGCCGGCGCGCAGGAGTCTTTCGAGCATGTTCGTTCTCTCGGGGTTGCGACCGGGGGTCGGGATGGAACGCATGTTCCGGCGCCGACCGGCGCGCGTCCATCACGCGCGATAACGCGCCCCGAGAGGCCCGGCCTCGATCAGGCCTTCGGCTTGAACAAGTGCACGGTCTCGCCGCGCGCGAGCATCTCCACCAGCTGCGCGATGCGCTTCGCGCGCGTCTCGGGCTTGACGGCGGTCTGGACGCGCCACAGCACGGCGTAGCGGTTGCTCGCGTTGATCGCCGCGAAGAAGGCCTTGGCCGGCGGGTTGGCGTCCAGCGCCGCGACGAGGTCGTCCGGCACCGTGGACGTGCGTGCGCCGTCGTAGGCTTGGTCCCAGCGGCCGTCGGCCTTGGCGGCGTCGATCTGCGCCTGCCCGGGCGGCTGCATGCGGCCCGACTCGATCAGCGCCGCGACCTTGCCGACGTTGACCTTGGACCAGATGCTGCGCGCGCGCCGCGGCGTGAAGCGCTGCAGGAAGTGCTGGTCGTCCAGGCCCTTCTTCTGGCCGTCGATCCAGCCCCAGCACAGCGCGATCTCCACCGCCTCGGGGTAGGTCACGCTGGGCGCGTCGGCGCCGCGCTTGGCGATCATCAGCCAGACGCCGTCGGACTGCGCGTGGTTCCTCTTGAGCCAGGACTCGAAGGCCTTGGCGTTGCGGAACAGCGTCGGGCCGGCGTCGGCCGGGGCAGCGGATTTGACGGCGGGCATGGCGCGCAGTGTGCCGCAAAGCGCGGACCGCAGCCCATAATCTCCGCATGACAGACGTCCTGGACCCGCTGCTCGACGCCACCGCCAAGGGCTTTCCGCAGGGCGCCGCGCCGCTGCGGCGGTCGCAGGTCGGCGCGCAGGGCTGGAACGTGCTGGCCGGCGACCTGCCGCTGCCGCTGGCGGTGATCCGGCGCGACGCGCTGGCCCACAACGTCGGCTGGATGCAGCGCTACGCCGATGCCGCCGGCGTCGGCTTCGCGCCGCACGGCAAGACGACGATGTCGCCGCAGCTGTTCCAGCGCCAGCTCGCCGCCGGCGCCTGGGGCCTGACCTTCGCCACCGTCACGCAGATGCAGGCCGGGCTCGCGGCCGGCGCGCGCAACGTGCTCATCGCCAACCAGGTGCTGGGCGCGGCGGACCTGGGCGCCATCGCGGCGCTGCGCGAGTCGCGTCCGGACGTGCGCGTCGTCTTCCTGCTGGATTCGGCGGCGCAGCTCGAGCTGATCGAGGCGCTGTCGCTGGCGCACCCGTTCGAGGTGCTGATCGAAGTGGGCATCGCGGGCGGGCGCACGGGCCTGCGCACGCACGCGGACGCGCTCGCCCTCGCGCGCCGCGCGCACGCGAGCGCCGCGGTCACGCTGGCCGGCGTCGAGTGCTACGAGGGCCTGGGCAACACCGGCCGCGACGAGGACGACATCCCCGCGGCCGCCGACCTGATGGCGCGCGTCGAGCGCCTGGCCCGCGACTGCGACGCCGAGGGCCTGTTCGGCGGCGACGAGGTCCTGATATCGGCCGGCGGCTCGGGCGTGTTCGACCTCGTCGTGCCGCGCCTGCGCGTCGCGCTGTCGCGCCCGGTGCGCGGCCTGCTGCGCTCGGGCTGCTACGTCACGCACGACCAGGGCCACTACCGGCGGCTGGTGCACGCCGTCAACCGGCGCCTGGGCTGCGACGACGCGCAGGGCCTGCGCGCGGCGCTCGAGGTGTGGGCGCTGGTGCAGTCGCTGCCCGAGCCCGGCCTGGCCATCCTCGCCGTGGGCAAGCGCGATCTCTCGTACGACCTCGGCATGCCGATGCCGCTGGCCACCTGCGCGCGCGCCGGCCGCGAGCGCGTGCCGGCGCCCGCGGGCTGGGCCGTCGCCAAGCTCAACGACCAGCACGCCTACCTGAAGCTGGACTCCGACACCGGCGGCCTGCGCGTCGGCGACCGCGTCTGCCTCGGCATCTCGCACCCGTGCACCACCTTCGACAAGTGGCGCTGGATGCCGGTCGTCGACGAGGACTACGGCGTGGTCGACGCGATCGTCACCTGTTTCTAGGACAAGCCATCGAGGGGGAGAAGAGCCATGCTGATCTCGGTCGTCAACCGCAGCCGCACGCTCGCCGACGCGACGCTCCAGGCCGCCGTGCGCGCCATCAACCGCCAGCTGGAGGAAGACTTCTACCCGCACTGGCAGTTCGGCGCGCGGCTGCGCGTCGACAGCGCGGGGCGCGTGCCGACGCAGCATGTCGGCAAGGTCGACCTGCCGCGGCTGCCGGGCCGGCGCGGCGACGCAGTGATCTACATCCAGGACCATCCGACGATGTCCGCCACCGAGGGCTACCACGACGGCAACAACGCCGACGTGCCGTTCGGCTTCGTGTTCCTCGATGCCTGCGGCGAAGGTTCCGACTGCTGGACGGTGGCGCTGTCGCACGAGGCCATCGAGCTGGTCGGCGATCCGCTGAACAACCTGCTCGTGCAGGGGCCGCATCCGACCGACCATCGCCACCTCGTGTTTCACCAGTTCGAGCTGTGCGACGCCGTCTCCGGCGAGTGCTACGAGATCGAGGGCGTGAAGGTGCAGAACTTCCTGTTGCCCGGGTGGTTCTCGCGCAAGGTCGTCGAAGGCGCGCGCAACGACTTCATGGGACGCGTGCAGCCCGGCGAGTCGCTGGCGCCGTTCAGCATCGCCGCGGGCGGCTACCTGATGTTCTGGGACGACCGCGCGCCCGAGGGCCGGAAGTGGACGCCGCACTTCGACGCCGGCGACGGCATGGCCGGGCGCGCCAAGCTCGACGCCAAGCTGGCTGCCCGCTTCAGCCGCCTGGGCCGCCGCTGCCACCCCGGCGACTGAAGGCGCTCAGCGCATCACCATCTTCCAGGCGACGAACAGCAGCACGAACGCGATCACCGTGCGCAGCGGCCCGACCGGCGCGCGCGTGCTGATCCACGAGCCCGCGAGCACGCCGGGGATCGAGCCGGCCAGCAGGTTGAGCATCAGCGTCGTGTCGACGTTGCCCAGCGTGAGGTGGCCCAGGCCGGCGATCAGCGTCAGCGGGATCGCGTGCGCGAGGTCCGTGCCCACCAGCTTGCCGGCGGACAGGCGCAGCGGATAGAGGTAGACCAGCATCGCCGTGCCGAGGGCGCCGGCACCGACCGACGTGAGCGTCACCATCGCGCCCAGCATCACGCCGCAGGCCACCGTCAGCCCGGGCTGCATCGCCTTGAAGCGCGCGCTGTCGCCGAGCCGGAAGCGCGTGCCCAGCGAATGGATCCGCTCCTTGAACAGGATGCCCAGCGCGGTGACCACCAGCGCCAGCCCCAGCGTGGTCGTGATCAGGCCGCTGCGCAGCTGCGCGACGTGCTCGACGTGCATCCAGCCCAGCGTCAGCGCCGCGGCCGGCAGGCTGCCGATCGCCAGGCGGCGCACGACCTGCCAGTCGACCGTGCCCGCCTGGTGGTGGACGGCGGTGCCGAAGGTCTTGGTGATGGAGGCGTAGAGCAGGTCGGTGCCGACCGCGGTGGTCGGGGCGACGCCGAACATCATCACCAGCAAGGGCGTCATCAACGCGCCGCCCCCCACGCCGGTGACGCCGACGATGGCGCCCACCAGCAGGCCGGCGACGGCATGCATGAGATCGAAGGTCAAGAACGGGCCTGCAAGGAACGGGGTGGACGGGACGCCGCGGCGCGGAAAACGGGGGACTGCGGCGTGTGACGGCACGCGGGAATGCAGGTCCAGCCAACATTTTCCGGTTTGATGGCGATAGACGTTATGCAAAAACCGATGATCGATAGCCGATCGGCGGCGGAAACGTGCCCGCAACCGGGCCTCGACAGCTTAAAGTCGCCAGGAAACCCGCCTGGAACCGGCCATGACCCTGCCCATCGACTTCCCCCACATCTCCCGGCCGCACCTGCTGTCGCTGCTGCGCGACGCGCCCAAGGCCGAGCTGCACATCCACATCGAGGGCTCGCTGGAGCCGGAGCTGATCTTCGAGCTCGCCAAGCGCAACAACGTGGCGCTGCCCTACGCCAGCGTCGAGGCGCTGCGCCAGGCCTACGCGTTCACCGACCTGCAGAGCTTCCTGGACATCTACTACGCCGGCGCCAGCGTCCTGATCACGGAGGACGACTTCGACGCGATGGCCTGGGCCTACTTCCGGCGCGCCGCGCGCGACAACGTCGTGCACTGCGAGGTCTTCTTCGACCCGCAGACCCACACCGCGCGCGGCGTCGACATCGGCGTCGTGATCCGCGGCCTGGACCGCGCAGCCCGGCGCGCCGAGGCGGAGCTGGGCCTGAGCGTGCGCCTGATCCTGTGCTTCCTGCGCCACCTGAGCGAGGACGACGCGCTCGCCACGCTCGAGGCGGCGCTGCCGTACCGCGACAAGTTCATCGGCGTCGGCCTGGATTCCAGCGAGCGGGGCCATCCGCCCGAGAAGTTCGAGCGCGTGTTCGCCCGTGCGCGGGCGGCCGGGCTGCACCTCGTGGCGCACGCGGGCGAGGAGGGGCCGCCGGCCTACATCCGCGCGGCGCTGGACGTGCTGCACGTCCAGCGCATCGACCATGGCGTGCGCTGCGTCGAGGATCCGGCGCTGGTGGCCCGGCTGGCGCGCGAGAAGATGCCGCTGACGGTGTGCCCGCTGTCCAACGTCAAGCTGTGCGTGTTCGACGATCTCGGCAAGCACAACATCCCGGCGCTGCTGGCCGCCGGACTGTGCGTGACCGTCAACTCCGACGATCCGGCGTACTTCGGCGGCTATGTCAACGACAACTTCGTCCAATTGTTCGAATCGCTGCCCCAGCTGACGGCGCGCGACGCTTACGTGCTGTTGCGCAACAGCCTCGACGCCTCGTTCGTCGACGACGAGGACAAGGCCTTGTGGACCGAGGAACTGGACTCGGTGTTCGCGGCCAACGAGCCGTGACGGATCGCATTCGCATTCAGCTTCGCCTCAGGCACCGTTAAGGTCCAACGGCGGCGGGCCGAAATGAGGAGGGCGCCTCGTCGCGCCGCATCCTCCGGAACCCGCCCCATGAAAAGCCTGAGCATCAAGACCCGCCTCCTGCTCCTGGTCGGCAGCCTGTTGATCATGTTCGTCGCCGCGGCGAGCTTCGTGGTCGCGCGGATGAAGGCCAGCAACGAGTCGCTCGGCTCGCTCTACAACGAGCGGGTGGTGGCGCTGGAGCAGCTCAAGCATGTCGCCGACGCCTACAACGACGCGGTGGACGTCGCGCACAAGGTCGGCGCCGGCGCGTTGACGCCTGCCGCGGGCGCGACGCAGGCGCGGGCGGCGCAAGGCAAGGTCGCCCGGCGCTGGCAGGAATACACGGCCTCCAACCTGGACGACGAGGAGCGCCCGCTGGTCGCGCAGGCGGCGCCGCTGATGGCCCGGGCCGACGCGGCCGTCGCGCAGCTCGCCGCGCTGCTGGACAAGGGCGACGTCGACGGCGTCAGGGCGCTGGCCGCCGGCGGGCTGTATCCGGCCATCGACCCGGTGGCCGATGTCGTCGACAAGCTGGCACTGGTCCAGCTCGACGGCGCGCGGGCCGAGTACGCCGCCGCCCAGAAGCTCTACACGGTCGTGCTGTGGACGACGCTGGCCGTCAGCGGTGCCGCGCTCGTGGTCGCGACGCTGGCCAGCCTGGGCCTCGTCCGCTCGATCACCGGCGGGATCGGCGTCGCGGTGGACGTCGCGCGGACGGTGGCGGCGGGCGACCTCGGCTCGCGCATCGTGGTCGATCGTCGCGACGAGATCGGCACCTTGCTGGAGGCGCTGCGGCGGATGAACGAGGGCCTGGTGGCCATCGTCGGCGACGTGCGCAACGCCTCGGAGTCCATCGCCACCGGCTCGTCGCAGATCGCGCACGGGAACGCCGACCTGAGCCAGCGCACGGAGGAACAGGCCAGCAACCTGGAGGAGACCGCCGCCTCGATGGAGCAGCTCACCGCCACCGTCCGGCACAACGCGGACACGGCGCGCCGCGCCAGCGCGCTGGCCGAGGGCGCGTCGGCGGTCGCGGCGCAGGGCGGCGCGCGGGTCGGGCAGGTCGTGGCGACGATGGACGACATCACCGACAGCTCGCGCCGGATCACCGACATCATCGGCGTCATCGACGGCATCGCGTTCCAGACCAACATCCTGGCGCTCAACGCCGCGGTCGAGGCCGCGCGTGCCGGCGAGCAGGGCCGCGGCTTCGCCGTCGTGGCCGGCGAGGTGCGCACGCTCGCGCAGCGCTCGGCGACGGCGGCCAGGGAGATCAAGGTGCTGATCGGCGAGAGCGTGGGCAAGGTGGAGAACGGCACGCGCCTGGTGGCCGACGCCGGCCGCACGATGGGCGACATCGTCGACCAGGTCCGGCACGTGAGCGAGCTGATCGGCCAGATCAGCGCCGCGAGCGACGAGCAGTCGCGCGGCATCGGCCAGATCGGCGACGCCGTCACGCAACTCGACCAGGTCACGCAGCAGAACGCCGCGCTGGTGGAGCAGTCGGCCGCCGCCGCGGAGAGCCTGCGCGTGCAGGCCGACGCCTTGTCGCGGACGGTGGCGGCCTTCCGCCTGTAGGGCGCGGCGCTACCAGCCGTCGGGCAGGACGAACGCCGGATTGCGCAGCGACGCGACGATGTGGTCGCGCCACGCGCCGTCGATGTAGAGGTACTGCGGCGCCAGGCCCTCCTTGTGGAAGCCGGCGCGCTCCAGCACGCGCGCGCTGCGCAGGTTCTCGGGCCGGTAGGCGGCCTGCACGCGGTGCAGGTTCACGCGCGGCGAGAACATCTCCTGCAGGCCGGCGGCGATCGCCTCGGACATCAGGCCCTGGCCGACGTGCGCCTCGTCGAGCGCGTAGCCCAGCATCGCGCTGTGGAACGCGCCGCGCGCGACCTGGCTGAAGTGCAGGCTGCCGATCACCTCGACGTCCGACGACGGCAGGCGCGCGCCGCCGCAGCGCGTCGCGTCGATCAGCCACCAGCGGTAGGCGGAGTCCTCGTCGAAGGCGGTGATGCCGCTGGCCACGCGCGCGGCCTGGGCCTCGATCGTGTAGAACGAGTTGGCCGTCGGCGGATCCCAGCGCGCGAAGTGCCGGCGGTTGCGCTGGTGGAACTCGCAGACGGCCGGCGCGATGCCGGGGTCGCCGGCGACGAGGCGCAGGCGCGGCGTGGTGATCTCGTGGCGGGCGAGGGGAGCGATACCGGGTCCCGGCATGGACGAAGCGACGGACGCGATGCGGAATGGATGCTCATCGTACCTGCCTGCTCGGCCTTGCGCCGGTCCGCCGGCGCGTCGTCGTTCCGAACTCAGGCCGTGGCCGCCACCGCGGCGACATCGTCGGCCAGCGCCTGCGCGTCCGGCCCGAACGCGTAGGCGTCCATGCCCAGGTGGCCGCCGGCCACGCTGGCGTGCAGCCGGATCGGCGCGTGCTCCTCGCCGCCGGCGCCGGCCGCGATGAACCAGGGCAGCAGGTGCTCGTCGGTCGGGTGCATGAACGCGGCCTCGGGCGCGAGCGTCCGGTACTGCAGCAGCGACGCCCAGTCGCGTGCCGCCGAACGCTCCGCGAACCACGCGCGGAACGCCGCGCTGGCGGGGATCTCCGGCACCGGCTCCGCGCGCGGCAGGCCCAGGCGCAGGTTGTGCGTGATCGAGCCGGTGCCGATGATCCAGACGCCCTCGTCGGCGAGCGGGCGCAGCGCGGCGCCGAGCGCAAGCAGCCGCGCGGGCGTCCAGTCGGGCGGGAAGGCGACGGGCAGCACGGGGATGTCGGCGCGCGGGCGGATGTCGCGCAGCGGCACCCAGATGCCGTGGTCGAGGCCGCCCGAGTTGGCGTGCTCGACCTCGATGCCTTCCCATTGCAGCAGTTGCTCGACGTGCGGCGCGAGGCAGGGCACGCCGGCGACGTCGTAGCGCAGCTCGTACAGGGTGCGCGGGAAGCCGCCGAAGTCGTGCACGGCCTCGTGGCGCGCGGCCGCGAGCGTGACGGCGCGCCGCGCGAGCGTGTGCGCGGACAGCGCGACGATGGCCGTCGGCGCCGCGCCGCCGGCGGCGACGCGGGCGTCGACGGCGTGGCCCAGATCGCGCCAGAACGCGCCGGCCGGGCCGGACTCCAGCGCCGTCATCGGCGAGCCGTGCGAGAGGAAGACGGGGGCGTAGCGGGTGTCCATGCGGTCATTGAAGCACCGCGCCCGCGGCGCGCCGTTCGAAGCGATTGGCGACGCTGTTCAACGCCGTTGACGGATCGTGCGCGGCATCGCGCGGCGCGAATCGGCCGTTGCGCGCAGGGCGGCCGTCATCGCTTCGGTGTACCGTTGCGGCCATGACGAACGAGCGCGCGACGACCCACCCATCGAACCGGCCCCGGGCCTCCGTCTGGCGGCTGGCCGGCCGCCAGGTCTGGCGCGATTTCATCGCCGGCGAGCTCCGCCTGCTGCTGTGGGCGGTGGTGCTGGCCGTGGGCGCGCTGACGGCCGTGGGCTTCTTCGCCGACCGCATGCGCTCGGGCCTGGTGCGCGACGCCGCGCAGCTGCTGGGCGGCGACGCCGTCGTGCTGGGCGACAAGCCGCTCGCGCCGGCGTTCGCGCAGGACGCGCTGCGCCGCGGCTTCGTCGTCGGCCAGGCCGCCAACTTCCCCAGCATGGCGCGCGCCGGCGCGGCGCAGGGCGGGGCGGCCCGGCTGGCGTCGATCAAGGCGGTCGATGCCGCGTACCCGCTGCGCGGCAAGATCGACGTCCGCTTCGGCGAGTCGGCGCCGGTGCGGTCGCTCAGGCAGGCGCCGGCGCCCGGCACCGCCTGGATCGACCCGGCGCTGGCGAACGCGCTGGCGCTGAAGGTGGGCGACACGCTGGAGCTGGGCGACGCCACGCTGCGCATCGCGGCGCTGATCGCCGTCGAGCCCGACCGCGGCACCGGCTTCTCCGCGCTGGCGCCGCGCGTGCTGCTCAACCTGGCCGACCTGCCGGCCACCGGCCTGGTGCAGCCGTCCAGCCGCATCACCTGGCGGCTGGCGGTGGGCGCGCCCAGCGGCGACGAGAAGGCCGCCGACGACTACGCCGCCTGGGCCAAGGCGAAGATCAAGGCCGAGGGGCTGCGCGGCATGCGCGTCGAGAACCTCGCCTCGGGCCGGCCCGAGATGACGCAGACGGTCGACCGCGCCCAGCAGTTCCTGAGCCTGGTGGCGCTGCTGACGGCGCTGCTGTCGGCGGTGGCGGTCGCGGTGGCCGCGCGCGACTTCGCGCAGCGCCACCTCGACGACTGCGCGATGCTGCGCGTCCTCGGCGAGACGCAGCGCCGCATCGCCGCCGTCCACGCGATCGAGTTCTGCGGTCTGGGGCTGTTCGCCAGCCTCGTCGGCCTCGCGCTGGGCTTCGCGCTGCACCTGGGCTTCGTCGCGCTGCTCGCCAGCTGGCTGCCCAACGGACTGCCCTGGCCGGGCCCGCTGCCGGCGCTGCTGGGCGTTGGCGTCGGCCTGATCCTGCTGCTGGGCTTCGGCCTGCCGCCGGTGCTGCAGCTGGCGCGCGTGCCGCCGCTGCGCGTGCTGCGGCGCGACGTCGGCACGCCCAAGGCGGCCAGCGTCGGCGTGCTCGTGGGCGCGTTCCTGGGCTTCGCCGCGCTGATGGTGGTCGCGGCGCGCGACGTCAAGCTCGGTCTGATCAGCGTCGGTGGCTTCGCGGGCGCGGCGCTGGTGTTCGCGCTCGTCGGCTGGCTGGCCGTGCGCGCGCTGCGCCGCTTCGTGCCCGAGGCGCGCGCGCCGCGCTGGCTGGTGCTGGCCACGCGCGCGATCGCGGCGCGCCCGGCGTTCGCGGTGCTGCAGGTGGCCTCGATGGCCATCGGCCTGATGGCGCTGTGGGTGCTGGTGCTGCTGCGCACCGACCTGATCGCCAGCTGGCGTGCCGCCACGCCGCCCGACGCGCCCAACCGCTTCGTCGTCAACATCCAGCCCGACCAGGCCCAGGCCTACCGCGACATGCTGAAGACGTCCGGCGTGCAGGGCGACGACTGGTTCCCGATGATCCGCGGCCGCCTCGTCACCATCGACGACGAGCCGGTGGGCAAGCGCTACAAGCCCGATTCCGACGCGTCCAACATGATCCAGCGCGAACTCAACCTGAGCCATTCCGCGCGCCTGCAGGACAAGGTCAGGATCGTCGCCGGCAAGTGGGTGCCGGACGAGGTGGACGGCCTGAGCGTCGAGGAAGGGCTTGCGAAGACGCTGGGCCTGAAGCTGGGCGACCGGATGGTGTTCGACGTCGGCGGCCAGATGGTCTCGGGCCGCATCACCTCGCTGCGCAAGGTCGACTGGGGCTCCATGCGCGTCAACTTCTTCGTGATGTTCCCGCGCGCCAGCATGGGCGACCTGCCGCTGAGCTACATCAGCGCGTTCAAGGCGCCGGCTGCGCCGGGCTTCGACAACCGGCTCGCGGCGCAATTCCCCAACGTCACGGCGATCGACGTGTCGGCCACCATCGCGCAGCTGCAGGGCGTGCTCGACCAGGTGATCCACGCGGTCGAGCTGCTGTTCTCGTTCGCGCTCGTCGCCGGCCTGGTGGTGCTGGTCGCCACGATCTCGGCCACGCGCGAGGCGCGGGCGCGCGAGTTCGCGGTGATGCGCGCGGTCGGGGCCTCGAGCGCCCTGCTGGGCCGCGTGCAGCAGGTCGAGCTCGCCGGCATCGGCGCGCTGGCGGGCCTGCTGGCGGCCGGCGCCGCGGTGGCCGTGGGCTGGAGCCTGGCGACCTGGGTGTTCGAGTTCCACTGGAACCCGCCGTGGTGGGTGCCCGTGGCCGGCGCCCTCAGCGGCGGCGCGCTGGCGCTGGCCGCCGGCTGGTGGAGCCTGCACGAGGTGCTGGCGCGGCCCGTCATGGAAACCTTGCGCCGCGCGGCTCAAGAGTGAGAAGCTGACGCCATGATCCGCATCGGCCTGATCTCCGACACGCACGGCCTGCTGCGCCCCGAGGCGATGGACGTCCTGCGCGGCAGCGATTTCATCGTCCACGCGGGCGACATCGGCGAGAACGTGCTCGAGCCGCTGGCCACCATCGCCCCGGTGACCGCCGTGCGGGGCAACAACGACCGCGCGTCATGGGCCCAGCGCATCGGCGAGACGGAGTGGCTGCGCTTCGGCGAGGTCACGCTGCACGTGCTGCACGACTTGGCCGAACTCGCCATCGACCCGCTGGGCGCCGGCGTGGACGTGGTGGTCACCGGCCATTCGCACCGCCCGAAGATCGAGCGGCGCGGCGGTGTCCTCTACGTCAACCCGGGCAGCGCCGGGCCGGTGCGCTTCCACCTGCCGGTCTCGGTGGCGCTGATGCAGGTCACGGGCCGCGATGTCAACGTGCGCATCGTGGAGCTGGAATCGTTGCGTACCGCCTGACTTGCCGCATCAAGGAGATCGTCCGCATGACCGTCCGCATCGTCCGCCTCGGCACGCCGCGCCATCCGCATGAGGGCACGCGCATCGGCACCGTGCGGCGCCCGCCGCGCGGAGTGCCGAAGGCCGAGTTCGCGTCGGGCAACTGGTACGACGTCTGGTACCCGAACCTGTCGCCGACGCCCGACCTCGTCAAGAAGGCACTGGCCTCGCAGGCCGACTTGAGCGCCGCCGGCGAGAAGGAATGGGCCGCGTTCACGCGCGGCTTCCGCGCGGAGATGGCCCAGCCCGACCACGCCCGCTCGATCGCGCTGCTGGCCGCGCTGTCGCAGCACGCCGACTTCTCGGTGGGCTGCTACTGCGAGAACGAGGCACGCTGCCATCGTTCGATCCTGCGCGCCCTGCTGAAGGACGCCGGGGCGAAGATCGCGCAGGAGTGACGGGCACCCGGGCGTCTTCGCGGTGTCACGCGTCCGCGCCGACCCACTCGATGTTCGCCCCCAGCGACACCAGGTTCTCGACGAACCTCGGATGCGCACGCCGGATCGGCGCCCCGTTGTAGATCGTCGACCTGCCCTCGATGCTGGACGCCAGCATCAGCAGCGCGATCGCCACGCGGATGATGTACGGGCTGTCGACCTCGGCACCCACCAGGGGCTTGCCGCCGAAGGTGATGACGCGGTGCGGGTCGGACTGGAACGCGTGGGCGCCGAACTTCGACAGCTCCGACGTCCAGCCCATCGCGCCGTCGTAGACCTTGTTCCAGAACATCATCTGGCCCTCGGCGCGCACGCCCAGCGCGATGAAGATGGGCAGCAGGTCGACCGGGAAGTAGGGCCACGGCGCGGCCTCGATCTTCTGCAGCATGTTGCGCGTGAATGGCTCGCGCACCTTCAGGCCGTGCGGCACGTGGGCGCGCGACCAGCCGCCCTCGTGCGAGATCTCCACGCCCAGCTTCGCGAAGCTGCGGTCGAGCAGCGGAAAGAACTGCGGCGCGCTGTTCCGGACCTCGACGTCGCCGCCCGTGATCGCGCCCAGCGCGAGGAAGGTGACGACCTCGTGGAAGTCCTCGATGAAGCTGAAGTCGACGCCGTGCAGCGCGTCGACGCCGGTGACGGTCAGCCGCGAGGTGCCGGCGCCCTCGACCTGCGCACCCATGCGCCGCATGAACTCGCAGAACTCCTGCACGTGCGGCTCCGACGCGGCGTTGGTGAGCTCGGACACGCCGTCGGCCAGGGCCGCGCACAGCACGAAGTTCTCGGTGGTGGTGACCGACGCGTAGTCCAGCCAGCGCCGATGCGCGTGCAGAGGACGGCGCGCGTGCACGATCAACGCGCCCGGCCCGCGCTCGACCTGCGCGCCGAAGCCCTCGAACACCTCGACGTGCGGATCGATCTCGCGCACGCCCAGCGTGCAGCCCTGCACGTCGTTCTCGATGCGCGCGCTGCCGAAGCGCGCCAGCAGCGGCGGCACCAGCATCACCGACGAGCGCATCTCCTCGGGCAGCTTGTGCACGACGGGGTCGAAGCGCGTGTTCTCGTGGTGGATGCGCAGCACGCCGTCCTTCAACTCGCCTTCGACGCGGCTGCCCAGCTCGCGGAACACGGCCAGGATCTTGCGGACGTCGGTGATGTCGGGGACGCCGCGCAGCGTGACCGGCTCGCTGGTCAGCAGCGTGGCGGACAGGATGGGCAGGACCGCGTTCTTGTTCGCGGAGGGGGTGATGCGGCCGGTCAGGGGGCGGCCGCCGTGGACGATGAGATCGGGCACGTTGAGGCTCTTGGGGACTTGTTGAAGGCGTGGCGCCATCCTAGGGCCGCGGGCGTGATCGTGGCGTGAGACTTTCTTCCGCGTGGTGGGGCACTGGGTTTTGCACGGGGGGGAGGTTGCCTGCGGCGCTGGTTTGGCTTTGCTTCGCAAAGCCGATCTTTCGGCGGGCCACGATGGTTGGATCCGGGAGGGTGGGGAAGTCTCCCGCGGCTTAAGCGTCCGTGGTCGATCGAGAGCCCGGCTATCGGCCGTTTGTGCGCTCCCACTCCCGATGCGCCGCGGGAGCCTTCCCCACCCTCCCGGCCCGCACAGTCGTGGCCCGCCGCAGGAATCGGCGTTGCGAAGCAAACC
>Ga0306920_100004343_pt1 | contig 18157 bp, 20 predicted proteins | sample flu12Cox44000170_FD_204666 | JGI IMG/M metagenome (GOLD analysis project Ga0306920, IMG submission 204666) | Lab enrichment of tropical soil microbial communities from Luquillo Experimental Forest, Puerto Rico - flux4day.12C.oxic.44.000.170 (v2)... | ecosystem: Environmental > Terrestrial >... | reverse complement strand
CCAGTGCTTCATCGTCGCAATCGCAAGAGCACTCCCAAGGTGTCCCTATTGTGCCGGCCGATACAGAAGAAACATGCGGCTCAGGTTATGACGCAGTACCATTAGGCAAAGCCGTAACCCGCCGCTCCCGCGCATGCATGATCGGCGGATTACGCTGACGCTAATCCGCCCTACCTCGCGCCGGCTTGCGCCTTCGCGCGGATGGCAGAGAGCGACATCGACGGCGTGAGCGCCTCGGGATCGACTTTGAGGTGCAGGATCGCCGGCAGGCGTGATGCGCGCGCCGTCTGGAACGCCGGAATAAAGTCGGCGGTCTTCTCAACCGTCACGCCAAAGCCGCCGAAGGCACGAGCATAAGCTGCGAAGTCCGGGTTTCTCAAATCCGTCGCGACCACGCGACCGGGATAATGGCGTTCCTGATGCATGCGAATGGTGCCGTACATGCCGTTGTCCACAACGACAACGATGACCGGAAGCTGGTATTGCACCGCAGTCGCAAATTCCTGCCCGGTCATAAGGAAATCGCCATCGCCTGCAAATGCGATCACCACCCGATCGGGATCAAGACGCTGCATTGCGACGGCGGCCGGCACGGCATAACCCATGGAGCCGGAGATCGGGGCAAGCTGGGTGCCGTAGCGGCGATAGCGCGCATAGCGGTGCACCCAGACCGAGAAATTGCCGGCGCCGTTGCAGATCACCGCATCGGCGGGAATTTGCTCGCGCAGTGCAACGATGATCTCGCCGAGATTGACTGCCCCCGGCACGGCAGTGGGCTTCCCGGTCCAGGCCAGAAAATCGGCATGCGCGTGCGGCGTGTCCTCTCGCCAGGGCGGATCCCGCGGCGGCTGCAGCGCCTCCAGAGCAGCGGCAAATGCAGTCGGCGCCGCGTTGATGGCAAGGTGCGGCCGGTAGACGCGGCCCAATTCCTCCACGCCGGGGAAGACGTGCACGAAGGTCTGCCGCGGCGCTGGAACATCGAGAAGCGTGTAGCCCTGCGAGGGCAGCTCGCCCAGCCGGCCGCCGATGAGGACGATGACATCGGCGTCCCGCACGCGCGCCAACAGCTTCGGATTGGGACCGATGCCGAGATCACCCGCGTAGCAGGCGTGCTCGGGAGGAAAGAGATGTGCCCGGCGAAAGGTCGTAGCGACCGGAAGCGCAAACCGCTCGGCAAAGCGCGTGACTGCCTCGACTGCGCGCTGCGACCAGCGGCTGCCGCCGAGCAGCACGATCGGACGCTGCGCGGCCCACAGAAGCTTCTGCAGGCGGCTCATGTCGGCGGCGCCCGGCCAGATCTCCACCGGCTCAAATCCTGGGGCATCAGGAACTGCAATGCGCTCGACCAGCATGTCCTCCGGCAGCGCTATCACGATCGGCCCCGGCCGGCCCGCGGTTGCAGTGTAGAAGGCACGCGAGACGAGCTCAGGGATGCGCACAGGGTCGTCGATCTCGGTCGCCCATTTAGCGATCGATCCAAACACCGCGCGGTAGTCGAGCTCCTGGAAGGCCTCGCGCTCGCGCATGTCGCGCGCGATCTGGCCGACGAAGAGGATGAGCGGGGTGGAATCCTGGCGGGCAATGTGCAGCCCGGCTGCCGCATTGGTCGCTCCGGGTCCGCGCGTGACGAAGCAGATGCCGGGACGGCCGGTGGCCTTGCCGAAGGCTTCCGCCATGATGGCCGCGCCACTCTCATGGCGACAGACGGTAATGGCGATATCACGACCGTAAAACGCGTCGAGCGCGGCGATATAGCTCTCGCCCGGCACGCAAAATACATGGCGCACGCCGTGGATGAGGAGCTGATCGATCAGAACCTCGGCGGCGGTCCTCGTGCCGTCGTTGGCGCGCATTGGGGAGAGGAGTCCTTTAGGCTGTGAACTGATAAAGCGTGCAAAAAACCCGGCATACCTCCCCCTGAAGGGGGGAGGTCGGCGACCCCGGCCTTGCGCCGGGGGCGCCGGGTGGGGGTCGAAAATGGGCAATGTCGATCTTCAATGGACACCCACCCGACCGCCTCGCTTCGCTACGGCGCGCAGCCGACGCTTCGCGTCGGCGTTCTTGGCCGCCAAGAACGGCGGCCCGCAGGCCGCCTATGCTCCCCCTTTCAGGGGGAGGTATTAACCGAGTTTGTCGCACCGCTGATCGGAATGCGCTAGCCCTGTCTATCACAATGGGAGATCTGACTCGCGACGGCGCCCATGAATGACGAGGCCTCCCAGGATGCCGTGTTCGGGTTCCTTGCCGACCCGGCGACCCATGACGGAGCTCCGGTGAAGCGGATCGACACTCATGCCGCGGTGATTTTTCTTGCCGGCGCACGGGCCTTCAAGGTCAAGCGGGCGGTGCGCTTCCCATTTCTGGACTACTCGACGCTCGACAGGCGCAAGCAGGCCTGCGCGGCGGAGCTGCAAATCAACAAGCCGCTCGCCGCGGATATCTATCGGCGCGTGGTGCCGGTCACGCGCGCGAAAGACGGGACGCTCGCGCTGGGAGGCGCAGGTCCGGCAATCGAATGGGCCGTCGAGATGCGCCGTTTCGATGAGAATGCAACCCTGGATCACTTGTCGCGGGCGAGCAGGCTTGATGCCGAGCTCGCGGACGCGCTCGGCCGCCTCGTGGCAGCCGCGCAGGCGCTGTTCCAATCCGCTCCGGCAGGCGCCTCAGAGATATCGCCCTCGCGTTGGATCAAGGAGCTGGCGAACTATATCGAGGAGCATGTCGCCGCCTTCGGCGAAGCGCCCGATCTGTTTCCTCCTGCGCGCGTCGAGGCCCTGGCACGCGCATGCCGCGCCGCGCACGCGCGCGTTCTTCCGTTACTGATCGAGCGCGGCGAGCATGGCCTCATCCGGCGCATTCATGGCGATCTGCATCTTGGCAATATCGTAATGCTCGACGACCGCCCGACCCTGTTTGATGCGGTCGAGTTCAGCGCGCTGATCGCAACGGGCGATGTGCTCTATGATCTCGCCTTCCTGCTGATGGACCTCACCGAGCGCGGCCTGCGGCAGGCTGCCAACACCGTGCTTAATCGCTACCTCGTGGAGACGAAGCGGGCGGAGGATCTCGATGGTCTCGCGGCGCTGCCGCTCTATTTGTCCATGCGCGCGGCGATCAGGGCCAAGGTCGCGGCCGCCCGCCTGCGCTACAGCGCCGCGGACGAGCGGCCGGCGATCACGGCGACCGCGCGGAAATATTTCGATTTCGCCTGCCGGTTCATCGAACCCGGACCCGCCGTGCTGCTGGCGGTTGGCGGGCTTTCCGGAACCGGCAAAAGCGTGCTCGCGCGCGCGATGGCCGCCGATATCGAGCCCGCTCCGGGCGCGGTCGTGCTGCGCTCGGACATGGAGCGCAAGGCACTGCTCGGGGGAAACGAGGACGAGAGCCTGCCTGATGCTGCTTACGCGCCGCAAGTCACGGCACGCGTGTTTGCGAGCTTGGCGGACAAGGCGCGTCGCGCCCTTGCAGCGGGGCATTCGGCCATTGTGGACGCGGTCTTCTCCAAGCCGGGAGAGCGCACGCTCATGGAACGATCCGCGGCGGCGCTTGGAGTTCCCTTTCATGGCCTCTTTCTTCACACCGACCTCGGCACGCGGATTGCTCGGGTCGGCGGCCGCGGGCATGATGCGTCCGATGCCGACGCCGAGATCGCGCGCAGACAGGAGAGCTACGATATCGGCGCGCTTGCATGGGCGCGCATCGATGCCTCGGGCAGCCCCGAAGAAACGCTCGCTCATGCCCGCGCGGCGCTACGGTCCAAGGGATCGTAGCCCGGATGAGCGCAGCCGGCGCGTCTTTGACGCGCCATCAGCGCGTTCGCGCGCGTCTTTGACGCGCTACGGCGCGCGACGTCCGGGTGTCCCGCATATCGCGATAACGCTGTCGAAGACGCGTTATCGCTCATGCGGGCTACGGGAATGTGAATGTGTAAGAAACGGGAGGACATCCGCAGATGAATAGGCGCATCGTGGTCAACCTCGGAGCTTTCATCGGGCTTGCAGGCGCCGTGGGCTTCGTTTCATCGGCCTTCGCCCAATCGAAGATGGTGCTCAAGGCCTCCGACGTTCATCCGTCCGGCTATCCGACGGTGGTGGCGGTCGAGAGCCTCGGCAAGAAGCTCGCCGCCGCGACCAACGGCCGCTTAAGCGTGCAGATGTTCGCCGCGATGCAGCTTGGCGGCGAGAAAGAGGCAATCGAGCAGGCGCAGATCGGTGCGATTCAATTCGCCCGCGTCAGCGTCGGCGCGCTCGGTCCGGTGATCGACGATCTCAACGTGTTCAACCTGCCGTTCCTGTTCCGCAACACCGCGCATATGCAAAAGGTAATCGACGGCCCCATCGGCCAGGAGCTGCTGGGCAAGGTCACCAGCAATCCCAAGGCCGGTCTCGTGGGCATTTGCTGGATGGATGCCGGCGCGCGCAGCGTCTACGACACCAAGAAGCCGATCAAGGATATCGCCGACCTCAAGGGCATGAAGGTGCGTGTCATGGGCAATCCCATGTTCGTCGACATGATGAATGCGCTCGGCGGCAACGGCGTGGCCATGGGCTATGACCAGGTCTTCAGCGCGTTGCAGACCGGCGTAGTCGATGGCGCCGAGAACAATCCGCCGAGCTTCGTCTTCGACAACCACTACCAGGTCGCCAGATATTATACGCTGACCGAGCATCTGATCGTGCCGGAGATCCTCGTGCTCTCGCGCAAGACATGGGACAGCTTGTCGAAGGATGACCAGGCGCTGCTCGCGAGGCTCGGCGCCGAGGCGCAGCAGGAGGAGCGCGTGCTGTGGGCGAAATACGAGAAGGAAGCGCTCGACAAGGCGAAAGCTGCCGGCATCCAGATCATCGAGATCACCGACAAGAGCCCGTTCCAGGATGCGGTCAAGCCGGTATGGGACAAATACGGTCCCAAGTTCGCTCCCCTCATCGAGCGCATCAACGCCGTGCAATAGCGCGGCTGGTCGGATGGCCCATCTAGAAGCTCTTCCGTCATGGCCGCGCTTGTCGCGGCCATCCACGTCTTTCTTGCCACATGCAAAGTCGTGGATGGCCGGAACAAGTCCGGCCATGACGGGCGTGTCACTTTACCGCCAGTGCTTTTAGCCCAACCGCAATGCTGCTGATTTTTCGCAAAGCAATGGATTTCCTGTATCTCGTGTGCGTCGTGCTTGCCGGCAGCGCGCTCGTGCTCATTTCCGCGGTGATCCCGTGGGCGGTCTTCACGCGCTATGTGCTCAATAGCGCCGCCTCCTGGCCCGAGCCTATGGCGGTTCTGCTGACCATTGTGCTGACTTTCTTTGGCGCGGCGAGCTGCTATCGCCAGCGCCTGCATATGAACGTCGGCTTCTTCGTGGGCCTGCTGCCTGACCCATTTCGCCGCGTGACCGAGCTGGTCGCCGAAGCGCTGGTGGGCGCCGTCGCGTTGTTCATGCTGTGCTACGGCACCAAGCTTGTCGAGACGACCTGGTACAATACCATCGCCGATTTTCCCTTTCTCTCTGTCGGCGTCACCTACCTCCCCATTCCGATCGGCGGCGCGATCCTTCTTCTGTTCGTCATCGAGCGCGTGCTGTTTGGCGCCGCGCCGGAAGCTGAGACCCGCAGGTCGGGTTAGTTTTACTGCGTCATAAACGCGTAGGGTGTGCAAAATCGCGTGGCAAGACAGTTCGGCGTGCGCAACGGCGCGGCGCGATCCCCGGTCGCTGCCGGGGACAGGTTTTGCGCACGCTGTCGGCCGTGCCACGCGCCGTTGCACACCCTACACCCATTTTATGACGCAGTAAGGCTAACCCGACCTACAGCTCAAATTGACGCGAACGCCGCATGGATATCGCTGTCCTGCTGGTAACGATGCTGCTCTGCTTCGCCATAGGCGTGCCGATCGCCTATGCGCTTGCGCTCGCCGCAATTGCCGGCGCGTTCTGGATCGGCATTCCGCTTGAAGCCGTGATGCTGAAAATCTCGGACGGCGTCAGCAAGGTCGCCATGCTTACGATTCCGTTCTTCGTGCTCGCCGGCGCCATCATGGCGGAAGGCGGCATGGCGCGCCGGCTGGTCGCCTTCGCCGACGTGCTGGTCGGGCTCGTTCGCGTGCGCGGCGGACTCTCCGTGGTGAATGTGCTCGCGACCACCCTGCTTTCCGGAATATCCGGCTCGGCCGTGGCGGATACTTCCGCGATCGGCTCGGTGATGATCCCGCAGATGGAGAAGAGCGGATTCCCTCGCGTCTTCGCGACCAATGTCACCATCACCGCCTCGGTGCAGGCGCTGCTTGTTCCCCCGAGTCATAACGCCGTCATCTATTCGCTCGCCACCGGCGGCACGATCTCCATCATCAGCCTGTTCATGGCTGGCGTCGTGCCGGGGCTCCTGCTCGGCGTCTCGATCATCATCCTTTGCCTGGTGATCGCTTATCGCGACGGCCATCCGCGCGGCCACGCCGTTCCGCTACGCGAAGGGCTCAAGATCGCGTTCGAGGCAGCTTGGGGGCTCGTCACGCTCGTCATCATTCTCGGCGGGATCCTCGGCGGCATTTTCACCGCCATCGAGGCCGGCGCGGTCGCCTGCGTGTGGGCATTTTTCGTCACCATGTTCATCTATCGCGATTATCGCTGGCGCGATTTGCCGGCATTGGTCCATCGCACGCTGCGCACCGTGGCCATGGTGATGACGCTGATCGCCTGCGCTTCCAGCGTTGGCTACGTGATGGCGCTCACGCAGATGCCGGCGAAGGTGACGGCATTCTTTCTCAGCATCTCCAGCGACAAGAACGTCATCTTGTTCCTGATCAATATCCTGCTGCTGGTTCTCGGCTGTCTGGTCGACATGGCGCCTTCCATCCTGATCTGCACGCCTATCCTTCTGCCCGTGATGACGAGCTTCGGGGTCGACCCGGTTCATTTCGGCATGATCATGATGCTCAATCTCGGCATCGGGCTCTGCCATCCGCCGGTGGGCGCGATCCTGTTCGTCGGCTGCGCCGTCGGCAGGGTGAAGATCGAGGAGGTGATGCGCACGATCTGGCCCTTCTACGGGGTGATGTTCGCAGTGCTGATGCTGGTCACCTATCTTCCCACCGTATCGTTATGGCTGCCGCGTTTGTTGGGGCTGTAAGCTGCGGGCGAGAATACCCAATTCCCGCAACATCGCGGTGGCCGCGGCCGGCTTCTGGGCGTTCCTCAATCTCTATTCGCCGCAGGCGCTGCTGCCGGTCTTGTCGCGCGAGCTCGGCGTGGGCGCCGCGGGCATCAGCAGCATCATGACCGCGAGTGCGCTCGCAATCGCCATCACCGCACCGTTCACCGGAACGCTCGCGGATGTGCTGGGCAGAAAGCGCGTGATCGTCAGCGCCATGGTGGCGGTGGTGCTGCCATGCTGGGAGCCTTTTTCCGGTTATATGCCCCTGAAAATATGGGGTATCTCGGCGGAAAGCCGCCTGCCGATACCAACGCGATACCAGCACGGGGCTTTATGCTATACTCGGCGGTATGGTCACCGCATCAAGCAGCATTATCATTGAGCAGCCTTCCAGGAACGAATTGATTGACGCTTTCATGCGTCGGCCGCAGCTTACCCCAATATCCAGCGAGTTGGCTGCGGCAATCCTAGACGAGTGGAACGCCTTCGGTTGCCTCGACTACGTGAAGGTAGACGGGCAATGGGCGGTAAGGCTCAAGGCCCGGTCACGATGGCAGTAGGGCCACCCCGTTAAGAGTGGCCCCCGGTATTGGTCGCGATGCGAAGCGCTGCGCTGCGTTGCGAGGCGACGCGTTGCGTTGCGGCGCGTGGTGCTGCGATGCGTCGTTCCCCACAGGTAGGCAAGGTTTAGCGATCTAACAAGGGGTGTTAGTCGGGACGGGTGTAGCCGACAACCGGACACCGTGTTCCCGCCGCTGTCGATACCGCTGTGGGGCAATTCTCTAAACCGGCCTCGATAGCCCCGTGCATCGCCTCTGCAAACTTTTCATTCATTTCGAGAATGCGCTCTTGCGTCCACAGCGGCCTACCAAGCTCACCGCCGACACTGCTTTTCAATGTGTTGCCGACTTGCCTCACACCCAAGCCTCAAACTCGCGGACCTTGGCGATACCCGGGGAATGCACCTTCCTCTGATATTCAACCCCATTGACAGTCTCTTTAATAACCTCAGTATGAGCGAACGGGCTAACCCTTTCGGCTTCCCCCAAACAAACAATATCTCGGACTAGGTGACTGATTTGCACCGGAAGGTCGGATGGGCCGGTAACCTCGAAGCGAATAGGCGAAACCCCTAGCGCCGACACGACACGGCCCCCGCCCTGCTCGATCATTGCCGCTAATCGCTCGGCTCGCTCTCTGCGGGGATTGTCGGGCTGGGGGGCCGCTTCCTTATCTGTCATCGTCCTGCAAAAGCCCTGCTTGTCGTCGTTGCTCTAACTTGATTTTGCCCCTCGCCCAGTCCTCCATAGAAACACCGCATGATCTGGCCAAATCTCTTTCGGCGCGGGACAATACAACCCGCCCCGGCATTCGCTGGCCCGTGCTATAGGAATAAGATTCGCGCGATGGTGGGGCTACAGCCCCGTATGTCGGCATAGGTTCTCGGCTAATAGGCTCGGCTTCAACGCGCCTTGATTCGGCTAGCATTAGAGCGTCAACATCGGTCTCTGGCTGGGCAAACCGTTCCGGTGATATGTGTGGCTGTTGCGGTGTCGGCTGTGGCGTTGCGTTCCCGTTTGTGGGCTCCGTTCTGCGGTAGTCGCTCAAAGGGAATGCGGCTTCCATCATTTGGTAAAACCGTTCCGTACCATAGGCGATACCCGCTGCCTCTAGCCCATTCGCCATATGGGCCATTCTCACATCGCGTTCTATCCCGGGCCTGGCACCGATAAAGGCGAGGTCCCTTTCAGATAGCTTCGGCGCTTCCGGCTGCTTCTGCTCCCGGACCATTTGCGCCTGAATCTCGGCTTGCCTCTGCCGTAATGCCGCAGCGTTCTTCTCCGCAGCCTCAAGCTCCGCGAGTCGCTTTTGCAGGGCGCGTAGTAATTCCCGGGCCTGTTCGTTCCCCCGTCGAATATCGTCGGCTATATTCTGTGCTTCCTGTGCCACCATCTCACGGCGGTTTGCGATTGTTTGCTGGCGAAGTTGCATAAGATCAGTGTAGTAATCATCGCTCATCGGATTCCCCCTGCTCATCATCGCCTCTCAGTGTTGCTGCAAGTCTCTCCGCTTCGGCGGAAGCCTGCTTTGCGGCTCTCACATCCCCGGCCTTACGGGCCTTCCAGTATCTAACCTCTGCTTCGGCCAAGGCGAGATGGGCATCTATTAGGTCGCCATCATCGTCTGAACCGTCTCGGGCAAAGTGTTCAGGTTGCCCTTGGTCATTCGCTTCCTCGTCGGCAAACGGCGAATGATGGATGATAACGACATTAGGCATCATGATTCCCCCCTTGATCGTGGCCGTTGCCCATCGCTGCCCGATATTGCGGGTCAACAGCCAATAATGTCTGGTGCAGCAGTCGCCGCAGATAAGCACTCTGATTATCGGGGCTATTCTTGGGGCAGAGGCGCAAAACGCTATCGAGCATTGGCCTAGTGATGGCAACCGACACCGTGGCCGGATACTTGATAACGCTTGGCCGTCTCGGTTTTTTAGGTGAACGCCGCCGTTTTTGATGCGTTTCAGTTTTAGACACATCGAGCGTTTCAATCGTTTCGTTCGCCTCGGGCATCTCATAGGTCTCAAATTGGAAGGAAGGCATGTTCCGCCGTATCTGGCAGCCATAGGAAGGAATAATCCGCCTTTAAGCCAAGCCAACCTCTGTAGTCCTCAAGATTCTGCCAGTTGCAGAGGGGGGTTTCGCGATAAATAGCCTCCCTTTCCGCTGCGAGGGCCAACTCTTTGGTCGGATGCCAGTCAATCTCTATGCGGGTAATCTTGCCAAACCAAAACGCCTCTTGTGAGTGCTGCTCTGTCCGGCGATATGGATTGGCCGAATAGCCGACATAGAGCAGCGTCCCGTCATCAGCAAAATGGCGATAGACCGCTCCCCGGCCGTCGTCCGGGTTGTATCCTCGATTCCTGAGTGCGACCATCATTCCCCCCTAATTCAGGACAACCGGCTGCGCCTCATTGGCTTTATACGTCTCAATAGCGTGGTCGATACTTTGGGGAAGATTGAGCACGGCAAAATCGCGGGACTCGTCTTTCATTTGAGAAAGCCCCCAGCCCAATAGGCTGTGACCAATGTTGGCCACGTCAGCGGGGGTAAGCTCCGCCGCATATAGAAGGCACAGAACGTCATCTAGCGCCTTGATGGCTTCCCTAGTCATCGCTTCAGCACCACAACACAGCCCTGTTCAAAGCTAACCCCGGCTTGCCGCAGGGCCTCGGCACAGGCTTCCAGGGCCGTGGAGCTTTCCAGCCGACTGACGGTCGAGGTATCTACCCCGGCCCTTTGGCCTAGGTCAGCCAACGTCCACCGCAAGGCTTTTCGGGCGGCTCTAATCTGGTCCGGGGTGGGGTTAAGCATATGATTATCCCTAGCAGTAAAGTGTAGCCGATACTACACCTTGTTGCAAGATTTTGCAAAATGCGCTAGACTGCACCTTATGAATGGGGGGCCTAACTTGACGCGGCTACAGGGTTTTCGAGCCTGTGACCTTGCGAGCAACCAGACGGAGGCGTCGGGTCGCGAAAACACTAGGCGCTTTGGAGCAGTAGCGCCGGCTGCGTCCTTTTTATTCGGGGGCTGAATGACGGACCAGCGAATCAGAGACGCTGAAGCCCTAGAGGGGACGGCCAAAGAGGTTGCTTCTCGGATGCGGGAAGCCCGGAGGCAGCTTAACGATTTGGTCGAAGAGAAGGTTGAAGCCGAATCAAAAGCGAAGGCCCTTCGGGACCAAGTTCAATACGAACGGGATGCGGTCCGGTTTGAGGCAGAGGCTCGGGAGCAGCGAGAAAAGTTTGCTCGGGAACTAGAAGAGCAGCGACAACGACACGCTAGAGAATGGGAACTAGCACAGCAGAGGGGGCGCTAGATGGATTACGATATGCTTCGGCAATTGAAGGCCAGCCGAGAAGCGAAGGTTAGGTCTGTGGCCGGTGATACGTCCCGGTTTGAGTGGGATCGGGAAAAGGCCCAGAGACTCGGCCATGCGCCGTACTATTCCAATCCAACCCCCAAGCCGCCGGATCTCAGTGGTCCGCAGAAGCTTGGCGATCCTCTCAATTTGCGGGCTCCGTCCCGTGAATATTTTGACGATACGCCGGACAATGAGTGGATGCGCTCTCCCAACGAATCAGCAGAGGGGAAACCGGCGACTAGCGAAGGTGGCCGTCCTGGTGCTGGCTTTGTAGGTTCCGAGAAAGCGGCAAGGCATCGCCCCGCCCGTCCTGCGCCAAGGCTTCCGTTGGCTCCCTCTGCGGTTGGACTCGGGGCCCGTGACCAGACATCTAATCCGGTATCTGAGTACGCGAAGGCAGAAAGCCGAGAGATGGGGACGCTTACTAATGCCCAGTATCCTTTGGCAGAAGACTCTGATAGGTCTTTCATCGACTGATGGCTTTCCAATCTATTTCCCGGATACTGATATTCGCCCGTTTGCCCTGACGGTAGCAACCTATGCGTCTTCGCAGACATACAATGTTGAACACAGCTTGGACTACACGGGCTCCAGCGCGTTTATTTCCAGCAACGCGACATGGTTTCAGAACAGCACTCAATCCGGTGCTATCGGCGTTAATCTAATCTCGAATTATGCCTTTCCGGTTACAGCCATTAGGTTGAATGTCACGGCCGGTTCAACAACAAATACCGGCGTTACAATGAAAATCTTTCAAGCGGGTTAGGAGTGGGAAAATGCCTACCAGCAATACATGCACAAACACTGAGAGCGGGCCGGACGATTTAGTGGCCATAATCGCCCGTGACGGCACCGGCTTTCTTTCTCGCGTCAAAGCTTTCCAGCAAGCTAGGGAAAGTCACGACAAAAGCCTTAAGGCGCTTCAGCTTGGCCAACACACCAAACAACAAGAGATTGAAGCCGTCGAAAAGATTCTGGCCGATGCCCGGAGACGTGGGGACGAGATAGTGGCCGAGGTCACAGCAGCGGCGAAAGCCAGCGCTGCTAGGATTGTCGCTGAAGCTAATGCAAAAAAGTCTGCCGCAGAGGCGGAGATTGCGCAGTTGAGGCGAGATGCCGAAGCGTGGGTGAGAGAGGCAAAGGCCGAGGTTGCCGCAAAACTTGAGCGACTACGGGCAGCAATGAGGGCCGCTGAATAGATGGCGGACCTGATTAAGGTCTATGTCGGATTTATCGCTGCCCTGGTCCTGATAATTGTGGTCACTCACTGGTTAACTGGATAATTTTAGAATGAGCAAAGCATCTCCGCGCAGTCGATTGACTAATGAATTTATCGAGGCATTAGCCGCCGATTGGGCACAGCATGGCAACACAGTGATCGAAGAGGTTCGCAAGCAAAACCCGACAAGGTATGCAGAGATTGTCAGTCGGTTGGTGCCTCAAGAGGTAGCCGTAAGCGGTCAGCATTTTGACGGGCCGGACCTAGCTGCAATGACGGAAGACGAGCGCCAAGATTATCTTTTGGACATCATGGAAGAATATTTGGCTGGCATAGAAGAGGTACAGCTTGCCAATGAGAAACGAGAGCGCATCCGGTCGTTTCGTGCCTTGGCAATTGAGGACGGCGAAGCGGCATAGGCACCAGCGGCCACTATTCGAGCAATTGCCAGCAATAGACGCCCGGGTTTGGTCAAGGCGCAGGCTATTCCCGCCAAACTTTGTAGATCGCTATGTCTACGATTGGCCTAGCACGGCAATCCAAAGCGCCGTCCTTACCAGGAGCGCAGTCGAAATCACCCATCGCAGCGGCAGAGAGCAAACCATCCCGGTATGGTGGCAGCGTACAGGCTTCGGGCAACGGCCGGGGTTTCTATGTCCACGGTGCTCCCGTAGAGCCTTCCGGCTTTATGCCCAACACGGGCGATTCGCCTGTTATAAATGCTGCGATGCAATCTATCTCTCGCAATCTGTATCTTCTCGCGCCCGTGCCGCAGTGCAGGCGGCTAGATTGAGACACTATCTCGGGGACTGGAGAGAAAAAAAAGAGAGACCAAAAGACCTTCCCGGATGCCTTCCACTACCTTCCATCGTCTCTCAGGCCGACTAGACGCATGGGAAGCCCGTTCCCCGGAACATTGGTGCTCCACTAGGGTAAAGGACGATGGTTCGCTCCTGCTACCGCGCATCGCCTATAGTACGCAATTCGCCAGCAATGATTGGATAGGCGCTTGATGCTTAAGGCGCTTGATTCGTACTTAGGGCTTAGGTTGTAGGCAGGTCGCGCCGCTCTCGCTTGCTCGATATTCCAGCGTCACAGCGTCATAGCGCTATGACACGCAACCGGACAGCGGAGATCCCATCCGCCTCTAATCAAGCAATATCAATGATTTAGCCGGATTATTCCTGCTTACCCATGTTTCTGCCCACGCATATCGGCCATCTCGGCCACCCAAACGAATCATAACGACCAGCGGATTAAACATCCGCCTCTGCTCTGCATCCAATTGATATGACTAGTCTATTACGAGCCATGTCGCATCGTGTTGCAAACCACGGGGAGGGTCACCCTCCGGCCTGGATTTCTGGCCGCTCCGAATCCGCGCCGATCTGGGCGCTTAATAGGAATTCCGCCGGAAAACTGGATCCGGTGCATACGGGGCACCATCCGCCACGGGGGGAGGGGGGCCCATGAGCTTGTTCATATAAGCCCCGAATACAAACCCCAAAAACCAAAATGGGACCCCAAAAACCAAATCCCGATCCCACAAAAATGGAAACCACCCAAAATCCACTATCGACAAGAACACGCCATTCGTCTTATGCATATCTGGGTTGCAGGAAGTTGTGGTGTGACGGTTACAGATCAACAGTGTCTTGATTACGCAAGGGAATGCGTACGGCTGGCTCAATCCGCCGATAATCAAGAACTGCGGGAATTGCTCCTTCGAATGGCCCGTGAATGGATGGCTATCGCCATGCATGAGGAGCCCAAAGCAAAAGGCCCCGGCGAGGTTGATCTACCGGGGCCCTAGGCTCCCCAACCCTCACCTTGGGGGTTCTACGTCGGGCAGCCAGAAACCATTTTCCCGTATAAGTGGCGAAATTGGGTTGATACGCTCCCCCCGGGTTCATGCACAGGCGCCAAGAAAGCCAGGATCAAGCCGCTAGTGTGCCCCCGGCTTCCTCTGCGGCAATCATGCCGCGTCAATGGACGCCATTTTAGCCCCCATTTTACGGGCACTTTTTTCCTATTATCGCCCTCAGGTAGCCGTTCCATATTGCATTGCGGGGAAATCCTGCTGCGTTGCACAAAAAATCGTTGACTACTGGAACATTCTGGGCACGAATGCTCGCAGCGCCCTGCGGAGACGACGCGGCATGTCTCGATGGCAAAATAGCGTGTCCATGCTCCCCAGCATTATGATGCCCTGCCCTTGCGGGGGCAGGATGAAGATGACTTCGGACGATCCCATACGGCACTCCAACGGAAGCGAAGACATCGCTTATCGCTGTAGCATTTGCCGCAAAGAGCTCGTCGCCACTAGGATAGCCGCCACGGGAATACGTCCTGCGCTGAAATCCGCAGAAAGCTTCAGTCGGCAGAGTTTGAGCGGGACCCCCGTTGAAAGCACCTGACAAAACCAAGACACCTTTCGGGGTGATGGGCCACAGGAGGACCAGCCCCTACGCGCCAAGCCGATAGCGGCAACATTGGTGATCCTGGAGACATACCCCGGGTCATAAGGCGGTGCGTCAAAGCCCTCCCGACATCTGGCGCTACAGAATCGGTTCGAATCATCCTCTTGGGGTTTGGCCAGATATCCCCGGCCACAGGTAAAGCAGGTAGCTTCCTTTTCGCTGGTCCGAACGGCCAACAGGTCCCGTTCGATTGCTTTCGCTAATGACACCCATCACGCCCAAATCTGCACGGTCTAGAGTCCCTAATCCCCCTATTTTACTTGATTCGGACGGCCCCCTAAACCCTTGAGCACGATCCGCTATTCCGGCTTTTTCTGGCGCAGATCGTGCAGCCCCGATTGAGGCTCCAAAATCCAGAACCGGAGTCCCGAATACACGCCCCCAAAACAGAAATGGGACTCCGCAATTCAACGTCCGCTATCTGGCCATACCAGCCGTGGGGATGGCTGTCTGTGCCGTGGTGTTACGGCTCAAAATGACCCAAACCGGGCGTAAGGTGTCCTCGAAGTGATTTCCTCTGCACCGTGACCTCAACGCCACAGACACGCACCCGCTTACCGGGTAAGGTGACGAGAGGTCATCTCCGTAGGGGGGCTACGATGAAAAAGTTATTGCTCGTAAGCGTTGCGTTAGCCGCGCTGATTGGTCCTGCGACGGCGGCTGACTTGGCAAGGCCAGTCTATAGGCGTCCGGTCGTGGTCGCTGCACCAGTCTACACCTGGACCGGCTGGTATGTTGGCGCCAATGTCGGTTACGGATTCGGCTCGACGACAAGCGAGATCCCTCCCATAGCGGACAACGTGTTCGGCGCGGGTGCCGCGAACCCAGCGTTGCCGGTCTCGCTGGGGATCGATCCAAAGGGTTTCTTTGGCGGCGTTGGAGCCGGCTATAATTGGCAAATTCGTAATTATCTATTCGGCGTCGAGGGTGACATTCAGGGTTCCGGAATCAAAAGCGGTCTCGCGTTCCAACCAGTAACCGTCGACGCCCTTGGCCATACTCATACGGATTGGCACAACTCGGCGAGCGAAGATTTGAAATGGTTCGGGACGATTCGCGGCCGGGCAGGCTTAGTGTTTGACCGTTTCCTTGCGTATGGCACCGGCGGGTTGGCCTTCGGCGGCGTCAAGGTCTTCACCGAAAACGCATACAATTTTGATCCCACCAAGTGGTATACGAGCGATTCTACCACAACTCGCGCTGGGTGGACGGCTGGCGGTGGTGTAGAATATGCGCTGGCCTACACATGGATCTTCAAGGCCGAATACCTTTACTATGACCTTGGTACAATCGACTCCGTTGCCGTCAATAATTTCGGGCAATCAGGTTTTGTGCCGAGTTCGCTTCGGGTTCACGGCAACCTCGTGCGCGTCGGCCTGAACTACAAGTTCGGCTACGCAGCCGCTCCGGTCTACAAGTGAATTGATCGCTCGGTGACATCATCGCCCCACGAATTGATCTGACTGGGCGGTTGGTAAGGAGCCCCGGGGATGCTCGGGGCTCTTTGCTTTTAGAAGGGTCACCGCAGGTCGAGCCTCTGGGACGTGGGCCCCCCAAGGTGAGGGTTGGGCCCCCCAGCGGATGTCCTCGCACCGAGAATCAGTAACGGACAACCCCGTTATCTGGCCACATCTTCAGATTGAGCGACTCCTGGCTAGGCAAATCCTTTGCGCTCACCATCATACTGAATGGGTCGATACGGACTTCAATCGCGGTAGAAGCCGTGACTTGGAGCAGACGATTGCTTGGGAAGGCCCATGCTGCAAAGCCAGTCAGGACCAGCACACCGGCGACAATCGCGAAGCCGATTGCTGCAACTATAGATGCCAAGCCAATCTCCTAGCGTAAACCGTACGCGATCCTCGCCAGTGAAATCTGTGATGGCCATCACAAAAAATCGCTTTTTTGGGCCCCCGTTAAAACCCCCATTCTACGGGCACTTTTTTGCTGTTTCGCGTATCAAACAGCCGGAAGAGCCCTAACCCTCTTCCAGGCCGAAATCTGACATCCCTGGCTACAGAAACGGGCAGACTTGGAGACCTTCCTGCCATTGCGCCACGTCGGAATATTCCTGCCGCAGCCTTCGCATTTGCGCTTGGTGGGGGCTTCCATGCCGATCTCGGCCATAGCGGCTATGTTCTCGGCTCTTTCGCGGTACGTCCGTTCGCATTCAGTCGAGCAGCAGCGCCGCGCGCTCCGCAAAGCCAAGGAAGACCTAGAGAAGCAACGCCTCGTCAACACGTTCATCGATGAGGCCGGGGGCGACCGGGCGTTATTTCACACACGCGATAGCGTTGCCTATGCCGATTTGATCGTTGCCGGCCACCGCGAGACTTGGCCAGTGCGATCAAAACAATTCCGGCACGCCTATCTGCGCTACCTGCAGCAGCAGTTTGGCCGACTCGTTGGCGAAGAGCAGCCGATACTGGCATTGCTAATGAAGGGCAGCATGAGCAAGGCGGCGGTCAATCACGCCATCGATGATTTTGAACGCCGCGCCATCTGTTCAACAATAACTCGCGATGTGCACGTGCGTGTCGCCGGTTACGACGGTGAGATTTATATCGATCTCTGCAATGATGATTGGCAGGCTGTCCGCGTCACGACCGCGGGCTGGCACGTAGTTGAGTCTCCCCCGGTGCGATTTCAGCGTACCGATGGAATGCTTGCTCTCCCGCTGCCTGAACGGAACGGTAAGATCGAGACGCTGAGGGTGTTCCTGAATGCTACAGATGCAGACATCACGCTGGTCGTTGCGTATCTACTCGCAGCGCTCTATCCGCGCGGACCCTATCCGATCTTGATTTTGTATGGCCAACAAGGCACCGCCAAAACCAATTTCCTGCGCAAAGTGCGAAGCCTTGTTGATCCGCATGTAGTGCCGACCAGCGCACTCCCGGCCGGTGGCCGGGACTTGTTCATCGCTGCTCGCAACACCCATTTACAGACGTTCGAAAACGTCTCGAAGTTGTCCGATACGATGTCGGATAACTTTTGTCGACTTGCAACCGGCGGTGGCCTGCGCCTGCGCAAGCTATTCAAAGACGCTGATGAGATGCATTTCCGCGGCGCACGCCCGATCGCATTCGAGGGGATTAGCAACGTCGTCGCACGTCCCGATCTGCAGGATCGCGCCATTATCACTCAACTAGAACCCATGCCAGGGTACGAGACCGAGCAAAAACTGGATCCCGAGTTCGAACGCCAGCGCCCCGGCATCCTTGGTGCTTTGCTCACCATGCTGTCGCGCGGGCTGGAAATGTTACCGGTGACGAAGCTTATTTCGCCGCCACGGATGGCAGACTTCGCGCATTGGGCGGTGGCGTGTGGGGTCGAGAACTTCGAGCAAACCTATGCCGCCAACCGACAGAACGCGATCAACATCATGCTCAGCC
>Ga0306920_100004341_pt1 | contig 18162 bp, 19 predicted proteins | sample flu12Cox44000170_FD_204666 | JGI IMG/M metagenome (GOLD analysis project Ga0306920, IMG submission 204666) | Lab enrichment of tropical soil microbial communities from Luquillo Experimental Forest, Puerto Rico - flux4day.12C.oxic.44.000.170 (v2)... | ecosystem: Environmental > Terrestrial >... | reverse complement strand
TACAGGGCCCGGATTCGCCTTAGAGAGCCGAGGTGGCATCGCTATTGCTCTAAAAAGGGGCGAAAACCAACTCAAGTCTATGCTCTTAGAAAAAACCTTACACATGAGCCAACCGGTGGCCGAGTGCAAAGCACGTCTGGCCAGTATTCAATCTTATCGACGCCAATTCCTGATGGTGACACGGGCGACTGTGACGTCATCCAAGACGGTCGATTTCAGCTTTCGCGGACCCTTCGGTTTCGAGGCGCACACTGTTCTGCTCTCAGTGGACGGTGATTCACCGAACCAATATGCGTTCGAATCTGTAGGCGGAAACATTTCCCTCATGGGGATTGTTGATTTCGCTGAGATCCGGCCGCACTGCACCGAGGTCACGCTCGCGGTCCATTACGAAATCAAAAACAAACTCTTCGCCTGGTTGGATCGCCGTCTGCATTTTGTCGACAGCTTTGTAAACGCTGAGTTGCGCAGCATCCGTGCGCATTTCGAGGGGATCAGGTCAAGCTATCTGGAGCGCCCGCGGGTCCTGGCCGTACTCCAGACGGCTCACGCCTAATGCGGCATTCGCTATTGCAGAGTTCGTGAACGGAATTTGGGTCACCCGGGTTAGTTTATGCGCACGGCCCGTTTGCGGTCGAGGCGCAGGATCTGGCCCGGGTGAAGGGTAATTTTCGCCTTGGGATCGCGAATTTTGATTCCATCAATTTCCACGCTTCCCTGCTTGATCAGTCGCGAGACTTCGCTGTGCGATTTTTCTGACTGGAACACCTTCCGATAAACATCTGATACGACAGTGACGGCTGTGAGGTCTTGTTGTTCAGACACTGAAAACGCTGGCAGATCGGCGTTCTTCAGGTCGCGCTTGCTAAACCGCATGTTCCATTCATCCAACGTTTTTTTGGCCGCATCCTCCGAGTGGTAAGTCTGCACGATTTCGAACGCGAGCTGCTTCTTGGCCTCGAGCGGATGTATGCCTGTCGGCGCTGCGCGGCGCAGGAGCAATTCATAATATCGCTTCATCAGTTCGTCCGAAATGCTCATCAGTTTCCCGAACATTTCTGAGGGGGGCTCGTTGATGGCCACATAGTTACCCAGGCTTTTGCTCATTTTTTTGGAACCATCCAAGCCTTCAAGAATCGGAAGCAGAAAAACCACCTGCTGCGGCATACCCTCTTCTCGTTGAAAATCGCGACCGATGAGAATGTTGAAGAGCTGGTCCGTTCCTCCGAGTTCGACGTCGGCTTTCACCATCACCGAATCCCACCCCTGCATAATTGGATATTGAACCTCATGGGCACGGATCGGGTGTTGTTGTTCTATCCGCGCTTTGAAATCTTCCCGCTGCAACATTTGCTGCAAAGTTACGCGGCTATTCAGGCGAATCACTTCTTCGAACGACATAGCGCGAAACCAGTCACCGTTGCAGACTGTCTCGGTGTGCTCGGGATCAAGAATTTTAAATGCCTGTGCGCGATAAGTCGCCGCGTTTGCGATCACTTCCTGATGCGTCAGGTGCGGCCGCGTAACGGATCGACCGCTCGGGTCGCCAATCATTCCGGTAAAATCGCCGATGATGAGAATTGCCTGGTGCCCGAGGTCCTGAAACTGTCTCAGTTTTCGCAAAACAATCGTGTGCCCAAGATGAATATCCGACGTCGTCGGATCCACCCCAAGCTTGACACGCAACGGTCGGCCCAGCGCAAGCTTCTCGCGCAGTTCGCTTTCATTGATGATCTGCGCGGAGCCCTGTTTTAACAATGCGAGAGCTTCGTCCGGTTGCATGATCCCGCGCCAGAATAGCGCAACCGAGTCCGCCGGACGAGCGCTACTTGTTTTTGTTCAACAACTCGCGCACCTGCTCAATCGTGAGCGGCTCATTTTGTCTGTTAAGCGACTTCTGACTTTTGCCTTCGTCCAGAAACGGCCGGTTACCTGCATACGCACGAGAGGCGACCTTTTTCCCGGACGTAGGTGCATCACGAACGCCGCGGGCGGTCTGACTTGCATAGGTAGATTTGGAATTCGCAAGCGTTTGCTGTGACGAAACCTCGGAAGCAGTGCGTCCGCCTCGATAGGTCTGAGAATAAAATTGCGCTGTGGAGAACTCTCGTGTTCCAGAAAAATTTTTCGAGCGCGGTTTCTGGTGAACGTAAAACGTCCCGACGCTTGCACGTTTATTGATGGACACCGAACCGTCTCTAGTAAATTTCTTGTTTTGCGCATCGTTCTGCAGCGTCATGTCCGGCTTGAGGAGCCGATCAACCAGTTTTTTTTCCTGATCCTGAGCGCGCACGCAGCACAAAGCACCTGCTAACAACATCCAGGCTGCAAACAATGTTCGCACAACGCGAGGCTGCCGGAATGAGTGTTCATTTGTAAAGCAAATTCCCTTCAGGTGTCAGGCGCATCCAAGTTGCCGGGACGGCAACGGTTTTCATTGTTTCCGTCGCGAGTGCGGCAGACAATGCGCGCATGGCTGAACACGTTTACAAGAAAATTGAGATCGTTGGCTCCTCGCCGGACGGAATGGAGGACGCGGTCCACAACGCCCTATCGCGCGCGAGCAAGACGATTCGCAACATGCGGTGGTTTGAGGTGACCGAGACCCGCGGTTATATCGACGACGGCAAAGTCGAACACTGGCAAGTGACGTTAAAGATCGGGTTTACGCTGGAAGAGTAATGTTGCCCGGGCTCGCTTGCCCGCTCACTGATTCACCGCTTCAACTCTAGCGCGGCGACCCTTCCCGTTCCTGCGCCGATCGGTACAGTTTGGCGGCACCGTAAATCAAGATCGCGGGTTTTAGGGCCATAAAGAGCAGACGAAGAAATCCGGTGAGCACTCGACCCAATGGCAGACGATTCAACACGTACCCAGCCGCAAACGCATAAAAGAGAGACTGTGTCGGCTTTTCGCGCACATACTCACCGGTTTCATTGACCACCGTCTCGACTCGGTCTTTCACCCATTGCATTCCGCGTTCGGGAAACTCAGCAACCATTTCGGCAGATAACTGATCCATGTCGTTTAATTATTCGCATTCTAAACCAGTCTTGCGCGCATCCAACTATTATCGCAAAGCAAGCCAGACCGAGCTTGCGCCAGTGCGGGGTGGAAAATCAGGCAGCGGCAATGGCCGGTGAAACGTCGCGGCTCCACGCGTTTCTTTCAGGCAATAGCGGGCCATCACTTCCAGCGCGCGCTCGCTCAATTCAGAACAATTCGTCGAGACCAGAACGTGTGCGTCGCGCTCCGCCACTGCAAGAGCGCAAATGAGCAACTTTTCGAAATCGTGTTGGACCTGAAACGTTTTTCCTTCCGGAGAACGCGAAAACGTCGGCGGGTCGAGGATGATGCCATCGAATTTTTCACCTCTCCGGGCGAGGCGCGGCAGCACCGATCGCACGTCGTCGGTGATAAAGCGATGGTTGATAGTTGGCAGATTGTTCAGCGCGAAATTCTCGCGTCCGCGGGAGAGATATTTTTTGGAAAGATCGATGTTGAGAGTGCTCGCTCCGTTACATGCCGCATACACGGAAAAGGAACAAGTATAGGCAAAGCAATTTAGCAATCGTCTCGGAGCGATCTGACGCACGTACCGGCGATTCTCTCGCTGATCCAAAAACAGACCCGGCGAATAGCCTGTGCCGAAGTCTATGCCGAACTTCAGATACCATTCGGTGGCGACGGTCTGTAAACTCTCGCCGGGATCGCCAACGACCAGGGCCGGAGGCTCGCGACGTTCGTTTTTTGTCGGAATGAATCGCGCAAAGACGCGTCGCACGGGGAGGCCGACCCAGTCGGCCCAGGTTTGGAGCTCTTCGAGCAGCCGTTGGCGCGCCAACACTTTTTTAAACGAAATCAGGACGTCGCTGCCGAAGCGTTCCACCCAGCCATCGTCAATAGTGCAAAGCCGGTGCGCGTCAGTACCCTCTGACTGGAAATCGCGGAGCAAGCTTGGATCAATCCATCCGGTATTCATTTGTTTCTGTGCTCCAACGGGATAGTTCGAAATCGGTATGGTGCAACGGATGGGTTGCCGGGAAACGCGACGTTGCTACACTGCCGCGATCACTTTCGCGCCGTCGAATCTACGGCCCGTGTGGCGGCGTAACTATGCAACAGGTTACCGTTTGTGTTCCCGCTAGCACTTCCAATTTGGGTCCTGGCTACGATTGTCTGGGCGTTGCGCTCCGTCTTCGCAACAGCGTTACGGTCGGTCGCGGCAAAATGCCTCGATCATTTCATCCACGAATTGTGTCTGATGCGGCAGAACGATTTTTCGAGGAGACGCGTCGCCGTGCATTCTCGTTTTCGTATTCAATTGTGGAAGAAGTTCCACGGTGTCGCGGCTTGGGCAGCAGCGCAACGGTTCGCCTCGGTATCCTGCTTGGGCTGAACCTGCTAAGCGGGGATCCACTAGATCGACTTACCCTCTTTAGATTATGCGCCGAATTGGAAGGACATCCTGATAACGCTGCGCCGGCCAGCTTTGGCGGCTTCACTGTAGTGCAGCGTAGCGCGAGCGTCTCGCTTGCGCGGGACAAGCGGGACGCATGCCCTACCTTGCAACGCTTCGGAGTTTCGCCGCGGCTCTATTTTGTCCTCCTAATCCCGGAACTTGAGATTCAGACCGAAAGCGCCCGACAAATTTTGCCTTCAAAGATTTCGCGCGTCGCTGCGGTAGAAAACTGTGCGAACGCATGTGCGATTACCGCAGCGTTTGCATCGCGCGATTACGAAAAAATGCGTGGCAGTTTTTCTGATAACCTTCACCAGCCTTTTCGCGCGAAACTGATTCAGTTTCTTCCGCCTGTGATAGCGGCCGCTGAGCGAGCCGGTGCGCTTGGCGCGTTTCTTAGCGGAAGCGGATCTACGATCGCAGCTGTTACCCTGCACGCGCCGAAAAAAGTTGCTGCCGCCATGGTTCGCGCTGCGAGTGCGCCGGCGCGCACGATAATCACCCACGCCGATAACGGCGGCGCGCAAGTGTGGAGCCACCGATCACCGATTACTGATTACTGATCACTATTTCTTCATGGGTCGCCGGCTTGAACAGTTAGAAGAATTCGGGATCGACGTCGTCCTTGAACGACGTCATGGCGTTCGCGCTTCAATCCTGCGCGGAATGCTTTACGGGCTCTCGTTCGTCTACGACAGATTGGTGCAGCTTCGGCTGTATTTCTATCGCAAAAGAGTTTTCCGCGAACGCACGCTCGGATGTCTCGTGATCAGCATAGGCAATCTTACGGTCGGCGGAACAGGTAAAACGCCGATTGTTGAGAAGTTTGCTCGCTCTTTGCAGGCCGGAGGCCGGCGAGTCGCGATTCTTAGCCGCGGCTACAAGAGCGTCCCGCGCAAGCGAGGGTGGCGCAGCTGGTTCCGCGGCGATTCCGAGCTTCCGCGGGTGGTTTCCGATGGAAAATCCCTGCTGCTCGATTCGCTAACCGCCGGCGACGAGCCGTACATGCTCGCGCATAACTTGAAGGATGTAATCGTGCTTGTGGACAAAGACCGGGTGAAAAGTGGCCGGTTCGCGATTGATAAATGGCAGGTCGATACATTGTTGCTCGACGATGGCCTTCAATATCTCCATTTAAAACATCGGCTGGACATGGTGCTCGTGGATCGACAAGCACCTTTTGGCAACGAGTTCCTGTTACCCCGCGGCACGTTGCGCGAAAGGCCGCGTAATCTGCGCCGCGCCAGCTATATCTTTATTACCAAGAATACCGGCGACTCTAATTTCGAATTGATGCGACGGATCCGACGTTACAATCGCACCGCGGAAGTTATCGAATGCGCGCACAAACCCCTCTACCTGCAGAATGTGTTTACGGGTGAACAATTGCCGCTTGGGGCTTTGCGCGACGTGTTTATCGGTTCGCTGTGCGCGATTGCTGCCCCAGAAAGTTTTGAGGTCGCGCTTACGAACCTCGGCGCGCATGTCGATCTGGCGAAGCGCTACATCGATCACCATTACTACACCGAAGCGGAACTGATCAGCTTCATCAACCGTTGTATCCGCCGTGATCTCGCCATGATCGTCACGACCGAAAAAGACTCGGTGCGCATGCCGCGTCTCACAGAGGCGGATCTGAAAGTGCCAATTTATTTTTTGCGGGTCGAAATCGAAATCCTGAGCGGGCACGAAAGCTGGGAACATTGCGTCGCCCGAATTTGCAAACCCAAGCCGGTTCTCTCGCCCGAGCGCTTCTTCGCTTGATCAGTTCGCACCACCAGCACAAACGTCATTAGGAGTAAGGGAAATTAGAACTTTGCGTCCTTTGTGGACGTTGTGCGAGGGTGAGATCGATGGCCAAGAAAGCGGAACTCATCGTCGACGATCGGAAGCTTCAGGTATCGAACCTGGACAAAGTACTTTACCCGAAGGCGGGTTTCACCAAGGCGCAGGTGATCGATTATTACATTCGCATCGCGCCGGTGCTTTTACCGCACTTAGAGGACCGCCCCCTCACAATGAAGCGCTATCCAGATGGCGTGGAAGGTGAGTTTTTCTATGAGAAGAACTGTCCCGTGCATCGGCCGAAATGGGTACAGACGGCAAAAGTGTGGAGCGAGGGCAACCAGCGAACCATGCATTATTGTCTCGCTAACGATCTGCCGACGCTTGTCTGGGCAGCTAACCTCGCCGATCTCGAGTTGCACACATCTCTGTCGCGCAAAAACAACATCGAACGTCCGACGGTGATGGTATTTGATTTGGATCCTGGCGCTCCAGCCGACATCGTTCAATGCTGCCAGGTTGGGATCTGGCTGCGCGAGCTGCTGGACGCAATGAAATTGAAAGCGTTCGCAAAAACCAGCGGCTCAAAAGGTTTACAGGTCTATGTGCCGCTGAACACGGCGGTGACTTACGATGAGACCAAGGGTTTGTCGCGCTTATTAGCACAACATCTGGAACGCGATCATCCTGAGCGTGTCACGTCGAACATGTCCAAGGCCGTGCGCAAAGGAAAAGTGTTCGTCGATTGGAGCCAGAACGATGAACACAAAACCACCATCTGCGTCTATTCATTGCGGGCGAAAGAAGAGCCGACCGTTTCTACGCCTGTTACCTGGAGTGAAGTGGAGAATTGTTTGAAGAAGAAACGCGCCGAGCTGTTAAGGTTTCGTTCCGATCAAGCGGTGGCGCGCGTCGAAAAACAGGGGGACCTGTTCGAGCCAGTGGAGACACTCAAACAAAAGCTGCCGAAAAAATGGGAGCAATAATGCAGGTTCCTGCGCGTATTCCAAAATCCACCTCGGTCGTGTCATTCTGAGCGAAGCGAAGAATCTCTGATTGTTAGAATCGAGCCCATCGGAAAGAGACTGAGATGTTTCGCTTCGCTCAACATGACAGCACCATTTATTAAGAAGTCGAGCGTATGAACAATCACGTATGGTTTGATGCGATTGGATGGGTGGGAGCGGCAGCTCTGCTTGTGGCGTATGCGATGGTCTCCTCCAGGAAATGGGAAGGACACTCCTCTGCTTTCCAGTTCCTGAACATCAGTCGTAGCCTTCTCCTGGCTGCGAACACAATTTTTTATGGATCATATCCCTCCACGTTTGTGAACCTCATTTGGACAGCTATTGCCATTTTCACAATTGCGACTAGAAATCGAGTCTCGTCTCGTCAGTCCTAACCGACACAGGCGAGAGATTCTTCCAAATGCGAAAGATCAATCTCAAAGACGTTCCCGAACAGGAACGAAGATCGCCGAAAGAAAAGTTTGGTCATATTGCCAAGAACATTTCGGTCGCGCTTGGGCGCGAACCGGAGTCGCTCGATCTCTCGAAGCGACATCCTTTCGATCTTGCGCTCGTGCGGATACCGAAAGGCAAATCTCTTTGTCCCTATCACGCGCATGCGGCGGAATCGGAACTTTATCTCGTCGTTTCCGGCTGCGGCAATGTGCGCGATAAAAACGGAATAACTGAAGTCGGACCTGGCGACGCGTTTCTGTTTCAGCCCGGCGAAGCACATCAGCTTTCCAACGCCGGCAGTGAGGATTTTGTTTATTACGTTATCGCCGACAATCCGCGCAGCGGCGGCGCAGCCGGAGATTCCTGTTACTATCCTGACAGCGGCAAATGGGCCGTCACGAAAGACGCATCGGAAGAATTGATCGTGAAAGGAACGGAGGCCGATTACTTCGATGGCGAAGAATAATCGATTGTCATGTCGAGCGAAGTCGAGACATCTCTCGACCTCCTTTGCATTTCAGAATCATTCAGAGATTCCTCGACTCCACTCGGAATGACAAAAAAATGCGGAAAGTAAATCTTAACGAAATCAAAGAAGACCCGTGGCAATCGCCGGGCGGAAAATACGCCGTCTCCTTCAAAGGCATTTCTGAAGCACTAGGACGCGAGCCAGCTTCGCTCGACCTGTCCAAGCGGCAGCCATTCGATCTCGAATGGAGCCGGGTGCCTCCAGGAAAATGCAATTTCCCTTATCACGCCCACTCAGCCCAATGGGAATTGTACTTGGTTATTTCCGGCGTCGGCACTGTTCGCCACAAGGATGGCGAGATCGAAGTGGTGGCCGGCGACGCGTTCATCTTCGGCCCAGACGAACCGCATCAAATCATCAACTCAGGCGACGAAGACCTCATTTACTATGTCATTGCCGATAACCCGATCGGGGAATCCGCGTATTATCCCGACAGCGGGAAATGGAAGATGAATAAGTCGTCAGCTGCCGATCGCGTCGTCATTAAAGGTCGGGAGACCGATTATTTCGACGGCGAGGAGTAAACGCCGGGAACGCGGAGAACGCACAGCAGATGTCGTAGGCGTTTTTCTCCGCGACCTCGGCGATCTCTGCGGTAAAATTACATCATGGCTTCGCAACAAGACGTCGAAAAATTTCCCTACAAGACTTACCTGAACATCCTGCACGAACCGCTCGAATTGATCGATGTGCAGAAGATAGCTGATGCTTGCACCGACAAATGGTACAACCAGACGTTGTGCAAGGTGAACGACTCAGTGGTGAGGATGGCGGTTGTTCAAGGCGAATATCACTGGCATGAGCACAAAGACATTGATGAATTTTTTTTCGTGCTCGATGGGCGGTTTCTGATCGATCTCGAAGATCGCGCAATCGATCTTTCACCGCGGCAGGGCTTTGTCGTGCCGAAGGGTGCGCGCCACCGAACACGCGCGCCTGAACGTACAGTGATCCTCATGGTCGAGCGCGCTGATATTGTTCCAACCGGCGACTGAACTCCGATTGCGCGTGGCCGGCGGTCCAGAGATCGCCGCTACAGTGAAGGCACCCAAGATCATCTCGGGCGGGCAAACAGGCGTTGATCGCGCTGCCCTCGATGTGGCGCTGGAGCATGGGATTGAGTGCGGCGGATGGTGTCCGGCCGGACGGCTGGATGAATTTGGAAAGATTCCGGATCACTACCCAATTCACGAATTACCAGGCGGCGGTTTCGCGGAACGCACTTTACAAAACGTGAAAGACTCTGATGGAACTGTGGTCATATACCCTCATGAACTTCAAGGTGGCACTGAGCAGACCGTTCGCTTCTGTGTTGAGCTAGAGCGGCCGCAGCAACTGATCGACGCAGCAAAAATTTCTGCTGACGGTGCCGCTAACTTGATTGCCGGGTTTGTCCGCAAGAATAACATCGGCATTCTCAATGTTGCCGGCCCGCGCCAAAGCGAATGGCCGGAAGGATATGATTACGCTTTTCACGCGCTGAGTGCTTTTCTACAACATCACTCGTAACGCAGAGCTTTTACTGGATCGAGTCGCGCCGCGAAATATGCGGGAATCAGCGCAGCAAACGAACAAATTAAGAACGCGCTGATACAGATGATAGCAACGTCGTGCGGAATGACTTCGGCCGGGATCGACGAAAATTGATAGACCTCACGCGGGAAAATTTCGATGTGCAACGTCGATGCCAGCCAGCGACTAAACTCGTTGCGGTAACGGATCAACGTCATCCCAAGCCCCAAGCCAGTGATAGTTCCAAAAAGGCCGACAATTGTTCCCTGACCAAGGAAGACCCAGATAATTTGCGCAATGTTCGCCCCGAGCGCCTTCACAATTCCGATCTCGTGCCGCTTTTGTACCGTTACAGTGATGAGCGTGCTCATGATGCCAAAAGCCGCCACGATCACGATAAAGAACAAAAGGAAAAACATCACAGTACGTTCCAGCCGCACCGCTTCGAAATATTGGCGATTCATGTCAATCCAAGTCTGGGCGTATTGTGGCGGCTCCAGGAATTGTTGGATCTCCTGTTTCACGCGTTCAGCGCCGTATGGGTTGTCGGTCTTCACCGTGATTCCATGCAAAGCGTCGCCCAAACCGTATAGCTCTTGACCGACGTAAACCGGCACGAGCAGAAATTCGGAATCGTGCAGGTAATGGCCGGTCTCAAAAATGCCGGTGACAGTCAGTTCTTTCGGGAGAATCACATCGCGCAACTCGTCGATGGCTTTTCTCTCTTCTTCGCCCTTGGCGTTTTCCAGTTTTTTAATGCTGTCGAGCACCTGACCGAGATTTCCCGGCGAATAAATTGTCACCTTGTCACCCACGCTAACGCCGAGTCTTTGCGCCAATTCAATCCCGAGTACGGTTGATTCGCCTTCCAGATCGAGCTTGCCGAATTTGATGAATTTTTGGAGAGGAATGACTTTCTCTTCCTGCCCGGGATCAACGCCGCGAATCACCGGTGCGAGCCGGCGGTTGTGGAATTCCACAATCACCGGCCCTTGCACATAAGGCGCGGTGGCGACCACGCCTGGCGTCTTGTCAATTTTGGCCTTGAGCGGGCGCCAATCTCGGATCACGTCCTCTGAAGTCACCAGAATGTGCGCGTCGAAATCGATGACTTTCTGGCGCAGTTCCCGATCGAATCCGGTCATAACCGAAATCACAAGGATCAGCACAGTCACGCCGAGCATCACGCCAATGACAGAGATCAATGTGATGATGGAGAGAAATGTACGCTTCGGTTTCAAATACCGCAGCGCGAGAAAGAGACTAAACGGCAGTTTCACTCTCTAAAACCGCCTTTTCTCTCTGAAAACACCTCTTTTGAGCATCATTCATTGTAACACATGAAAACCCAAAATAACGCGAAATTACTTGTTTTCGCGGCAACCATCTGGCAACGGTAAGGCGTGAGACAGCGCAAAATCAAGGTTTGCAGATACACCGACAACAATCGTCTGCATCTCAAGTTCGTGGTCAACTACCGCGAGGCCGGGAAACGGAAGCGAACTTTTTTTGAAACCGAAACGCAGGCCAAGTCGTTCGCCGCTTTCAAGAACGCGGAGTTGCAACGCAACGGCGTCGAGCACGCGGAGTTTCCAACGTCGCTCCGGGTCATGGCGCAAGACGCCGCCGAGCAATTGCGACCATTCAAGAAAACCATCACCGACGCCGCTAAGCATTACGTCGCCTATCTGAAAGCGAGCGAGCGGTCGTGCACGGCAGAGCAACTGGTAAAGGAACTTGTCGCGGCGAAGAAAGCAGACCGCGTTTCTGAGCGGCATCTGCGCGACATTCGCAGTCGCTTGAGCGTGTTCGCTCAGAGGTTTGACGGCCAAATGGTGGCCGCGATTACCAGCAAAGAGATCGACGCTTGGTTGCGTTCGCTTCCCTTCTCCCCGATGACTCGCAACCACTACCGTGGATTGGTCGTGCTGGCGTTTAATTTCGCGGTGCGCGAAGGCTATGCGACCGCCAATCCAGCATTGGGCGCTGCCAAAGCAAAGGTGGCCAGCGAAGCGCCGGGCATTCTCAGCGTCACGCAGGCAGCGCGACTATTAGAGAGGGCAATGCCAGATGTTTTGCCGTACATTTCCATTGGTTTGTTTGCCGGTCTGCGCCGCGCCGAGTTAGAGCGGCTTGATTGGGGCGAGGTTGATTTCGAGAGCGGACTAATCCAAGTCACGGCGCGAAATTCAAAGACAGCGCAGCGCCGATTCGTGAGAATCCAGCCAAATCTGCGCAAATGGTTGCTGCCACTACGCAAGCACACAGGCAAGGTCGTAACGGTAAATAGTTTCCAGTTCCGGCATTCGTTCGAGCAAGCGCGTGCTGCCGCTGGCATCAATGAGTGGCAAAACAACGCGCTGCGGCATTCGTTCGCGAGCTACCATTTGGCGCACTTTGAGGACCTCAACGCGCTGACGCTAGAAATGGGGCATACCAACAGCCAAATGCTGTTTGCCCACTACCGCGAACTGGTGAAACCGAAAGAGGCCGCGCGCTATTGGAACATCAAACCCGAGACGAGCGCGAAGGTTGTCCCGCTCGTGGCGCAATGAACAAAAAGCGCGGGCGCAAGAAAGATTCCGGCGTTCTCTCCGGCATCAGACCGGACGAGACGTATGGGGAGATAATTCTCCGTCTCGGCTTCGGGTCCGCTGAATGGCCAATGCTAGGGCTGCAGAATTTAATCAAGAACGGCAGCATCCCTCGTTACCTGAGCCTCTCGCCGGACACTCCATTTTGGGACACCCTCTGTGTTGAATTCGAACACGCGGTGCTAGCCAGTGATGCCGATTGGTTCGAGCGACAGGCGAACGCGATTAAGAAAGTCAAAGTCGAATTGTCGCACTTAGACCTATTCCGAATCAAGGTCGTCTGTTTACTCGAACGACTAGACGAAGAAGCTCAGGAACACGGCGAGACCGTGAAGTTATTGGATTTATCAAGGCCTGCCGGAAAGCGGACCGATGCTACCGCGAGCAAAATCTGGAAGGCTGTGGTAGCTCAAGCTTGTAGAGGATCAAAAAAGCCGCTAATCGACAAAGAGGTCGCAGACGCAGCTGCAACCGCGGAACGCCTCGGGCGTCACTTACAGGATAACAAGAAGCGCCAGATAATTGAACAAGTAGTAGCCGAAATCCACGGCTTCAGGACGAAGGAACTCGCAATGGATGAGATTCGTGAGCTTGCAGGGCGGCTCGGATTCAAACTCAAAAAACAAGCGCGCCGAGTCAGCGAGATGTCAGCACAAAAGAAAAACAAAATCCTGATATGACCACGCTGGAAGTTCTATCCGAGGCTCAGGAGCGTAGCCTCGTCCTCAGCGCACATGGCGATCAGCCGCTGTCGGCATTTGTAATCAGCAGGTCGTCGGTTCGAATCCGACTGCCGGCTCCCTGTGAAATCTGGCTTCATAGACATTCCGTGGACACTTTTGTCATTCTGATTTCTCTGTGACTTCGGATCAGAAGGTTGGGGGTTCGAATCCCTCCAGGCACGCCACATTTCGAGATTTTGTCGCCGTTATGTCGCCCTTATTTCGTGCGGCTCGCGCCGTAGTTAATGATGAAGCACGCAACACACCCACAAACACACGAGCACCGCCCCTTGCCCGAGTGCGCCAGCGGCTCCGCCAACGCGACCTCCGGTTGATGTTCGATTTTGTTCCCAACCATACCGGGGCTGGACCGTGGGTCGAGGAATAGTGTCAGGAACCAGAGCTCGGGCGCGGCAACGGCGGGCGTGTGAATAGACGAGAACTTGGTCTTGCGTCATCACAGCCGAGGAGCCGCTGGCTCTTCCCACATTCGGAAACCGCCCAGGAATGCGTTGGCGTTTGCGCCAGTACGGCAGCCTTTGGGCAGCTTGAGGAGTTTCTTCGCATTGCCCCCGCCGATGACTACATCATCCAGTTGAAAGGCGGAGATCAGGCGCGCCACGCACTTGTCGATGTGCCGACGCCATTTCTTCTTTCCCAGTCGCTCGAGGCCGCGGGCGCCGAGATAATCCTCGTAGGTGCTCTTCTCATACGGCAGATGGCCCACTTCCATGGGGACGATCGCGCCTTCCACTATCAAGGCCGAGCCCACCCCCGTGCCCAAGCCCAGGAAAAGCATCGTGCCGTTGCGGTAATTTCCCAGTGCTTGCATGGCGGCGTCATTGATGATCTTGACGGGCCGTTTGAACGCCGCCTTAAAGTTGAAACGTGTCCAGCCCCTGCCAAGATTACGCGGGTCGGCGACCGGCCGGTTATGACGGACGCGGCCGGGGTAGCCAATCGAGACCACGTCGTATTTCCAATCTGCGACCAGCTTCTTGATGCCAGCCACCATTAGCTGTGGCGTCATCTTTGGGCCGGAGGGAAACCGGCGGCGCTCGTTCTGTCCGGTGGCCAGCACCTTGACGTTGGTTCCGCCAATATCTATGACGAGGATATTCAAGTTGGATGGCATATTATATCTGGCGTTTGCGGTTTCCGGATGCACTTTTGGGTCGGAACAGTCGGCGATCCTCACCTTCTGCTGACCGAACGGACGGCAAGCGAATGTTCACGGGTCAGCTGAATTTCCTCCTTTTCATGACGGATCACGAGGCGCTCGCCTTCACGCAACGAATATTGCACCGTCTCAGGCCCGATCTCGACCTCCAGCATCTGCCCACGGTAAGTCAGGGGAAATCGCAGTATGGCGTTTTCCTCCGGTGCGCGACGTGGCCAGAAGGACAACGTCCCATCATCGTCCTGCATGCCACCAAACCCGTAGGTGAGCATCATCCATGTGCCGCCCATCGAGGCGATGTGACAGCCGTCCTTCACGTTCCCGCCCACGTCGGCAAGATCCATCAACAGCGCCGCCATCCCGTACCGAAACGCCTTATCCATATCGCCGATCTGGGCGGCGGTGATGGCTTCGATGCACGACGACAGCGATGAGTCACCCGTGGTCAAGCGATCGTAGAAGGCGAAATTACGCTGCTTTGCCTCCAAGGAAAACGCATGACCCAGCAGGAACATAGCCAGCACCACGTCCGCCTGTTTGATCACCTGCTTCCGATAGATGTTGAGCGGATGATAAAAGAGCAGGAGCGGATAGTGGTCGAGCGGAGTGTTCTCGAAGTCCCAAGGCTCTCGGTCCAGAAAGTCGTCATCTTGCGAGATAATCTTCAGCTTCTCGTCATATGACACGTACATGCTCTCCGCCGCGCGCTTCCATGCCTCCACCTCTACGGGCTCGAGTGCTGTTTTTTGCACGAGCTCGTTGTACACATCCGGTGTTGTAGCGCGCAGGGCCTCCACCGTCTGGGCGGCGTAGCGCAAGTTCTCTCCGGCCATCAAGTTGGTGTAGGCGTTATTGTTCACGACTGCGTTGTATTCATCGGGCCCGGTGACGCCGTTGATGCAGAATTTTCCTCCCTTCCGGTCCGAGTAGAAGCCCAAGTCCAACCATAGGCGTGCCGTTTCGACGAGCATCTCGGCCCCGCAGTCACGCAGGAACTGCTCGTCGCCCGTCGCCTGCACATATTTGCGCAGTGCGTACATGATGTCCGCATTAATGTGGTACTGAGCGGTTCCAGCGGCGTAGTAGGCCGAGGCTTCTTCCCCGCTGATGGTGCGCCACGGGAACATGGCGCCGCGATGGCCCAACTGCCTCGCGCGCGCTCGTGCGTGCGGCAACATCTTGTACCGGAAGGTGAGCAGATTTCTGGCGATTCGGGGCACGGTATACGTCAAAAACGGGAGCACATAGATCTCAGTGTCCCAAAAGTAATGCCCCTCATATGCTTGTCCGGTGAGGCCTTTTGCTGGCACGCCTGCATCTTCCGCACGTGCGGATGCCTGCAGGATGTGAAACAGGTTGAAGCGGATTGCTTGCTGAATCTCTACGGTGGTGCGCTTTACACGGTCTTCCCTTACGTCCTTGACCCGGACGTCGCTGCGGCGCCAGAAATCGTCCATGTATTGCTCCTGAGCGGTAAGCAACTGCTGGAACCCAAGTTGAATCACGCGGTCCAACGTCCACTCAGCGCGGCCGCATAGTTCTTCCGGCGAAGCCGTCGGTGACGAATGATAGGTCATGTATTTCGTGAGGTGGATCGGACAGCCGGACTTGGCCTCGATCGTGAAGGCGACCTGGCCGAAGTCCTCGGTGTAAACTGCCTTGTACGCATTTGAGCACGCAGTCTCCAACCTATGGTCAATGGCACACGTCAGGGTCATGCGGCTTTTTTCGGTCGCATGGCACAGCACGATCCGATGGTCCTTGACATAGCCGGCGCGGTGATGGAGCACCCGTCCTGCAAACACACTTGCCCGCCGCGGGTCATCCTCGTTGGCGCCGGTGCTCGGCTCATCGACCAGCATCTCAGAAGAGATCACGACGGGGGCTTCAGCGTCGAGGAGCGTTACATGATAGGAGATGGCAGCCACATGCCGATGGACGAAAGAGACCAAACGCCGTGAAGTGATCTGCACCTGTTTGCCGGCAGGAGTTTCCCAGAGGATCTCCCGGTCGAGCGTCCCGGACTTCATATTGAGCCGCCGGTCGTAGCTTAAGCAGTGCGCATTGGGCAACCAGAAGGGCTCGTCGTCCACGAAGAGCTTGATGATCTTGCTGTCGGTCACGTTGACCATGGTCTGGCCAGTTTTCGCAAAGCCGTAGGCTTCCTCGCCGTAAACGATGGGCCGGGTTTCATAGAACCCATTGATGAACGTACCGTTTTCGGCGTTGGGCCCGCCTTCCTCCGGGCACCCGCGCATGCCGAGGTATCCGTTGCCCAGCGCGAGCATCGTTTCCAACTGAGCGAGGAATTCGGGGTGAAAGCCTTTTTCGATGGCATTCCACTCATCGGCCGGGTACCCGTGCGATGGCGGCCTTAGGCGCTCATGATGGATCATCGTATTCCTCCCAAAGCAGCATGAGAGATTGGTTCATTCAACCAGTTCGCCCAGATCGTTCACCACCAGATGCGCGCCATGCTGCTGAAGCTCCTCGGCGTTCCCCTTGCGCGCGACACCGATCACGAGCCCGAAGTTCCCGTTACGCCCGGCCTCAACTCCAGAGATGGCATCCTCAACGACGACTGCGCGTTTCGGGTCAACACCGAGCTGCTGTGCCGCCGTGAGGAATGTATCTGGGGCGGGCTTTCCGGCCAGTTGCTGCGCATGGATAGTGTTGCCATCGACGCGCACCTCGAAGAAAGCATCCAACTTGGCGGCCTTTAAGACAGCTTCGCAGTTCTGACTTGAGGTTACGACCGCGATTTTAAACCCCTGGTCGCGGAGCTGATGTATGAGCTTCACGGTTCCTTCATACGGCTCCACCCCTACCTCTTCGATGACTTTGTTCACCAATTCATTCTTGCGGTTTCCGAGTCCGCACACCGTTTCGGCCTGCGGGGCATCGTCCGGACTCCCCTCTGGGAGTTGGATCCCGCGTGCGGTGAGAAAGTCGCGGACGCCATCGAAGCGAGGCTTCCCATCCACGTGGAGCCGATAGTCTGTGGCAAGCTCGAAGGGACAAAATTGTTCGCCTCTCTCCCCAGCACGTTTCTGCAGGTACTCATCAAACATCTGTTTCCAACACGCCGCGTGCATGTTGGCGGTATCTGTGATCACGCCGTCGAGATCGAGGAGGACGGCGTCGTAATGGTCGCGGGTTATGGTGCTCCCCATTGTTCACCTCCTTTGGGCTATCTGCTCCTTCGCTGCCGCAACGATGGACGCAGGGATAAAGCCGAATTTGTGCTGCAATTCTTTGAGCGGCGCGGATGCCCCAAAGGTCTCCATGCCGATGGTATGGCCCGTGCTGCCGACATAGCGCGCCCAGCCAAGCGTTGATGCCTGTTCCACCGAGACGCGTGCGGTCACCGCCTCTGGCAGCACGTGTTCGCGATATTCCGGATGTTGGCGACAGTAGTACTCGAAGATCTCCCACGATGGCATGCTGACCACGCGGGCCCTGATGCCCTCGGCCGTGAGCTGTTCATATGCCTCGATGCACAGTGAGACCTCGCTGCCAGTCGCCAGCAACAGCACCTCAGGTGTGCCCTCCTGAGCATCGGCCAGGACATATGCGCCATGCTGGACGCCCTCAGCCGAGGCATAAGTCGTGCGATCCAGAGTGGGCAGTGTCTGTCTGGTCAGGATGAGGGCCACGGGCTCGTGGCGGAATTGCATGATCATCCGCCAGGCTTCGACGACCTCGTTGGCGTCCGCCGGCCGCAGGGTGATCAACCCTGGGATCGCGCGCAGGGAGAGTAACTGTTCCACCGGCTGATGCGTCGGCCCATCTTCCCCCACGCCGATTGAGTCGTGCGTGAAGATGTGGATTACCGGAATTTCCATTAGTGCACTCAGGCGCATCGCGCCCCGAGCGTAATCGCTGAAAATCAAGAACCCGGAGCCGAACGGCCTT
>Ga0306920_100004339_pt1 | contig 18163 bp, 12 predicted proteins | sample flu12Cox44000170_FD_204666 | JGI IMG/M metagenome (GOLD analysis project Ga0306920, IMG submission 204666) | Lab enrichment of tropical soil microbial communities from Luquillo Experimental Forest, Puerto Rico - flux4day.12C.oxic.44.000.170 (v2)... | ecosystem: Environmental > Terrestrial >... | reverse complement strand
CAGGTAGACCGCGCTCGCCGAGAAGAAGCCCACGAACCACGCGTAGTCGTAGAGCGGCCGGAGGGGCGGGAAGACGAGGCCGCCCCACGCCAGCGCGCAGCCGGCCGCCGTGGCGATCACAGCAGGGGCGTTCCAGCCTCCGTAGCGGCCGTCGCCCAGGTAGAGGTCGGCGAGGTCGAGCTGGCGGCGGCGGACGATCCAGTAGTCGGTGATCAGCACGCCGGCGATCGAGCCGAGCCCGCCCGAGTAGCCGACGAGCCAGGCGAAGATGTAGCCCTTCGGATCCGCGAGCAGCCGCCACGGCTGCATTGCGATACCGATGAGGCCGGTGATGAGTCCTCCGGTCCTGAAGCTGATCCAGCGCGGCAGCGCGTTGGCGAAGTCGTTCGCGGGCGAGACCACGTTCGCGGCGATGTTCACCGCCAGCGTCGCCACCACCACGGAGAACATCGCGATCCCGACCACGAGCGGGTTCTGGAACTTCGCGACGAGCTTGACCGGGTCCCAGATCGGCTCGCCGTAGAGGATGGCGCTGGCGCTGGTGATCAGCACGCCCATCGCCGCGAACGCGAACATCGTGGTGGGCAGCGCCACCGCCTGCCCGACGACCTGTTCGCGCTGGCTGCGCCCGAAGCGGGTGAAGTCCGGCATGTTGAGCGACAGCGTCGCCCAGTAGCCGATCATGGCCGTGAGCGACGGCCAGAACACGGGCATGAACTCGGCGACGGTCTTGAACTTCGTGGGCTGCGACAGCAGCGGGCCCAGGCCATGCGCCGCCTGCACGGCCCACACCAGCAGCGCCAGCGTCACCACCAGCACGTAGGGCGCCGCCCAGTTCTCCACCTTCCGTAGCAGGTCCATGCCGCGGTAGATGATCCAGATGTTGAGCCCCCAGAAGAGCAGGAACGACAGCCACTCGGTGGTCGTGTGGCCGCCGAAGCCCGGTCCGAGCAGGCGCGGCCAGGCCGGGAGCAGCGCGGCGAAGAACGTCTGCAGCGCCTCGCCGCCGATCCAGGCCTGGATGCCGAACCAGCCGCACGCCACCAGCGCCCGCATCAGTGCCGGGAGGTTGGAACCCGCCGTGCCGTACGCGGCCCGCGCGAACACCGGGAACGGGATCCCGTAGCGCGTGCCGGGATGCGAGTTGAGCAGGATCGGGACGAGGACGATGGCGTTCCCGAGCAGGATCGTGACGAGCGCCTGGCTCCAGCTCATCCCCTGCGCCATGAGTCCCGACGCCAGCATGTAAGTCGGGATGCAGTGCGCCATCGAGATCCACAGCGCGGCGTAGTTGTACGTGGTCCAATTGCGCCGCGCCACCGGGACCGGCGCGAGGTCGGGGTTGTAGAGCGGGCTACGCTCGATCCGCTGCGCGTCGACGAGCTCGACCCGTCCGTCGGGCAGCTCCCGTTGGCTGGAACTCATCGTGATCCCTCCCGATGGCGGCCGAGCTCCGTTCAGGGGATCACTCCGAGCTGCCTGAGGATCCCGACCTGGTCGAAGTTGGCCCAGTGCTCGACGATCTTGCCGTCAACAATGCGGAGAAAATGGATCTCCGTCCACTGTAGTCGCTTGCCGTTTGGCGGCACCCCCATGAACTCACCACGGCTGGTTGCGTTCACGACGTCACGGAACACCGCGAACTCCCCTTCCGCGACGACCTCCTTCACATCCACGTGCACGTCTGGAAACGCCGCCCGCGTGGCCAGGACGACCTGGCGGAACCCCTCCTTCGTCCCCGGCACGCCCGGCACCGGCATCGTGTGGTTGACGTAGCCGTTCGCGAAGATCTCGTCGAACGCCCGCATGTTCCCCTGGCTGAAGACCTCGGACGCGAGCCGCTTCGCGACATCCTTGTTCGACTGTAGCGTTTGGGCTGTGGCGGTCATGACGGCAGCCTCCTCTTGTGGGTGGGGCCGCGGCCAGCAACCGGGCGAGCGTAGCACGCCCGCCGACGCGGGCCCGGCCCCACGTGAGACCCGGGCCGAGCCCGCGACGATTCAATGCCCGCCCTTGTCGTGATGCCAGGACGTGCCGGGTCGTTCACTGACGTAGGGCTCGAACTTGTCTTCGTCGCCCACACGCCGGAACACGATGATCGAGGTGAGCTTCGTGACGGCCATGGCGATGTCACCGACGGTGTCGAGACCCTTCATGAGCTTGATCGGCGTCACTCGGCACCACGGTGGACAATGCGTCGGAATGGTGCCGTTATCATCGGCGACGGGGAAGTCCTGAGACATCGCTTTCTGAAGTTCCTGCGGGACATCGAAGCGCAGCTCGGCGAGCCCCTCCTCATAAGCATCTCCGCCCAATGCTGCGATGATGTCGGCATAGTAGCGGAATGAATTCTCGAGCCCGCGACACTTGGTCCACAGTTCCTCGAGTGTGATGGAGTCCTGCATGGCATCCTCCGTTGTCTTGGCGGGGCGATGCGGCGCATGGACGCGACCGATGGGGAGAGGGAGCGGCCCGCGTCAGGAAGAAGCGGTCTTCAGCAGTCGGTTCAGCTCTTGGTTGAGTGGGTCATCCAGGTCTGCGGCCCTCCAGATGGTCTTCAGCGATTGCAGGACCTGCCTGGCCCGGTCGTACCGGTGCATCCGGATCAACGCGTCACCGAGGCGCAGCAGCGTCTCGGGTCCGCGTGGATTGAATGCGAGGGCGCGCTCGAGCTCGGCGACGGCCTGCTCGGGTCTTCCGGCCTCGATGAGGGCGGAAGCGAGATACGTGCGGAAATAGGGCGCGTCGCTGGGCCCCGCGTAATGCAAGGCGCCGCGAAAAAGGACGGCGGCACTCTCGGGCTGCGCGTCGGCCAGCGCGATCATTCCGCGCAGGTGAAGGTGAAAACGGCGGCGCATCGAGGCGTCCGAGTCCAGGCTGTCCTTCCCCGTGTCCAGGAACTCGCTCGCGATTGCCCGGGCGTGCAGGTTCGCCGTCGCGGTGTCGCGCGCACCCGCGGCAAGGATGCCCGCGAGCCAATGGTTGTAGGCATCCGGCTGTTCCTGCAGCGGTTTCGAGATCAGCTTGAGCCCGTCCGCAAACTGATCGCGCCGGAATGCCACGTAGGCGCGATACGAAGTGCCGCGTGTCCTCGATCTGTAGAGGTCGGGATGGTGCTCGAGTACCTGGAACGTGGAATCCGCGGCGCGCAGCCGCCCCAACTCGGCCAGCAGCAAACCACGCATCAGGAGATCGGCGGTGGGGCGAAGGGCCGCGAGCGTGTCGCACAAGGTCAGGCCGAGCTCATAGTCCCCGAAGATCGAGCACTGCCCGATCAACGATGCGACCGGTGCGATCTCCTCCGGGAACTTCGCTCGCCAGCCCCTGAGCAGCGCCAGCGCACGGTCCTTGCGGCCGGCATCCGCGTAGTCGATGGCCCAGTCCGGGTAGTAGGAGTAGTCGAACGGGTTCTGTGCGTGCATGACCTCGTACTCGGCCGTGGCTTCGCTGAAACGCCGTTGCGCTCGCAACAGGCCGGCGAGTGATGCACGCGCGGACAGATTCGTCGGCTGCTCTGCAAGGATAGCCTCGTACTGCTGTCTCGCGGCGTCGATCTGGTCGTCGTCCACGAGCTGTTCGGCTTCGACCAACATGCGGGTGGTGCGCGAGGCGGAGAAGCGGTAGGTCATGGCGAGCGTCAAGTGTCGCTCGCGCTCGCCATGCTCTGGCGTCAGCTGGGCCAGCAGCAGGTGTGCGTCGGTGAATGTCGTGTCGATCGAAGTGGCCGCGCGCAGGGCGACCAGCGCCGAATGCGTGTCCGTCATCTCGTTGCGCTCGAGTGCTTCGTTGTAGAGCTTCAACGCCTCCACTGAGCGCGTGAGGGTTTGCGCGGTGGAGCGGGCCTCGCGTCGGCGCCGCTCCCGCTGCGGCCCGACCTGCGCTGCGATCGACGCGGCGAACTCGTCGATCATGGGAAGGAACTGCAGCGTCACGTCGGGCAGATCCCGGGACCACGATCGAATCAGCGTACCCCGGTGAACATCGATGAGGTCGCAATTCACGTGCAGGACGCCGAGCCGCGTCTCGAGAGTTCCGGCCACCATATATCGTGCGCCGAGCTGATTCGCGATCCCTGCTGGGCCCGTGGGCGTGAGGCCCGCCAGCACCCGCGGGCCTGCGCCTAGCGCCGAAACCACGGTCTGGCGGCTGACCACGTTCAACCCCTCACGACCGCCAAGTGCGCGGATGAGGCAGTCCATGATCCCGCTGCAGAGCCAGTCGAGCGACCGGTCGCCGGTCGTGTTCTCCCATCGAGCCACCATGACCACGGGCTGAGAGAGACTACATGGACCCGTGATGGCGTAGACGACCACTGCGAGCAGGGTGAGCAAGGACGCGATCGCCAATGGGCGGGTGCGAATTGGACGGTGGGCATGGATCGGCTCGGTCGGGGTGCCGGTCGCGGCATGTATTCGGCGCCGAACGATGTCGAGATCCGTGAGCATCGCCGACATGCTCGGATACCGGTGGCGCCGCTGTTTTTCGAGTGCGCAATCGACGATTCGCACGATGTCGTCCGGCAGGTCGGGACGAGTCGCGGAAACCGAAGCGGGCCTGACGTTCAGGATCCCGTTGATGACCTCGGCCTCGGTCGTACCGCGCATGGCGGGAACGCCAGTCAACAGTTCATAGAGCAGCGCGCCCAGCGCGTGCACATCGGTTCTGGGGTCCGGGGCCTCGCCACACAACTGCTCGGGGGCCATGTATCGGATCGTCCCAACCAGTCCCCCGGGGTCGGTCAAGCTCGGGGAATCGATCAAGTGCGCGACCCCGAAGTCCAGCACCTTGCAGGTGCCGGCCGACGTCAGCATCACGTTCTCGGGCTTGAGATCCCGGTGAACGACACCGATCTTGTGCGCGGCACACAGCCCCGCCGCGACTTCACAGGCGATTCGAAGCGCCTCCCCGACCGGCATCGGGCCCTTCGCCGACCGTTCCCGGAGCGACTCGCCGTCGATGTACTGCATCACGATGTAGTGTGCGTCCGCCTCTCGAAGGACCTCGAACAGCGTGATCACGTTCGGATGGTCGATGCGGGAGACCGCGAGAGCCTCGCGGCTGAAACGCTCCGCGGCGGCGGCATCGAGCGAGCGCGACGACTTCAGCACCTTGATCGCGACCAGGCGCTGCAGGTTGAGATCTTGCGCCCGGTAGACGGCGCCCATGCCGCCTTCGCGGATCAAATCGATGATGCGGTAGTGCGAAACCTGCTTCCCGACCACGGGAGTCTCTCTCCGCTCTCGACGTGGAGACGGACTCAAGCCAGGGCGGTCGGGGGATGACCAGCTCAGAGCGGCGACGCAGGAACACCGCGAGGCTCATCGAAGCGCAGCGACTACGAAACGGCCGCCTGTCCAGACCGTGTTGCCACGCGCAGGGACATGCCGAACAGGCGAATTACGATTCCAATGCACCGCGAGAAGATTAGTACGCTGGGACCACTACCCCAAGCGCATTCTTTAATGGTCCGGTGTCGCTGGAAGACGACGTGCGCCCGGCATCACCCGAGGTGCTGCGCAGCCCACGTCCGCCTCACCGCACGAGCAGCAGCTTCCGCTCGAGGTTCCTCGTGCCCGCGTGGACCTGCAGCATGTAAACGCCCGAGTGCGAGGCACGTCCGCTGTCGTCGGTTCCGTCCCACGCGATCCGCAGCCACCCCGCGTGCGACCCCGAGATCAGGCTCTTCACGCGGCGGCCGCTGAGGTCGAAGATCGCCGCCTCGACCGGTTGCGGCGAAGGCAACGTGAGCGTGGCGCTCATGGACCCGCGGAACGGATTCGGGACCACCGGGCCGAGCATGGGCGCCTGCGGGAACGATACGGGCGGCGGCACGGCCGCGGTCGGCCTCGCCCACACGTCCGAGATCGGATCGCACGCCGCCGCCTCGCCGAACGCGGGCAGGCCCAGGCCGTCGCAGATCGTGCGCACGACCACGAAGAAATTGATGAATCGCTTGGAGACGAAGCCGGTCTTCGCGAGCGGGCTCGAGAACACGGTGAGGATGTGGTTGCCGTCGGAGCCGTCGTCCTCGTCCCAGGTGAGGATGACGAGCCCGCGCGGGCCCACCGCATTGATCATCGCCGGCAGGTTGTTCGACAGCCAGTCGTCGCCGATCTTGATCGTGTCCTGGCCGCAGTTGTTGTGGGTGTCGTCGCACAGGTTCGGTACCACCATCGCAAGGTTCGGAAGCGTGCCCTGCGCGATGTCGATCGCCAGATCGGTGTACGGGCGCTCGTTCATGTGATCGAGATTGCCCCAGTCGGTCCACGGGCAATGCCGGCGGGCGTAGTCGTTGACGGAGCAGATGGTGTCGCCTGGCGCGGGCAGGTCCTCGGCGTAGGACCTCCAGGTGAGGCCATGCGTCTCGCACAGGTGGCCGAGGTTCTCGGTGTAGTACGGCGAACCGACCGCGGGACAGATGCTCTCAGTGACGCTGCGGCCGAGAGCGCCCCAGATCGCGTAGTAGTCGGACTGTGACTGGTGCGCGTAAGCGTAGGACTCGGCGAACGAGGCCGAGTGTGCGACCAGATCGGCCGTGTACGGCGCGAACCGCACAGTGTTGTAAGCCTTGTTCTCCATGATGACCATGAGCACGTGGTCCAGGTGCGGCACAGTGTCCGCGGGCACCGACGAGGCGCCTGACGGATTGAACTCGAACGCGCCGCGATCTGCGTCGCTGACGGGTCCCAGCCCCTGGTCGGGCGTGGAGAAGCTGTCGAGGCGCGGCTGGCCGTCGAAGTCCGTCGAGGGCCATGACGGCGTCGCGGAGTTCGCGTCGTCGATGGCGGGCGAGCTGGCCTGCAGGTGGAAGTCGCCAGCGAAGGGGTCCACGAACAACGGATCCTTCTGGATCGTACGCGTGTCCTGGCCGACCACGGCGCTGTAGTCGTGCACCCATTGGTACGTCTGCCCTGCGTACCGCACGGGCGTCTCGCCCGAGGGATGCCAGAAGATGTTGTCGTTGGATGTGAGCCCTGAAGTCGAGCTGGAGTCCACCTCGAGGTTGAATCGGGAGTGCACGATGCCGTTCACGACGCCGATGCAGTTGAAGAGCGTCTGACCGGTGGAGTTGCCATCCATTGCGAACCCGTCCCAGTTGTTGTAGAAAGCGACCTCGCCGTTGTGAACGTTGCCCGTGGCTCTGAAGTGATTGAAGCCGGTGAGGCCGTTCGACCACGACAGGTTCTCGACCGAGACGTTGTCGTTGGCCCCGCTCTCGAAATCCTCGCCCGACATCTGGTTGTTGTAGAACCTGTTCCTCTGGATCAGGTTGCCGCTCACGCCGTAGAGGTAGATGCCGTCGCCGGTGCGCCGGCCCGGGAGCCCGTTGTGGAAGCTCTGGTTGCCTTCGATCGTGCAGCCCGAGGACCCCGCGGTGACCGAGATCCCGTGGTCGGTGTTGTCGTGGATCACGTTCGAGGCCAGGCGAACGGTGTAGCTGTTCGCGAGCTGGACCCCGAAACGACCGGAGAGCTTGACCTCGTTGTTGTCGATCTCGACGTTGTTGGAGCCATACGTGAGCTGGATGCCGCGGTTCTCGCTCCGGGTGATGGCGAAGCCGGTGATCGAGACCCATGAACGATTCGACACGTAGAAGCCGTATGCGCGGTGGCCGACCGCGATCGCATGCGCGCCCGGAGCGTCGCCTCCCACGTTCACGTAGAGCCCCTCGCCGTCGACGTACGTGAAGGAGCCGGGCGGCAGCTGATCCGGTGTCCCGCCGAAGAGCGTGAGACGCGTGCTGTCAGCGAAGACCTGGACCGGGCTCCAGGTGACGCTGGGCGCGACCCAGACATTCCCGCCGTACGGGTTCCACAGCGATGGATCGGAGAGGTCGTCGCTGCCGTCGATTACGACCGGCTGGCCGTCCTGCGACAGCGCCTGGAGCACGATCGGATCGCCCGCCACGCCCGAGGCGGGCAAGGCGACCTGCTCACGATAGATACCGGGAAGGACGAAGATGTTCGTGCCCGCGGTGTGGTGGGCAGTGAGTGCCGCCATGATCGAGCAGTACGGTTGCGCCAGGGTTCCCGGTCCCGCGTCGGAGCACGAGGTCGAGTCGGCCCTGACGTAGTAGGTCGCTGCCGAGGCGCGACCAGCGCCCAGGAAGAGCGAGGCGGCGCCGAGCGCCGCCATGAGCAGGGCGCGGCCATGCCTCCGGTCACATGTGGACCGCATACGGGAACGCCCGACGAAGGTGTACCGGGACATGGCAGTCAATCGAGGACTCCGCGGGGCTGCGCCGGATCCCCGAGGGCGGGCGTCGGGGTGGCGACAGACACGGTGGGGATGAAGACGAAGACCTCGACTATCTCAACAAAGTTCAGCAGGCGTACATCAAAGACCGCGCCTCGCGACACGAGTAGCCGGAATTGGTGTCGGGCGCCGTGGGGAATGCACGGCATCGCGGTGGCAGTTGGAAAACGCCCGAAATGGCGACCGTGGAGCGACCTGCAGAATGCCCGGGGCGGGAACGATGTTTGGCTACGACCAGCCGGGCAACGACTTGCCGCGCGTGCCGCCATCGCGCGCCGCCGCTCCGCGTGGCACCGCGGTTGCAACGTCCCTCTGCCGGACGCTTCCCGCGTCGCCAATTTCGGACATCTTGCTTGAGGAGGCATCGTGAACCGCCGCTCCCGGCTGGCCCTCGCGGCCAGCCTGTCGCTCGCTCTCGTCGCGCTGGCGCTCGCCGGCTGCAGCGCGAGCAAGGTCACCTCCCCGCAGAACGCCCTCAATGCCACACAATCGAACGAGGCGGCGGCGGAAGTGGGCATGATGGTCTACGCGGGCTCGGCGCCGAGTCCCGTGCCGGCCTCACTCACCGCGGGTGGTCCCGCTTCGCCCTCCTCCCTGCGCGGCGGGTTCGCGCCGCCCGCGATGGCCGAGACCACGATCACGAACGGGAACGTGGTGTGGACGCTCGCCGTCCACTGGTTCGACGCGGGCTCCAACGAGCAGCCGAACTACGACCCCGCGACCACCGTGCGCATGCACGCCGACTCGCGCGGCACGGGTTCCGTGACCGGGCCCAATGGAGCGGCCACTCTCGGGAGTGGCGGTGTCCTCGACATGTCAGGCATCGACCAGGCCGCGACCCAGCTGACGACGAACGCGACCCGGAACGACACGCTGAGCTGGACGGCGAGCGGTCCCAGCGGCTCGATCTCCACGCTCACCCACTCCACCGGCACCCTCGCCAACGTCATTGAAGCGAAGCCCACCAACCAGAATTATCCCGCGAGCGGCACCGGCACCTGGGATCTGGACGTGAACCGCCAGATCGCGGGCAGCGGCGGCGGAAGTTACAGCGAACACTTCGTCGCGCACGTCGTGGTGACGTTCAACGGCACGCACTTGGTGCCACTTGTGGTCAACGGGACGAACCACTTCCTGCTCGACCTCAACACAGGGCAAGTGACGCAAGTCCAGGCTTAAGCGGCATCGAAGCACGAACTTCGGCGCGGGCCCGACATCCACGGACAACGTGGGTCGGGCCCGCGCCGGTGCTTATGTGCCCGAACGCCTCGTGCGCTGTCAATGACTACCGCCGTTGCCAGCCTTGAACAGGAATCACCGACGAGCGGCTGAGCGCGTGCCCGACACGAATGTCCGGCGATGAACGGTCTTGTCTGACCGTACCGAGCACACGCACAATTCGCTGACCACGTCACCGTTCCCGACCGGGGCCGCGGCGGTCACACGGCCGCACACCCTGTATCGCGGAGGTGGCTCATGTACGCTCGGTCACTCGTTGCGCTCGGTCTCGTTGCTTTGTTCCCCGGACCGTCTCTTGCGCACCCCGACGCTCAACTGATTAATGTGGTCCCAACGAATGGCGGCTGCGTCTCAGGACCCACCGGCAACTCGACGCAGTTCTGGGACGTCCAACCCGGCAAGACTTACCAGCTCACGATCAACAACGTCGCCGAATGCGGGAACGGCGGCACCGCGGCGAATATCGGCGTCCGCGTGAACTCGAGCTCGTCGGGTAACACGGACCTGGTCGCCGTCAACACCGGCATCGGCATCTACACGTTCTCGTACACGCTGCCCGCGGGCGCCACGTGCACGTTCCCGATCTTCTACTGCACCACGCCCGGCCAGGGGAACTCGGGCATCAAGGTGCTCCGCAACGACGGCGGGAAGTTCCAGGCGCACCTGCGCGCCTCGACGTTCGGGGTGGGGTGCACCAATCCGACGCCGATCACGGGCACGGGCTGCACGGGGACCCCGACGAAGTCCAGCACGTGGGCGCTGGTCAAGACCTACTACCGTTGAGCGCTCGCTGAGCATCGGCACGAACGCTGACGACGCTTGAGGTCCAGCAGCATCCGGGCGCCTTCGGGCGCCCGGACTGTTCTACGCCGTCGACGCCACCCATCTCATCGCCTTCTCCGCGAGCCGGTCGAACGCCGCCACGCACAGCTCGAGGTGCTCCTCACGCGTGTCCTCGATCTTGTTGTGGCTGATGCCGTGCAGGCTCTGGACGAACATCATCACCGTCGGGACGCCGGTGCGTGCCACCTCGGCCGCATCGTGCAGCGGTCCCGAGGGCAGGCGGTGGAGCTTGCCGCAGGTCTCGATGATCGCTTCGTCACAGAGGGCCAGCAGGTGCGGGTGGAAGTGGACCGGCTCAATCTGCCAGATGCGGTCCCAGGCAACCTCGACCTTGCCCTCCGCGGCGAATCGTTCGCTGGCCGCGCGCGCGTCGGCGAGCAGCCTCGCGAGCCCCGCGGCATCGAGGTGCCGCTGATCGAGCGTGATCCGGCATTCCTCGACGACGCTCGTGACGATGCCCGGCTTGGTCGTGCACGAGCCGATGGTGCTGACGCCACCGTGCCGGCCGGTGATGGTGTAGACCTCCTGCCCCATCTTGCCTGCGGCCAGGAAAGCATCGCGGCGACGATTCATCGGCGTGCTGCCCGAATGCGCGGCCTGGCCTTTGAACGTGATCGCGTGGCGCTCGACGCCGAACGTGCCGAGCACGGTGCCGAGCGGCAGGTCGAGATCGAGGAGCACCGGACCCTGCTCGATGTGGAGCTCGATGTACGCCGCCGCGTTCTTCAGCTCGCGACCGCTCTCGCCGACGCGCTCCAGCTCGATGCCGCATGCGCGCAACGCGTCGGGAAGCGTGACGCCGTCCTTGTCCTTGAGCGCGCGCGCCTCGTCGAGGTCGAGGTACCCGGCGCAGGCCGAGGAGCTGAACAGGCTCTTGCCGAAACGCGCCCCCTCCTCGTCCGCCCAGTCCACCAAGCGAACCGTGACCGGTGGTCGCCCGTCGTACTGGGACGCGATGCGCCGCAGGATCTCGACGCCGGCCATCACGTTGAGGCAGCCGTCGAGCCAACCGCCGTTCGGCACCGAGTCCATGTGGCCGCCGATCAGGAGCGCGCGCTCGGACGTGCCGCGCAGCGTGGCCCAGGTGTTGCCCGCCGCGTCGTCGTGGATCTCCACCGGAAGCGTTGCGAGCTTCCGGCGCAGCCAGCGGCGACCGGCAGACCAGGTCTCCGTGAACGCCACGCGCTGGGCGCCGTTCGCGTCGCCGGTCAGGGCGCGTAGCTCCTTGAGGTCCGCGACGGTGCGGCTGGGACTCAACGTCACGCGGCTAGTGCTCATATCGACTCCAGGGCGGATTTGGATCTGCGAGCAGGGCGCGAGGGTGGCCCGGTTGGTCGATCGGGTCAATGCCAAGGATTGCACGAGGCAGCCCTCGACGGCTTTGGACGAGTGGGCGCAAGATGTGGCGCATCGTCCCGGTAAGAGGCGCTCGTCGTCGGAGCTTCGCAGGGGGGCCATGAAGGAGATCAGGGCGTTGACGACGCTGCGCGCGGCCGCGGCACTGCTCGTCTTCCTCTATCACTACGAAGCCCTTCCGATGCTGGCCCTCCGGCAGGCAGGGAGAACCGCGTGGGACCCGCTGCTGGCGGTCTGGATGTCAGGTTCCGTCGGCGTCTCGATCTTCTTCGTGCTCTCGGGCTTCCTGATCACGCGCCTCTACTTCGACAGGTTCGTGGGGCAGGGAGTCAGCCTGCGCGAGTACTTCGTCAAGCGGATCGCCCGAATCTGGCCGCTCTTCCTCGCATTCGCCGGCATCCAGCACGTCGCGATGGCCGCCACCGGGGAGCGACCCGACCCCTCGTGGCTGGTGACGACCACCATGACGCAGGGCTTCTTCCTCGACCTGCGATACCGCGGCCTGCCCACGGCCTGGTCGCTGACCATCGAGGAATGCTTCTACGCGATCGCCCCGCTGGTCTTCCTCGCGATCGCTGCCGCCGGCATCGGTCGCGGCGGACCGGGCGCAGTGCTGCCACGGCGGGCATGGGGCCGGCTGCTGGCGACGCTGGCTGGCCTCGTGCTCGGACTCGCAGGCGCGGGCGTGCTGGCGATGCTCGCCTGCGGGAGACTCGGCTGGACGTGGTACGGCTTCCTCGCCAACCCCGAGCATCTGCTGCATTCCACCCTGGCCGGGCGCTTTCCCGAGTTCGCCATCGGCGTTGCAGCCGCGTTCCTCCACCGTGACGGCTGGCCGGTGCGGGTGATGCGCGGCGCCCGCGCGTCCCTCGTCGCGCTGGCGAGCTTCTCGGGCATCGGCGTGCTCATGGCGGCGAAGACGTCGATGGCGGCAAGCTCACCCGCGGCCTGGCTGGCCTGCAGCCTCGGGGTCGCGCTGCTGGCGGGTCTGCTCATCCTGGCACTCACGCGCGAGGAGTCGCGGGTCTCGCGCCTGCTCGCGCATCCGGCCGGGGTTTACCTTGGCAAGGTGTCGTACGGCTTCTACCTCATCCAGACCAGCCTGCTCGCGGCACCGTTGGTGGCGATTGCGGGACACCTCGGGCCCTTCCGCATGCCGGCCGACTATGTGCTCATGAACCTTGTGTGCGCCGGGTTCTACGAGTGGCTCGAACGGCCCGCGAGGCGTGCGATCGTGCATCGCTTCGCCCACGCGAACTTGGGCGACGCCGCGGCCTGAGCGGGTAGCAGCGTCTGCTATCTTGGCGCCCCGGTCGGCGCCGCCGCGCCAGCTCCACGAGCAGGACTCACCGCACCCCCATTCGGAGGCAGTCGCCATGGGTAGCCGCGCCCATCACGCCCGTTTCGTTGCCATCGCAGCGTGCGCCCTCCTGCTGGTCGGCTGCGCCGGGGAGAACCCGCTGGTCGGAACGTTCGGCAGGAGCGGCGTTGCGGGCTTCTGGTCCGGTATCTGGCACGGGATGATCTGTCCCGTCGCGTTCATGATTTCGCTCTTCAACCACAGTATCTCGATCTACGAGGTCCACAACAGCGGGGCTTGGTACAACGCGGGTTTCATGTTGGGAGCCGGGGCATGGGGCATGTTCGGCATCCGTTCCTCTTCGAGGCGAGACTAGCCGCTCAAGCCCGCTTCGCGAGCGCCGCGGCATCGAAGGCGCGCAGCTGCCGATGCCGGCTATCCCCCGCCGACGCGAATCAGCGAATCGTCCGGCGTCGCTCCGGGCATCGTGTAGTTGCCGGGCGAGAAGACGAGAACAGGGAACGGTGCGCCTTCCGAGGCCACCTCACTGGAGTCCCGCGACCAGCTGGAGGTTCCACGGACGGTGCGCCGCACATCGTCGAGGCTGGGCTGAGCAACAGAGCGGCGGCTGAGCGCGTGCAGATCGGATGCGGTGGAGTCCGCCCAGGCGGCCGGAATCCACGCGCCTCGATGTGGCGATGCGCCTGAGGCGGGATACCACACCAGCAGCATGAACTCTCGCCGACCATCCGTGCGGATCGCCTGCGGGTCGGCGCGCGATGAGTCGACCACGTAGAACGTTTGGCGCCCGACCGCGTATCTCCCCGTTGGGCGAGGCAGATCGCTCCCGGATGTGGTCGGCACACGCACGGGCGAGGCCCCTGGGGCTGCGGCCGATAGACTCACTGCGATGAGCCCCAACACCGCGCACGTGCTCCCGAGTCGAATCACAAGGTCAAAGTGGCGCCGCCGCGGACGCGGCGCGAGTACGGCTCGACGTGCGCCGTCAAACGACTGGCCACCGCGGGGTGAGCGCAGGAGTGCGAGAACCCGTTCGCAGCCGCGGGGCGACACGGCGGACCGACGGATACACTGAATTCAAGACCATTCCCTTCGGGATTGGACTCCACTAGAATTCCGGTGTACAGGAGATTGTGGGTAGCTTGCGCCCTGCCGTTGTGGTGTCCTGCGGTTGTGCTGATCATGGGGGTCGTCGTGCGGGCCTCGCGGGTCGGAGTGTTCCTCCTTTCCAGTCTCCTGCTGCTCTTCGCCCCGGCGCGGCCCTGCGCTGCGGGTTGGTCCTGGAACGGCAATCCGATGACCCGAGCCCCGAGCGCCCAGAACACGCTGGTTCTGGCCTCGGACGGCGCCGGTGGCGTGATCGCGGCGTGGGACGACAGCCGCTCCGGGAACACGATCAATGTGTTCGGCCAGCACTTCCTCGCCGACGGCTCGCGTGCGCCCGGGTGGGCGCCAAACGGGGATTCGCTCACCCAGCTGCCGTGCAACCGCAGGGCGCTGGCGATGATCCCGGATGGCAGCGGCGGGGCCCTGCTGGCGTGGATCGATAACGCCTGCAGGAACTGGCAGACCGTCAACGCGAACCGGATCACCACGAGCGGCGCGCCAGCCGTGGGCTGGCCCGCGAACGGCGTGCCGATCTCCGACGTGGGCGGGGACGTACTGGGCGGGACCACGGATCCGCAGAACCCCGCGATGGCCTCGGACGGCGCGGGCGGAGCGATCATCACCTGGTCGGACAACCGGACCGGCTACCAGGACGTCTACGCCCACCACATCACAGGCGCGGGATCGGTGGACAACGCATGGCCACTTAACGGCCTGAGACTCAGCACCACCGAGTTTCAGCGCTACCCGTCCATCGCTTCGGACGGAGCTGGTGGAGCCTACATCGCCTGGCAAGACAAGCGTTCGGGCGCGTGGGACATCTACGTGCAGCGCCTCACCGGCTCGGGCACCGTGTCGCCGGGCTGGCCCGCGAACGGGCTCGCGGTGTGCACCGCGGCCGGTGACCAGACCGCGCCGGCACTGGTCGCGGACGGCGCGGGCCAGGTGTTCGTTGCCTGGCAGGACGCCCGCGGCGGCGCGTTGGACGTTTATGCCCAGCGCTTGACCTCGGCAGGTGGGCTGGCGCCCGGCTGGTCGGTGAATGGAATGCCGGTGTGCACCTCGAGCGGCGATCAGCTCGCGCCGGTGCTCGCGCTGGACGGAGCCGGCGGCAGCGTCGTGACCTGGGAGGACCGCCGGAACGGCGAGTCGGACGTTTTCGCGGTCCGCCTCACCGGTTCGGGCCTGCCTGCAAGCGGCTGGGCCGCGAACGGAATCGCGGTGTGCACAGCGGCGGGCGGCCAGGTCGCACCACAGATCTCTGGCGACGGCTCCGGAGGAGGGTTCATCGTCTGGGAGGACAGCCGCGACGGCAGCTCTCACATCTACGGGCAGCACCTTGACGCCTTGGGCCAGGTGGTCACCGGATGGACCCCGGGGGGCCAGGCGGTGTGCACGGCCGCCGGCGTCCAGAAGAGCCCGCACATGGCCGCGGACGGGTCCGGCGGCGCCATCGTCGGCTGGGTCGACACGCGCTCCTGCAACGCGACCGCGTCGGATATCTACGCCCGGCGTCTCGCCCCACAGGGCCCCGTGGGGGCCACGGTCAGTGGCCTCCACGCTCAGAACCGCTCAGGACAGACGTTCCTGACCTGGACGTCCCCCTCGGGCGACGGCTGGACGTACCGCGTCTACGCCTCGCCGTCCCCCATCTCGAGTCCCTCCGATCTCGGCATCGCCACCTTGCTGGGCGCGGTACGCGACTCCACGTGGTACGACCGCCGGCTCAGCGTGTTGACGGGGCTGCAGTACCGGTTCTCGATCGATTCGCTCGCGGCGCCGCTCGCGCCGTCGCAGGGCCTGTTCGTCGCCACTCCCGTCTCGAGCGGGGCACAGTACTATGCGGTCACGGCAGGGCTCGGCGACTGCGGCGAGAATCCCATCCTCAGTCCCGGGGTGAACGCGCTTGCCTCCCCCGTGGCGGAGCAGGTCGCCTCGCCGGTGCCGGTGTTCCAGCGCACCCTCCCCCGCCCCGGATACCCTTCGGTCGATATCTACACGCTGTGGACCTCTGACCGCGCGACCCCCCTGTTCGCGGCGATGGCCAACCGGGCAGGCCTGGCGTACGACTGCGGGCTGATCCGCGGGGGGGCGCCGCCACTCAACTCGCTCATGCTCGCCCTCCACGCCCGCGGCGGCGACTTCCTGTCCCAGTCGTATCCGATCTCCGGGTACCCGGGAGAATGGGTCCTGGCGCTCGACGATTACCTGCCGACCGCGGATGTCGCCACCTACTGGTACGGATACCACGAGAGCTACGACGTCACCCTCTGGACGAACCCTGTGCCCACAACGGGCACGGTGCGGGACTACACGCTCCAGCGAGTGATCCACACGCTTCAGTGGGCGCGCCGCCATCTGCCCGTCGACACCACTCGCGTCTACGCCTACGGAGTCTCCATGGGCGGCATCGGCAGCGAGCTCCTGGGGCTGCGCGAACCGCAGCTGATCGCAGCGTCGATGCTCATCGTCCCGAAGTTCGACTTCTCTTTCCTCAACGATCCCAACCCGCTCAACGCATTCAACCTCGGAGCCGGGCTCCGCCAGTCCGTCGATCGGCTCTGGGGCCAGGTCGCGACCGACCTGCCCTCGAGCGAGGGATGGCCGATCTTCGACGCACTGAACGATGGGTTCATGGTGCACGCGAAGCGCTCGATGTCGCTGCCGCCGATCATCGCCTTCAACGGCAGGTGGGACACCACGGTCGGCTGGGCCGAGAAGATCCCGTTCTACGGTGCCGTGCGTGACGCGCAAGAGTCCGCATGCTTCTACTGGGACCCGCGCGATCACCTTGGGAGCGCCACTGCAGCGTGGGCGCCGTTGCAGAACCCGAGCTACCTCCATCGGTTCCGCACCAATCTGAGCTTCCCCGCCCTGTCCCACTGCAGCGCCGACAACGATCCCGGCGACGGCACGGTGGCAAGTGGCGACTCGGTCGGCTGCATCAACGGGTACGTCCAATGGGACACGCTGTTCGTGGATCAGGCCGATGCCTGGCAGACGACGCTGTCGCTGCGCGACCTGCCCATGCTCTCCGGGACCGCCGTGTCGCCCGAGTCACTCACCGCGGACGTCACCCCGCGACGGACGCAGGCCTTTCGGCCGGCGGCGAACACGGTCTGCAGCTACGAGGTCGTCCGCGTCGCCAACGGCACGCTGGTGATGAAAGGGATCGCGACCTCGGACAGCCTGGGCCTCGTGACCGTGCCGGCCGTGAAGATCTACCGTTCGGGCAGTCGGCTCCGGCTCACCGCGCTCGGTCTGGCGGCGGTCCAATCGCCGCCGGTGCACCTGCCCGCATGGCCGGTGCTCCAACTCCCGGCCAACCCACTGCGCGGCGCCGCGCACGTGATCGCGATCTGGCCGCTGGCGGGCGAGGCGCGGCTGGAACTCTACGACGTCTCGGGGCGCCGGGAGCGCAGGCTGGTCTCGGGGCCCGTGCGAGCTGGCACCATGTCCGTCTCGCTGCAGGCAGGTGAGCTTCCGGCTGGCGTCCACTTCATGGAGGCATGGCAGCAGGGAATGCGCACGGTGGTGCGCATGGTGGTGCTTCGGTAGAAGCGACGGCACCGCATGGTTCGAACGTGGCCGTGCGGAGTTGCGTTCAATTCGCGATCATGCTCAGCAGCTTCTCGAGGATCTTAACGACCGGGATCACCGCCGAGAGGGGCGGGAGCATCGGCAGCAGCGTCGAGAGGACCAGCAGAACCATCAGCCGCGGAGTGATCAGCGTGGTCTTCATCTCCTCGACTCGCTCATAGCTGCCCCCGATGTCGGCGAGCGCCTGCACGTCCGAGCTGCCCAGCAGTGCCTCGCCCGACTTCTGGACACGATCACCGTCGGTCTCCGCCCGGGGCCACGTAACTCGTTGAAGGTGTGGTGGCCCCGACTGGAGTCGAACCAGTGGCACGCGGTTTAGGAAACCGCTGCTCTATCCGTCTGAGCTACGGGGCCACGGGCGGGCCACTCTAGTGCATCGCTTCGACTTGCGCGAGGCGGCTCTGGCACTGGATGAAGGACGCCTCGCGAGCTTGGCTACGG
>Ga0306920_100004335_pt1 | contig 18181 bp, 13 predicted proteins | sample flu12Cox44000170_FD_204666 | JGI IMG/M metagenome (GOLD analysis project Ga0306920, IMG submission 204666) | Lab enrichment of tropical soil microbial communities from Luquillo Experimental Forest, Puerto Rico - flux4day.12C.oxic.44.000.170 (v2)... | ecosystem: Environmental > Terrestrial >... | reverse complement strand
CGGCAGCCGACCAGCACGCGGCCGGACGGCGTATATTTGATGGCGTTCGACACGAAGTTCTGCAGCAGCCGGCGCAGCAGCCGCCGGTCCGAGCGCACCGTCAGTGAACACGGCATAAAAGACAACGCAAGGCCCTTCTCGCGGGCGAGCGGCGCAAACTCGACGTCGAGCCGCTGCAGCAGTTCGTCGATGCGGAAATCGGCCATTTCCGGTTTCATGGCGCCGGTGTCGAGGCGCGAGATGTCAAGCAGCGCGGCGAAGATTTCCTCGACCGCTTCCAGCGACGCATCGATGTTCTGCACCAGGCCTGAGTCTTCGCTGGCTTCGGCATTTTGCTGCTGGCGCTCGATCAGGCTCGTGACATAGAGCCGCGCCGCGTTGAGCGGCTGCAGAATGTCGTGGCTCGCCGCGGCGACGAAGCGGGTCTTCGACACGTTGGCGTCGTCGGCTTCGGCCTTGGCGCGCTCGAGCTCGCTGTTGAGCCGCGTCAACTCCTTGGTGCGGTCGCGCACGCGGCGCTCGAGCGTAGCATTGGCGCGCTCCAGCGCCTCGGCCGCTTTGACGCTCGGGGTGATGTCGGTGAAGGTCGTCACCAGGCCGCCGTCGGGCATGCGGTTGGCGCGCACTTCGATCACCAGGCCACGGTCGGCAAAGCGCTCCAGGAACGGTTCGACCTCGGACGTGTATTTGGCGATGCGCTCGGCGACCGCAGCGTCGAGGTTCTTGTCGGCGTCGGCGCCGTGCTGGACGACGTGGCGCAGGATCTCGTCGAGCGCGATGCCGACGCGGGTCAGCCCGTGCGGCAGATCGAAGATCTCGCCGAACTGGTGGTTCCAGCACAGCAGATGCAGATCCTTGTTGAACACCGCGATGCCCTGGCGCACGTGGTCTAGCGCGGTCTGCAAAATCTCGCGATTGTAGTGAATCGCCGCATTGGCGTCGTCCAACAGCTTCAGCGCGTCTTTGGTCGAGACGGCACGCTTGCGCAGCAGCAGCGATAGCACGAGCCGCGACGATGCCGCGCCGATCGCCGAGGCGAGCAGATACTCGCCGTATTGCAACAGCTCGAAATCGGCCTCGGCCTGCGGCGCAAGGCTGATGCGGCGCGAGGCGGCAAAGCTTGTGAAGGATTCGCGGGTGCGCTCCTCGCCGAGATAGCGCGCCACGGTCGCGATCAGCTCCTCGACCGTCACCGCGGCGCGCCGCAACCGGAAGCCCGGCGTCATCGGCGCGAGAATCGGCGCCAGCGACGACGGCACGAACACATCCGCCTGCATGCGCTCGATCCCGGTCGGCCGCCGGCTGAGCGAGCAGCCGATATAGAACGCGACATTGACGGCGAGGCTGAGCAGCACGCCATGAACCAGCGGCGGCAGGTCGAGGCCGAACAGCGCCTGCGGCCGCAGATAGGCGAGCGCCCACGGCCCTTCGGTCAGGATCCCCGCGCTGACGATGCCGGCGTCGGACACGCTCGGCAGCAGCAGCGTATAGCCCCAGACCAGAATGCCCGCGATCATGCCGGCGATGGCACCGCGCGCCGTGCCGCGCGGCCACACCAGACCGCCGAAAAACGCCGGTGCCAGCTGCGCGATCGCCGCGAAGGACAAAAGCCCGATGGCGGCGAGCTGCGCCTCGCCGGCCGAACGAGAATAGATGTAGGCGAGCAGCAGGATGACGAAGATGGCGATGCGGCGCGTGGTCAGAAGCCGCGCGCCGGCGTCGCCCTGCGTGCCGACCAGGTTGGCGTTGCGCTTAAGCAGCAGCGGCACGACGATGTCGTTCGACACCATGATCGCCAGCGCCACCGATTCCACGATCACCATGGCGGTGGCCGCCGACAGCCCGCCAACGAAGGTGATCAGCGTGATCAGCTCGGAGTGGGCGGCGAGCGGCAGCGCCAGCACGAACATGTCGCCGTCGACGCTGCCGGCGGGAAACGTCAGCAGCCCGGCGAGCGCGATCGGCAGCACGAACAGATTGATCAGGACGAGGTAAAGCGGGAACAGCCAGGCGGCGCGCCGCACCTCGGCCTCGTTATGGTTCTCGACGATCGAGACATGGAACTGCCGCGGCAGCAGCATGATGGCGAACAGCGACAGCGTCGTCATGGCGCAGAAGCTCCCGAGCTGCGGCGTGCGCATCAGCACGGCTGCGGTATCGGCTTGCGCGAGCGCGCGGGAGAGCAACGCGAACGGGCCGTGGAACATGACGAAGGTGACGAAGACGCCGACGGCGAGGAAGGCCAAAAGCTTGACGATGGATTCGGTCGCCACCGCCAGCATCAGCCCGTCCTGGTGCTCAGTGGCGTCGGTGTGGCGGGTGCCGAACAGCACCGCGAATGCCGCCATCAACAGCGCGACCAGGAGCGCGCTGTCGCCGACCAGCGGCTGGGCGCCGCCCGGATAGGACTGCGCCAGAATGGTGCCGACCGACGCCGACACCGCTTTGAGCTGCAGCGCGATGTAAGGCACCATGCCGATAATGGCGATCAGCGCCACCGTTGCCGCCACCGCCTGGCTCTTGCCGTAACGCGCCGCGATCAGATCGGCGATCGAGGTGATGTTCTGGCCCTTGGCGAGCCGCACGACGCGGACGATCAGCGGCCAGGCAAGCCCGACCATCAGCATTGGACCGATATAGATGGTGAGAAAATCGTAGCCGGTGCGGGAGGCGAGGCCGACCGAGCCGAAGAACGTCCACGACGTGCAATAGATCGCAAGCGACAGCGGGTAGATCAGCAAGCGCGACGCGGTGCCCCGCGCAAGCTCGCGCCTGCGGTCGCCGTAGCTCGCCACCACGAACAGAAAGCCGATGTAGGCCAGTGCTATGATAACGACGACCCAGCCTTGCAACATGGCCCTGCCCTAAACTCGACGGCGCGGGGGTCTGCGCGCTTGTTTGCCGGCAAGGTCACCATTTTTTGGTTGGCCTGTCCATGGCTTGAGGCACTCGCGTTGACGGGGTAACGGCGAGGGCGCATTCATGGCCGGTCAATGGTCCTCGCCCCTCCCGCGCGGCGCATCCTCATCGAAGCCGTCGAGACGCTCGCCATCGCGCTCGTCGGCGGGCTGATGTTCACGTATTTGGGGTTGCCGGCCGGCCTCGTCTCCGGCTCGGTGCTGGCGGTGGCGATCGCCGCGCTGCTCGGCCGGCCGATGCGCTTGCCGTTGCCGCTCGCCCGCATCTGTTACGTCATCGTCGGCATCCTGCTTGGCGCCGTGGTGACGCCGGAGACCTTGCGCGGCATCACCACCTGGCCGGTGAGCATCGTCTGTTTGATGCTGTGCTCGCTGGCGCTGATGCTGGCGACGTCGAGCTACCTGCGCGTCGTGCACGGTTGGGACTCGCTGTCGGCGCTGATGGGCGCGAGCCCCGGCGCCATGGCGCAGGTGATCGCGCTGTCGTCGGAGCTTGGCGCCGACCTGCGCGCCGTCGCCATCGTGCAGACCGTGCGCGTGCTGCTGATCGTCATCGGCCTGCCGAACGCGCTGGCGCTGTTCGGCTTCATGGTGCCGGCGGTCGCGGTGGCGCGTGGCGAAGCCGACATGGCGGTGCTCGGGCAGATGATCCTGCTGGTCGCTGTCTCGGTGAGCTTCGCCGTGGCGTTTTTGTATTTGCGCTTTCCAGGTGGCCTGATGTTCGGCGCGCTTACCGGATCGGCGCTGCTGCACGGCTCGGGCTTCATTCAGGCCGTGTTGCCGTGGTGGATCGGCTCCGGCGCAGTGATCACGCTCGGCGGCTTGGTTGGCTCGCGCTTTGTCAACACTTCGGCGCGCATGCTGGTCGGTTATCTCGGCGCCGCGTTCGGCTCATTCTCCGTATCGATGGCCGTCTCCGCGGTGTTTGTCGCCATCGTCGTGCATTTCTATCCGTTTGCGGTCGCCAACGTCGTCATTGCGTTTGCGCCCGGCGCCCAGGACACCATGATGGTGCTAGCGCTGGCCCTGCACCTCGACCCGGTCTATGTCGGCGCGCATCATCTGGCGCGGTTCTTGGTGGTGACGTTTTCGATCGCGTATGCGGCACGGCGACTCGGCAGACCGGAGAAGTCTTCCTAAAACGAGGAGCAGTGGCCGAGCGTGCGGCGAAATTATTCCGCCGCGAGCGCGCGTTCCTTGAACGGCAGGTTGAGCTTGCCCCAGACGTCGACCAGCGCTTCGGCGAGCGTGTCGATCAGCGCGTCGTCGTGATACGGGCTCGGCGTGATGCGCAGCCGCTCGGTGCCCTTCGGCACGGTCGGATAGTTGATCGGCTGGATATAAATGCCGTGATCGGCGAGCAGCAGATCGCTCGCCGCCTTGCAGCGCTCGGGATCGCCGACATACACCGGCACGATGTGGGTCGGGCTCGTCATCACCGGCAGCCGCGCTGCGGTGAGCACCGCTTTGGTGCGGGCGGCGCGATCCTGATGGCGTTCGCGCTCCCATCGCGAGGTCTTCAGATGCCGGATCGCGGCGGTCGCCGCGGCGGCGACCGCCGGCGGCAGCGCCGTGGTGAAGATAAAGCCCGGCGCATAGGAGCGCACCGCGTCGATCAGGGCAGTCGAGCCGGCGATATAGCCGCCGAGGCAGCCGAACGCCTTGGCCAAAGTACCCTCGATCACGTCGATGCGCTGCGCGACGCCGTCGCGCTCGCTGATGCCGCCGCCGCGCGCGCCATACATGCCGACCGCGTGCACCTCGTCGACGTAGGTCATGGCGCCGTAGCGCTCGGCGAGATCGCAGATCGCTTGCGCCGGCGCCACGTCGCCGTCCATCGAATAGAGGCTCTCGAACACGATGAGCTTCGGCCGCGCCGGATCGGCGGCCGCGAGCAGGGCTTCGAGATGCGCCATGTCGTTGTGGCGGAAGATCTGCTTCTCGGTCGCCGCCTGCCGCACGCCCTCGATCATCGAATTGTGGTTCCAGGCGTCCGACAGGATGAGACAGTTCGGCATCAGCTTGGCGAGCGTCGAGATGCCGGTCTCGTTCGACACATAGCCTGACGTGAAGACCAGCGCCGCGTCCTTGCGGTGCAGATCGGCAAGCTCGTGCTCGAGCTCGACCACCGGATGATTATTGCCGGCAATGTTGCGCGTGCCCCCGGCGCCGGTGCCCATCCGGGTCGCGGTCTCGACCATGGCGCCGATGACTTTGGGATGCTGGCCCATGCCGAGATAGTCGTTGGAGCACCAGATCACGATCGGCTTCGGGCCGTCGGGCGAATGCCAAATGGCGTGCGGAAAACGGCCGGCAATGCGCTCAAGATCGGCGAACACGCGGTAGCGCCGCTCGGCATGCAGCCGGCCCAGCGCATCGGCAAAAAAGCCGTGGTAGTCGATCTTGGAATTCCGACGATAATTCATGAGCTTTAAGCATCCGGCGGGCGGGGTCCGTTATGGGCCTCTTTGGAACTCGACCAGGGTAGTTCTAGAAGCGTTCCAGGGTCTTTGTCGAGACTATATGCGGGGGATTAGTTGCCGCCGCATTGATTGCGATCAATGGCCGCGCCGCCGGATGAAATTAGTCTGCCTTGCCTAACCAGATTAGAAAATTTCTGGCGAAAATCGGCGCCATTTCGCATAGTGGCGCCCGCATGTCAGACCAAACCGCCGGCCTGAACCACGGCCTCACCGATTACGGCGATCGCGACTTCTCGCGCTACCTGCGCCGCTCGTTCGCGCAGAGCATGGGCTATTCGCGCGCTTTTCTCGACAAGCCTGTGATCGGCATTGCCTATACGGCGTCCGACTTCAACAACTGCCACCGGCACTTTCCCGAGCTGCTCGCGGCGGTGAAACGCGGCGTGCTCGCCGCCGGCGCTTTGCCGCTGGAATTTCCCACCATCTCGCTCGGTGAAGTGTTCCTGACGCCGACCAGTTTGAAATATCGCAACCTGATGGCGATCGACACCGAGGAAATGATCCGCGCGCAGCCGATGGACGCCGTCGTGCTGATGGGCGGCTGCGATAAGACCGTGCCGGCGCAGCTGATGGGCGCGGTGTCGGCCGACTGCCCGGCCATCGCGCTCGTCGCCGGCCCGATGATGACCGGCCGGCATCGCGGCGAGCGGCTCGGCGCCTGCACCGACTGCCGGCGGTTCTGGGCGCGTTATCGGGCCGGCGACATCGACGCCGGAGAGATTTCCGAGGTCGAAGGCCAGCTCGCGGTTACCGCCGGCACCTGCGCCGTGATGGGCACCGCCTCGACCATGGCCTGCCTCACCGAGGCACTCGGCTTGTGCCTGCCCGGCACCGCGGCGATCCCGGCCGTGCACGCCGACCGGCTGCGCGCCGCCGAGGCTACCGGCGCCGCCGCGGTGAAGCTGATCGGCGCGAAGCGCAAGCCGTCGCAGCTCGTCACCGAGAAATCCGTCGAGAATGCGCTGCGTGTCCTGCTCGCGCTCGGCGGCTCGACCAACGCGGTCATTCATCTGACCGCGATTGCCGGCCGCGCCGGCGTCAAGGTCTCGCTCGACAAGCTCAACGCGCTGTCGGACGCGACGCCGGTGCTGGTCAATCTGAAACCGGTCGGCAACGGCTATATGGAAGACTTCTGCGCCGCCGGCGGCATGGGCGCGCTGTTGCGCGAGCTGAAACCCCTACTGCATCTCGATTGCATGACCGTGACCGGCGAGACTTTGGGCGAACGGCTCGAAGGCGACGCCGATGCCTATGTCGACCGCGCGATCATCGCCGCGCACAACAAGCCGCTCGAGCCCGAGGGCGGCCTCGTCGCGCTGTTCGGCAATCTCGCGCCCAAGGGCGCGATCCTGAAGCGGTCGGCGGCCGATGCCAAATTGTTCGAGCACGAAGGCCGCACCGTGGTATTCTCCTCGCTCGCCGATCTCGCCGCGCGCATCGACGATCCCAAGCTCGACGTCGAGCCGCACGACATTCTGGTGCTGCAGAACGCCGGCCCCCACGCGCCGGAATGCATGCCGGAAGCCGGCTACCTGCCGATCCCGAAGAAGCTCGCGCAACGCGGCGTCAAGGACATGGTGCGCATCTCCGACGCGCGCATGAGCGGCACCGCCTTCGGCACCATCGTGCTGCACATCACGCCCGACGCAGCCTCCGGCGGCCTACTCGGCCTCGTGCGCAACGGCGACCGCATCCGCTTGTCGGTAAAGCAGCGCAGCATCGCGTTGAAAGTCGACGATGCCGAGCTGAAAAAACGCGCCACAGCGATGCCAAAGCCGACGGAAGCACCGCAGCGCGGCTACGCCAAGCTCTTCGCCGAGCAAATCCTGGGCGCCGACGAAGGCTGCGATTTCAAGTTTCTGATGCCGCGCTAGCTGTCTAGCCCGCCACCGCGATCTCCAGCGGGAAATCGTCGACCACCTCGTGGCCGGTGTCGGTGACGATAAAGGTGTGGCCAAGGAAAATCCCGAATAGGCCGTCCGGCGTGATCGGGTTGGGCTCGGCCATGATCACCATGCCGGGCCGCAATATTTCCTCGAACTTCTCCGCCGCAACGTGCTCAGCGACCACATGCGGGCCATCGGTGACGAGATCGATGCCGTGGCATTGGGTCGGCCGCGACTGGTAGCCGTTGTCGCGGAAGAACTTGCTGGCGATGCGCATGTTCTCCGTCGGCTTACCCGGCGCGATCTCAGCGACGATGCGTCGGTAGCCGGGCAGCGTCACCTCGTGCCAGAACTTTTTCACCATCTCGGTCGGCTCGCCGACGCAGATCGGTGAGCCGATTTGCGCGGTGTAGCCGCGATAGCCGGCGGCAAGCTCCATGTTGATGACGTCGCCCTTTTGCAGCACGCGCGCCGACGGCCGCGGATTGCCGAAGATCATCGAAGGATTCGCCATCGGCGTCGAGCCGATAATGAGAAAGTCGATGTCGCCGCCGCCTTCCAGGATAGCGGCGCCGGCTGCCGCGCGCAGCTCGTATTCCTTCACGCCCGGCCTGGCGCGCGCCACCATGGCGTCCATGGCGTCCTTGCACAGCGCGCCGGCTTTGCGAATACAGTCGAGCTCCTCGGTGCTGTGCACCGAAAGAAGCTCGTGCAAGAAGCCCTTGGTGAAGACCAGCTCGGCGTCGGGCAGATTGTCGCGCAGCACGTTGTACTGGTTGACCGGCATGTAGTCGGCATGGCGTGGATCGACCTCCATCAGCCCGATGCGCCCGCGCTCGAGTTTCAGCTCGCGCAAGCGCTCGACCATAATGTCTGCATAGCGGCCGCTGCGGCTATGGCGCACGTCCTTGACTGCGATCTCGACCTGACGGCGCACCGCTTCCGCGTGGGTGCCGCCCATCGAGTAGATCATCGTCGGCTCGCCCTGCAGCGGCACCAGCACGTAGCTTGCCAGCGCATGCCATTCCCAATGGCCGGTCAGCCACAGCATGCCACCGCCAAAGCTCCAGTGGCTCGGCCCGCCCGGCACGACGATGGCGTCGAGCTTGTGCGCGCGCATCTTGTCGCGTAGCGAGGCGTAGCGGCGGTCGTATTCGGCCTTGGAGAACTGCTCCCACACCGCATCGCGGTAGTACGGCGTGTCGCGCATATTGGCGAACGGCAGCGACTGATCGAGCTTGTCGCGCACCGCCGGCCACGGCTGCGGCCCGATACGTGGCGGTCTGATCTGGGTGTTCATAACGGTGGTCCTCACCTGGAATACGCTACGGCGCTGCTGGGATGGGCGGTGCGGGGCAGTTCAATGGTCGGCTGCCATGGTGTCAAGGTCGTGCGCCCATGCACATGCGACGCCGAAGTCGGCTGATTGCCCCTCAAATCGGCTATAGTTGCGGCGTGGCTGGGGAAATCCATGACCATCTCGCGACGTATTGCCATCGGCCTGATCAGCGCGGCAACGCTGACGGGGCGAGCGCGCGCCGCCGACAAGATCGTCGGCGGCACGCTCGGCGGCCAGGCGCCGCTGTGGCCGTTCTATGTCGGAGCGAAAAAAGGCATCTTCGCCGCCGAGGATCTCGACGTCGAGATCAATTTCGCGCAAAGCGGACCGGCGGTGGCGCAGCAGCTCACCGGCGGCGCGTTCGACGTGGCGCTGAGCATTGGCAACGACAACGCCATGCACGCCATCGCCCAGGGCGCGCCGCTCGCCATCGTGCGCATCATCGGCAATACCGCACCCTACGCGCTGATCGCAAAGCCGAGCCTCAAGACCATCGCCGACCTGAAGGGCAAGACCATCTCGGTCGGCCAGATCAACGACGTCACCACGGTCTATTTCGAGCGCATGGCGGCGGCCAACGGGCTGCAGCGTAGCGATTACGACGAGCTTGTCGCCGGCGTCGCCGCGGCGCGCTACGCGGCGCTCAAAGCCGGCGTCGCCGACGCCGCGTTCGTGCTGCCGCCGCTCAACTTCCAGGCCAATGTCGCCGGCTATGTGACGCTCGGCTATTCGGCCGATTACGTCAAAGACCTGCCGTTCACCGGCATGGTGGTGCGAAAAGCCTGGGCGGCATTGCATGGGCAGCAGGCCAAGCGGCTGCTCAGCGCGACCGACAAGGCGATCGCCTGGCTCGCCGACGAGAGCCATCGCGACGAAGCGGTCGACATTCTGGTCAGCGCAGCGCACGCGCAGAAGGATGACGCCGCGGCGAGCTACGATCTTCTGCGCCGCATCGCCTATTTCGAGCCGGGCAGCACCGTGTCGCGGCGCAAGCTGCAAAACCTCATCGACGCCGAGCGCGCGCTCGGCCAGGTCGACGCCTCGGTGACGGTCGAGCGCCTCATCATGCCGGGCGTCACCGAACTGGCGGACTAAGGGTCGAGCCGTGCGCATCGTGCTGCGGACGACGATCGGCACTGTCATTTATATCGGCATCGTCTATCTCGCTGCCGCGGTGCCGACCGCGGCCGGCTTGATGCTGACCTTTCCGGCTTTGAACGGGCTTGCGTTCTATTTTTCCGAGCGTGCCCGCGTCGCGCCCATGGCCGCCACCATGCTGTGGATGCCGATCATCAACGGTGCCTTGTGCGGACTCTACATGCTGGCGTTCCTCGGACTGGCCAGAGCGCTGGCGCCTGCGGCATTGGCGTGGACGCTGGCGATAGCGATCAGCGCGCTGTGGCTCTTTATCGTCAGTCGCGATAGAGTTCACCGCGGCATCGCGGTGAACCATCAGCTGACATTCGCCGTCGCCGCCACGATCGTCGGCGCGCTGCTGGCGGTCGCTGCGCTTTATGCCTTGCGCGCCGACGCGCTGGTGCAAAGGCTCGATTGGTCGGACCACATGCCGGCGCTCACCGACGTGATCGTGCGCAGCCGCCTCAAGATTTTGTTGTTCGCGCTTTGCCTCGGCGGCTTCCTGCTGGCGACGGCCTATCTGCCGATGCGCGATTCCGTCGGCGGCGTTTTGGCAGGTCTGCCGATCGTGCCGTTCGGCGGCCTCGTCAGCGTCGCCGCCGACTCCGCCTCGAGCCTCGACATCCGGTTGCAAGCGCTCTACGCCATGACCGTCACCGTCTGGCTTGGCCCCGCCGTCGCCATCTGGTTCATCTGCGCCATCGCACGTTATTTCAGCACGCGGCAAACGCTGCGCGTGCCGGCGCGCGACGCCGCGGCACGCTTCGCTGCGCTGGTCGTAGCGTGGCTGGGCTGCTTCGCAGCGATCTTGGCTGCGTCGTTTGCGGTTGGGTGATTTTGAAAACCGGAACGTCCAGGGCGCGGTGCTGCCGGTAAGGATTGAACTTACGACCTCCCCCTTACCAAGGGGGTGCTCTACCACTGAGCTACGGCAGCGGCCGACGCGAATGTACTGAAAGCGCCGCGATCCTTGCCATACGGGGGGTGGTCGCGCAAGCGCGGCCGCCCGCGGCGGGACGGTTGCGGCAGGGTGGCCGCCGTGCTTTCACCCTGCGCCATGGCCAAGCGCGGTAAGGCGGAGAAATGGGCGGCGCGCAGCGAGCGGCTTGCCGCAGCGCTGCGGGAAAACCTTAAGCGCCGTAAGGCGCAAGCCCGCGGCCGAGCGAGCGACACCGCCGCGGCGGCTGAAAACGAAAACGCCGCCGCACCTGACTTTCGCCGCAATCCGGGCGGGAAGTCGGAACCGCCCGAGGGTTGAGGGCTTGTTGGGGGTGATGATGGATCGCATCCGCATTGTCGGCGGCCGGCCCTTGAACGGCGTCATCCCGATTTCCGGGGCGAAGAACGCCACGCTGCCCTTGATGATCGCGAGCCTCCTCACCGAGGACACGCTGATCCTCGACAACGTGCCACGGCTCGCCGACGTGGCGCTGCTCGAGCGCATCCTCGGCAATCACGGCGTCGACATCATGACCAGTGGCAAGCGCGCCGGCCAGGCGGCCGACCACGGCCAGACCCTGCATATTTCGGCGGCCAGCATCGTCGACACCACGGCGCCCTACGATTTGGTGTCGCGGATGCGCGCGAGCTTCTGGGTGCTGGCGCCGCTCGTCGCGCGCATGGGCGAGGCACGGGTGTCGCTGCCCGGCGGCTGCGCCATCGGCACGCGGCCGGTCGACCTTCTGATCCTGGCCATGGAGCGGCTCGGCGCCAAGATCGACATCGACGGCGGCTATGTGGTGGCGCGTGCGCCACACGGACTGCGCGGCGGCGAGATTACGTTCCCCAAAGTCACTGTCGGCGGCACCCACACCGCGGTAATGGCGGCGGCGCTCGCCAACGGCACCACCGTCATCGAGAACGCGGCGCGCGAGCCCGAGATCGGCGACGTTGCCGATTGTCTGAACAAGATGGGCGCGCGCATCGCCGGCGCCGGCACCAGTCGCATCGTGATCGAGGGCGTGGCGAAGCTGCACGGAGCGCGCCACGCCGTGCTGCCCGACCGCATCGAGACCGGCACCTATGCGATGGCGGTGGCCATGGCGGGTGGCGACATTCTGTTGCAGAACGGCCGCCCGGAGCTGCTGCAAGCCGCGCTCGACGTGTTGACGCATGCGGGCGTCGACGTGACGCTGACCAATCAGGGCATCCGCATCGCCCGTAACGGCTCGAGCCTACAGCCGGTCAAAGTGACCACGGCGCCGTTTCCGGAGTTTCCCACCGACTTGCAGGCCCAGCTGATGGCGCTGATGACGCGGGCGCGCGGCACCTCGCACATCGTCGAGACCGTGTTCGAGAACCGCTTCATGCACGTCCAGGAGCTGGCGCGGCTCGGCGCCCGCATCCACCTGGACGGCGAGCGCGCCACCATCGAAGGCGTCGAGCAATTGAAAGGCGCGCCAGTGATGGCGACCGACCTGCGCGCCTCGGTGTCGCTCGTCATCGCCGGCCTCGCCGCCGAGGGTGAAACCATCGTCAACCGCGTCTATCACCTCGACCGCGGCTTCGAGCGGCTGGAGCACAAGCTCGGCCAATGCGGCGCGGCAATCGAGCGCCTGTCCGGCTGACCCGCCGGCGGCTATGGTGCCGCCGCCATGCCGATCCCGACCCGCATTGCGGCACGCTGCGCCGCCGCTTTGATTTTCGCCGCGTTGTGCGTCGCCGCCCGCGCCGAGGATTTCCCGGCGCGGCCGATCCACATGATCGTCGCCTTCGCGCCGGGCGGCACCGCCGATTTCACCGCCCGCGTCATCGCCGACAAGATGCAGGCGCTGCTCAGTCAGCCGATCGCGGTCGAGAACAAGCCCGGCGCAAACGGCGCCATCGGCGCCGAATATGTGGCGAAGTCGGAGCCCGACGGCTACACGCTGTTCTTCACCACCGTCGGCGCGGTGGCCATCAATCCGACCTTGCGCAGCGACCTGCCCTACGATCCGCTGAGGGATTTTGCCGCGGTCGGCAAAGCCGCGGTCAATTCCACCATCCTTGTCGTCAACGCCGACATGAGGGTCGGCTCGGCGCGCGAGCTCGCGGATCTGGCGCGGCGGAAGCCTAACAGCGTCACCATCGGCATCACCGGCCGCGGTGCCATCTCCGATCTCGGCCGCCAACTGTTCGAGGACGCCGCCGGCATCAAGTTGCAGGGCGTGCCCTATCGAGGCGCCGCGCCGGCGATCACCGACATGCTGGCCGGCCATCTCGACGGCCTGTTCGGCGACGTCCCCACTGTCATGGCGCAGGTCAAGGCCGGCAAGCTCAAGGCGCTAGCCGCGACCTCGTCGGAGCGCTCCGACATCTTTCCCGACGTGCCGACCTTCGTCGAGCAAGGCTTCGCCGACGTGGTCGGCGACAACTGGGACGCCGTGCTGGCGCCGGCCGGCACGCCGCCTTCGGTCCTCGCCAAGCTCAACGCCGCGCTGGTGGCGGCGGTGAACGACCCGGGGGTGCGCACCCGGCTGCACAACGCCGGCACCCAGCCGGCGCCGAGCACGCCCGAAGCATTCGAAAAATATCTGCGCGCCGAGATCGCCCGCTGGGGCAAAGTGATCCTCGAAAAGGGCATCAAGGCTGAGTGACATGGCGGGCTGAAATGGCGGGCGTGCGCATCGGCACTGCGGAAGCGAACTCGACGTTTCTGAGCCAAGGCCTGGCGCTGAAGACGGTGCTCGAGCGCGCGCCCGCGCTCAAGCCGATCGACGTCAGCACTTCAGGGCACGCCAGCGTAGAGAACGCCAACCGGCTGCAATCGGGCGATATCGATTTCGGCTTCATGGCATCGAACTGGATCGGCCGCGCCAAGAACGGCGAGACGCCGTTCGCGCAAAAGATCGATCTGCGCATGGTGGCGCCGATGAATGCCGGGCCGCTGTTCTTCATTGCCTCTGCCGGCTCCGCGCTGCGCACCGTGCGCGATCTCCGCGGGCGGCGCCTAGTCGTCGGCCCGGAGAAAAGCGGTATGACGCAGCATGCCCGCGTCATCCTCGGCACGCTGGGCATGACGCTTGCCGATCTCACGTCGCTCTATCTCGACTTTGCCTCCGGCGCCGAGGCGCTCGTCCGCGGCAACGCCGATGCGCAGCTGCAATGCCCGATCCCCAACAAGGTGATGACTGCGCTTGATGCCCGCGCCGAAATCCGCGTCCTGCACTACGCGGCGGACGATCTCGACACTGTGTTGCGCGCCGTGCCGTTCTATCGCCGCACCGTGATGCGCCGGGGCGCGCTACGCGCGCTTGACGCCGACGTGGCGCAGCCGGCCGTGGTCAATGTGCTGGTGACTCACGCCCGCGTTGCCGAAGCCACGGTGTGCGAGGTCACCGCCGCGATCTTTGCCGCGTGCGAGGAGCTGCCGCGACTGAATGCACTGTTCGACGACATGGCGACGCTGTTCGCCCCGCTGCGCGCGGAAGGCGCGCGCGCCTTCGAATTCGGTGGCGTCGCGCTGCATCCCGGTGCGGCCGCGGCCTATCGGGCCGCCAGCCTACTGGGTTGAAAGGTCAGGCCGCCAGCTCGGCCATGATGCGATAAAGCCGCGCCTGGCCCTCGAAGCCGATGCCGGGGCGGTCGCTCAGGGTCAGATAGCCGTCGTGCAGCGCGGCGTCGTCGGCAAAGCCGCCGAAATCGCCGAACACACCCGGATAGGATTCGGCGCCGCCCAGCCCGAAGCCGGCAGCAATCGCAAGCGACATCTGGTTGCCGCCGTGCGGAAACATCAGCCGCCGCGGCCATTGGTGCCGCGCCAGCATGTCGAGTGTGCGGGCATATTGGGTGATGCCGTAGGCCTGCGGCGGATCCACTTGGATCACATCGTCGCGCTGCGCGCTCAGGCCGCCGAAGCGCACCAGGTTTTCCACGTCCTGGGTCGAGAACAAATTCTCGCCGGTCGAGAGCGGCGCGGCGTAACTGTCGGCGATTTCGGCCAGCAGCGCGAAGTCGAGCGGATCGCACGGCTCCTCGAACCAGCGCAGCCCGAACGGCTGCAAGCCGCGCGCATAGGCGAGCGCCTCGTCGCGGGTGAATTTGGAGTTGGCGTCGACCGCGAGCCTGCCGCCCTTCGGCAGGATCGACTTCACCGCCTCGACGCGGGAAAGGTCGTCGGCGAGCGCCATGCCGCCGACCTTCATCTTCACCATCGTGTAGCCGGCATCGAGATGGCGCCGCATCTCGTCCTGCAGGTCGCGCGTCGTCTTGCCCGGCGCGTACCAGCCGCCACCGACATAGCAGAACACCTTGTCGGCGATCTTGCCGCCGTTGAAGCGCTCGGCGAGCAGCACGTGCAGCGGTTTTTGCGCGATCTTGGCGACCACGTCCCACACCGCGACCTCGATGGTGCCGATGCCGACCGAGCGCTCGGAATGGCCGCCCGACTTTTCGTTCTGCATCATCGCGGCGAGGATTTTTTTTGGCGCGAAATTGTCGCCGGCCACGTTCAGCAGCGTCTCCGGTTGCGCTTTAAGGATGCGCGGAATGAAGCGCGCCCGCATCTGCGCGCCGCAGGCGTAGCGCCCGGTCGAATTGAATGCGAAACCGCAGACCGGCTTGCCGGCGCGCTTGACGTCGGTGATCACCGCCACGACCGACGTCGTCATCTCGGAAAAGTCGATGCTGGAGTTCGCCAGCGTCGAGTTGAGAGGGATCGCGGTCTCGCGAATGTCGACGATGCGCATGGCTGCTTACTTGATCTTCTCGATCTTGGCATCGTTGATCACCTTGGCCCACTTCTCGATGTCGTTCTTGATGTAGACGGCGAAATCGGCCGGCGAATCCGCCACCACCTCGAAGCCGAGCTCCAGACATTTCGACTTCACGTCGGGGAGCTGCATCACCTTGACGATCTCGCGGTTGAGCCGATCGATAATCGCGGGCGGCGTGCCGGCCGGCACGAAGATGCCCTGCATGGTCTCAGATTCCTGGCCGTTGATGCCAGACTCCGCCATGGTCGGCACATTGGGCAGCGCCGCCGAGCGCTTGGCCGCGGTGATGGCGAGCCCGCGCAACGTGCCGGCCGTGACCTGCGCGGTGGTCGGCGGCAAGGTGCTGAACGCGATCGGCGTCTGCGCCGGCTATCGATCTTCTCATAGACTGTCCTCCCGCGGATCGTTCTTGCTATCATTGCCTCCCGCAGCGATCCCGTAAACCGCAAACTGTCGCGTGTCAGGTTCGTCATGAGCGAACACAGATCGGCTGAGATCAACGGCTTTGCCGCGGTGCTCGGCGTCCGCGACGTCGACGCCGTCGTCGCCCACTATCGCGATATCCTCGGCTTCACCGTCGAGTTCACCTGGGCCGAGCCGCCGAATTATGCTGGGCTGCGGCTTGGCGAGGCGTGCCTGCATCTGGCCCAGAGCACGCGCGGGACGCCGAGCCGCGTCTGTTTCTTTGCTCAGGGCCTGTACCGGCAGCTCGCCGACAACGGCGCCAAGATCACCCAGCCGATCACCGTCGAGCCTTACAATATACGCGAATTCTGGGTGGCCGATCTCGACGGCAACGAGCTGATCTTCGGCGAACCCTCCCACCAACGCACCCCTGAAGAGGATCATTCATGAGCAAGAAAGTAACGCGCGACGATCTGCGGGCCGCCGCGGAGAAGTACAAGAACTGGGGCAAGTGGGGCCCCGACGACGAGATCGGCACGCTCAATTACACCAGCGCCGAAGACATCGTCGCCGCGGCGCGGCTCGTCAAAAAGGGCAAGGTGATCTCGCTGGCGCTCAACTTCGACAACAACGGCCCGCAGGGCGGCAAGACCAACTACCCGGCGCTCGGCCGCATCAATCCGCTGCACACCATGCTGCGCACCGGTACCGATGCGTATTCCGGCGTGCTCGACAAGCGTGGCATCCGCGCTGCCGACGACATGGTGGTGATCCCGCTGCAATGCGGCACCCAATGGGACGGGCTCGGCCACGTGTTCTACGAGAACAATATGTGGAACGGCTACGACTGCCGCGAAGTGTCGTCGTTCGGCGCGCAGAAATGCGGCATCGAGAAGACCAAGAGCAAGATGGTCGGCCGCGGCGTGTTCCTCGACGTCGCCTACGCGCTCGGCAAGGACTGCCTCGACGACGGCTATGGCATCACCTGCGCCGACCTCGAGCTGACGGCAAAGAAACAGAACATCACGTTCAAGCGCGGCGATTACATCATCGTACGCACCGGGCAAATGGAGCGTTGCCTCAAAGCCGGCAACTGGGACGGCTATCCGGGCGGCGACGCGCCCGGCTTCGCCTTCGAGACCCTGGAATTCGTCGCCAAGACCGAGCTCGCCGCGCTTGCCAGCGACACCTGGGGCTGCGAGGTGCGGCCGAACAACACCGAAGGCGGCATCAACCAGCCCTGGCACTGGATCACCATCCCGATTATGGGCATGACCATGGGCGAGATCTTCTATCTGAAGGACTTGGCCGAGGATTGCGCCGCCGACGGCATTTACGAATTCATGTTCGTCGCGCCGGCGATTCCCATCACCGGCGCCGTCGGCTCGCCGACCAATCCGCTGGCGATCAAATAATTTTCAAATAAACTGGCAGTTGCGCTGCGTGGCAGGGTGTGGCGACATGCCGCGCGAATTTTTTGCGCAGAAAATTCAGCCACGAGGAACGTCCCGTGCTGCGAGCGTCCTTCATTTTAGCGCTGGCGACAGGTTCATATTTTTCGAGCGCCTCGGTCATGCCATCGCCGACGACAGTCATGCACCAGCGTCGAGGCAAAGTGCGCAATGGAAGCCGGCGGTAAGGCGCGCCCGGGCGTGGAGGTTTACGGACCGCAGGTGCCAAGGGCGCCCGGACCAGCAGCGACACTGTCCGGCGCCGGCAAATGCACCAGCATCCAGGCGCAGTGCGCGCTCGAGATCGGCGGCAGTTGCGATCGCAATACCCGCCACTGGTGCTACGGCACGGTCTTTGCTCCAATTGTGGCGGCAGAAACCATTCAGGGGAGTTCGACGGCCGCGTTTCACGCAAGCTTGGCGAACACAAACAAATTCCCATGCAATAGCTTGCCGTGTCGGCTACCTATCGGGTCCGTATTTGATACCGGTCAGATACGCGAGCCCTGCAAGAACGGTGATCACCGTGGCGAACGTCACGTCGGCGGCGAGCGAGCCGGCGACCGCCGACAACAGCGCGATGCCGATCACCGGCAGTGAATTGCCGGCGAAGCAGACGACCAGATAACTCGACACCACTTCGCTGCGCTGATCGGCGGGAGCGATGCGATTGATGACTTCGAGGCTGCCTCGATAGCCGAGCCCGCCCGACACGCCGGTGCCGGCAGCGGCGATCAACAGGACCGGCAGCGATTGAATGACCTGCGCCACGACCAGAAGCCAGAGGCTCGGCAACAGCAACACCAGGCTGCTCAGCATGGTGATCCGGCTTTCCAGTCTGCCAGTCGACAGGATCGTTAACGCAGCGA
>Ga0306920_100004334_pt1 | contig 18181 bp, 15 predicted proteins | sample flu12Cox44000170_FD_204666 | JGI IMG/M metagenome (GOLD analysis project Ga0306920, IMG submission 204666) | Lab enrichment of tropical soil microbial communities from Luquillo Experimental Forest, Puerto Rico - flux4day.12C.oxic.44.000.170 (v2)... | ecosystem: Environmental > Terrestrial >... | reverse complement strand
TTTCTACTAGCACCGAGATTCGCCGGCGCTCGAAGTCGAACGGCAATTCATCGAGCTTGGACCAGCCGTCGAGCGGCACCTTCGCCGCATGCTTCGCAATCGCCTCGTCAAGAGGGCTACGGATACCGGTTTCGAACCGGCCATTCACCGCCGCCAGCATGAGTACCCGCTCACTGTCCATTCGGTCCAAACCCGGATGCCTGAGCAGCGCAATACGCGCCTCGGTCAGCGTGCCGGTCTTATCGGTGCAAAGCACGTCCATGGCGCCAAGATCATGGATTGCGGCAAGCTTTTTGACCACGACGCGCTTCTGCGCCATGCGCAACGCCCCGCGCGCAAGCGTAACGGTCATGATCATCGGCAGGAGTTCGGGCGTGAGCCCGACCGCGAGCGCGACTGCGAATAGGAAGGACTCCAGCACGGGCCTGGCAAACGCCAAGTTCATCAGCAGCACGAACAGCGTGAGAAAGATCGTAAGCCTGAGGATCATGAGACCAAGGCGATGGATGCCGCGCTCGAACGCAGTTGGCGGCTCGCGCGAGGCAAGCGCCGCCGCAATTCCGCCGAAACGGGTCGCCTTGCCGGTTGCGACCACGAGCATGATCGCCTCGCCGCTGACGATCGAAGTACCCGCAAATAGCGCATTGAATGCTTCGGGCGGCGTCGTCGCGTTGCAGGAACCGGGATACTTGTCGGCCGGATAGGGCTCCCCCGTCATCAACGCTTCATTGGCATGGGCATTACGGCTCTTCAGAACGACGCCGTCGGCCGGAACGAGATCCCCCGCTCTGAGCTCGACCACGTCGCCAGGCACCAGCTGATCGACCGGGACGGCGGTGACGGCGCCATCCCGGCGAACGTCGGCATGCACCGCGACGGAACGCTTCAATGCCTCAGCGGCGCGTTCGGCTCGGTGCTCCTGAAGCAGATCGAGTCCGATCGAGAGAACGATTACAATGACAATGATGCCAAAGCTGCCAAGATCCCCTGTCGCTCCCGAGATGGATGCGGCAACTAGCAAGATCGCGACCAGTGGCTCGGCAAATCGCCGGCCAATCTTGCGGACAATGTTGAGGCGCGGGGGTTCGGCCACGGTGTTGGGACCGTGGCGGGCCAACCGATCCTCGGCCTCGATCCGCAACAACCCCGCCGGACTTGTTGAGAGCCGATCGAGTAGCGCTTGGGTTGGGAGAGACCAGAACCGGTCAAGTGGGCCATTGGTCATGTGAGCAACCCATCCGGCCGGCAACCCCCCACGGCCGGTCGGTCGCGGGAAGTTCCCCGCCACTCTGCGCCACTGATATCGGGTTACATCCCCATTTCTGGCTGCAGTGCTTGTTCCTTCTTGGTCTCGGGGATTTCGGTCATGGTGGCTTCGGTCAGGAGCAGCACGCTCGCGACCGACACCGCATTCTCGAGCGCGACCCGCACCACTTTGGTGGGATCGATGATGCCGGCCTCGACCAGATCGACATACTCCTTGCGGGCGGCATCGAAGCCATGATTGCCTTGGCCGGCAAGCATGCGAGCGACAACGACTCCGCCGTCAACGGCGGAATTTTCCGCGATCTGGCGCGTCGGGATTTCCAGGGCCCGTTTCAAAATTTGTGCTCCTGTCCTTTCGTCACCTTCGCACTTTGCCTCTTCCCGTTGCACGGCGTCGGTGCAGCGGAGTAAAGCCAAGCCGCCACCCGGAACGACCCCCTCCGCCACCGCCGCTTTCGTCGAGCTAATGGCGTCGTCGAGGGCCTCCTTCTTCGATTTCATCTCGGCTTCAGTGGGAGCGCCGACGCGGATGACGGCAACCCCACCGGCGAGCTTGGCCAGTCGTTCCTGTAACTTCTCGCGATCGTAGTCGCTGGTGGTCTTCTCGATCTCGCGACGGATTTGCTCGATCCGAGCGTCGATGCGCTTGCGATCGCCGCCGCCGCCGATGATCGTGGTATTGTCCTTGTCCACTACGACCCGTTTGGCGCGCCCGAGCTGTTCCACCGTCACATGCTCGAGGGTCAGTCCCAGCTCTTCGGAGATCACCATGGCTCCAGTCAGTTCCGCCATGTCCTGCAACATGGCCTTGCGACGATCGCCGAATCCCGGTGCTTTGACGGCACAGCTTTTGAGCGAGCCGCGAATCTGATTGACGATCAGGCCCGCGAGCGCCTCGCCCTCGACGTCTTCGGCGACGACCAACAGCGGCCGCGCGGCCTTGGCGACCTGCTCGAGAAGCGGGATCAGATCCTTCAATGTGCCGATCTTGCGATCAGAAAGCAGCACGAAGGCATCCTCCAACACCGCCTCCATCTTCTCAGGGCTGGTGACGAAGTAGGGGGACAGAAATCCGCGGTCGAACTGCATACCTTCGACGACATCGAGCATCGTTTCGGTCGTCTTCGATTCCTCGACCGTGATGACGCCCTCGCCGCCGACTTTCTCCATGGCTCCTGCCACGAGTTCGCCGATGGCGGAATCGTTATGGGCGGAAATGGTTGCTACTTGCGCCTTTTCCTTGCGCGTCGCAACCGGCCGCGACAGTGCCTTCAGCGCCTCGACCGCCGATTTCGTAGCGCGATCCAATCCGCGCTTGATATCGATCGCGCTTGCTCCAGCCACGACATTCCGCAGCCCGTCGGCAAAGATCGCGTGCGCCAAGATTGTCGAGGTGCTCGTGCCGTCACCCACAAGGTCACCGGTCTTCTCCGCCGCCTGGCGAAGCATCTGGGCGCCCAGATTCTCCTCTGGATCCTTGAGATCAAATTCCTTGGCGATGGTGACGCCGTCGTTGCAGACGATCGGCGCCCCCCATTTCTTCTCGATCAAGACCGATTTCGATCGCGGACCTAATGTTACCCGCACGGCGTCGGCGAGTTGGGCCGCGCCGCGCAAGATCTTCTCACGGGCGGCCGAACGGAACAGGACCTGCTTATGCGCCATCGGAAGGTTCCATAAATGATACGAAAAGCACCCGCAGTTCGCCCGTTAAGAAATACGCCGTAGCGAAAACGACATTGATCAGGATCAAATTCACGCGTGGGAAAATTCATGATGATTTGAGGGATTGATCGAAAGCGGCGGCCAACAGCTGATTGCACACCGTGGAGCCGTGCTCGTTGATCTGCATCAAACCCATTGGCCTGGTGGCCGAAGCCTAGTTGGATGCCCCCATTTTGGGTAGAGCGCCTGCGTCCAACTGTCTAAAAGGCCGAAATGTCCAACGATCCCTCATCGTTCGCATTGAGCCGTGGCCTCAGCGAGGCGGATGCTCGGGCCAGGCTGAAGGCCGAGGGGTACAATGAGCTGCCCCGACCGGATCGGCGCACGCCGCTGCACATCATACTTGAAGTTCTACGCGAGCCGATGCTGGCGCTGCTGATCGGCGGCGGCGTGATCTATCTGATACTCGGAGATCTGAAAGAAGCGCTGATCCTTCTCGCCTTCGCAACACTCTCGATTGTCATCACAGTCGTGCAGGAAACCCGCACCGAGCGCGTTCTGGAGGCGCTGCGTGACCTTACCAGTCCTCGTGCGCTGGTCATTCGCGATGGCGCGCGCAAACGCATCGCTGGCCGCGAGGTCGTGCGAGGCGATGTCGTTGTTCTTGCGGAGGGAGACCGGGTGCCGGCGGACGCGGTGCTGATCCAAAGTCATGACCTACAGACCGATGAATCGCTGCTGACGGGCGAGTCTATTCCCGTGCGCAAGATCGCCGGTAGTAACGTCGATTCCTCCATAGCCCGCCGGCCTGGTGGCGATGACCTGCCGTATGTGTTTTCCGGTTCATTGATTGTACGCGGCAGGGGAATAGGTGAAGTGATCGCGACCGGCGCACTGAGCGAGATCGGCAAGATCGGCCAGTCGCTGAGCGCTCTGGAGACTGAGCAGCCACGCCTGCAGGCACAGACCCGGCGGCTTGTGGGTGTGTTCGCCGTGGCCGGTGGCGCGGTGAGCATCCTGGCGGTGCTGCTTTACGGCACCTTGCGCGGAGGATGGCTCGATGCGGTGCTTGCTGGCATCGCGCTCGGCATGTCGATGCTCCCCGAAGAGTTGCCGGTTGTGCTCACCGTCTTCATGGCGATGGGTGCGTGGCGAATCTCGCGGGCGCGTGTCCTGACCCGACGTGCTGCCGCCATCGAAGCCCTCGGCTCCGCAACGGTGTTGTGTACGGACAAAACCGGCACTCTGACCGAGAACCGAATGTCCGTCGTCGAGCTGAGCCTCAAGAATGGCGAAATTTTTCGACCCCGGAAGGCGTCCGGCGAAAAAATGCCAGAAGACTTCCATGGCTTGGTCCGGTTCGGCCTTCTCGCCAGTGAGCGAGAGCCCTTCGATCCCATGGAAAGGGCGTTTCATGATCTCGCTCGCGAGCAGTTGGGCGAGACCGAACGTCCGCCTGGTCCCCAATGGAAACTCGTGCACACTTACGGACTTCGCCCAGGCCTCCTCGCGATGTCGCAGGTCTGGCAGAGTACCGATGCCAGGCAAGAGTTCGTCATCGCGGCCAAGGGCGCGCCTGAAGCCATCGCCGATCTTTGCCATCTCAGTGCCTCGGACGTCGCCGCGCTGACGCGGTCCATGGACGCCATGGCCGCCGAGGGCCTGCGTGTTTTGGGCGTTGCCCGCGCCTCGTTCGCGGGGCAGACATGGCCGGACTCGCAGCACAATTTCTCGTTCAAGTTCTTGGGGCTCATCGGCCTTGCCGATCCGCTGCGGCCGAGTGTGCCCGATGCCGTGAGCGAATGCCGATCGGCTGGCATCAAGGTGATCATGATCACCGGCGACTATCCGACGACTGCAAGAGCGATCGCGCGCCAGGCAGGCTTCGACACCGAAGATTTCGTGACAGGCACAGAGGTCGAGCAGTTGACCAACGGCGAGTTGGCTGTCCGCGTACGTACGGCGACGGTATTCGCCCGGATCATGCCGGAGCAGAAGCTTCGTATCGTCAACGCACTCAAAGCGAACGGGGAGATCGTGGCTATGACCGGGGACGGCGTCAACGATGCGCCTTCGCTTAAAGCAGCGCACATCGGTATTGCCATGGGCGGACGCGGAACGGACGTGGCGCGCGAGGCATCTTCGATTGTACTCCTCGACGACGATTTCGGTTCTATCGTCAAGTCCGTACGGCTCGGCCGCCGCATCTACGATAACCTCCGCAAGGCGATGGGATTCATCTTCGCTGTGCACGTGCCCATCGCAGGATTGGCGCTGCTGCCGCTGCTGTTTGGCTTGCCGATCTTATTCGGGCCCGTGCATATCGCTTTTCTGGAGATGGTGATCGATCCGGTGTGTTCGCTCGTATTCGAGGCCGAGACGGAAGAGGAGGACGTAATGCGCCGACGCCCGCGAACCCCTGATGAACCTCTGTTCTCAGCGCCGCTAATTGCCTGGGGTCTTCTGCAGGGAGCTTTCGCTTTCGCGCTCGTTGCCGCAATCTTCGTCGTGGCGTTCAAGCGGGAAATGCCGGAGGAGGAAGTGCGAGCATTGGCTTTCTTTTCGTTGGTTCTGGCCATTGTTGGCCTGATCTTCGTCAATCGCTCCTTCAGCGCATCACTGGTGACGGCTCTCCGCCGCCCGAATCCGGTGCTCTCATTGGTTCTCCTGGCCGTTACGACGATATTGAGCGTGACGCTTCTTTGGCCGTTTGCGCGCGGACTCTTCCGCTTCGGGCCTCTGCACCTGGACGACCTCGCGCTGACGCTTGGTGCCGGCGTTCTCGTGCTTGTTTTTCTCGAGCTTTTGAAGCCACTATGGCGCGCACAGCTGCAGTCTTGAGAACATGCAGATCGTATGCGGTGTCGTCCGAATGTCTGGCTCTAGCGCTTCGCGTCGGCGCGACGATCGAAGACCCATCATTGATACAAGTCAAAGACGATCATCCTCAGCTCGATCGATACTATTTTAGTTTTTACAGAAGGGCCTTAATCGCAACCTTGATTGCCGCAAGGGGAGGGGGAGCCCGAGGTTAGCGCTAATTGATTCGACTGCGAACTAGCTGCAACTCAAGGTGACCAAGGGCGAGAACAAAATGATGATCAAGGACATTATTGCGAATCTATCGGTGGGCGCGTCACGCGACGTCGCGACGGATTTTGCCGTTTCGGTAGCCGCTACGTTCGGTGCGCACCTTACGGGGCTCGCCTTCCTGTACGAGCCGCTCGCACCCATGGCCGATGGTTTTCCCGCCAAGGCGATGCAATCTCAGCGAATTGAAAACGAGAAGGCGGTACAGGCCGCGGTAGCCAAGTTCGATGAAGTCGCGCGACGCGCCGCCGTTTCTGCCGAATCGCGCATAGTCGACGTACCTGTCGCGAGCGCCCACAAATTTTTCGCCAACATTGCGCGACGGTTCGATTTGGCGATCATGGGTCAGCCGGAGCCCCACAAGCCGGCACTTGAGCGGCTCATCGTCGAGGCGGCGCTGTTCGACTCTGGTAGGCCCGCGCTCGTTGTGCCGTATATTCAACGAATCGGTTTGAAGCTTGATCGGGTAATGGTCGGCTGGGACGGTAGCCGGAGTGCTGCCCGGGCCGTGGCCGACGCCATGCCGTTGCTTGTCCGAGCCAAGGTTACCGAAGTTGTGATGGTGGCCAGTGAGCCAGCAAAGAGCGAGGAAATGCCCGGGGCGGACATTGCCCGCCATCTCGCCCGCCATGGTGCGAAGGTTGAGGTCAAGTCGATCGTCACGGCCGAAACGGGTGTCGACAGCACGATCCTATCGCATGCCGCCGATACTTCGGCAGACTTTCTGGTCATGGGCGGCTACGGTCATTCGCGTCTGCGGGAGTTCATTCTCGGTGGCGTTACGCGAGGAATTCTAAGCTCCATGACACTTCCAATCCTGATGTCGCATTGAATTCACGGGGTTCTGCAGTCGGAAACGGCGATGTAAAATGTCGAAATCACGGTTACGAACCAAGCTCCCTCGCTCGGCGGCGATCCCTCCCACAGAGGCGTTTTCCAAGCTTCGCAAGGAGATGGTTGAAAAAGCCATCGTCGCACGGGGCGTCCGCTCTGAACTCGTGCTCGACGGGATGCGCAGCGTGCCGCGCGAGGCGTTCCTGCCGCATCAGCTGCGCGAGTTTGCCTACACCGATTCCCCGCTGCCGATCGAGGAAGGGCAGACAATCTCCCAGCCCTATATCGTCGCCTTCATGACTGAAGCCTTGGCTCTTCGGGGCGGCGAGAGGGTGCTCGAGATCGGGACTGGCTCGGGTTACGCGGCCGCTGTCCTCGCCGAGATCGCCACCGACGTGTACACCGTCGAACGCATCGGCCAGTTGGCGGAAAAGGCCGCATCGACGCTCGCCGACCTGGGCTACGGCAATGTGCACGTGCTGCACAGCGACGGCACGAAAGGCTGGCCGGAACATGCACCCTATGACGGCATCATCGTCGCGGCTGGCGGCCCGACAATCCCGGAGTCGCTGAAAGAGCAACTCAAGATCGGCGGCCGGCTCGTGATCCCGGTCGGACGTGATCCCAAGATTCAAGAATTGGTTCGGGTCACGCGCATATCCGAACATGAATACCGCCGCGAGGATCTGGCCGACGTCCGATTCGTACCGCTCATCGGGGATGAGGGATGGACGCCGGCCGAGCAGCGACCGGCGCCGTCACGGCAGCTCAAAAGAGTGCCGGACAAGACGTTGGCCCAAACCATCGCGGATCACTGCGAACCTTTCGACACAATCGAAAGCGCACAGTTGGAGCCATTGCTCGCGCGCATCGGCGACGCCAGGATAGTCCTGCTCGGCGAAGCCTCCCACGGCACGTCGGAATTTTACCGGATGCGCGAGCGCATCTCGCGCGAGCTGATCACGAAGAGGGGCTTCCGATTTGTGGTCATCGAGGGCGACTGGCCGGACGCCGCACGGGTCGATCACTACGTGCGACATTTGGAGTATCCGCCGTCGGAGTGGACCGCTTTTGCCCGTTTCCCGGTTTGGATGTGGCGCAATGACGAGGTGCGCGCGTTCATCGATTGGCTTCGCCGGCACAACGCCCCTCTCAACGCCGCGTCCCGCGTTGCATTTCACGGGCTCGACCTATACAGCCTCTACGATTCCATCCGCGCGGTTCTCAAATACCTCGATCAGGTCGACCCGCACAGCGCACAGGTCGCTCGTGAAAGATACGGCTGCCTGACGCCTTGGCAGTCGGACCCTGCCACCTATGGCCACGCCGCGCTGACGGGAGCCTATCCGACCTGCGAAGGCGATGTCGTGCGCGTGTTGACCGATCTCCTGCACAAACGCCGCGACTATGCCGAGCGCGACGGCGAGCGCTTCATGGACGCGGTGCAAAACGCCCGCCTCATTACCAACGCCGAGCGCTACTATCGCATCATGTACTATGGCTCGCGCGCCTCCTGGAATCTGCGCGACAGCCACATGTTCGAAACCTTGAAGACCTTGCTCGCCTTCTATGGCCCCAGGAGCAAGGCGATCGTTTGGGCTCACAATTCTCACATCGGCAACGCTGCCGCGACCGAGATGTTTTCCCGCGGCGAATACAATCTCGGGCATCTTTGCCGCAAGGAATTCGGCGACCTCGCCTATGCCATCGGCTTCGGCACAAATAGCGGCACCGTGGCGGCAGCGTCGAACTGGGACGGCCCGATGGAGATCAAGACGGTGCTGCCGGCAATCCCCGACAGCTACGAACATGTCTGTCATGAGACCGGAAAGCCATCCTTTCTCTTGAATCTTCGCCGGTCAAACGAGATGGGCCTGCGCAAACCGCGGTTCGAGCGCGCGATCGGCGTGATTTACCGCCCGGAAACGGAGCTCGCCAGCCACTATTTCCAGGCCGTTCTACCGGAGCAGTTCGACGAATACGTCTGGTTTGACGAGACGAGGGCGATCACGCCGTTCGAGACGAAGACGCTGGAGGATCTACCCGACACCTATCCTTTCGGACTTTAAGCGGCGAACCACGAATAAAGTAGACAGTGGTACCCAGTGGACTGATGTACCGATTTCTCCAATCCACGGCAGCCCAATACATGACGCGCGGCGTCATGACCGTGACCCGCGACGTTACGCTGCGGGAGCTGGAAGCGCTGTTCGAGAAACATGATTTCAATTCCTTCCCCGTCGTGGAGGAAGGAAAGATGCTGGGCATCGTGACCAAATTCGATTTTCTGCGAGCATTCGCCTTCACCACCGGTCAGATGGTGCCGCACTACGATGACCTGATGAAACGCCCGGTGGCGGAAGTGATGACCGAAGCCGTCGTGCACGTCGAACCGACGGCGCCGTTGACGCGGGTTCTCCAGTTGATGGTGAGCCTGAAGGCCCGCAGCTTTCCCGTTGCCGGCGCCGAGCGCCAACTGATGGGCATCATCTCCCGCGAGGATGTGATGCGCGCCCTCAGAGAGGCCACCCAGGACGCTCGATAGGGCCGCGATGCGACTGGTCGCGTCAGGCGAACGATGAGCCCGCTCGTAGCGCCGCCGAGCAGGCGGATCGGCATGATGACGCGGTGCGCGCGTCCCTGATGGGCTGGCGGGGTAACTGCAGCACCATGTGCCCAAGACACGCGACTGCGATGACGGAACTCGGGTTCTTTCGCTGCAGCAGGCTTGATGTAGATCAAATAACGACGGGATGGGCGGGTTAGGTTTCGAGAAACCGAAATAGAGGCCCGCCATGAAAGCCAAGGACGTGATGACGTCTCCCGCTGTATCGGTCGAGCCGGACGCCTCGATATGGCAGGCCGTCCGGATCATGCTGCAACGGCACATCAGCGGTCTGCCCGTGATCGACAAGGACGGTCGTCTGGTCGGAATGGTCAGCGAAGGCGATTTCCTCCGGCGGGCGGAGACCGGAACGCAGCGTCGACGACCCAATTGGCTTGAATTTTTGATGGGGCCGGGCCGGCTCGCGGATGAATACACCCGCTCCCATGGGCGCAAGATAAAAGACATCATGACGGCGGACCCATTGACGGTCACTGAAGACACGCCGCTCGACGAGGTCGTGCGCACGATGGAGAAGCGTCGCATCAAACGCTTGCCCGTGGTGCGTGGCAATGAGGTGGTCGGCATCGTCACTCGCGCCAATCTCGTTCACGCGCTGGCCGGCGTCGCTCGCGAACTGATGCCGACGACGGCCAGCGATGAAGCCATTCGCACGCGGCTATTGACCGAGCTGGCAAAGGAGGCGTGGGCGCCCGTCGCCCTCATCGACGTCATCGTGCGCAATGGCGTGGTCGAGTTGTGGGGGACGATCACCGAAGAGCGCCAGCGCCAGGCGCTCATGGCGGCGGCCGAAAATGTGCCCGGCGTTAAAGCCGTCCACGATCAGCTTGGTTGGGTCGATCCAATGTCCGGCATGGCCCTTTACCAACCGAACGAAGAGCCCGCTCAGGCGAAGGCATTTTGAAATCTCTGCAGGGTTGTCGCCGACGAAAGCTCATCCGGACATCGTCGCGATCGGCGCAACAAGGCCAATTAAATGGTACAAAAATCTTTTGGCCGCGTCCCAAGGCTCGTCATCGCGTTGGGCGCCTTTCTTTCATTGGCCAGCAGTCTCGTTCTCGCCCAATCGCGGGCAGCTCAGCGGGGCCTGACATTCGTGCGCGTTCATTGCGCGCAATGCCACGCCATCGATAAGGTCAGCGATAGCCCCCTCGCCATCGCGCCCCCGTTCCGCACATTGCATCTCAAGTTTTAGATCGAGAACCTGCGCCGGCGCTTGGCCGAAGGCATTGTTGCCGACCATCCGACGATGCCGCAATTCCGGCTCGATCCCGATCAGATCGCGGATGTGATTGCATATCTGCAGACATTCGAGCCCTGACGGAAGCCAGGTGAATCGCGCGCGAGCGCCGCTTGGCGAGCGGTTGCATCTCACTGAAAACCGGCTCGAATTTGACTTGGATCAAGACCTCGGGTTGCGATCCGCACAACAGTACTCACAGGAGGGTGCGATGCGCGCGGTTTCGCTCCGACATCGGTTACCTCCGAACGTGTTTGTGCGACTGTGGCGACGTTGGATGGCAGCTCAGGCCAATCAGCTGCTCGAAGCCGCCCGCCTTGGCTCGGATAAGGTGGAATATCTGACGCACGGTCGAGAAATGTCAAACGCCGATCTTTGCAGGGTCGCGGGCAGGCACGTTGACGACTTACTGCGGCGCCACATGCTCGCTCTCGATCTCGATCCCTACGAAATTGCTCTTTCGGATCCCGCTTTACTTCGTCATCTCCAGAGGTGTTGCTCACTGTGCGAGAGCCGCGAAGATTGTGCATCGGATCTAGCGCGCGCATCAACCGATCGAACTTGGCAAGGTCGGGACGATTGGCGCGACTATTGTGAGAACGCCTTGGTGCTCGAGATGCTCATCGCCCTGCGAAGCCGTTCAAAGGCAGCCGCCAAAGTACCAATGTCCGTATATCGCCTGACGGGAGGGGGTGTGCGACATGAAAGCCGCTGACGTGATGGTTTCTGCCGTCATTAGCGTTCGCCCGAATGCGCGGGTCGAGGAGGTGGCCAGTATTCTTCTCGCCAACCGCATCAGCGCCGTGCCCGTCATCGACGAGCAGGACGAGCTCCTTGGAATCGTGAGCGAGGGCGACCTCATGCGGCGGGCCGAGGCAGGAACCGACCGGAGCCGTTCCTGGTGGCTCGAATATTTGACCGGCAAACAGGTCCTCGCCGCGGAATACGTGAAATCGCATTCGCACAAAGTTACCGATGTCATGACACGTTCGGTGATCACCGCAACGCCGGAGACGCCTCTCAGCGAGATTGCAACGTTGCTTGAAAGGAACCGCATCAAGCGGGTGCCGATCATGCAGAATGGAAAAGTCGTGGGGATCGTTAGCCGTGCAAACCTGCTTCAGGCGCTCGCCGGCATGCCGACAAAGAACGCAGCTACTGCAAGCGCCAACGATTCGCAAATCCGTGACCAGGTGCTTTCCCGATTGAATGGCGAATTGTGGCGGCCATCGATGCTCAACGTGACGGTGCGCGACGGCAGCGTCGACCTGTGGGGATTTGTCACGTCGGATGATGAAAAAATGGCAACCCGAATCGCCGTGGAAAGCATACCCGGCGTCAAGACGATCAACGATCATTTGACAGTTCCGCCACCCGAGGTCGCGCTGGTGTGATGGCCCAGCGCTTTCATCGACGCCTTAAATCGATCCTGGAACACAGCGCATGAAAAGACGAAACTTGATAGCAGCAGCCGCGATAGTAGTTGGCGCCGCTTGCCTCATGATTGTCGACGTGTCCACGCCCTCTGCTCAGTTGTGCGCGGAAGAACCGCAAAGCTTCTCCGAAGACATATTGCCGATTCTCAAAGGCCGATGTGTGAGCTGTCACCAACCCGGCGGCGCGGGCTACGAAAAAAGCGGGCTCGATCTCACGACCTACGAAGGGTTGATGAAGGGCACAAAGTTCGGCGCGATGGTCATCGCGCGTGATCCGGAAAGCAGTAACTTGATGTGGCTCCTCGATTGGCGCGCCTCCCCTGAGGTACGCATGCCGCACGGCAAGAAGAAGCTATCGATCTGCGACAGAAATGCCATTCGTGCGTGGATCCGTGAGGGCGCCAAAGACAATTGAGATCGCGACGGTCTCAACCAACGTGCGGGCGGCGGTCGCGAGCACCGCCGCATCGAGCGATGATCGGCCGTCGTGCGGCTTCGCACATTCAGGAAATTTGAGGAAGGTGCAAGATGTACAAGCATATCCTGATCCCTACCGACGGATCCGAGTTGTCGAACAAAGCCGTCGACCATGGGATTGGACTGGCAAAAGCTCTTAATGCCAAAGTCACCGCAGTAACTGTATCGGAGCCTTTCCATATTTTCGCGGTTGAGCCGGTCATGTGACGGACACGCCGGACGAGTACAAAAAACGTGTTGCCACTCTTACCGGGAAATATCTCAAGGCGGCGAAGGATGCTGCCACGGCGGCTGGCGTGGCCTGCGATGTGGTGCAGGTTGAACACGAGCACCCCTACGAGACGATTATCGATACGGCGAGAAAGAGAGGATGCGACGCAATTGTGATGGCCTCCCATGGCCGCCGCGGCGTCTCAGCGGTCGTGCTCGGTAGCGAAACAGTCAAGGTGCTCACCCACAGCAACATACCGGTCGTCGTCGTTCGTGCGTGACGCAGCAGCGTACTGTCGCGCATCTTTAAGGTGCACACCCAAGGCCGTTGTTTGTCAGATTCCTGTTGCGAACCGCGCCATAATTATGATCGTCACAATCTGCATTACTCCCTGAAGCGCGACGGCGAAAAAATAGCTGTTCGTCAAGAAAGCAATCCTAGCGTTGTCAGGATTATCTTTTTGCAACTCCAGACAAACGCGAAAGTTCGTCGGCAATAAATAACCAATTCCTTGGATCGTCATAAGAAAAACCAGCACGAGCGAAGCCACCACCCACGCATATTGTGGCCAGCTCATCGCGGTAAAACCCATATCTTCAGCGAGGTACCAACCGGTTGTACCGGTGACGATGGCGAGTGTCGGCATCAGAAACAGTGTGCGTGGGGTCAGACGCAAGAGCACGGCTTTTCGCGCCGGAAGTTCGACGACGCGCAGGATCGGACCGAGCACGAAGCCCATAAACAAGTCGATCCCGGTCCACAACAGACCGGAGAACACATGGAGAAAATTCAGAAACCAGAGGTGGCGGCTGATGATCGCGGCGATCATGACAACGAGAGCCAAAGCCACGTACCATAAATAATGCCAACGAATGAGGTTGATCGGTACGGCCTGAGTCATCATCCGCTCTAGAGTTCTGGTCAATGTGCTGACGCGTCCGCACGCTGGCTGCTGGCGAGCTTCACGATACATGCCTCGGGATCACCTGGGTCGGCAGCGATCTCGAAGCCCAGCTCTTTGCACATCGCCAGCATCGCGGTGTTCTCAGCCAGCACCTGGCCCTCGATGGTCTTGAGGCCTTCGGCACGCGCATATTCGATGATCATCTGCATGAGCATGTAGCCGAGGCCGCGCCCTTTGAGGTCTGACCGCACGAGGATGGCGTATTCGCCGCGCTCGTAGTTTGCGTCCGCGTGCAGGCGGACGACGCCGAGCATGTTGCCGGACGATTCCTCGATGGCGATGAAGGCCATGGCGCGCGCGTAGTCGATCTGCGTGAAGCGCGCGATGAAGGTGTGGCCGAATTCCTTCACCGGCGCGAAGAACCGCAGACGCAAGTCCTGCTGCGTGACCGCGGCGAAGAAAGGACCATACAACGGCTCGTCTTCCGGACGCACCGGCCGGACCAAAATCTTCGTTCCGTCGCGCAGCTCAGTGCGCCGTTCCCATTCCTTGGGATAGGGCCTGATGGCGAAGCGCGGATGGCCCGACGGACCGCGGCGCGCCGCCTCGACGGGAACCACCGCGATGCGGGCATCGACCGCAATGAGGCCATTCTGGTCGGCCAGAACGGGATTGAGATCGAGCTCGCGCAACTCGGGCAGATCGGCCGCGAGTTGCGCTAGCTTGACCAGCAGGAGCGCGATGGCGTCCACGTCCGCGGCGGGGACGTCGCGGTAGGCCTTGAGCACGCGCGACACGCGGGTGCGCCCGATCAGCTCGCGCGCGAGCTCGAGATCGAGCGGCGGCAGCGCGAGCGCCTTATCGCCGATGACCTCGACCGCGGTCCCGCCGCGGCCGAACACGATCACCGGGCCGAAGGTCGGATCGTCCGCAATCCCGGCGATCAATTCGCGCGCTTTCGGCCGCAAGACCATCGGATAGATGGTCACGCCGGTGATGCGGGCATCCGGTCGTACGGCACGGGCTCGGGCAAAAATATCCGCGACCGCGTCGCGCACCGCGCGCTCGCTGGTGAGATTGAGCCTGACGCCGCCGACTTCGGACTTGTGCACGATATCCGGCGAGAGGATTTTCACAACCACGCCCGATCCCTCCGCCAGGAACGGCCGCGCCGCGGCGGCGGCTTCCTCGCCGTTGCGGGCAAGCAGCGCGGGTGCGATCGGAACGGAATACGCGGCAAGCAGGCGCGTGCTCTCGATCGGATCAAGCCAGGTGCTGCCGCGGCGCACCGCATTCTCGACCACATCGCGGGCAGCGGCGACGTCCGGCTTGAAATCCTGCGCCAGGTTCGGCGGCGTCGCCATCAACGCGTCCAGCGCCTCCCGATAGTGTACGAGATGCATGAATCCGCGCACCGCGTCGGATTCGGTGGCATAACTCGGAATGCCGGCGGCTTCGAAGATCGGCGTGGTGGCCTCGCTGCTTCCGACCCACACCGCGAAGACGGGCTTTGGTCGGATGAAGCTGTTGCGATGTGTCTGCGCGCAGGCGGCGATCGATCTCGCGGCGGAGTCCGTCGAGGCGAGCGCGGTCGGAACATTCATGACCAGGATGGCGTCGTTCTCGCGGTCCTCCAGCAGCGCTTCGAAGGCGGCGAGGTAGCGCGTCGCATCGGCGTCGCCGGCGATGTCGACGGGGTTTGCGCGCGACCAGATCGGCGGCAGCGCCGCGTCGAGCCTCTTCACGGTCGCCGGGGAGAGCGCGGCGAGAGTGCCGCCGAGATCGGCGAGCCGATCCACGGCGAGCACGCCGACCCCGCCGCCGTTGGTCAATATCGCCAGCCGCTTGCCGGGAAACGGCCGTACCCGTCCGAGCGTCTCCGCCGCGGCGAACAATTCGTCGAGATCGAGCACCCGCAACAGGCCGGCGCGTCTAAACGCGGCGTCGTAGACCGCGTCGGAACCCGCGAGCGCGCCGGTATGCGTCTGTGCCGCCTTCGCCCCCTGGGCATGGCGGCCGGACTTGACCACCACCACGGGCTTGATGCGCGCGGCAGCGCGCGCCGCCGACATGAATTTGCGCGCGTTGTTGACCGACTCGATATAAAGGAGAATTGCCCGGGTTGCACCGTCGAGCGCGAAGAAGTCGAGCAGGTCGCCGAAATCGACGTCGATCTTGTCTCCGAGCGAGATGGCCGCTGAGAAACCGATGTCGTGCGCTGCCGACCACTCGATGAGGCCCGCGGTGATGGCGCCGGATTGCGAGACGAGCGCGAGCTCACCGGCGGGCGGCATGCGGGCGGCGAAACTGGCGTTGAGCTTGGCGCGGGATGACAAGACGCCAAGGCAGTTTGGGCCCACGAGCCTCAGTCCGGTGGCCCGCGCCGCCTTCTCGCAGGCATCGGCGAGCGAGCCTTCTCCATGTCCAAGCCCGGCCGTGATGATGACTGCAGTTGCCGCGCCTTTTTCACCGGCCGCGGTGACGATGCCGGGGACCAACTGCGGCGGCGTCGCAATCACCATGAGATCGAGCGCCTGTGGCAGCTCTTGGATGCTTTTGACGGCTTTGATCCCCTCGATCTCTCTGTAGCGCGGGTTGACGAGACTGATCGATCCTTCGAACCCGGCGGTGCGAAGGTTTCTCAACACCGCACGACCCGGCGACGTGTCGCGCGGGCTTGCCCCCACCACCGCGACCGATCGCGGCGAAAACAGCTTGTCGAGACGATAGGTCGACATCGGTACGGCTTTCGGCGGTCAATCAGGAACCTAACGCCGAGCGTTCGATTTGCGTCTCTTTGGTAACTGCGTGCAATGCTTTCCCATAATTCTGCGATTTCGCGCAAGGGCGAGAGTTGGGCCACGTTAAGCCACATGATCGGGTCTGCGTCCTGCCGGCAGCCACGACGCCTCGGCAGCCGCGTCTCTGCAGGGTGGGCGAGTTTCGCCCGGCTTAACCACAACCGGCAAAACGGGTATTCAGTTGCCTGGTGTTTTTGGTCGCGTATCTGTGTGCGCCGAAAATCAGATTGTGCAATATTGGTGATGCGGAGAGCACATGAATGGTAAAGAGACAGTCCGTCCAGCCCCGATGGCTACTTCTTGCCTGGAGCGCATTCCTGCTGTGTGTAACTGAAGCCGCTTTCGCAGAAGAGTCGCCAGCGGAACGGCGAGGCTTGATATTCGTCCGCGAGTATTGCTCGCAATGTCACGCCATCGGCAAAGTCGGCGGGAGTCGCCTTGCGAATGCGGCCCCATTTCGCGCATTGCGTCTCAGATATCCAGTTGCAGACTTGCAGCGACCTTTGCTTGAGGGAATTCATCCGGCGATGCCGCGATTTCAGCTTACGCCTGGTCAGGTAACAGATGTCATGGCGTATCTCAAAACGCTTGAGCGTTAGATCGGGATTTTGATAAGTCGCAGATTTTTCGGACAAGATCATACAAAAAAGGCGATTCCTCAGGAGCGCATGAGAGCGAATGCTGTGCAGTCCTGAGATTGATCACCAAGCAAATTTCTTAGACTGCATAACCGGCTGGTCGAAGGAAGTTGGATTCCGGCCCTCTGTCTCAGAGGGCTCATTTTCGGTGTCTCGTTTTTGTTTGATTGGGCGGCCCTCGTGGACGAGGAGTGAACAGGTTGGAATTGTCAAGTTCTGCTGCGGAGTCCGGTCCCGTGAAGGCGTCACACCCAAGAACGGTTGGAGCGGCCTGCGCTGGCTCCGCCTGCATCGACAATTAGACCGCGAGCAGCTCACTGAATCAGGCCCCTCCTCACCGGGGTGATGTTAGACGAGGATTCCGGCCAAGCACGACATGCTGGCGTGGCGGCGGGACGGGCACGACGGTCGATCGTACCCGCTTGTCATCGCCCCCAGGATAGGCGGGCGTATTTCGCTGGCATCAGCCGAGCGTTCTGGCCAAGCTTGCAGCTTAAAGGAGCTGCTAAAAAGCTCGGATGTCTTAGAAAGAGCGTGGCGCCACGCTCAAATGCCGCGTCTTGCGCTGCACGTATCATTTCACTTCGGACAGCATTGTAGAGCGCGATCCAGGCCTCCCGCAGCTCAGGAGTAAATGCAGGGCCAAATTGGTGCTCGAGGCTCCAGATCAACGCGTCGCCAAATGCGACGAAGTGCGACGGGTTAACGCCGAAACGTGCATGCTGGCGACCCGTATGACCGATGATCGACTGAAACAGTTCGCGTTCGTCTAGTGCGCCCACGATTGCCGCGATCATGTCCATGAGCTTTAGGTGCTGTCTTTCCATATCGCTGGGGAACAGGCGCTGGGCGTCGGGAGCGAGTTCAAAAGCGGTGGTAAAATCGTGACGCGATGTTGCGACGGACCGGCCAAATTGCATCGATCGATCGTCGAATGAGATCTGCTTGTTTGCGTCATCGCGGATTAGCGTGTCCCGGATCACGACTAGGGTC
>Ga0306920_100004333_pt1 | contig 18183 bp, 28 predicted proteins | sample flu12Cox44000170_FD_204666 | JGI IMG/M metagenome (GOLD analysis project Ga0306920, IMG submission 204666) | Lab enrichment of tropical soil microbial communities from Luquillo Experimental Forest, Puerto Rico - flux4day.12C.oxic.44.000.170 (v2)... | ecosystem: Environmental > Terrestrial >... | reverse complement strand
GGCCGTCTCCAGGGCCGCAAACGTCATACAGTCTACGTCTAGCCCGTCAGGGTAGGTTGGCGGATAACAATTGGAGGCATAATCGGCGTTCATCACCCGTCGCAGCGTAATCACTTCACTGATGACTTGTGGGTCCAAGAACGGACAGTCACACGTTAAACGGAGGGCGATCTCGGCATGATAATGTTTCGCACATTGATAGAAACGGTCAAGAACATCGTCTTCACTGCCTCGGAAGCACAGTATATCGTTTTCCTTACAATACTGTTCTATCTCATCATCAGCCGGTAATGTTGAGGTGGCAAGAACAGTCTTGGTGATTTCCGGTACACAGGACGATGCGTTAACCGTCCATTGTAACAACGGTATGTGGCCAAGCATCTGTAATACCTTGCCCGGATTGCGGCTCGATCCCATGCGGGCAAGACAGATGGAAACGATCTTCATAACCCGGCCTCTTTCCTGGCTTGCAGGCAGATGGTCAACACATCCAGCGCCATACTCGGAGTGCAGCCCAGGGTGCGCTTGTTGTCACAGCGTTCGATGAAGGCTTTCATCTCATCGATGTAGTCCTGGTTCCAGTCGCCGGAGAAACGCACCTGGTCCACGATCTTCTTGCCTGGTGATACCAGGACGGCATAGTGCTCGACCAGGTCGATGGTAATGGCGTTCCTGGTGCCGACAATGATGGTGCGGCGAAGCTCAGGAATGGCGACATAATCGAGATGGACCGTCGAGTGACAGCCGTTGTCATGGATCAGCAGAATGTCACAGATGTCGTCCTTGCCATCAGTCAATCGCGTGGACGACCCTTTCATCTTTGCCGGTCCCAGGAGATAGAGCGCGAGATAGATCTCGTGGCTCCAATTGAGGATCACACCATCGCGCAGATAGGGTTCCTTGATGCTGTGCTGGGCAAGAGTGAAGTTGGCCCAGAGCGGAGTGCCGAGCTTGCCTTGGTCTATCCATTCCTTGGCTTTCTTGACGGCACCATGGAAGCATAGGTTGTAGCCGACCATGGTGATTGAGTCTGAGATTATCATCCGATGTGCTATCGGCTTTTCGATAAAGATCGGCTTATTAAGCGGGGAGAAGTTTAAGATATCATCATAGTGGCAGGGTGTTGGACTAGCGATGACATAGGCATCTTCTGATAATGTCGAATCGCCATTGAACTGATTCTGTAATTCTTTAATCGGATCATAACCGATAACCCGGTGACCAAGCTTCTCTAGGTTACGGGCATGCCTGATGCCGATAGAACCGAGTCCAATCACTCCAATGGTCAGCTTCTTAGTCATCTTTGATCGGGAAGCAGCCGGTGATATGTTTTTGCAAGATGAGAACGGCAGTCTTATCGTCGCCATAACCGTCAGTATCCCTTGTTACTTCTCTGTAACCTGGATGTGACAGCCATAGTTTGGCGAAGTTCATCTTGTAGGAGTACATCTCCTTCTTGTGTTTATAGACCTTGGCGTATGGCGATTCGGAGAAGAAGTCGAAGATGACCAGGTAGCCATCCTCCTGGAGAACGCGGTCGGCTTCTGCCGCTATCTTGAAGTAATCTTCCGGATCACAGAGGTAGAGACACCAGCCGAAGATCACGATGTCGAAGGTGTTGGGGAAGAAGCGCAGCCGCTCTGCCGTACCTTGAGTGAGCACAACCCCGTCTTCCATGTGATCATTATCAATGACCGGATCGACACCGGTTGCCGCACAGTCCAGATAGATCTTGGTCAATTGCTTCAGTCGCCAGCCATTGGCGCAGCCGATCTCCAGGATGTTCTTTGGGGCGATGTCCTTCATCGCCATGATCGCCCGGATCACCGGGTCGTTCTTGACCGGCAGCTTCTCGGCATTGCGCTTGAGCCACGCTGCCCCTTCGCCGGAAAGAAAGACCTGGGACTGCCTGCCCATCACTTCCTCACTTTCTCGAACTTGTTGCACCAGTAGATCGCATTGATGGTGCCCTCCACTATCTTGCACTTACCGGTGTGCTCAGTGCCGATGTAATACTTGCAATAACCGTCATCCCAGGCCCCGAGCCGCCCGCAATGGCTGTCGCGGTGGCCACGGCTGTAGTCGGTTTCCTTCTTGGTATACTTGTCAGCCATCGCAATATTTTCCCCATAGCAGCATGTTGGTCTGGATTTTGTTGAGCAGGAAATGCTTTTTGCGCGAGCCCTCGAAGTCCATGTACGACTTGATGCAGAGCTTGATCATCGGCTTGTTCTCGTCCATGCACCCGGCTTCAATCTTGCGAATTCCATAGTCAAACAGATGAGCAGTGACCGCTCGCCAAGCCTCAAGCCCATAACCTTTACTCCACTCCTCTTTCTCACCAATGAGAATGCCGAGATCGGCAACCGAATTGATGGGATCTATCGTGGCAAGGATGGTTCCTATTGGTCTTTCCTTAAGACAAATGACGCGATATTCGGACGGCCAGCCGATGCTGTTAAGATAGCGGCGCTGGGTATCTGTGGTATGGACCTTATGGCGTTGTTCCGAGTATTTGACGACTTGCGGATCGTTAAGCCACCGGACCATGAGGGGTACATCGTCGTAGACTGGCGGACGCATGATCAGTCGTGGAGTGACGATCTGTTCGGTCATTTCTTCTTGGATGCTTGTTCAATCAGGTGCTGTACGATTTTCAACTGCCATTTGATGATCTGTACGAACAGCGGCGCATTGACATCCCAGCCGCCATACTTGCTCTTGTGCGACAGTTCGCCGGAGATCTGTTCTTCTAACTGCTGAAGTTCTCTTCTGGTCATATGATCTCCGTGCTCAGTTGGGTAAGGAGATTGAGTTGGGCCTTGGGGATGCAACCGATGGCCATATACTTGAAGCCATGGCCGATGCCCCGCTGCCAATCAATCATGCCATAACCGGTGACAGGTGGCCCCAATCGCTCCTGGACCAGAACAACTTGTTCGTGCTCCATCAGCGTATAGGCGGTTGCGGCAACGGCATCGATGTTGGGGTCTCGCATCCGTTCGGATTCGAGAAAACCGGTATGGTAAATCATACGTTCCCTGGGCTGGAGTTCGCGCAGGCGTTTGATCAGATATTCGCAGGTGGTGAAGATGGACATGACGCTAGTGCATCATGCAACGGTTTTTGCTAAGTTGTGAACCATGAATTTGGCTTTCAGGGCAAATACGCTCCTCAAGACCGTCAGAAAGATAAAGCGCGAGGAGTGCGAGCAGAACCTTATTACCTTTGCCGAATATGTATGGCCGGTGGTTGAACCCTCGATCCCCTTCATAAAAGGCTGGGTCTTATCGGCAATGGCCGATCATTTGCAGGCCGTGACCGATGGTCACATCAGGCGTCTTCTCATCAACGTGCCGCCAGGCTTCACCAAGTCGCTAATGACCGATGTGTTCTGGCCAGCGTGGGAGTGGGGACCGAAGCGAAGGCCAACAACACGCTATATGTGCGCCGCTTACTCGAACCACCTGACCGAACGTGACAACATGCGTTGCCGCAACGTTGTGATCAGCGACCGCTACAAGAGGTTATGGGGCGATGTGTTCAGTATCTCCAATGAGCAATTTACCAAAATCAAGTTCGCCAATGACAAGACCGGCTGGAAACTGGCGACATCGGTAGGCGGCATCGGCACCGGAGAGCGGGCGGATCGCGTGATTATCGATGACCCGAACAATCCAATGGAGGCAGAAAGTGAAACGGTCAGGGCGACGACCAATATGTGGTTTACGGAGATCATGCCTGACCGCCTCAACAACCAAGCTGAATCCGCCATCGTTATTATTCAGCAGCGCACTCACGAAGATGATGTCTCCGGCATCGCCCTATCTAGGGATATGGGCTACACCCATCTCTGCATCCCCATGCGGTATGAAGCATCGCATCACGTTAATGGCTGGACTATTGACGAAGAAACAGGAAAACAGGGGATAAAGACCTTCCTCGGTGACCATGCCGACCAGGTCACTGACGATCTTGTCTTCTGGCAGGATCAGCGGGCAGACGAAGGCGATTTGGCCTGGCCGGAACGCTTTCCTGAGGCCACTACCGTAGCCCTGGAGCGTGACAAAGGGCCATATGCCTGGGCCGGGCAGTACATGCAGAACCCCGAACCCAGGGGCGGTTCGATCATCAAGCGGCACTATTGGCAATTGTGGCGGGAGGAGAAGTTCCCGCCAATGACCTTTATCCTGGCCTCGCTCGATACTGCTTATACGGAGAAAGAGGAAAACGACGCCTCTGCCCTGACCGTCTGGGGTGTATTCCAGGAGGATGTCAACAAGATCGAATTAGGGGCGGAAACGCTATGGATGCCCCGGCAGTCGCCAATATCTTCCACAGTCAAGGCAATTCACGGCAATCCGAAAATCATACTGCTTCATGCCTGGACCGAGAGACTGGAGTTCAACAAGCTTTTCACAAAGGTCGTGGAAACCTGCACCATTGACGGTAAAGCTATAACCGGGGTACCCCGCTTCCCGGTGGATAAGCTTCTTGTCGAGACTAAAACGGCTGGCAATTCTATCGCGCAGGAGCTTCACCGCGTTCTCAGGGGCAGGCTCTCCGTCGATCTGATTGATCCGAAGCTTTACGGTGATAAGGTCGCCAGAGTGCAAAGTGTCGAGCCTCTATTTGCCGATGGCATGATCTTCGCCCCGGACAAGGCTTGGGCGGACCAGGTTATCAACCAGTGTGCCATTTTTCCACGGGGCAGCCACGACGATCTTGTCGATAGTATGAGCCAGGCGATACGCTACTTGCGCGACATGAACTATGCCCTCAAGGCGCATGAGTATCAGAGTGACGTTAAGGATTCTATCGATTATGATGCGGCGAGAGGCAACCCACTATATCCTGTATAGTTAGATGGCTGCACCCTCTACGAAGCAACTGCCAGATCCCCCGCCGAGTCCGCTGCGTCCCAATCTATCGTTGATGCCCTCCGCCGATGAGGGGGACAAGGACGACATCCATATCAAGTTCGAAGAAGGGGCGATGAAGATCGACCACCCCGATGGGTCGGTCACCATCGATTTCAACCCGGATAAAAGCGACGTAGACGAAGGTGGTTTCTACGAAAACCTGGCCAAGAGGATGGACGATGGCGAGCTTGCCCGCATCTCCACCGATCTCCTCGACGGCATCCAAAGGGATGATGACTCCCGTAAGGAATGGTTAGAGACCAGGGCTCTGGGTATTAATCTCTTGGGCTTGAAGTTGGAGAAGCCCCGCTCCGATGCTGGGACAACTTCCGCCCCGTTGGAGGGGATGTCAACCGTAAGGCATCCTCTCCTATTAGGCGCGGTAGTGTCGTTTCAGGCTAACGCCCGAGCCGAACTGATGCCTGCCAGTGGGCCAGTGAAGGTTCGCAACGACACTACCGCCAAACCATTCGTAGCCGATCCCCAGCAGCCGACCGATGCCGCCAGGGAACTGGAGGATACCCTTCAGGCCAAGGACGATCTGGCTGATGCGCTAGAACGGGATATGAATCATTATCTGACGGCAACGGCAACGGAGTATTACCCTGACACAGACCGGATGCTCTTTTATGTCGCATTTGGCGGTGACGGCTTTAAGAAAGTCCATCATTGTCCCTTGCGCAACAGACCAGTGTCAGAAAGCGTCGATGCAGAAGATCTCATCGTCTCCCATGCCTGTACCGATCTTCAGAATAGTGCGCGGATCACCCATCACATTCGTATGCGTCGGTCGGTTTTGCGACGTATGCAAATCTTGGGTACCTACCGGGACATTGAACTTGGACGTCCTCCACAACCAAAACTTACTGTAGTGGATAGAAAGAAGGAAGAAGTTGACGGGCGCATTAGCACGTTCCAGGCTCCGGAAGACCGCGAATATGATATTTACGAAACCTATTGCGAACTCGATCTCGATGACTACGCCCCCAAACAATTCAGAGGAAAGTGCCTTCCCCTCCCATATCGTGTCACTCTGGAGCGGGACAGCCGACAAGTCCTGGATGTCAGACGAAACTGGAAAGAAGACGATGAGCAATGCCGAGCCAAGCAATGGTTCGTTCAGTTTCCTTTTATTCGTGGCCTTGGCTTTTATGGCCTGGGCTTTATTCATCTACTGGGCAATGCCACAAACACCTTAACCGCAGCCTGGCGGGAGACGCTTGATGCTGGAATGTTCGCCAACTTCCCAGGATTCCTCCACGCAAAAGGACTTGGACGCCAGAACACGAACCAATTCCGTGTTGCTCCGGGCACTGGAGTCGGCATTGATCTTGGAGCCCAACAATCTATTCGTGATGCAGTTATGCCGCTCCCTTACAAAGACCCCAGCGGACCCTTCATCCAGTTCATGACCCATGTCGAGGAAGTCGGAAATAAGCTGGCTGGAACAGCTAACTTACAAGTCGGAGAAGGCAAGCAAGACGCCCCGGTGGGTACGACACTTGCGCTTATTGAGCAGGCATCCAAGGTCATGGATTCGGCTCATAAGCGGCTCCATGCGGCTCAGGCGGAAGAGTTTAAGCTTCTCAAGGAGCGCTTCCGTGAAGACCCGGAAGCCTTCTGGCGGCATAGCAAGAAGCCAGTCAGGAAATGGGTGAAGGATCAGTTCATTGAAGCGCTCAACCGATGCGAACTTGTGCCTGTGGCTGATCCAAATAACCCCACATCCCTTCACCGTATGGCTAAGGCGCAGATCATCAAGATGCTGCAAATGCAGAGCCCGATGCTTTACGACCCACGGGCGGTCGATCTACGTATCTACCGCATCACCGATATCGATCCTCAGGGGCTGTTCCAGGCACAGCCTCAGCAGCCGCCCCCAGATCCAAGAATGGAGGCCATCACTCAGAAGGCTCAGCAGCAGGCGCAACAGAATCAGGTTGCCCAACTTGAGGCACAAATCAAGGCGGCTGAGGCGGCTGCTACTATCCAGGATAAGCAGAGAGAACGTGAGTCGAGAGAGCGTATTGAGCAGATGAAACTCCAATTAGAGGCGATGCGGGTGAACCAGGAGCGCATTATCCACGCTCATGATATCGTCCGTGACAATGCCCAGGCGCAGAGTGATATGTCTATAGATGCCGCCCAGCATCAGCAGGAGATGCAGCATAATCAGGCAGCGCAACTACAGAAGATCCAGCACGACCACATGGAGAGGATGCAGGGTCTGCGTAACGAGCAGATGCAACAAGAGCACGAGATGCGCGGAGGCATGGTTCGTGCACGATACGAGATGCAGGTCGAGCGGGAAAAGCATCAGGCGGCCATGGAGCGTGATCGGCAGGAGCACGCCATGAAGATGGAGCAGATGCGGGAAGAGCATGAACACAAATTAAAACAGGCGCAGGCGCTTAATGAGGCTAAGGTTGAAGCCGCCAAGGCGATAGCCAAGTCTAAACCGAAGCCAGCAGCAAAGGGATCGTCCAATGGCTGAATACAAATCTACCGCAAGTTGGGGCCGCGATACGGCGAGAGCCCGATACGGTCAGCCGACCGACAAGAGCGGGACTGAGATGGCCCACAAGAACGAGTCGGGCAATCAGTTTCCCGAAGATCAACACGATACCAAGTACGACAACGATGCCACTGGCTGGGTGAGAGGTTCCGCTTCTGGTCCGCCAACAACCAAGAACGAGACTGCTGAGAATTACCCCGCTGGTGGCTTTGATCACCGCAATAAAGATGGCACCCCGAAGAAGCCGGTTTAGGAGGGATACATGGCACATCCGTATGGAAGTAAAGGGGCACATGTTCCAGCCCGTCAAAGGGCGGCGAGCTTCCTCAAAAGGGGTGGTCGGGCCAAGCATGCCGATGCTGCTCAGGATAAGGCATTATTCCAGAGCATGATGGCCGGTGCCGGTGATGACTCTTCGCCTTCAGGCCAGGCCAGGGGCGGCAGGCTGGATAAGTTTGCCAGGGGTGGTAGAGCCAGAGGCAAGGGCAAGGACAAAGCGCACAACCAGATCAATGTGGTTATTGCGCCGCATAAGAAGGACAGGGATGGCGGCGGTGGCTTGCCTGCCGGTGCTATGCCTCCAGGTCCGCCGCCCATGCCACCGCCAGGTCCACCGATGGGTGGAATGCCTCCTCCTGGTGGTCCTCCTGGTGGTCTTCCTCCTGGCTTGGCCGGGTTAGGCGGCGGTGGGCCAAGGCCGCCGATGGGACCACCGCGTCCAGGCATGAAACGAGGTGGAAAGGTACCAATGACTGGTGGTGCGGAGACCGGTGTGGGACGCAAGGAGAAGGCGAAGCACTATAACGCTCGAACTCCCTAGTGCAGACACGGTTTCATTCGCTGCTTGAGGCCAAGGTTATTGATGCGATTAAGACTCGGTGTGAATCGCTAGGACTAGGCCACGCTGTCGATTACCCCACTTACATGAGAAGCGTGGGGTATATCGACGGGCTTAAGGAAGCATTAAAGCTGTGTGATGAGATTGAAGAGGAAAATCAGTGAGCGTTATCGTTCCCTATAAAGCCATCGATGTCGTTGGTGATTCAGATAATCCCAAACAGGCAATCATCGATTTCATTGGTAAACTTGATGGCATTCATATTCCCGGCGACCAGGTTCTGATTGGCACTTATGTCAGGCCGCGAAAGACCAAGGGCGGCATCATCAGGGTCGATGAGAATATGCAGGAGGATATCTGGCAGGGTAAGGCTGGCTTAATCCTCAAGCTTGGCACGACCGCCTTTAAGGATACGCAGGAGTTTAGCTTCCCGGTAGCTGACAAGTTCAAACCCGGCGAATGGTGTGTCTACAAAGTCGGGGATGCTTGGGCTATCAACATAAACAGCTACCCGTGCCGACTCGTCAGAGATGTCAACATCAGACTTCGGATAGATGATCCGAACATAGTCTTGTGAGGAACCCATGCCGCGCCTTCGCCCTGCCCCTGAACCGCAGCCTCCAGCTAAGCCACCGGAGCTATTCGAATCGAAAGAGCCGGAGCCTCTGGTCGAGAGTGAAGTCGATATCGAAGCCAAGCCGCCGGAGCAAGAGAAGCCGGAACCGGTTAAGGAGCCGGAGAAGCCAAAGCAGTCTGAGGCTGAATTAGCATTACTCAAGCAGATCGAGACCCTGCGCCAGAATGAGCAGATGCAGCGCAAGCGCTTCGAGGAGATGCAGCGCGTTGCCCAGGAACGTGAGGCTCAGGTCGTTCAATCACAGCAGCGGGTGGAAGAGCAGGAGGAATTGGTCGTTGGCAATGCCTTGGCGGCGGCTCAGGCCAGGGCCAATAAAGCCCAACAGGACATGGAGACAGCCATCACCAATGGCGATGCCAAGGCACAAGCTACGGCATATCGGGAGTTGGCCAAGGCCGAGAATGATATCTCCATCTATGAACGTGGTCAGCAGGAAATAGAGGTTCGCAAGAAGGCTCCTAAGGAAGAGCCAAAGCCGCCACCGCAAAGAGAACAGCGGCGCTGGAATAGCGTGGCCGAGTTCATCGATGAGCAGAACTATAAGCCGGAAACCAAGGAATGGTTAAAGGCTCATCAAGAGGTTCTCGGCAATCATCCCGGTACTAATGTGCGGGCCATGAAGCATTTGGAGTATTTGATCGCGGTTGGCGTTGAGAAGGGCATGCAGATTGAGAGTGCCGAATTCCGTGATTTTGCCGATGCGGAGATGGGGTATAAACCCAAGCCAGAACCTGAACCAACAACTCAGCGAGCAGCAGCTATGAGCGCGCCTGTATCAAGGGAAGTTCCTTCTGCAACTGGTACCAAGGCATCATCGACCAGGGTGACCTTGACCGCCGATGAGAAGGAGATGGCCAGGCTTTCCGGTATAACCGACACCGAGTACGCCAAGCAGAAGCTCAAGCTTCAGGCGGAGAAAGCAAACGGCCAGTATGGAGAACGCAGATGACCCTTCCCACCAGGGATGAGGTTGCTGCTATTCTGAGATATGACAGGGATACTGGAGATTTTTTCTGGCTTGTAAAGCGGGGGAGTAGAGGGATAGCTGGTCGTAAGGCCGGATCTATTGATGGGAAGAGATATATTCGTATTAGGATAGATGGTGTTGATTATCGAGCACACAGGCTGGCGTGGCTGTTGGAATATGGAGAATGGCCAACTGATCAATTAGATCACATTGATCTTGATAGAAAAAACAACGCCATCCTCAATTTAAGACAAGCCAATAATTCTCTTAATAACTTTAATAGAGAGACACAATCCAATAATACCTCTGGTGTTGCTGGCGTTAGGTTTGACCGTTTTCGAAGCAAATGGAAGGCGGAAATAAAAAAGGATGGCAAGATGAAATATCTTGGCAGATTTGCTACCAAAGAAGAGGCTGCTGCGGTGCGAGCAAAGGCCGCTGTTCAGTATTTTGGCGAGTTCTCAAGAGTGAGGTATTAACATGACAGACGAGCCCGTAGCGCCTCGTCGTGGTCCAGGTCGTCCACCAAAGGACATTCCCAAGGTCGAGCCCAAGACCTGGAATATGAAGGCAAAGCCTAATTGGGAAGAGTATGGGGCGACAGACGATGAGGCGACCCCTGATCGGCTTAGGATTGATAGGTCATTGTTTCCTGAGGGCATGGATCTGGTATGGGTGACCAATAGCGTCTTTGGCCAGCCTATGCCTGATCGCAGACAGGTATTTGAGAAACGTGGTTGGACCCCTGTTCATCAGACAGACTTTGATGGGCAATTCAATGGCATGTTTATGAAGAAGGACGATCCGGGAGAGATTACCGTTGATGGCAGCGTGTTAATGGCTCGCCCGGTAGAGATCTCGGAGAAGGCGCGGCAAGTGGATAGAAGGGCTGCGCTTAATCAAGTAAGGCTGAAAGAACAGTCATGGAGAGCCGGAGATATCGGAACAACTCTCGATAGTCGGCATGAGAGTGCGTTGACTTCCAATCGCATCAACAGGACGATTGAGAGACTGGACATCCCAGAGAAATAAACAATGATAATTTCCGCTATTGACATTTAGCGCTTTGTTGATCTTAGACTACTAAATCTAGTCTTCCGTATGGAAGATTGACCGCGCCGGTCAAAGAGTAACCCGCCAACGCCTGGTGGTTTCCCGTAACGAACTTCGGGCCACTATGGCTATTCATCAGTTTCCGCAAGTCATTAGCATCGAGTCAACAATGACTCTGCTGATCGCTTTGCTTTTTGTCTGCAAAATAGGAGGCGTCCTTGGTTAACACCTTCTCTCCTTTTGGCTTCCGTCAGATGGGACACCGCGATGGTATGGCTCCGACGATGGGGCTGGAAACACGCGCTATATCGTCTGCTTATACGACGCCAATATTTACCGGCGATGTGGTGCAAAACAGCAGCGCAACTCCTGGTTATCTCATCTCGCTGGGTAGTTCGGCAGGCGGCACCGCAGCCGCTGTCGGTCTCATCGGTTATGGCATCTTCTTTGGGTGCGAGTATTACAATACGGCTGTAGGCAGGGTTACCTGGTCGAGCTATTGGCCAGGATCTGGTGCAGCAGGCGATGTCAAAGCCTTTGTTTGCAGCGACCCTGAACAACTCTATTACGCTCAAGGCTCAAGTGGTGCAGTTCTCGGCACTAGCCTTATTGGTCAGGTGCTGCCATGCAGCCTTGTCGGCTCTAGCTCAGGCAATACCACCACCGGTCAGAGCGTGATGTTCTTGCAGTCGAGCCTGGCCACCGGTCTGACCTCTGCTGGTCAGTTCATGATCGTGGACATGTATTCCAACTACGCGCCTCCTGGGGTGAACGGTACATCCACCACCGCAGAAGGTTTCCAGATTGCTGTCGTGCAACCGGCTAACTTCACCAGGCGTACAATCGGTGGTGCGGCAGCCGCTACGATACTTTCTACTTGATGAGGAGATCCGAAGTCTCTTGGAGTATCTAACGAGAGTAGGGCGGAGGGCCTTACCGTACCCAAGGGGAGCTACTGGAGAGATAGATGCCCGTCGCATTAAGTCAGATCCGTGATCTGCTTCTTCCGGGACTATGGGGTATCAGCGGCAAGTACCCGATGATTGAAAGGCAATGGCCCAAGGTCTTCAGGGAAACCAACTCAAGCATGGCCCTGGAGCGCAGGGCTGCCATGAGATACCTCGGCCTTGCCCAACTCAAGCAGGAAGGCGGCCCGACCTCGTTTGATAACAACGCCGGTCAGCGGTTCGTCTACAATGCCGAGCACTTCGAGATCGGCCTCGGTTACGCCATAACCCGAAAAGCAATAGATGATAATCTGTATAAAAGTGAGTTTGGCCCATCCAATGACGGCCTGATGGAGAGCTTCAAGGAAACCGAAGAGATCTATGCCGCTAACGTCTTCAATGCAGGCAACGTCTATAACACTGCCATCGGTGGTGATGGTGTATCCCTGTTCAGTGGCGTTCATCCTATCGATGCGCCGTATGGCACGATTGCCAACGATCCGAGCCCGGATGTGGATCTCAACGAGACAACGCTGCTCAATGCCCTGATCACCATCCGGTATACCTGGCGTGATAATGCCGGGCTCAAGATTCACGCCAGAGGCAGGAAGGTCATCGTGCCTCCGGCATTGGAGCCAGTAGCGCTCAGGTTGTTCCGCTCAGAGCTTAGGCCAGGCACGGCATCGAACGATGTCAATGCCATTCTCGGCATGCAGGAGAGTCTGAAGGAAGGCTTCCTGGTGTGGGATTATCTAACATCAGGCTTCGCCTGGTTCATCCTTACCAACCATGACGGGCTGGTGTTTTTCCACCGCAAGCCGTTCGAGATGGATATGAGCGTGGAGTTCACCACCGATAACCTGCTGGTCAAAGGTTACCAGCGCTATGTACCCACCTATTACGACTGGCGTTCGGTGTGGGGCACATTCCCAACTTCATGAGGTAGGAGCATGGTTTGCATATTCTTTCCCTTCAACATTCAGGTTGGGCCATATGTCTATACCAACCAGAATGGCTTTCAGGTACCGCAAACGAGCGCTGCTGCCGAACAGACAAACACGGTCGAATGGACCGTCGCAACGGAAGACTAAAGGAGTAATCTATGGCCACCCTCAGCACTACCCTCTCCTCTGTCGGAACATCACCGGCCATCATTCTTGATCCGGTGAAGCGCACTACCAGTGTCCAGTTGACGGTGACCACCGGTTCCTGTGGCACTTTCGGTGTGCAATATACGTTGGATGATCCAACCGCATTCGGTGCCACCGGAGCGACAGGAGCCGCCGGTACCGCGACTTGGGCGGCACTGAGCACATCGGTTGCCATTGTCTCGTCAACGACATTGGAACCGGTCGGCGGGTTGACCTGGACGGTTCTCAGCCCCCTTGGTGGATTGCGTTTGTTCTCTTCTGCTCTCGGCGGCGGCGTAACTTACACTCTCAAGGCCCTGCAATCGGTCCTCGGATAAAGGAGAAAGAAATGGCACACAGGCATAAGGCCCAGAAGCGCAATGTTGGTGGAGCGACTGCCTATACAGGCGCTGGCTCGAACGTGATCAAGGAAGCCAAATCGACCGCCAACTTCAAGCGGGGTGGGACGGTTTCCGGGGCCAAGACCCAGCAGCGTCTTGCTTCCAGGGCCAGAGGTGGTGGTGCGGGTGGCTCTGATAAGAACCCATTCTCGTCTGCTGGCAAGGGCTTCCGCGGACAGAAGCGGGCGAGAGGCGGCGGTACCGATGCCTCCCCATCGGATGCGAGCCCGTCTTACAAGAGAGGTGGGCGTACCTTGAAGCGGGGCGGGCGTAGTGACGCTTCCCCAAGTGACGCATCCCCTTCGTAAGTCCTGTCGTTAATCCTCGCGCCGCAGGCGGCAGGACTGAAAGCAGGACGGAGTATGCGGGCAGACATAGAGGGGCCTTGAGGCAAGCGGCCCATAGGGCAGGAATGACGAGCCAGGAGTACGCTCAAGAGAATCGGAACGCTCCTGGAGACACAGGGAGGCGGGCGCGGCTGCAAACCTTCTTTGACAGGTTAAGACCGAAGAACTGAGGCCGTGCATGCCTTACGCGACAGTAAGTATCAGTACAGGTTCAACGACCACTTCTACGCCGGTTGCCCTTAATTGGCGGCAAAGCAAGCCTGTCGGCATCTTGGTTACGGCGAGTTCAAGCTTTGCCTGTGATCTAACCATCCAATACACGATGGACGACCTGCAATTGATCGGCGGCTCATCACTTGCCAAGTGGGTGATTGTCAGCAGTGCCAGTGGGCAGCCAGGAACGCATTTCCTGTCAAGCACGGCTTATCCAGATGGCGTGCAATATACGTTTACCAATCCTGTCGCTGCGGTGAGGCTGGGTAGCACTGCACAGACCGCTATGGGGGTAGGAAACACTCTTACGATGCGCGTCATGCAAGGTGAGATCGCATGAGCGTTAACTACTCCCAGGCCGCCATCACCGCCCGCTTGCAAGGGGTTATCAATACCATTGGCAATGGCGGTTTCCTCAAGCTCAATCATGGGCCGACGCCATTATCCAGCATCATGCTGGCTTCGCCTTGCGGTATAGCATCGGCAGGCGTGCTGACTTTTACCGGCGGCGAAGTTGATCCGTCTGCCTCTGGCAGCGGCAATGTCGATAACGCAATGATCACCGACTCCATAGGTAATCCACACATCAGCGGTTTGACCGTTGGCATTCCCGGTAGTCCCGCTAATGTGATCATCAACAATGGATCGAACACCACGTTTATCGCAGCAGGGAAAGCTGTCAGTTTTGTTGCCGGAGCGATTATCGGGTCATGACCAAGTTGACTGAAACAACCAATGATAAACTCAGGGGTAATGGCGGGGAAGTCCCGCCTATCCCGGAGCTTGGCACGTTTATCAGAGCCGATCTTCCCGATCCGCAACCGCCAATGATTGCCAAGGCTGAGCAGCCATTGAAGATCGCCTGCGTGGGAACGGCACCTTCTTCGCGAATGCTGGCTCCCTATAACGATCCGACATGGACGATCTGGGGTTGCTCTCCAGGCAATATCAATCTTCTGCCCAGGGTCGATGCCTGGTTCGAGATTCACGGTACGGCGCTGACCTGGGAAAAGAACAAGTCGTATGGCCCAGGTTACATCGAATGGCTAAAAGCGCAGAAGTTTCCAATTTACATGCAGGATCAGTCTCTGGTTCCGCGGGCTACTCCATATCCGATCCACGATATGTTGCGCGAATTTGGTCCTTATAATTTTACTTCATCGTTTGCCTATATGATGGCGCTGGGCATCTACAAAGGGGCAAAGGAGATCGCCCTCTATGGCATCGATATGGCTTCCAAGAACGAGTACATCCTGCAACGCCCCGGCGGGCAGAACATGATCGTTGAAGGAGCCAGGCGCGGCTGCAAGGTCTGGGCTCCCTATGAGTCCGATATCATGATGCCGCCGCCGCTTTACGGTTATTCCGATACCGGCCCGTTTGGCAGGAAGATGAATGCCAGGATCGATGAGATCGAGGCGCGTCTTGCCGATATGCGAAACCAGAAAGCCCGTCTCGATCACGATGTCACTTACCTGGAGGGTGCCAGGGAAGACATGGACTACTTGCAAAGCATCTGGGGCGGGGCACAAGAAGTTTCAGTGGAAGGTCAAAACTACCTGGAGCGTCTGCTCCAGAAAGCTAATGGAAATGGCCAAGATAGGAGCTAATCATGGCAAACTTCGGAGTTGTTAATTCGACCAACATTGCCGGGCAGGTGCCGCAGGCAATCAGCGCTACCTACAAGTCTATCGTTGTTGTCGCCAATTCCACCGCTAATGGTGGTATCACTTATCCGAGTCTTCGTCGTGGCAAGATCTACGACTTGCTCATCGGCCAGGCGGCAGTACCGGCTGACAACTACTATGAGTGGGATGTCTGCCGCTGCACCTATGCAGCGTCTACGGCGATTACCACGGGCGGCATTCTCTCGCTGTCCAGCGTATCGTCAACGTTTGCGCTCGATGGTGCGGACCTTAACCTAGCGGCAACCGCTACCGTGAATTCCACGGTGGAGACTTATCTGACCACGCCGCAGGAACTCTGGTACATCGCCATCAACCAGCGTGCTTCCTATCGCTGGGTAGCGGCTCCAGGTTCGGAGATGGTGTATCCGGCAAACTCCTCGGCTACCTCACCGAACGGTGCGGCGCTGAGGGCCAGGTCATCTGCCGGTACCGGTGCAGTCAGTGCTACGCTCTATTTCCAAGAGCAGTAGTTCATGCGCAAGGCTGGCGGATATGCGGTGATATTTGCGCCAGATCCTGCCGAAGTGAACTTCGACGGGTTGCGTTGCGAACGTATTGGTTCAGGAACCTATGAGGCGGACACATTCACCTGTTGTCACTGCAATAGGGTCATACACGTTAAGGCAAAAGCTCCCATGGACGAGTTTGGCTCCATGTGCCGCAACTGTATGAAGATGGTGTGTCCGACCTGTGCCGATGGACCGTGCGTGCCATTCGAGAAGAAATTGGAGGAGTCCGAACAGCGGGCTTACATCAGGAGACAATATGAAAGTCTTTTCTGATGCCCGGAGAATTGATTGAGCAACTAGAAGCAAATCTCGATTCGATGCTGGTAGGGGTCGCGGTTACCGCGACCTTTCCTGTTTATGTGCCCGTCTTCGGGGCCAATGTCACCATCACCCAGATTCCCAATACCGGTCCTACCAGCGCATCGCTTCAGGAGCAGAAGAGGATGCCATGAAGCATGTGGCGGCTGGAGTCGTGAGTAAGGATGGATCTCTCAGGATTGTCGTCGCTCCACCTTCCAACCTGCATTATCACTTGAATGAAGGTGAGAGATTATTTGTCCTTCCCGATTATGCAATAGAGACGCCGCCACGATGGGAGGAAATACCGGCACTGGTTGCCAAGGTTGAGGAGTTTGTCGGATGGCAGGGAATGCCTTCAGCGTAGTCATTCTGACCAGCGCTTCCGTGTCTCCCTGGCATGTGCCAGCGGACCTAATACCGCCGGTTCCTGGCGCTGGCCACAGCGTGCAGATGGTTTCTGCTGGCGGCAATGGCGGCCTGGGGACGTTGGTGGCTGGCGGTGTTGGCGGAGGTGGTGGCGGCGGCGGCAGTTATACCAAGCTGACTTATAACAGTGGTACGGTAACGCCGGGCGTAACCACGATTGCTTTTGTTTGTCCCGCCGCCGGTGCTGGCAGCGCTACTCAGGTTGTCTGGGAGTCGAGCACCGCCGGATATTATGCACCGTGTGCCGGTAATGCCTCGGCAGGCACGGGCGGCATTGCCGGAGCGATATGCAGTTCGGTCGGCTCTCCTGCCATTGGCTACACGGTAACCATCACCAATGCCGGTGCTGCTGGGGCAACCGTCAGCGGCAGCAGTACCGGGGGCGGAGGAGGGGCAGGGGCCGCCGGACCTAACGGGATTGGCGGTACCGGCTTTGCCCCAGCCGCTGGTACCACGACCGGGGGAGGCGGAGGCGGAGCCAATAACGGCACGACAGGAAATGCCGCCAGCGGCACCGGAGGCACCGGGCACTCTGGCGCTGGAGGTGCGACCGCCAACCCGACTGGCAATGTCGGTACTGGCAACAGCGGAGGTGGCGGCAGCAGTGGAGTAACCAGCAATGCCTCGACCGGCGGTGGCGGAGGAGCAAGTGGAACGGAATTTACTGCTACCGCCGGTCCTGGCGGTGGTGGTGCTGGTTCGTTTGGTTATTCAACCAATACCGCGATAACGACAAGGGGCGGCGCTGGAGCACTCTATGGCGGAGGTGGTGGCGGGACAGGCTATGCCCGCAACAGCGGCTCGACGGCGACTGTCGGCGCAGGAGCCGGAGCGGTCATTGTCATCCAATACGACATCCTCTGGCGTGATGCCGATCTTTCCAGACAAGACTTAGAACAACATTGGCGTGGAGTTGAAATTATCCCGTCCGGGCCGGTGTAAGTCATGGCCGGGCGAAGAATACAATATCAGCAGATCGCCAGGCCGGTAACGATAGTAACGGTGGCGGCTATTGTTTTTGCCGTATCGAGCCCCGGCGCGAACGTTATCTTTCCTCGCAGCTTTATCTACCAGGCTAAAACCGATCCGGTCCTTCCGTCTGCTCCGCCTGTCGTTACAGCGGTCGTCCCCTCTGTCGTTTCTTCTCCGGTCATCTTTCCGCAAAGCTTTATCTATCAATCGAAGGCCGAGTGTCCCCGGCCTGTTGCGGTACCGACCGTTGCCACCGAATCGGTTTCTTCGGAAGTCATCTTCCAGCAGCGCACGATCTATCAGACCAAGGCCGAGCCT
>Ga0306920_100004331_pt1 | contig 18192 bp, 8 predicted proteins | sample flu12Cox44000170_FD_204666 | JGI IMG/M metagenome (GOLD analysis project Ga0306920, IMG submission 204666) | Lab enrichment of tropical soil microbial communities from Luquillo Experimental Forest, Puerto Rico - flux4day.12C.oxic.44.000.170 (v2)... | ecosystem: Environmental > Terrestrial >... | reverse complement strand
AGCCGAAGAACGGGCGTGTCAGACCGTTGGTGATACGATCGACTGACAACGCCAGCGGCAGAAGCGGCAGGCCAAAGACGAGCGCGTTCGCCATTCCGAAATCACGCGTGAATGCGGCGATCTGCGAGGTCACCATCAATCCGGCGGTCGACATCATCGTCATCATGACGAACATCAACCAAAAAATAGGTGTCTGCAGCATCTGTCGCGGTGTAAAGCTCGCGCTGGGGTGGCTGACTCTCGCCTTGAGCGCATCCAGGCTTGCAGGCTGGGATTTTTGAATTGGAGCTCGCAGTCCCTGTGCGGCGAGGACACCAACTAGCATGAAGACCAGCCCATAACGCGCAAGCGCCTGCTCGTATCCCGCATACTTCAAAGTTCCGGAGATCGGAAACGTCGTGAGGATCGCTCCCATGCCGTAGCCGGCCGCGGCGATCCCGGTGGCAAAGCCGCGGCGAGCGGGAAACCATAGCACCATATGGCCGATCACCCCGACGTATACGATGCCCGTGCCGATTCCACAGAGGAGGCCATAGGTGAGGTAAAGAGCTGGGAGTGTTGATGCGCGTGCAGCGAGCACCCAGCCCAGTCCGGTCAACGCGCCGCCAACCGACAGCAGTGCCCTCGGGCCGAACTTGTCGACGAGGAGCCCCTGACAGGGGGAAAGGAACGTCTGGACGACGATGAGGAGCGAGAACGTAATCTGGATTTGAGCAAGGCTTGCATGGAGCGAACCCATCAGTGGCTGGGTAAACAGCGTCCAGACGTACTGCGGGCTCGAGATGACAATCATGCAGACCAGCCCAAGCAGCAACTGAATCCACCGCGAGCGCATTACAGGATTCATCTGGGCGTCGGCGATGCGGGCGATGAGTTCCGTATATCCGGTGTTGACCTAAAAATCGTAGTCCTCGGTCGGCATTCGATCGGCCGTTTTGAGAAGATCCCCTTTCGGACTGTATAGAATTGCTTCAGTTCTGAAATGAAGGGATTTGCCGACTGCCCAAAAGCGTACGACGCAATGAGCAGACAACCTGTTATGATCCAATAATGTTTCACGCAGGGGTTCCCAGGTTCGATGGTTACAATACCACAAAAGGACGGAGAGTCCTTCTGTAAACATGGTCGCCGTGTTCTTCCAGAAGGTCGGCGCCCTTCTTTCTTGCCCCAAAACTCGCTAAACCAGCGGCCGACAACGGCCTTGTTTTGTTCTTCTTTGCTCATTGGGATGTCCCTCGTTGGCTTGTTTCTTATGGATTCATCGAAATCAATCGATGGACCCTGACCAGAAGATTACCCAATCGGAGACCGCGTCGAACTCCGATTTTTGCTTTGGAATCGAAGCCCATCGGAGGACCGCCCGCGCTGCCTTCACGCGAACCAGCCTCCGGCTGCAAGTCCGCTTGAAAGAAGTTTGCGCGGCGGAAGGTTCATGGACCTCGATGAGTCTCGTGAAACGCCGTCCGCGGAAACTGGCTGGGGGAACTGGCTGGGGGCGCGGTTAAGATGAACGAGAAGTCGGCGGTTCGGTGAATCCGTCGTTCTCTGAGCAGAAAGCCAGCCTTCTAAAGACCGAGATCACCGTTTGTGTGGGCGTACAGCCAAAATAATCATGCGGCGCTGCCGTAGTATCTGAGCAATCCGCCGAGTCGTTCGCGGCAGGAGACCGACCTTCGCCGCCGACTCTCCTGGGAGGAGAACAGCAGAAGGTTGCCCTTGCCTGGTTATTTAGTTCGGCGTGATAGTGCTCGATGAACTCGTTCAGCGCACGTCGCAACGAGACTTCGCGGAACAAGATGAGTTTCGACAGGCACTCCTGTTTCACCGAGCGCACCCATCTCTCCGCGAAGGCGCAGATTCGGACTGCGCGCCGGCAACTGGATCGGTCTGATTCCGCCCGATCTTAGCGTCGCTCGAACGAATCGCAGAACTTCATGTCCCGATCGTGCAGCGTGTATCGCCTGCGCTCCAGGTTTCCCAGCTTTCGATCGTCGCGTTGCGCGCCATTTGCTCCATCCAGGCTTCGTCCGCATGCCGCGTGATCCCCGCCAAGCAGACGCGCCGGCTCTCCAGGTGGATGAAGAACCACACATAACAGGTCACTAACCCTCGCCAGGTGAGCCACTTCCACGGTGCAGAAATCGATCCCGGCTAGAGCCGCCAGATGAGACTCGATGAACTCCCGCCAGGTCGTGTTCTGGCTCCTCTTGGGTGCCGGCTGGATGCCGTGCCGCCGCAGGACGTTGAACGTCTGGTCAGACACGTGTCACCCAGATTGGCGAGCGCTCCCACGATCCGATCATATCCCCAGCCCGAGTTCTCCCTGGCCATCCGAACAATCAAAGCCTCGGTCTCAGGCCCGATTCGCGGACCGCCGGAATAGGTGCGGTCTCGGGAACCGTCGAATTTGCCGGCGATCAGCCGCCGGAACCAGGCCAGGATTGTGTCGGGCTTGGCCACGCAGGCTACCTGCGCCAGCGCCTTGCGTCCGAGTCGCTTACCGATCTCGGCCAGAGCGGACCTCTCCGCATCGCAAAGATGGAGTCGCGCCGGCAGGTGTGCACGCAGGATCTGGTTTTCCGCCGCCAGGTACTCGTTCTGGAGGAGTAATTGCTGATTGACTAGGCCGGTCACGTACGCCAGACGGTGCAGCCACTTGTTGTCCTTCATTCCGAGCGTCCATAATACCTTGCACCATCAGTGCTTTGGATTTTTGACCATAAGAGCAGTAAGTAAGAAAGCGTTGGACGGGACATATCTCCTCCCCGAGGATAGTAATGGAGGCATACAGGGCCACGGAATCTGCTTGGACAGATCTCAGGCTAGCGCAAAACGCTGTTTCCCTGTGGTCTTCGCACAGTTTGAATTGATTCTCCGTTTGTCGATCATCTTTGTGCGATCCTGAAATCTCAGCGGGCTCTGTGCGGCGTCCGGTCATCGAACACGGATTCCCATGCGGAACTACAGGCAAATTTGGGCGGGTTTGTGACCATAGAAGCTGTTTAGCTGACCCAACGGATCTGGGGGGTTTACCGGATGGTAATCGAACCGACAACACAACCAGGATCGGGCCGGGACTATGGGCGGTCGATGGTCATCTCACGGCAAGGCATCGTGGCGACCAGCCACGCATTGGCATCGCAGGTTGGCGCGCAGATCCTTGCCGAGGGCGGTTCGGCGGTCGATGGCGCGATTGCGGCGAATGTGGCGCTCGGGGTTCTCGAACCGATGATGAATGGTATTGGCGGTGACTTCTTCGCACTTCACTGGGACGCGAAGACGCAGACCCTGTCCGGCTTAAATTCTTCCGGTCCAGCGCCTCGCAAACTCAGCCGGGAACTCCTTTGCTCTCGCGGAATCAGAAGCATGTCCGAAGCAGGAATCCATGCAGTTACCATACCCGGTGCCGTAGCCGGGTGGGCCCAATTGCATCAGCGCTTCGGGAGGGCACAATGGCGACAGTTGTTCGAAGCTGGAATCGCTTATGGCGAACGGGGGTTCCCCGTTACGGAAGCGATCGCTGAGCAGTGGGGAGTTCCGTCATCCGTTCAGAAGTTGAGGACCTGCCCTGAATCGGTACGCGTGTTCCTGCCTGAGCACAAGGCGCCTGTGGAGGGAGATCTCTTTGTGAATCCGGATCTGGGCCGTGCCTACCGAATCCTTGCTGAGGAAGGTCCGCGGTCTTTCTACGAAGGCAGAATAGCAGACGCCATTCTCAGGTCGATGCACGATCTCGGCGGATTGATGAGTAAAGAGGACCTGAGTTGTTTCTCACCGGAGTGGGTCAATCCAATATGCATCGACTATCGCGATTGGAAGATCTACGAATTGCCCCCAAATGGGCAGGGCGTGGCTGCGCTGGAAATGCTGAACATCATGGAAACTCTGCCCACATCGCCCGATGGTGTATTAAGTCCGGCAGAACAGCACAAGCGCATCGAATCTATGAAGCTCGCTTATGCGGACCTATACCGCTACTGCGGCGATCCGCGAAACAGCAGCATACCAGTCGCGACACTGATTTCGAAAAAATACGCGCAGCAGCGTTCACTGCTTATCGACCCGGTTAAGGCTAACGGCGCCTTTCGGTTTGGCAATATTCCGGGGAGCGATACAGTTTACTTCGTTGTTGTAGATAAGGAAGGCAACATCGCGAGTTGTATTCAAAGCATCTTCCAGAATTTCGGATCGGGCATAACCGTAAATGGAATGGGTTTCACGTTGCAGAATCGGGGCGGCTGCTTCACCCTCGAACCGGACCATCCCAATGTACTTGAGGGCGGCAAACGACCGTTTCACACCATTATCCCTGGTTTCATGGAACGCGGAGACCAGCATGTCGGGTTTGGGATAATGGGCGGACCGAATCAGCCGCTTGCTCACGCTCAGTTTGTTTCGAACGTAGTTGATTATGGAATGAATCTTCAGCAAGCAATGGAATCGCCACGATTCACTAGAAACGCAGCAACCGGCAGGGATGCCCTAATCGAGTCCCGCTTTCCCGCTGCCGCGATCGCAGGATTAAGAGCTATGGGGCACGACCTCACGTTGCGCTCCCAGTACTCGCAGGAGATGGGTCGGGGTCAGGCAGTCATGCACGATTCTAAGACTCGGATTAATTACGGTGCGTCCGACCCACGGGCGGACGGGGCCGCTACACCCGAGCCAATCCGCCTCTGAATCCGCCAATGAGAGCGTTCTTACGTAAATCCGCGATGACGAAAGTCGATACAATCGCCGGGGCTGGGGTTGTGGGGCTGAAGATCGTTACAGTGACATGGAACACGCGCTACAGTCATATCCGCGGAAACGTAGAGCTGTGCGTAGCCAAACACGACCCGGACCCTCTCCGCAGGTTACTCACCCGGCGACGTAACGCGACTTGTAGGTAGTGCCTCGCAGGCCTCTCGGTCCGCTCCGAGTGCGGAAGAGCCTCTTCATAGAAAGTGCCGCGAGGTCTCATACAACAGATAGAGGTCAGGAACTTCGTCGACAATGTCCATTCCCGGGAATAGAGTGGGAATGCGAAGGGGAGGTCTATGCTGAAGAAGCTTTCAGTTGCGCTTCCAACACTGGCATTTCTGGGGGGTATCGCCCTGGCGCAGGATGCCAAAACCGTTTTGCAGAACGCCTGTCCGAGACAGAACTTCGTCGTGCGTGAAATGAACGGCTTCCGGGGGGAGGGTGATCGACAAACGCCGCGGCCTCCACGGCGTGTAAAAAACGGCTGATCGCGTATGGCCCGGATACTCAGTCGGAAACCGGATTCCGCAAAGCACCGCGCCCCAAAGCCGATAAAACAGCACTGATTTGCGGTAACTGCAAGGGGGACATCCATGATAAGGAGTTGTCAAGGGAAAACAGAACTTTCCCTGCACTTTTTGGAAGAGATTCCTGAAGCACTTCAATAAGTCCGTTGAATAGCGCCTCGATTTGCTGTTGCCGATCCGTTACGAATTCGGCCCACACGTGAGCGGGTGTGTCAGCGGGGACCAGACATCCATTTGCGGGAACAGCATAGAGCCGTCGCCGAAGATTGAGTTTGGATAAACCGGCCGGCCTCGAAACAGTGAGTGTGGCCCATGAGGAGGAAATCCTCCCTGTGGCAGCCCCTTTGAGGCGAGGAACGGCCGGCGGATCGCTGGCAAATCGTTGTGTCGCCGCACGCAGTAAGGTGTTGTTGTTTTCCCGCTGGTGAGCTCAGAGCCTTTTCTTAAGCTGCCTTCTCGATCTCCGTTTTGGCTGGTGATTGGCTGGTGACCTGGAACGGATGGCCGGATTTGTCCAACGCCAACAAATAGGCCACCGGTTTCCGTGCCACCGCCAGCGTGGCCCGGTTGCGATTCCCACGCTCCAGCTCTCGCGCGTGTACCGCCGCCAATTGGGGATTCCACCGCGGCGCCAGCTTCGCTGCCTCGATCAGCACTGTCTGCAAATGCGCGTTGCGCTGTTTGGAAATCGGCGCCCGCTGCTGTTTGTCGGCTGAGGAGATGAGCGCGGAGGTCAACCCGCAATAGCTCACCGCGCGCGCGACCGAGGAGAACCGGTGCGGATCGCTCACCTCCAGCGCCCACGTTAGCGCCGTCACTTCGCCCACGCCACGAATGCTCTTCAGCACGATCACTCGTTGGGCCAGCAGCGGATCTTTTTCGAGCCTGGCGAGTAGCTGCTGCTGCGTCGTCTCGAACATCTCCAGCGCGCCCCGGCTTAGCCGCAGCAGGTCTTTCACCGATTCCGGCACTTCGGTCACGGTCCTGAGCAATTCCGTGAAATACTTCTTCCCGTGCAGTTGCTGTTTGTTGTACTCTGCGCCCACCTCCATTAGCAACCCGCTCATCTTGTTCTTCATGCGCACCGCCTGCGCCACCACCAGACTGCGGTATCGCAGCATCTGCCGCAGCTCGCGGATTTCCACCGGCGCCACGTAGCACGCCGAAAGTAAGTTGCAGCGCACCAGGTCTGCGATTTTCCGCGCATCCAGCTTGTCGTTCTTCTTTTTGGACGCGCCGATCGCCTTCATCATCGCCGGGTGCCCCATCTGCAGTTCGGCCGCAAACGGGTTCAAGGTGTCGTAGATCCAGCCGCTGAACAGCGTCGCTTCCAGTGCGCCGCGCCACGGCTCCTGGCGCTTCTCGGCCCACTGCCGCAAGGCTTCGTGCGTTGCCCGCAGTTTGCCTTCCTCGACGATGGTCCCATCGGCAATCTTCACGCAGTAGCTGACGCTTCTCTTGTGAACGTCGAATCCGATATAGTGATTTACTGTCATAGGGTTCTCCTGATTGAGCTTTCTGAGCCGGCTGTTGAGAGCCGGTCTCGGCATTGTAGCCTTCAGGAGAACCCACTTCCATATCAGTCCTTATACATTCAAACAGTAGAGGCGTGACGAACTGATCGTTATTGGCTGGTATGGAACGGTGGCGCACCTGCGCTTAGCCGTTGGAGTCGCTATTGTTGCGCCGATACTTCAGGCTAGGCTGCTGTTCGATAGTAGTATTTGAGCATTCCCCGAGACGGTTTCCCATAGAAGGGACATGGGAGCGATATGCGTTTCGCGCCGGAAATCTGCTGTTCCTGATGATGAGCGATATCAACGAGCCATCGCAGAAGGTCGGGCGTGGAACGCTCGGCGGAAATCCGGCCGGCGTGATTCGACACGCCGGACCGCAGCATCGTCATCTCGGGTGACACGAGCCCCACAGAGGAGACCATGAAAGCTTGCAGCGGCTGCGATCCACTGCTCCGGCACGCACCTCCTCCAACAAAGTCCGGAGCTGAATGGGATCCATGAGGTCAGAATATCATCGGCATTCTGACAAAACCTGCGCCGCGATCCCCACCTGTTTCCTCCAACGGCCGCCAGCACTTCGCACAGATGTGGAATTCCCGACCGTCAATCTCTTTTTGGACACACTCTTTCTGCTCGCCGCGCAAATCACAGAGGATCACGCTCACACCTCCTCGCAAGGGCGCCTCCCGTGGAGCTTTCAGGATTCGAGAGCGGCGGTAAAATGTATGATACGAAGAAGAGGCATCCATGAAAAACATATTTGTCGGCAACCTCAGCTTTTCCGTGACTGAAGCCGCGCTCCGCTCCCTTTTTGAGGTACGGTTCGGTGGCGAGCGTCAAATTCGCGAAGGGTCGGGATACGGGACAACGGAGGGGTTTCGGATTCGTCGAAATGGCTAACGACACGGATGCTGACAAGGTGATCAGCGGCCTGAATGGCAAGGATGTGGAAGGGCGGACGTTGAACGGGCGGAAGGGGGAAGTGTAGAGCCGGGCGGCCGGAGAACCCCGGTTCATGAAACAGTGGGGGGATGCGCACTCCGCCGACAGGAAGCTTCGCCCGGAATACGCCGGAACAGGCACCGGCGCATAGCTTGCTCGACGTGGAGTTGCGCAAATGGGATGAGGATTTTCGTTTCCTGGTTGATTGCTTCCAAACCGCTCTCCGAAGAATTGGGGAGGGCGATCTTGCCGAATTTGTGGCGGACGTGTTTTCGAATGCTCCCGTCGCCGGGGCCATTCCGCCGCGCGGTTCCCAGGCGCTCTCGATGGCATTTCAGCTTCTGACGATGGCGGAAGAGAATACCGCCAACCAGGTGCGGCGGATGCGCGAAACTATAAGCGGCGCGGCGAGCGAACCAGGCACGTGGCCATATCAATTGCAACAACTCCGCGCGGCGCCGTTCGACGAGGCCAGCCTCCGGCGCGTGCTTTCCTCAATTCATGTGCAGCCGGTGCTTACCGCCCATCCCACCGAGGCGAAGAGGCCCTCCGTGCTGGAGCGTCATCGCGAGATCTACCTGATGTTGGTGGAGCGAGAGAACCCTACCAAAACCCCCATGGAACACCAGGCCCTGCAACAGAGGCTGGAAGACAGTCTCGAACGTCTCTGGCGGACGGGCGAGATCTTGGTCGACCGGCCCGATGTGGAATCCGAAATCCGGAACACGCTGCACTACATCTCCAATGTCTTTCCTGGCGTCCTGACGCTTCTGTCGGAACGCTTCCGGCAATCGTGGCAGTGGGCGTTTCCCGGCAGCGAGCCGCCGGCGGAACCCCGGCTCACGTTCGGCACGTGGGTTGGTGGCGATCGCGACGGCCATCCGTTCGTGACGACGACGGTGACGCGCTACGCCTTGGAGTTTACGCGCGCGCGCACCTTGGCCGTATTGAAGGAATTGCTCTTGAACCTTGCCGGCCGCCTCAGCCTTTCCGAAGCGATGCAGAAGGCTCCTGCTCCTCTCTACGAACGCATCACTGCGTATACGCGACTGACTAGCGAGGCCGTCATTACGCATGAATACCGAGATGAGCCGTGGCGGCACATGACGCAACTCATCGCTGCGCGCTTGCCGACCCCCGGAGATGCGAGACCGCCGGGTTATTGCTACCGTCTGCCGACGGAACTCGCGGAAGATCTCGGGTTTTTGGCCGACGCCCTGCGGCAAGTTGGCGCGGAACGGCTTGCAACCTCCGAAGTAGCGCCTGTCGAACACCTTGTAAGGAGCTACGGTTTTCACGGAGCGTCGCTGGATATCCGGCAGTCCAGCGGGTTTCACAGCAAAGCAATCGGGCAGCTCCTTAGCATGGCAGGCCCGGAAGGAGCAGACTACCCTCATTGGACCGAAGGACGGAAACGTCGTGAGATCGACCGCGAACTTGAGTCGCCGCGCCCGTTCGCCGTCTCTTCGGCGGCGCTTCCCGCCGAAGCGGAGGCCAGCGTCGGTGTGCTGCGGTTGGTCCGCGAATGGCGGGAAGCGCACGGCCCTGGCGCGATCGGGTCTTACGTCGTAAGCATGACCCACGAGGCTTCGGATCTGGTGAACGTGTTTCTGCTGGCGCGCGAGGCGGGCCTCGTGCGAAGCACTGCCGACGGTCTCGTCTACGAGATCGCCGTTACACCGCTATTTGAGACCATCGAAGACCTGGAGAACAGCGGCCGCATTCTCGCGGATTATCTCGCACACCCGGTTACGCGGCGGACCCTGCGGTATTTGCAGGAACGGGACAACCGCCCGCGGCCGCTGCAGGAGGTCATGATCGGCTACAGCGACAGCAATAAGGATGGCGGCATTCTGGCAAGCCATTGGTTCTTGCGAAAGGCCCAGATTGAGATGGCGGCCGTGGCGCATAACTCGGGTGTCGAGTTGCGATTCTTCCATGGGCGCGGGGGAACGATCGGCCGGGGAGCAGGCCCCACGCACGTATTTCTCGAATCGCTGGCGCCGCACACCCTGCAGGGCGAGATGCGAGTCACCGAGCAGGGTGAGGTGATCTCGCAGAAGTATGCCAACCGGCTTACCGCCGCGACTCATCTGGAGCGGCTTCTGGCCGGAGTCACGCGGTGGACTGTGATGCAGTCGCGGGAGCCGGAACGAATCGCCCCCGAACTCGGGAAGCTGCTCGAACAACTAGCGGCGATCAGCCGAGACCTGTACCGCGACCTAGTAAGCGAGGATGGCTTCATCGATTTCTTCTCCCAGGCGACTCCCATCGACGCCATCGAGTGCAGTCATATCGGATCGCGACCGGCACGTCGCACCGGGCAGAGCACGATTCGGGACCTGCGCGCGATCCCTTGGGTCTTCAGTTGGAGCCAGGCGCGGTTCAACCTGCCGGGATGGTACGGCGTCGGTGGAGCGTTCCAGTGTATTCGTGAATGCGATCAAGGGGCATGGGAATCGCTGGTTCGCGCCGCGCGGACGTGGCCGTTCTTGGCGTACCTTCTGCACAATGTCGAATTCAGCGTGGTCGCTGCCGACACGGCGATCATGGCCGAGTACGCCGCGCTTGTGGAAAATCCGGCCGTACGGACGCGCATTCTGAGCCGCATCCTGGACGAGTACAGGCTCACGCTGAGAATCGTCGACGAACTACTGGGAGGCGATCGAGGACGGCGGCGGCCGCGCTTGATCAAGGCCGTGGAGATTCGGCGCCACGCTCTGCTGCGCCTGCATCGCGAGCAGATTGCGCTGCTCCGGGCGTGGCGGGAAGCCCCGCGAACCGGGCACGGTGAAGGAGCTGACCGCATCCTGCAGCCGCTGCTGGTTACGGTGAACGCGATCGCGGGAGGGCTGAAAACGACCGGCTAATCGCGGGGGGTGCTTGGCGCATCAAACGGTTGCCCCTCAAACAATCCTCGACAAATCCTCCGACTCGATACCAGCTCGATGTTGCGGCCTTCAATGCGGCCGCCTGGCGTGCTCGACCATGCGGTCAAGCTCCGCTTCGCCAAGCCGATCCCCATATCGGGCCTTCGGCTGGGGATTGTTCCCATTAGTTAGTTAGGTGAGATCGCAAGAAATTCTGCTCCGCCACACTCAGCGTCGTGCGCGGCGAACCTGCGCCAACTACCGGCGGGCTGCCAGTTTCGGCAGGAACTTCTTGTTGATCTTGGCAATCACCACGTAATTGGGATCGACCATTTGTGCCAGGTGAATCTCCGCCGTCTTCGACAGCAGTTCGTAGGAGTCCATCTCCGAGAGACCGTAATCGTGATGCATCCAGCCCACCAGCTCGGTGAAGGCGATGCGTAGCGCGTCGTCCAGCGGCCGGTAGATGCCGGCCGCCATGATGGAATCGCTGTTCTCGAATCGGGGCCAGCTGATCTTGTGATTCTTGATCACGTCCACCTCAAAACCAACCTGCATGGATACTTCGACCGCCGTTCCGGCTACTTCGCCGTCGCCCATCGCGGCGTGGCCATCGCCGAGAAACAGCAGCGCTCCCGGGACGTTGACCGGAAGGTACACGGTGTTGCCGACGCTCGATTCCGACGCGTCCATGTTCCCGCCGAATTCGGCCGGGACAATCGAGCTGCGCGCTTCTCCGTCCGCCGGAGCCACGCCCACGCAGCCCAGAAAGGGGTGCATGGGAATCTTCACCGAAAAATTCGAATCATTGGCTTTAAAGACGGCGGCGTTGGCGGCACTGTCAATGGCGTAGGTCCAGTTTTTGCGCGGAATCCCCTGGCCGAGAACGGGCGTGTAGTGGCTGCTGTTCAGCGCCCCAAAACCCGGGCCCGCGCTGCCCCATCCTTCCCTACCGTTCACCTCCATGCGGAGAAACCGTACGACCAGCGTATCGCCGGGCGTGGCTCCGTCGATATAGAAGGGACCGGTTAGCGGGTTGGGTCCCATCGGCTTCAACCCGGCGGCTTCGATGGCTTTTCCTTCCGCGTCGACCGTGCTGGTTTCGACGGTATCGCCCGGCTTCACATGCATCACCGGCGGCAGCGCGCCATAGACATACTTCAGGTCAGGAAGCTTGAGGTCGTAACGCACGGTGCGACCCGCACGAGATTGAGCGGACGTAACTCCTGTCACCGGCAGCGCCGCGCCGATCAACGTGACGAAAAGGGCCCGGCGTTGTGGCTTTCGCATAGTTTCTCCCCTCGAGCCACTACGATACCGTACGTGGTGGATTAGAAAATGATCTTCAGACCGATCTGCGTGTTAAACGGCTCACCCGGACCGATTCCGGGAGAGCCGTTGGCGTCGCCGATCGTGTCGGAGCTTTGGCCAAACCCGCCTCCGATGGTGCCATTCGGTTGGGCCAGGTTCACGCGGTTGAAAATGTTGAACAGCTCGATGCGAAGCTGAGCGTGCAGCCTCTCCCGGATCGGAATGTTCTTGAGGAATGAAAGGTCCACGTCACCGTAGCCCGGCCCGCGGACGCTGTTGCGGCCTACGCTGCCGAACAGGCCGTTCGCTGCGTTGACGAACGCGTTGGGGTTGATCCACTGCACGGGATTGCCCTGGCTTTGCGAGCGATCCACACCCGCGGTGGGGTTGCCCATCTGCACGCCGCGGGCCGTATTCTCACCTGTGCCACTGGTGTCATACGCCGCATGAATGCTAAAGGGCAGACCGGTATGGAATCCAAGTTTGCCGTTCACTTCCCAGCCGTGAGAGAGCCATTTCGGCCCATGCGAGGAGCCGGGGATATCATAGATGACGTAGCCGTTGAAGTTGTGGCGGATATCGTAATCCGAACTGGCGTAATCATTCTTGAAGTTCGTGTTGTCCTGCACCAGCGCGCCGACGTACTGGGTGACTTCATCCAGGCTATGTGACCAGGTGTAATTGAACTGAGAGCTCATCCCATGCCAGCTTGAGGTCCGCAGCGTCACCTGGAGGCCGTTGTAGTTCGATGTGCCCTCGCTTTGGATCTCATTGATCACGCCCAAGTGTGGAAATTGCGGGAAATACGGGCGGGTGGTTTGCTGGAAGGTAAAGCCGTTGGCGTCGACGGTATTCACAAGGCCACTGCCCAGCGCCGCCTGGTTAATGTCCCGCAAGGCCAGCAGTCGCCTGCCCTGTGTGCCCACGTAACCGACTTGCAATATCACGTTCCTGCTCAGGCCCTTTTGAATATTGATGTTGTAGTTGAAGTCGTAGGCTGGCCGGAAATCTTGGTTGACGGAAAAGGCGTTGACCACGTTGCTCCCGGTCAACGCCACAGTGCTCGGGAAAATGAGCTGGTTCGGCACGATGGTGTAGCCGTTCTGCTGGATCAGGTACACCGGCTTCGACCCGACCGGGTTGCCTTCCACCCCCAGCGGCCCGTTATTCAGCGTGGAGGGCGTCGCCAAGTTGAACGAATTGTCGAGGAACGGCACGATGGCCGGGGTGTCATAGAACATACCGAAGCCAGCGCGAATGACCAGGTCGCCGCGTGAGGTCGGCTGGTAGGCGAGGCCTACGCGCGGGCTCACCACTTTCCAGAACTTCGAATAGAGATCGCTGACTTGCTGGCCGGCCACGGCCAGACCGCCCAGGCCCGGCCGGAACACTGACATGTCTCCCCCGCCATCATGGATGGGACCCTGATATTCGTACCGCAAACCCAAATTCAGGTTCAGCCTGCGCGTTACTTGCCAGGCGTCTTGCGCAAAGAGGTTGAAACTGTTCATGGTCACTTTGCGCTCCTGGTTGCCTTGCAGGATGATGGACTGATACACGTAGCCCGCCATGAAGTCGGCCAATGCGGCTATGTTGGTATCGTAGTCGGGGTTATTCAGCAAAGCGCTCCAGGGCCCCTGCGTGCCGTTGAAAAAGAACGCTCCCCGCCCGCCGGTGGTATAGAACGAGTCCACATGCGCCTGCCGGACCTCGCCGCCGAAACGCATGGTGTGCGCGCCGCGCGTCCAGGAGAGCGCATCCGAAAGGTGACCGGTGATGTCATTACGGCCGGAATTGGGAGTCAACCCGGTGGCGTCCATGCTGCCGATCGAAATGAACGGCGCGCCGGGTATCGTGACACCGGTATTCAGTCCAAGAGCCACTGGGTCAATGCCGGTGTTGCTGTCGGAGAAAACCTGGTTGAAATAACTGACACCGAACAAGACCTGGTTGGAGACCGTGGAAGAAATGATGCGGTTGTAGATCAGAGAGTAGTTCTGCACGTGCATGGGGCCTACCTGGTAATAGTAGGGGACATGCGAACCGACGGGTGCGATCTGCACGCCCTGCCCCACATACCACTTGAACGACAGCCGGTTGCCGTCGTTGAAGCTGTGGTCGATCTTGGCCAGACCATTATGGCTGAAACCGATTTGCGGAACCGGTGAGAAGAAATTGCTTGGCGATCCAGGTCCCATAAGCGAGTTGGCGGGCCACAGCGCATGGATCAGGGGTTGGGCAACCGGATTCTGCGCCACGCCGTACTGAGTCAGCAACTGCTGGGCTTCCTGCTGATAAGCCGTGGTGGGCGTGGTGGCAAGTGCCTGGATGCCGATCGTGAACTTCTGTTCCTCATAGGTAAGGAAGAAAAACGTCTTGTCTTTTATGATTGGCCCGCCTAGCGACATGCCGTAATGCTCGTTGCGCAGCTTATTTTTGGGAGTGCCCACCGGCGCGAACGGCGATTGACTGGCTAACGCCTCATTGCGGTTGTAGTAGTATCCGCTGCCGTGCAACTGGTTGGTTCCCGACTTGACGACCAGGTTGATTGTCCCGCCGGGGTTGCGCCCCGATTCCGGCCCGGCCTGGGTCTGTAGCGAGAATTCCTCAAGCGCATCCAGCGGCATCAGCACGCCCGGAATACTGTTGATCCCGCCCTGGTTCACCGCCATGATGTTCCACCACTGGTCGTTGTTGTCGGTGCCCTCGATCTGCCAGTTGACCTGGTTGGCGCGCGCGCCGTTCACCGAGCCGCTCGCCCCAGCCGCATAACCGGCAAATCCGAGTGTCAGCCCGATCATCTGCACGTAGTCGCGCCCGTTGATGGGCAGATCCTGCACGGCCTGCGCTGCCACCGCCGTGCTTAGGGTCGTCGCGCTCGTCTCGAGCGCCAGCGCGTCCGCCGACACGATCACATTCGTGGCCACCTGCGCCACGCTGAGCTTGACCGCCAGGTTGTAAACCGAACCCGCCGCCACGCGAACGCCGTTGGTGGTGACTGTGGAAAACCCGCCATGTGACACGACGATGGTGTAGTTGCCAATCGGCAGGTCGGCAAATGTAAATTCACCTGCTGTTGAAGAGGTGGTCGTATAGTTCAAGCCGGTGGCCTCATTGGTCGCCTTGACCTCAGCCCCTGGTATGACGGCGCCTGTTGGGTCGCTCGCAATTCCGCTAATGCCGCCGCGAAACGACGTCTGCGCCGTCAGGATCGCGCCTGAGCTCAGAACCAGAAGAACCGCCGCCAAAGCACGCCACATAGAATCCCCTTTCATCTACACTCTTTCCGCAGACTCGCGCCACACCTCACGTCAAGAGAAGTTCTTGGAAACTCGCTATTGAAGTCTGACAGGGACTGTCTGGACGTCCTGACAGCGGATGGCACCGGCTTACTCAGCCGCGAATCAAACGCAACGGAGCGGGACTCTATCTTGGCATCTAAAATCTGGTGGAGGTATTATCTCGCCAAACCAACCCGGTGTCAATAATCAGCCGCGTGGCCGAAGGGGCCGTGGTCACCAAGGAAACTGCGGTATGCCGGCCTTGCCCTGATTGCTCGAATGGCAGCGCTCTTGCGGTCGTCGCATCGACCTCTAAAGCAGCGAAGTTGCTCCGGTTCACGCCGAGCGGCTCCGGGTAGGGTCCTCGCATGGCCCGTGCGTCGGTCATCGTCCGAATGCAAAAATAGCCGTGTTACTCGGCTTAGAAACGCCGTGTTCCGCAGGGAGCGGTACTCGGCCGACGCCGCCGTGTTCGTACGGCCGTTCGTGACCAGCGGCAACGAGGTGCGCGGGGCCCATGGCACGCGTGTTTTGGGTGAACGAGCTGGCGGTTGTTTTCACCACGCCGACTCTCCCGCCCGGCCGTCCGGGCAACTGGATTCTCGCCATAATCGTTAGTTATGCCCGTTTCGTCAATTTCGCAAGCCCTTTTCTGGTGGTCAACGCACACCGCATGCGGATGCTCTTATAAGTCCCGATCAACCCGAGCTGCTCATGGAAATAACCACAAAGCAGAAGCCCGCCGGATTGCGGCATGCTGGCCTCTTGAACGTCGAGACTGGACAGCAGATCCGCGAGCAGACCGGCCTTGTAAATGCGGCCCGGCGGGAATCCGGACTGTCTGGCGAACCAGCAGCTACTCTTGCTTCCAGTTCGGAGATTGCCGGGGACCGGCTAGATCGGAGAAGTGGATGTGGCCTGGCCATAAGAGCTCCCTGCCCCTGGCTGGTCGGGCACTCGGAAACTGTGCCCGCCTCCGCGCGCCGAGATCAAGCGCACAGAGTCAATGCCAAATTTCGACAGGCTTTTGCCGCCGTGATTACGGATCTGAAGTCGCGTGGGCTGAGGAACGACAGCCTCGTTGTCTGCGGTTCCGAATTCGGCCGAACGCCGGTGCGCGAAGTAGGCGGGGCCGGCGATGGCGGCCCACCTCCTCGAACTGAAAAATACGTTTCCAAAGACGAGTCGAGTGCTGTAGCAGTAGGGTTGCCTGATCTCACGATAGTGCCCCGAAGTTCGACGTGCGCCCGTGAGCCTAGCGGCCCGCGGCTTTACATCGGCACAGCCCGATTCCCCGACCGGCGCACTTCGTTTTCACCGAAAGAATACGTTTGTGCGAGCACGATCCTCCGGCGTGATCAACAATTGCAGGTGGGCCTTTCTTACGATCTGGCCGTGCCGCGCACGAAGTGGAGCAGGGTGCCTGCGCCCTCGAGCCGCCCATTCTTTCAAAAGTACAGCCGTCCCCCAATTTGCACGAACCGCGGAAAATTGCCCTGCGAGAGCACCTTCCCGAAGCTTGTGGTCCCGAGTGAAATATTCGGAGAGCGGAAGTACGGTGTATTGAAGGCGTTCAGCCCTTCCAGGCGAAACTGCGCCTTGACGCGCTCCCGAATCGTAAAGTTCTTGAATAACGAGATGTCCCAGTTGGCTAGTCCTGGCCCGCGCAAGGGAATCGTGCGGCTCACGTTGCCGAATGTCAGCGCAGGAGCCGTGGAGAACGCCGCCGGGTTGATCCAGTTATCGATGCGTTGGCCGATGTCGCCGGAAGTCGCGGGTGAGATGCCCGTAGCGTTCGGACGCTGGCTAGCACTGAACAGGTACTGTCCATTATTGTTCGTGCTCTGTTTGATAACCAACGGGTATCCCGACGAGTACACGCTGACCACATTCAGTATCCATCCGCCGACCGCCAGATCGGCCGCCCGGTTGGCGCTACCGAGGAAGTGCTTGCCCCGCCCAAATGGCAGCTCATACGACCCAGTCATGCTCAGCCGGTGTGTGGCATCAAAGATCGATAGACCCCATTCCGATTGGAGATCGTACACATTCTGCGGTCCCGTGCTGCCGGCGTTGACGTCGCTGCCCGACACGCCCGGGACGCCAAACCCGCCGGCACTGCGGTCGCGGTTCTTCGAGTAGGTGTAGGACGTCAGGAAAGTGGTCCCATTCGAGTAGCGCTTCTGTGCGCGCAGCACCACGGAGTCATACTGTGCCAGGTTCTGATCCGAGTAGATCAGCTTGATGTCGCCGAAGGCGGGAAATGGCCGAAGCGATTGGGCCCGTGAAATCTGCTGGCTGCCAATAATTCCCGGTCCGCCCTGAACGAAATAGGGATTAGCGACCTTTTGCGCTAGAGCATCCGTTCCCAGCGACATATATTTCGGCTCCAGTTGGTTGATATTGAGCGCGGGAGTGCCGAGAACCAGGTGATAACTGCGCGACCCGACATAAGCCGCCGATACCGCGACATTGCCCGGCAATTCCCGCTGTATGTCAAATGAGAACTGCTCGATATATGTCGAACGCGAGTTCCGATCGAACACCGAGAGATCGATGCCTAGTCCGGTCGCGTCGCCATTGGCGGTGCCCGCGGGCGCAGCCAGTCCATTCGGGAAGGGATTGGAAAGCTGGATGAGCGGGGTATTAAATCCGTCGTTGCTCGGCAGCGGCAGCGTGGTGGCCGTCGCGCCTTCCGGCGTGTAGGGAGAATTCAGGCTGATCGAAGGGGCCCAGAACAGACCCCAACCACCGCGGACTACCGTCTTGGAATTGATCTGGTAGGCCAGGCCCAAGCGGGGTGAGAGCTTATTGAAAACGGCGTTGCCGGTCTGCGTAGGATAGCCGTTTTGGCCGGCGAATTCCACGGCTCCCCGCACCGGAACGCCGACCCTTGCGCCCAGCGAATTCTGCGCGTTCGGATCGAAGCCCACGATCAGGTTGTTGTTTCTTTCCCGCAGACCGGTTTCGTGTTCCCAGCGTAGGCCGGCATTGGCTGTCA
>Ga0306920_100004330_pt1 | contig 18197 bp, 12 predicted proteins | sample flu12Cox44000170_FD_204666 | JGI IMG/M metagenome (GOLD analysis project Ga0306920, IMG submission 204666) | Lab enrichment of tropical soil microbial communities from Luquillo Experimental Forest, Puerto Rico - flux4day.12C.oxic.44.000.170 (v2)... | ecosystem: Environmental > Terrestrial >... | reverse complement strand
ATGATGGGAGCTGGGGGCTGGACGACGACGCTGAAGGAGCACGAGTCGGCTCGCCGCCGCGCGTCAACGGCCGTGCAGGTGACGGTCGTCGAGCCGACGGGAAAGAGCGCGCCGCTCGCCGGCGAGCACGACACGTCAACGTTCGGCGCGCCACCAGCGGCTGTCGCCACTCCGAACTGGACAGAGATCGGTTGAGCGCTCGGCGATGTCACGGGCGGCGGTGCCGCCGGGCAGCTGATCTTGGGGCCGTTCGGGTATGGATCTGGCGTGGGCGTGACCGGGTCGTCGCACGCCACTGCGATCGTCGCCAAGAGAAACAGGGAAAGGGAGAAACGAAAAGTTCTTCTGACCAAGCTGAGTTTTTCCCAGCTTACCCCAGGCTATCGCGACTTGGACAGCGAGAAACTGAAGACCCCGCCTCCGGTCGGAAACGGGACGACGACCACGTTCGATCGCTCTTTGGCGATTGAAAGGCCACTGTTGCGCGCATCGCCAGCCGTCACCAGGAAGCCGACGGCCTCGCCGTTTGCGGGCTGATAGCCCGCCATCGGACCCCAACGGCCGGGATCGTAGTACCAGTTCTGGGCGTATGCCGCGGGCGGCCCGCCATTTCGATCGAGGCCGCGCCAGAACTCGATGCAGCCTGAAGCGTACAGGTTGCCGTTGATGTTGAGGACGATCCAGAGTGTGTATTCCAGGTTGCCCGTCCCGAAGGGCACGTCGGGCCAGCTCCCCGGCCCATCCTTCTTCGTGAACTCGACGTGAGCGCCGTTGTTGCCAAGGTCGAGCCGAGTGATCGTCGCCGTCGCCGGCCAGCTGGCGACGTCCCTCGGTGAGTTCTCGATCGTCGCCTGACCCAGATTGAGCGCATCTCCGGGCCCGGGTCCGGGCGTTGGTGGCGGCGTCACCACAACGGGTTGTGCAGGCGTCGCGAAGGCGATCGTGCGCGCCCACGGCCCGGTTGTCGTCGGGTCGAAGGCGCGGGCGTGCCAGTAGTACACCTGGTTGTAGGCGAGGTCCGCCGGCAGCTCGAGAACGGTCTGGTTCGGCTGCTCGGGCGCGGTCCACGCGGCGGATTTGTTGGTGAATCCAAAATCGGTGGCGACCTCAATGAGATAGCCGATCGCCCCGACGGGTCCCGATCGCAGCGCGTCGGTAACCGTGAACTTCGGTCGAACACCGCTCGTCGTCGAATTCTCGGCTGGCGCAACGAGCACCGGCACGTCGATGACGATCGGCGTGAACACGTCGAAGCTCGTCGTCGGCGTAAACGCGCCGGTGTTGGCTCCATCCTGGGCCAGGGCATGCCAGTAATACGTGCGTCCGGTTGCCAGCGGATCGGAGAGGCGGAGGCTCGTTTGCCCGGCGTCGCCAGGCGCGATCTTGTCGCGCGTGAAGATTTTGTTCGAGAACGCGGCATCGGTCGCGATCTCGAAGACGTAGGTGAGTGGCCTGACGCCGTTCGTCGCGGCGTTCTGGACAGTGAGCGTGATCGGCTGTTTATCCACCGCGATTTTCTGTCCAGTGGACGGCTGAACGATTTTCGGCGTGCTGATGTTGACCCCGGGGATCGGTCCGGCGACCGTCGGACTGAGCGGGTTGGAGCTCTTGCTGACCTCGCATGCGGAGATCGCGAGCGCAACGCTCACCGCCCCCGCGACCACCACCACGGACGTCATTGCTGTTGCGCATCCCGAGGCGACCAGTGCCCAGACAACAGCGCGCGGCGCCCGCCTGTTCATGGCCACCCACCGATGCACGACTTTGCGTATCGGATCAAAGTGGCGGGGAGTTTAGTACGACGCCGCTGCCCGTTCAAGCGCGGAATGGGGCTGCAAGAGCGGGCCCCGTCGACGATGACCGTCCAAGCCTGCTCAGCTGACGATGGGGCGCACTTGACACCCGAGCTGGCGCTTGTCCTCTGACTTCGAGTCGACCTCAGCAGGACGAAACGAACGACTGGCCGTCACCGAGACGACCACCTTCTTGACTCCGGGAACCAGCGGGATGGCTACTTTGCGTGTCTCGTTGGGCTTCAGATCGACATCAACCGGCTGCCCCCCTGCGTCGATTGCAACTGGTCCACCCGTTGGACCCACATGCAGGATGAGCCCCAGTGTCGTTCCACCGGCGGTCACGATCACGACGGTTCCCTTCTCGGTCCCTCGGGTCCAGAACACACCGCCTTCAGGATAGGTGTGGTCGTCGACGTACGCAACGAAGCTCCCGTTCGCCTGGCCAATGGGCTCGACCGTGACGCTCGGCGGTGTGTCGCGAGCGGACCTTGGCACGAGAGACAGAGGAACCACATCGATGCCGCGCACCGCGCGGGCTGCGGCAGCGTCGCTCAAGCCGACGATGGGCCGCGCGCCAACCGGCAGCTCGAAAGAGAGGTTCAGGGGATTGGTCAGCGGCAGCGAGGCACGTGCGACCGGGACGGCATCGGTCAGACGGACGAATGCTTCGCTTTCTGGCGGGCGCGCGCCTTCGAGCCACACCCGGGCTTCGTAGCGTCCCTCAGGCAGCTCGAGCGGTCCCTCGAGCACATGCGGGTTGCCCACGGCCATGTACGTATTACGTCGGAACGAGATGGCGGCCGCCGCAAGGAGGTCAGCATCATTCAACCGCTTCACGTGTGTCAGGTCGACCCCACGCAGATGCCAGGGATCGTACGCAGCCATCAGGTCAAGCTGACCACGAACCACGATCCCGGCACGATTGGGCGTCGCGCGCAGAGCGGTCAGCAGGCAGCCGATCACGAGAACGCCGGTGGCGCCGATGGTCGCGCTCCAGTACACCGATCGAATGGCGCCCCGCCGGTCGAGTAGGGTTGTCGAGCCGAGGACGAGGGCAAGCGCGAGGACCCATGGAGCCAGCAGCGCGATTGGTGCGTGCCAGTTCTCTTCGGTGAAAGTCGGAAGGCTGACGTCGAACGGTGCGCTTCCCTGAAGGAAACGCACCAACGCCGGCACGCCGTGTGGGTCGCTATAGAGCAGCCTTTTGCTCGACGACCCGATCGTCAACGCGGCGACCGCAAAGCTCAGCACGAGCGTGGAGATGACGAGCGCGCGGGCTGCGACGCGATTCGCGTTTGCGATCGCGACGGACATGAACGGCGCGGCGAGCGGAATCATGGGGACCAAGAATCGCGCCGGCGCGCTCGATCCGCCCCACCACATGTACAACCGGGTGGTGCTCGCCAAAAACGCCACGATTACGATGAGCAATTGACACGCGTAGGCGCGCTGCGCGCGATCGCGCAGCATGATCCACGCGCCGGCGCCGGCCAACGCGTAGACTGGGCTGTATATGAGAAGGCCGAACTTCTCGTCGAACAGGAGCCCCAATGCGCCCCTGGGAATATTGCTCGCCAGAACGAACGTGCGCGTGTAGCTACCGTACGGCGCCTCGGGATCGAACACGCCGTACATACGATAGAAGGAGAACAGCCAGGCGGCGCCGGACACACCAATGGGCAGAGCGAGGGCCAAAATCTGCTTGAAGCCCTGAGTCCAGCCTCGAAGCGACTCACTCGACCCAGCTGACTCGCGCGACCCACCTGTCCCACTCGACCCTCGGACGATTTTCACAAGCTCGAACAGACTGAACAGTCCCACGAAGACGACGAACTTCGTGTGCAGCCACGGAAGCGCCGCGAGAGCAGCCGCATGAGCCGCCGTGCGGCCGGCCGAGCCTGATGGCTGGCGAAGCCAGAGCACCGACGCCGCCACGACAAGTGCGCCCGGCAGCTCGGGGTAGATGAGCCAGGCGTGCGGAACGAACGGGACCGTGAAGCACGTCGCCGCCCAGACGATCGTCGCCGTCTCCCGGCCGGCCAGCATCGTCGCGAGATCGAAGATCGCGAGCGCAGTCAGCGCGGCGACCGCGGCGACGAAGACCACCGCGCCGAGCGCACCTCCCACGGCGTACGCGGGCACAAGCAATGTCGGCAAGCCGGGCGCGTGAATCGAGTAGATCTCCTCGTGCAGACCGCGGCGCAGAAAGTCGGGGTTGAGCTGGCCTTGAAAGAAGGATCGATAGTCGCGGTTCACGTGATTGTTGGCGATATCAAGGTCATGGTCGGCGTAAAGGCTATGCGTAATGATCAGGTAGTGCGGTTGGTCGCCGCTGAAGCCCACTTGCCGCGCGAAGTGCAGCCCGAACGCCGCATACACGGCAAAACTGACAACCAAGACACTCGGGCGCGTCGCGGCCAGGGGCTTCACAGCCCATCGCGTACCGCCACGACTCGGGGCAGCAGCTCCGTCGATAACGGCCGCCAGGACGCCCATAATGGAGACGGCGGCAACCGCCCAACGGAGCGGCCCCGCGAACACCAGCAGCAGCGGCGCGCGATCGGGCAGCCACGGCAGAAAAGGCAGCAGCCACAGAAGCAGCCAGGCCAGGGGCAGCGCGCGACGGACGAGCTCGTCAAAGGGTCGGCCACTGGCCTGCCAGCCGGCGGTCGCCACGACAGCGAAGGCGCCGGCAAAGATGAGCGCGAGAAAGAGCCGGGACAGAGGCGCGAGAAACGCGACGCGTACAGGGCCGGTCGGCCCCCAGCTCACGATGTGAACAGAGGCGGGTAGCAGCCATATGGCCGAGGCGATCGCGACGACGCTTACCGTCGCGACGAGGGCGCCCGCCAACAGACGCTGACCCATGCGGGCCTCGTCCAATCTCAGGATCGGGCTCCAGCGGCCCTGGGCTTCTCGAGGGTCGCCATGTAGTGGGCGGAATACCCGCGGAGGGACGCCGCTTCGAGCAGTCTCTCGATCGGACCGAGCAGGCGCATCACGGCATGATGGCCCGGGTGAAATTCATACAGAAGTTTACGTTTTGCTGCGAGATAATCAGTTCAGCTTGCCCGTATCTTCGCCCCTTCCGAGGCTGTTGTCGAGCGCCCGGCGATCACTCCCTGCTCACGTCCCGACGCTCACGACGATGGCGGTCGTCGTGGCAGCAAATCTGGCAATCGGCTGGAGTTGGGGATATCGGACGATCGGTCCCTATCTGGGGTTTTGGCTTCTCGCCGGATTGACCTTCGTCACGGCACGCGTTGTGACGGATCGCGTCTTCAGGCCGACGGGAACGCTCAATTTTGCCGTTTCTTCGGGGATCGTCGCTTTCGCGATTGTCGTCTTGTGCGGGCTGTTGCTCGGCGTCGCACCTCGCCTGACCCTCGCAAGCTATCTCCTCGGCCAGACGACGCTCCTGGTCGCGGCCACGTTGTTGCCGCGCGATCCGGCATCTCCGATCGCGAAATCACCAGATGACCAAATAACGGGATCGAGACCTTCGGGGAGCTGGACAGTCGGGTTCGCGGTTCCGGTATGGGTCGTTGCGATTGTCGGGGCTCTTACGGCGATGGCGATTGCTTTTGGGATCGCCAACTCTCCGCTCACGTTGTATGACAGCTTGAGCTATCACCTGTTCTTCCCGGCGCGCTGGCTGCAGGAGCACCGGCTCTCGATCATCCCAACGCCGTTCAGCGACGAAGCGCAGGCATACGCGCCGGCGAACGGTGAGCTGTTCTTCCTATGGCTCATGCTGCCCTTTCACGGAGACTTGCTCGCGCGCCTGGGCCAGCTGCCGTTCGCGGCGCTCGCCGCCGTGACGCTCTATGCGATGGGTCGAAGGTTGGGCGCATCCCGCGAGCAGTCGATCTACCCGCCGGTGTTCTTCATCCTGTCGCGGCCCATTCTCGAGCAGGCTATCGGCGCAAACGTCGATCTCGTGTGCGCGGCGACATTCCTGACGTCGCTCTATCTCGGCCTCGTGGCAATCGAGCAGAATCGCGGCCGCGATTGGGCGCTTTGGGGCGTTAGCGTCGGCCTCACGTGCGGCACGAAGTACCTGGCGCTCGTCTATGCTCCGGTGTTCCTGGCTCTTCCGCTGATACCGGGCCGCGGCGCTGCCCGACACGCGCGTGCCGACACGGGCCCCAGCGGCTGGCCGCCGGGGACCACGCGTCTCCTGAGTCGAGTCATCGCGAGGTCTTGGGCCCTGCCGGGGATTGCGGCGTTCGGGCTGCCCTGGTATGCGCGCAACTGGGTCGTGGCCGGCAGCCCGATCTATCCGGCGACGCTGCGGTTAGCCGGCATCACGGTGGCGCGCGGCGCGTTCGACCGCACGGCGATGTTGAATTCCGTCTTCCACACGACGAGTTTCAGGCTCTTTCCCGTCATGGCCGCGCACGCCTTCGGCCCGACGCTCTTCGTCATCTGGCTCCCTGTCGCCGTCGTCGGCGGCGTGGCGCTCGCGCGCAGGGGCTGGTGGCCGTACGCGTTCCTGTGCCTGGTTCCATATGTGATGGCGGCGCTGTTCTGGTTTGGCCTCCCGGTGAACGTCGACTCGCGATTCTTGATGCCGGCGATCGCCCCGGCGCTTCTGCCCTTCGCGTTCACGTTCCGGAGCAGCCGCGTGTGGAATGCGGCCGTCCACGGCGTTTACGCGGCTGCGATGCTCTGGATAGTGGTGGGCACGGAGGTCGACGTGCCGGCGAGTGTGCCATGGTTCATGCGCGGCTGGCTGTCGCTCAACGGCTTGGTCAACCCGCCGTTCCTGTCGTGGTGTGCCGCCCTCGTGCTGCTCTTTGCCGCGCTCTGGCGGTTCGGACCAATGCGGACGCAATGGGCGCTTCCGTTTGCTTCAGCCGTCCTCGCGACGACGACGACCGCGCTTGCCGTCGGCGGCGAGCACCTGTGCGTGCCTTCCCGCTGCGAGTATCTCGACGTCACCTCTCCGCATATAGGGATGGACCTCGTATACGGCTGGCGCTGGATGGCAGAGCACGCGCATGATACGACCGTCGCGTACACGGGAATCAATCTGCCCTATCCGCTCACCGGGGAGCGACTCGCGAACGTGGTCGTTTACGCGAACATCGACGGCCGCACGAATTGGCGGTTCCACGACTACGATCGCGCGTATCGCGCGGGGCGCTTCACGCCTGCGCCGCCGCTCCTGGCGACGGGCTCGGGCGAGCTGCTGCCGGCTCCCGACGCGGGCCCGGACAACGCGGCAGCGCGACCGCGCTACGAGCGGATGGAGGGTTTCCGCGACGGATGGATGAACAATCTGAAGAAGCTCCACGTCGGCTATCTGTTCATCGCGGCCCTGTCGCCGTACGAGATCGACAACGTGTGGCACAATGAACACGGCTTTCCGATAGAGGATGCGTGGGCCGCGGCCGATCCGCGGTCGTTTCATCTCGTGTACGAGAACTCGTTGGTTCGAGTGTTTGGGGTCCAGTTGGAGGAGGGCGCGCAAACGGCCGGGCGGCAGTGGCGCCGGAGCGAAGCCGGGGGGGAGGGCCCCCCGGAGTGACAATGCCAGGCCGCACTCTCTCCATCATCATCCCCGCGTACTGCGAGGCCGGCAACATCCTGCCGACGCTCGAGAACGTCACCTCGGCATTGACCGGGCTGCCCATCACCTACGAGATTCTCGTGATCGATGACGGGAGCACCGATGGGACCGCGGACCTCGTTCGGGCGAATGCCGCGAGATTCGGCAACGTCCGGCTGCTGGTGAACCCGCGCAACATGGGATTCGGCTGGACCTACCGCCGCGGGGTCGAAGCGGCGGCGTGCGATCATATCGTGATGGTTCACGGCGACAACGCATGGGGCGCAGAGACGCTCCGGACGTTCTTCGAGCGGACCGGCGATGCCGACGTGATCATCGGCTTCACACGCGGCATGTGGAGGTCGCGGCCGTGGAATCGCACGCTCGCCTCCAAGGCGTTCACACTGGTCGTCAATATGATCACCGGCCGCCGCCTGCAGTACTACAATGGCCTGCAGATTCATCCGGCTCGCGTGCTCAAGCGCCTCACCATCGAGTCGACCGGCTATGGCTTCCAGGCGGAGGTGCTGGCCAAGAGCCTGCGTGTGACCGAGACCTATGTCGAGGTCCCGATGGATGTGATGGAGCGGAAAGAGGGCGAGAGCAAGGCGTTCAGGGTGAAGAACGCCGTCGACGTCTTCAAGACGCTCGTGCGTCTCTACGGTCTCCAGCGCGGGTTGGCGAAATGACCGCCGGGAGCTTCTCGAGCCGGTATCTGGAGGAAACACGCCTCATCGCGGCGGCGCTGGATCCTGAACGGATCGAGGCGCTCGCCTCCGCGCTGGCCGAGGTCCGCGCGAGAGGCGGGCGGCTCTTCTTTCTCGGCGTCGGCGGCGGCGCGGCTCACGCGTCGCACGCCGTGAACGACTTTCGGAAGCTGGCTGGATTCGAGGCGTATGCGCCGACCGACAACGTGGCCGAGCTGACGGCGCGCACCAACGACGAGGGCTGGAGCGGCGTCTTCGTCGAATGGCTCAAGACCAGCCATCTGCGCGCCGAAGACGGCGTGTTCGTGTTTTCCGTCGGTGGCGGCGACGTCACGGCGAACATCAGCCCCAATCTGGTCGCGGCCCTTCGGCATGCAAAGGCCGTGGGCTGCGCGATCCTGGGCATCGTCGGTCGCGACGGCGGCTTCACGGCAACTGTCGCGAATGTGTGCGTGATCGTGCCCTGCGTCAACGCGCGGGCGCTGACGCCTCACACCGAGTCGTTCCAGTCCGTGCTCTCGCACCTGCTCGTCTCGCATCCGGCGCTGCAGACGGCGCCTGCGAAATGGGAATCGGTTCGATGAAGCCAGCCGGGAGATCGAGCCAGGCCGCCGGCCGGCGCTTCACGCCGGTTGCCGATCTCAAGGTCAAGTTGTACGCCGACGGAGCTCAGGTGGCCGAGATGCTCGAGTTGCGCGCGAAGCCGTTCATTCGAGGCTTCACGACCAACCCCACGCTGATGCGGAAGGCAGGCGTCAACGACTACCGCCAGTTTGCCCAGGAAGTCCTGGCCGCGATCCCCGATCGTCCGATTTCTTTCGAGGTGATTTCCGACGACCTGGCCGAGATGGAGCGGCAGGCCCGCGCGATTGCCACATGGGGCCGCTGTGTTTTCGTGAAGATTCCCATCACCAATACACGGGGCCGCCCATGCTATGAACTGATCCATCGCCTCTCCCACGACGGCATCCGGGTCAACGTGACGGCGGTGCTGACGCTCGAGCAGGTCGAGCGCGCCGCGTTCGCGCTCCGGGGCGGTGCCCCCTCCAACATCTCGGTGTTTGCCGGCCGCATCGCGGATACGGGACGGGACCCGGTGCCGATGGTGACGAAAGCCCTGGGGATGCTGGACGAGCCGCAGATGGAGCTCATTTGGGCCAGCCCGCGTGAGCTGCTGAATGTCTTTCAGGCCGATGCGGCCGGGTGCCATATCATCACGATCACAGGCGATCTTCTCAAGAAGCTCGATCTCGTGGGAAAAGATCTCGTCGAGCTGTCGCTCGACACGGTCAAGATGTTCCGGGACGATGCCGTGACCGCAGGATTCACCCTGAAGGACGTGCGGTGAGCCGAAGATGATAGGCACCGTTGAAGGGGTTCGTTCCCGCGACAAGATTGTCACGATCGACGAGCTGCCGGGGATTCGGGAGCGATTCCGCGACCGCCGGATCGTCCACTGCCACGGCGCCTTCGACCTCGTGCACGTGGGTCACCTGCTCCATTTCGAGGAGGCGCGGTCGCTCGGCGATCTCCTGGTGGTCACGATCACCGCAAACGCCCATATCACCAAGAAGCGTGCCGTGACGTTCAGCGAGGAACACCGAGCGCTCCAGCTCGCCTCGCTCGAGATCGTCGACTACGTGTGCGTCATCCACGAGCCGACGGCGCTGTCGGCAATCGCGGCGTTGCACCCGGATGTGTACGTCAAGGGCCCGGAGTACGCGGACCTGCTGCTCGACAAGAGCCGCAGCATTTACCACGAGCGCCGCGTGCTCGACGAATACGGCGGCCGCATTCACTTCACGTCGGGCGAGACCTTCTCATCCACCAAGCTGTCGCACTTCCTGCTCAACTCGCCCGAGGCCGCGCAGGCCAATCCTCTGCTGAGAAACGACCGCGTCCTCTTCAAGGACATTTCGTCGCGGGGGTACACGCTCCTCGACCTCAAGCAGTTTCTCGCGGCCGCCGGCACCCTGCGCGTGTGCGTCATCGGCGAGGCCATCGTGGACGAATGGGTGGACGTCACGTTGACGAACCTGTCAACCCAGTCACGCTGCGTGGCCGGGCTCGAGACCGCCCGTGTGCGGCAGATCGGCGGCAGCGGCATCGTCGCCCTGCACCTGGCCAATTTCGTCAAACACGTGGACTGCTTCACGAACGCGCTTCCTGACCCCCTGCCGGAGAACGTGCGCGTAACGCCTCTCGCCTCAGGCGAGCTCGTCGAAACCAGGTTCGTCGACCACGAGACCGGCCGGCCGGTGTTCAAGACCAAGAAGCTGACGCTTTCCGATGTCCGGCGCGAGGCTCTCCCCGATTTCGACGCCTACGATCTCGTGCTCGTCGCCGATTTCGGACACGGCCTGCTCGACCCCTCCGTCGTCAACCGCCGCATAGCGAAGAGCGGGCGTGCCGTCGTGGCGGCCATGGTCCAGGTCAACTCGAGCAACTTCGGCTACAACCTGCCGATCAAATACCGCGGGGCCGGCTATTACTCGCTGAACCGGACTGAGGCCGAGCTCTGCCTCCATGAGCGCGATCTCCCGCTGTCGGAGCTCGTCACGCGATCGGCCGCGCTGCTTCAGGCAAACGCCGTGTCGGACACCGATGGCGCGAACGGCGCCATGCTTCAGATCGGGCCGGATGCGTGTGCGCTGCCGTCGCTGAGCGTCAGCACCGTGGACACGATTGGGTGCGGCGATGCGTACTTCGCGCTGAGCAGCGCGGCGCTCGCCGCCAACCTTCCGGCGCCCGTGGTCGCGCTCGCCGGCAGCATCGGCGCCGCCGCCATGACCCAACGCCGGTGCAACGAGAGCCCTATCACAGAGCCAGAGTTCATGACCATCGGGAAGATCGTCATCTGATGGCCGTTCTCGTCACCGGGGGCTGCGGGTACATCGGCACGAAGCTGACGCATGCGCTGCTCGCGCGCACTGATCATCACGTCAAGGTCGTCGACACGGCGTGGTTCGGCAACTACCTGGAGTCCGACCCTCGGCTGACCATCGAGGTCGCGGACGTCCGCAGCCTCGATGGAATCGATTTGTCCGGCATCGACACGGTCTTTCATCTGGCCGGCATCGCCAACGATCCGTCGGTCGAGCTGAACCCGCACATGTCCTGGGAGGTCAACGTGCTGGCCACGATGCGCCTGGCCGACCGCGCGGCGCGAAGCGGCGTGCGACAGTTCATCTTCCCGTCATCAGGGGCGGTGTACGGCGTCAGGACGGAACCGCGGATCACCGAAGATCTCGACCTCATGCCGATCTCCGACTACAACAAAACGAAGATGGTGGCCGAGCGGGTCGTCATGAGCTACGGCGATGCCATGGTGGCGACGATCGTCCGGCCGGCGACGGTCTGCGGCTTCTCGCCGCGCATGCGTCTCGATCTGACGGTCAATGGGTTGACGATGCAGGCGTTGACGAAGAAAAAGATGACCGTGTTCGGCGGCAGTCAGGTGCGGCCGAATATTCACATCGACGACCTGGTTGATCTTTATCTCTTCGCCCTCGAGCGTCGACTCGCAGGCGTCTTCAACGCGGCGTTCGAGAACCTCACGGTGCTCGAGATCGCCGAGCGCATCGCCGAGCGCGTGCCGGCAGAGATCGAGGTGACCTCGTCGAGCGATCCGCGTTCCTACCGCCTGTGCTCGGACCGTCTGTCGGCGGCCGGGTTCGGCCCGAAAAAGAACGTTGGAATAGCGGTAGAGGAGCTGGCCGACGCCTATCGCGCCGGGCGGTTGGTTGATCGACCGAATTGGTACACCGTGAGCTGGATGAGGACACATGGTCTCGGCTAAGCAGGTTTCGAACAGGATGCTGATTCTGGGCGGGGGCGTCGCCGGCTCGTCGATGGCCTATTACCTCAGCGAAAAAGGCTACGACGTCACGGTCATCGAGAAGAACAGCCATGTCGGCGGGCTCGCGCGAACGTGCCGATACGCGGGGCACCCGTACGAATTCGGGCCGCACATCTGGTTCTGGCCCGGCGGCAAGGAAGAGCCGATCAACGCGACGATCGTCAAGCTCACCTGCGATGAGCTGTACTACATCGAGCGCCGCCTGTTTACTTATGTCGAGCCGGATCGGCGCAAATACCGCTATCCAGTGCACTACCAGGACGTCGCGCTGATGCCGGAGCACGAGCAGATTGAGCGGGAGCTCCGACAGAACCGCGACGAGCACTTGAAGCTCATCGAGCCGAAGCTGCCCGAGATCGGCAACTGCAAGTTCGCCGACTACTTCACCGCCGCCATCGGGCCGACGCTGTACTCGAAGTTCATGGCGAACTACACCTGGAAGATGTGGAACATCCCGGGCGACGAGCTCGAGACGTCGATGGTCTGGGCGGACCGGTTTCAGAGTGAGAAGGGCGCGCCCACCACGCAGAAGGTCACCGGCTACGACCCCTTGAAGTTTGACGAGCACACGCTCGGCAAAGGCATCAAATTCCAGGTGTACCCCAAGCGTGGGTGGAATGCCGTCTGGGACGCGATGGTGGGGCGGTCGACGACCGTGCGCGACCGGATCTTGGGCATAAAAGACGAATACCGGAAGCCGTACGTGCTGACGGAGAGCGGCGACAAGTACTACTTCTCCGACTACCACACGGTCTTTTGCTCAATTGACATCGATGAGTTGTGGAGCGAGGACGCTCTTCCCTACACCGGCCGCATGATGATCCCGCTCCTCATCCCTGGGCTGGCGCACGCCTTTCCGGAAGGCGCGGAGTCGATCCACTATTCGTCGTGCGAGTTCCAGACGCGCGTGACCGAAATGAAGGTCATTACGCGGCACGACAGCCCGGACACGCTCATCCTGATCGAGGTGCCCGTCCTTCCCGGTGCCGTGAAGACCTTTCCGAAGAACGCGATCGATTACGCGATCGAGCACAACCTGTTCGCGGAGAAGGCCTACCCGCAGCAGTCGGCGCAGGCGTTCGAGATCTACGATGCCTATGTACGGCGCGGGAGCAAGATTCCGAATCTTCGGTACGTGGGACGCCACGCCGAGTTTAAGTATTGGGGCATGGCCGAGACCGTCAACTCCGCGTACCGCAAGAGCCTGGAGTTCGACCCGATCTGATGTCCGGCCGGGCGACATGATGCTGCCGCTCCAAATCCTGCCATCGACGACATCTCACAAGCGTGAGCCGCTGCTCCCGACCCTCGAGGTGTTCGCGCGACTCGGCTTGCGCGATCTCGACCTGAATCTCAATCATCTCGTCGAAGACGACACGCCGACGCCGGCAGGACTGGGCCAGCGGATTGATAGACCGGGGGGAAGGGGCCCCCGAATCGATCCCGCAACGGTGCTGGCCGCCCTGACCGCCAATCAGCAGCGCGTCTGGATTGTGTCCGGCGGCTGGTGCGACTTTTTCGATCCCGAGCCCGAGATCCAGCGCACGTTCTCCTCGGTGGACCGGCAGGTGGACTTGGCGCGGACGTTAGGCGTGTCCACCTTGCGGCTCTTTTTCGGACGGCTTCCCTATGATCGGTACGTGCCGGAGGCACACGCGACGATCGTGTCGAATATTCAGCAGCTCGGACGACGGTATCCCGATATCCGGTTCGTCTTCGAGAACCACGACGGCGCCTCATCGCATCCGGATGTGTGCCGGTCGATACTGGAGGACGTCGCGCTCCCCAACGTGCGTTTGAACTTCGATCCGATCAACTTCGAGCACCGCGGCGTCGACAGCCTCGGCGCGGTCCGCCAGCTGGTGCCGCTCATCGCGCATGTGCATTTGAAAGGCTATGAGCGCGGCGGCTTCTGCGAGTTCGGCGCAGGCGACGTCGACCTCACGCCCGTTCTCGACACGCTCATTGGCCGAGGCTACCGCGGCGCGTTCACGGTCGAGTACGAGGGGACGTTCGACCGGACGCTGAGGTTGTTTCAGGGTGTGCGGAACGCAACCGCGGCAATCGAGCGGCTGCGCGCCCTGGCGTAGAGCAGTCGAGCGGCCCCATCTCCAAACGAGGGGTGCGCCCGAGCCGAGGCTCTTTCTCGGCGATCTCGGGCGCAGCCTCGTGAGCCGTGCCGCATGTGCGGCGGTTCGCGGTCGTCAGCGCCGCCTGGTGGCGACGACCTTGTTGCCGAGCGAGAACGTGTAGCTGGCGTTGTCCGACCACGGCACCAGCGCGACGTTGGACCGTTCGCAGACGCGCGGGCAGTTCACGTAGCCGGGATCGTTGCGGCCTCGCAAGTTCCCCGCGCCAACGAAGAGCCCGACGGTCTCTCCCTGTGCCGGCTGGTGCCCCATCATCGGACCCCAGCGCGCATCGTAGAACCAGTTGCGCGCCACGTCCCACGGCAAACCGCCTGCTGTCAGTTCACGGCCATACCAGAATTGGACGACGGCCGAGCAATCCCAATGCGAGTCGATATTCAGGCACATCCCGAGCGTGTACTCGATGGATCCGCCGCCGAACGGATCGTCGAGAAAGCGGTTGGGCCCATCTCTCCGATCGAAATCCACCTGGATGCCGTCGCCGTTGAGAACGACGCTCGTGATCTTGGCGGTCTCCGGCCAGAAGCCGAGATCGGCCGGCGAGGAGTAGATCGTCGCCTGGGTCATGTCAAACGGGACGTACCTGAACGAATTCACGCTCGAATACGGGCCGTTGACGCCGTTGCCGGGATCGCTGGCCTGAGCGCGCCAATAGTACGTCGCGTTCGTTGTCAAGTTCGCGGTCATCTGGACCGACGTTTGACCGCTGCCTTGAGTCGCGTTGCCGACGAACACCAGGTTGCCGAACGACGGTGAGTCCGCCACTTCGAATCGATACGAGAGCTGTCCCGCCGGGCCGGACGTCGACGCGTTGTTCACGATGAGCGACGCGGTGCCATTCAACGTGCCCCCTTGCCCCGGAGAAACGAGCGCTGGCGCCTGGATGACGACCTGCGGTCCTACCGTGAAGCTCTTAATGGGCGAGAACAAGCCGGTCACCGACGAACTGGCCGAGCGCACGCGCCAGAAATAGGTCTTGGTCTGAGGTCCCGGCAGCGTGTCGATCTTCACGGCTGTCTGGCCCGCGGTTTCGGGGATCCCATCCTTCGAATAGGCGATTGACGCAAAACCGGCGTCATTAGCCACCTGAACGCTGTAGGTCAGCGCGGTCGATCCGGTCGTCACGCCGTTCTTGAACGTCAGCGTGAGCGGTTGGTCGGCGAACTTCAGCTGCTGACCGTTTGTCGGCGACAGCGGCTGCGGCGTCGTCAACGTGACGCCGGTGCGCGCGTCAGTCACCGCCGAGGCCTGAGATGACGTGCCGACATCAGCCGGGCGCGTCGGGCTGCTGTTCGTGCATCCCGCTGCGGCAGCAGCCAGAACCAGCGCACTCCAATAACTACGAGACTTCTTCATGAGCTCCTGCCACACACTTCCCCATCGGTTGATGCGACCCGCGCACTGGGAATGGCTGCCACGCGGGGACGGTCAGGCCGTCGTGAGTCCGGAATGTCGAGAGGTTCAAAGAATACGGTCTTGAAATCGCCAAGTCAACTGCTGCCTCGAGCGAGTTGCACACCCGCTGAGGCATGCGGGCGATACAATCTTCCGGCGAAATGCGCGATCGCGATCTGCCGCTTGCCCTGCTTCCCGGAGTGGTGGCGTTCCTGCTCGTCGTCGGACTCCGCCCGCTCATCCCCACGAATATCGCGTGGCTGACAGAACCGGACCCGGCCATGCAATACATGGGATGGGCGTTCTATCGGCACGAGCCTTGGACCGCTGTAGGGCTCTCGACGCCGATCGGCACGAACGCCGGCTACGGTCTCGAATTGGGGAGCAGCATCCTGTACGCCGACGCGGTCCCGTTGCTGGCAATGCTGCTGAGGCCGCTTTCGTCCTGGCTCCCCGAGCCCTTTCAGTACTTTGGTCTGTGGCTGCTGTCGTGTTTCCTGCTTCAGAGCTTCTTTGCTTGGAAACTGCTGGGGTTGGCGTCAGACGATCGCGCAAGTGGTCGCGAAAGAGGCATCGTGCAGCTGATGGGTGCCGGCCTGTTCGTCTTCGCGCCGCCGCTGCTCTTTCGCCTCAACATGGGCCACTACGCCCTGGTCGGCCACTGGACGATCCTGGCTGCGCTCCTGCTCAACCTCCGCCCGCCTCGAAGACCTGTGCTGGCTTGGTCAGCGCTCATCTTCGCAACGGCCCTGATCCACACATACCTGCTGGCAATCGTCTGCTTCCTCTGGGGATCAAGTTGGGTCTCGCGCTCGATGGTCGGCAAGCGGAACCGGATGGTCGCCGCAGGTGAAATTGTCGGGATCGCCTGCCTCGCGGTCGGGGCTTTGTGGGAGGCGGGGTTTTTTCTCGTCAGCTCGGGCCGGGATCTGCCGGGGTTCGGCGTGTATCACATGAATTTCCTCGCGCCGATCAATCCAGCCGGGTGGTCGCGCGTCTTGCCTGCGTGGCCAGGACATGACGGCGACTACGAAGGGTTCAACTTTCTCGGCCTGGGCGGGCTCGCGTCCTTGGTTCTCGCCGTTCCGGGAGCCGTATGGCTTCTCGCGCGCGGGAGGCTCCCGGTGCGCCGCGACTGGATCCCGCTTGGCGCCACGCTCCTGGTGTTGTTCGTGTACGCCCTGTCGAACACGATAGGCTTCGGGTCGTCCGCTTTCACCTACTCCCTCCCGGAGGCGGCCACCCGGGTGCTCTCCACGCTTCGAGCGTCAGGCCGCCTGTTCTGGCCGGTTTTCTACGTGCTTCTGGTGGCGAGCCTCGCTGTTGTCACGAGGGCGGTCGGCGCGCGCGTGGCGTCGGTCCTCGTCGCCGGCCTCGTCGTCGTTCAGATTGTGGACATGACGCCCGGGTGGTGGCCGCTTCGAGAGAAGTTGAACGTCCCGCCTGAGCGGCGTTGGCAATCGCCCCTCGTCGCGCCCTTCTGGTCCGACGCCGCATCCGCCTATTCCACGCTCCGCCGATACCCGCCCCGGATGCGGCCGGGCTGGGAGATATGGGCCGACTACGCGCAACGCCACGGGATGCGAACGGATGCGGTGTATCTTGCGCGGCTCGATGCGGATCGCCGGGCAGCGCTCGACGAGCGCGAATCCGCCCAACTGCTCGCAGGCAGGTTCGATTCCAGGACGCTTTATATCCTCGACGAGGGCATGTGGTCACAACTGGCCTCGATCATCGACCCTCGCGCCGATTTCCTGACGAAGATCGACGGATTCTTCGTGCTCGCGCCCGAGTGGAACGCGAGGCGCCGGCTATCGTCCATCGACTTTCAGCCATCAGCTGTCAGCCGTTAGCTATTCGCCATGACGTCGTGTTCAGCGCCGGCCTGCCGGATCTCTCGAATGACGTAGATCGGTTTGCTCTGCGATTCGTGGTAGGTCCGCGCCTGAATCTCGGCAACGAGACCAATCGTGACCAACTGAACGCCGGTGACGATCAGGAGGATGCCGAGCAGCAGCAAGGGGCGGTTCGACAACGACTCGGCCCCAATGAGGCGCTCGTAGGCGAGCCATCCGCTAATGACCGCCCCCAGCAGGCCGATGCCGCCGCCGATCAGACCGAAGAACTGGAGCGGCCGCGTCGAGTAGCTCAGGAGAAACTTGACGGTCAACAGATCGAGCATGACGCGACCGGTTCGTCCGATCCCGTACTTTGACCGCCCGTGCTTGCGCGGGAGGTGATTGACCTCCATCTCCACGATGCTCGACGTCTGCTCGCTGGCGATCGCCGGGAGGAACCGGTGCATTTCCCCGTAGAGCCGCATACCCTTGACGATCTCCGCCCGGAAGACCTTTAGCGAGCAGCCGTAATCATGGAGTCGGACACCTGTCACGATCGAGATGAGCTGATTGGCGAGCGCCGACGGCACGCGCCGCGACAGGAACGGATCCTTGCGCCGCTTGCGCCAGCCGCACACGACGTCGTGCCCGTCTTCAATCACATGGACCATCTCGGGGATGTCGCGCGGGTCGTTCTGCAAATCCCCATCCGAGGTTGCGATGAAGCGCCCTCTCGCAAAATCGAAACCAGCAGCGAATGCGGCAGTCTGGCCGAAATTTCGGCGAAACCGGATCACGCGAACGTGGGGATCCGTTGCCTGCAGTCCCGCCATGATCTCGAAGCTGCCGTCCGTGCTGCCATCGTCGACGAGGATAATCTCGTAAGAGCGCCCCCACT
>Ga0306920_100004329_pt1 | contig 18197 bp, 12 predicted proteins | sample flu12Cox44000170_FD_204666 | JGI IMG/M metagenome (GOLD analysis project Ga0306920, IMG submission 204666) | Lab enrichment of tropical soil microbial communities from Luquillo Experimental Forest, Puerto Rico - flux4day.12C.oxic.44.000.170 (v2)... | ecosystem: Environmental > Terrestrial >... | reverse complement strand
TGGCTTATGTAGGGAAAAAGCAGCGAGCCCGCCAGGAAGACCGCCATCTGCCGCAACAAACGCCGCCGAAAGACCAGTTCCGCCGCTGATGACTCCCGCCACTAGCTGACCTACAATTTCCGGCGGAGATCCAGCACGCACATGGAAAAGAAAGTCGAACTCGGATTGTTGCGCCCTCTGATCGCCGACTCGTACACGCCGAAAACCCTTTCGGTAATCCGCAGCACATTGGAATCACACCGCTCGCATGAAATTTTGTCCTTCGCTCACGGCTTGTTCGCTGCCAGCCCCAGCCAATCTACAGATTCTGCGACCGGTTACCAGAATGTCTGGGTCCGCGACAACGTCATGGTGGCCAACTCGCTCCGCTTGCGTGGCGACACACCCTCTGCCGTCGCTTGCGTCCATGGCATGACACGCTTCCTCAAGACGCAACTTCCCCGTTTTCGCGAAATCATCGACGATCCTCTCCGTGTTCTCAAAGAAGACACCAATCGAAGGCCGCATATCCGCTTCAACGCAGCAAATCTCGGCGAGTTGCCGGAAACATGGCCGCATGCACAAAATGACGCCCTCGGACAGGCCCTCTGGTTCCGCTTTCAGCTCGCCAATAGCGGCGTACGCGCCATGGCACCCGAGGACCATGAAGTTTACGGCGTCTTTCCCCACTATTTTGACGCCATTGAATATTGGCAGGACAGGGACAGTGGCGCGTGGGAAGAAGGACGGAAAATCAATAATTCGAGCGTGGGCGCGGTGGTCGCGGGTTTGGAAGAGATGCTGCAATATCACACTTCTTCAAATCGTTCCGGCAAGGCAGCTGCCATCAACGCTACGCGTCTCGAGCGCCTGCGCTATCTCGTCGCCAAGGGCCGCGAGCGTCTCGACACCACCCTGCCCTTCGAATCTCCGCCGGAACGGCTCGTGGATTCCGCCCTTCTCTTCCTGATTTACCCCTTGTCCGTTCTCCGCTCGCGGGTCACCGAGGACGCTATCCTCAATCTCGTCCAGGCCCGCCTCAAGGGCGATTTCGGAATCAAGCGTTATGTTGGCGACTCCTACTTTTGTCAGGACTACGACGAGTGGTTTTCCCCCTCGCAGAGGAGTAGCGACTTCAGCGAGCACCTCGATTATCGCGACGCCTTTCTCCAGCCGAATTGCGAGGCCCAATGGTGCATCTTCGACCCGGTCTTATCGATCATCTATGGCCGGCGCTATCTCGCGAATCCATCCGACACCGCGAGCTTTCACAAGCAGGTTTATTATTTCAATCGCTCCCTCGCCCAAGTCACCGCCAAAGGGCAATGCCCGGAACTTTACTTTCTCAAACAGGGAAGATATGTTCCGAATGCCCATACTCCCCTGGCATGGACCCAAGCGAATCAAGCGCTCGCTCTTCATCTGATGGAAAAGTCACTGGGAGTCGCTCAATGAATCGCTTTGCAAAGCATCGTTTTGTTTGGCTGCTGCTCGCTGCCATCCTCGATTCCAGCCAGGCAGGGGCGCAATCCGAACGCGACTCCCTGGCCCAGACCCCTCCGATGGGCTGGAACAGTTGGAACAAGTTTGCCTGCAGCGTGAGCGAGGATCTGATTAAGTCTGTTGCCGACGCGATCGCCGGGAACGGCATGAAAGATGCCGGTTACCAGTACGTCGTCATCGACGATTGTTGGCAGATCAGCCGCGACGAGAGTGGCAATATCGTCGCTGATCCAACGCGCTTCCCGTCTGGCATCAGGGCTCTCGCCGACTACGTCCACTCCAAGGGACTCAAATTCGGCCTTTACTCCGACGCGGGTGCAAAGACCTGTCAGGGCCGGCCCGGCAGCCAGGGCCACGAATATCAGGACGCCCTTCAATACGCCAGGTGGGGTGCGGACTACTTGAAATTCGATTGGTGCAACACGGGTACACGCAACGCCGAAGAAGCCTACTCGACTATGAGCTCCGCCCTGCTCTCCACCGGCCGGCCTATCGTCTTCAGCATCTGCGAGTGGGGCACCGCCAAGCCCTGGCTTTGGGGCAAAGGCATCGGCAACTTATGGCGCACCACCGGCGACATCAGCGATAAGTGGACCAGCAAGAAGAAATGGTCTGACGGGACCTGCTGCGAATACGGCATGGTCGATATCCTCGACCTGCAAGTCGGCCTGGAGTCCTTTGCCGGCCCTGGCCATTGGAACGACCCGGACATGCTCGAAGTCGGCAACGGCGGCATGTCCATTCCCGAATATCGCGCACACTTCAGCCTTTGGGCCTTGCTTGCCGCACCGCTGATGGCCGGTAACGACGTGCGCTCGATGCCGCCGGAGATCAAGGAAATCCTCACCAATTCCGAAGTTATCGCCGTCAATCAGGACAAACTGGGCCGCGAAGGTCGCCGCATCAGGAAAAACGGTGATCTCGAGGTTTGGGCCAGACCGCTCAGCGATGGAAGCCGAGCTGTGATTCTCTTCAATCGCGGCACAAACGAAGCCGAGGTCGGCGTTTTCTGGGAAGACATCGCCTATCCCAATCACCTTTCGGCAAAGGTGCGCGACCTCTGGGCCCATAAGGATCTCGGCTCTTTCAACGGCGATTACTCCGCTAAAGTCGCCCCCCATTCGGTTGTGATGGTGAAAATTACACCGTAGAATTCGCTCTGCGCTGCCGCCAACCCCGCCCCGGAGGGAACCCCATGGACAAGCCAGAGCAATCGCCAGCGACGCCCCGGGATTACCTGGCCGCCGAACGCACCTTTCTTGCTTGGATTCGCACCGGCCTCGCGCTCATGGGCCTCGGCTTTGTTTTGGCCAGGTTCGGTATCTTCCTCCGCCAGTTCAATTTCATTCGTCCAGGCATCCCCACCGCCTCCTTCGCGCCCTCGCTTTGGTTTGGGACCGCGTTGCTTCTCCTCGGCGTGGCTGTCTGCCTCTGGTCGCTCTCTCGGTATCTTCGCCTTGTTCGGTCGATGCGCGCCGGATCCGCCTCATTCAGCCACCCTTCCATGCTAGCCGTAGCAGTGGCCAGCATCCTTGCGGTACTTGGTCTGGCGATGGGTTACTATCTCATGTCCACTCGCCATGTCGCGGCGGGTGGCACTTCGCGCATTCAGCAGGAGGTTTCCATGTCCACAATCACAGATAACGGCGTCGTTCGCGTTGCCAGCCACCATACGGTGCCCGACACGATCGGTAAGCTCGAATCCGTTCTTCAGGCCAAAAATGTGAAGCTCTTCACAGTTGTGGATCACAGCGGCGAGGCCGAGAAGGCTGGCCTCAAAATGCCAGAAACCAAGCTGCTGATCTTCGGCAATCCCAAAGCAGGCACACCCCTCATGTTGGCTGCCCCGAGCATCGCACTCGATTTGCCGCTGAAAATTCTTGTCGCGGAGGACGCCGACGGCAAGGTTTGGATTTCCTACAACTCACCGGCCTATTTTCAGCGACGCCACAACCTCCCGGCGGACCTGCTGCCAAACATTGCCGTGATCGAAGCCCTCGTCTCCAATGCCGCACAATAAAACAAAACGCAATCAATCGAACGCGGCCGAATGCTAACCGGAATAAGCGTGTCCGTGGCATTTAGCCCCACGCCCGCCGCACTGACCTTCGCAATTTTCGTCATCGTGTGTTCAGGGCCTTTCGGCCGAGCGCCTAGTGAAAACGCGTCGTACGCCACAGCCGCTGCCCGCACACAAGCAGCAGAAGCAAAGTTACGACGGTCAAAACGGCTGCAGGCCCCCAACGGAATGAAAACTCCGGCACTCGGGCAATCGGCGCAAACCCAACCAGAATCGAAGTAGCCACCGCCACCAGCAGCCAATCGAGCGTACCGCGTCGCGGCCTCGCTTCACTTGCTGCTTGCCTCCCATCGAGCCGCGCTTCCACATAGTCCGCATCGACGCCATAACGAAGGCTCTCGCGCTTCGCCGCCTCCCGCCACCTTGTCTGCTCCGCGCCCGTCGCTGAGGACAGTGCGATCGCGCCCACGCCCAGCATCATCAGCAGTGACCCGCCAACAACCTCTACATACGTGCCGCTACCCTTCCCCTGCAGTTCCCCGAAGACCAGAACGCCCCACAGCAATCCCCAGAGCTGATTCGTGTTCGAAAGCGGAATTCCTCGGCTGATCCCTACATACTTCGCGGCGTACTGCTGGAACAAATCGCCGATCACCCAGATGAACCCTCCGAGCATCAGCCAGAACATCACCCCACGCGCGTTCAGCAATTCCTTCCAAAGCGGCCCCAGCCCGGTGTAGCCGATCGCGAGTGTTGCCATCATGCCGAGCTCGCCAAACGTAAAGAACGTGACAAACGCCAGCGGATTCATCCCCGTCAGGTAGGCCTTGCGGTACGGAATGTACATCGTCCCCCAAAGAACTCCCGCTCCGAGCGCGGCCCACACGCCATTCAGCGGGTGCGCCGACGCAGGCGCCTGTGCCGCCGATGCGGTTGCCAGAACCGCCGCCCCCAAGCACATCACCACCGCCCCGCCGACGACGCCCATCCATCGTCGCCACCCCGCTTGCCGCAGTTCATTGAAAAACAGAAATCCCCACAAAATGCCAAGCAGGCTGTTCGAATTCCACAGCGGAAACGCAATGCTGAGACCGATATCGCGAATCGCGAAAATCGTCAGCGTATTCGCCACCGCCCACAGGCAACCCGCCAGTAGCGCCCAAAGCACCAGGTGCGGAGCCCGTCCCACGTCGGCGCGCACCGAAGAGGTGCCCATCACCAACGCAGGCAGACTCCACCGCGCCAGAAAAACTCCAACCACCATAATGAGCGAAATCACCATCGGCGAAATGCCGAGGGTCACAAGCTTCGTCGGCGCTTCAGCAGCTCCTAGCCACGCACCGGCCGTGAATCCACAAAAAATGCCGAGAATCTCGAGGCTTCTCGATCGCGTTGTCTTTTGCGCTTGTGCGGCAGAATCGTGGCCTACCGTCCCTTGCATGATCCTCCGTCGGGCCGTTTAATGAATAAGCCTCAACAGCACAAGCCCGGCAATCAGCACGGCCACCGGCACCCAGAAATGAATGTCTTTGAGCACGCTCGCAAGTCGTGAAGATGCTCCCTGATGTGTGGCTTCGTTGGGCATGAATCACTTGAAAAGCCGAACCGGCGCGCATTATACCCCCGAAGATTCGCCGCCTCGTACAAGCTCCAAACTCCCCGGTTTCCACACACTCACAAAAAATGAGGGTTGCGCCGCCAAAAGCCGCATGCTAGTCTGAGCGAACAAAAGGCGAATCTATGGACCCCTCTCGCTCTCCCGAATCTCTCGTCATTCCTTTCCCCAAGCCTTCCACTCTCGACGTCCCACGCGCCTCCACCTCTCGGGCTTGCGTCTCCAAAGTTCTCGACACCTTTGCATCCCGCGACCACAACGGCGAGATCCTCACCGCCGTCCGTCACTATCCCGCCCGCGAAGCGCAGTGGGCAGACTTTCCCGCTTGGGTACTTCCTGATCTCCGCGCCGCCTACAACGCCAAGGGCATTCGCAAGCTCTACACCCATCAGGCCGCAGCCGCCGAAACAGTCCGTGCCGGCAAGAATCTAGTTGTCGTCACGCCGACCGCTTCGGGCAAAACGCTCTGCTACAACCTTCCAGTCCTCGACGCCATCCTCGCGGACACCGACACGCGCGCCCTCTACCTTTTCCCCACCAAGGCCCTGGCGCAAGATCAACTCTCCGAACTCTACGACTTGAATCAGCGCCTGCAGAATTCCTTCGGCGTCTTCACCTACGACGGCGACACACCCGGCGACGCCCGAAAAGCCATCCGCGAAAAATCGCACATCGTTCTGACCAACCCCGACATGCTGCACAATGGAATCCTGCCGCACCACACGCGCTGGACCCGCCTGTTCGAAAATCTGAGATACGTCGTTATCGACGAGCTCCACACTTACCGCGGCGTCTTTGGAAGCCACCTCTGCAATGTCCTTCGCCGTTTGCGGCGCATCGCGCGGTTCTACGGCCGCGAACCTCAATTTATCTGTTGCTCTGCCACCATTGCGAATCCGGGTGAACTCGCCTCGCGCTTGATTGAAGCCGACGTCGAAGTCCAGTCGGCCAACGGCGCTCCCGCCGCCGAAAAAACCTTCGTCTTCTACAACCCGCCGGTGGTTAATCGCGCGCTAGGCATTCGTCGCAGCTACGTCCATGAGGCTTCCCGCGTCAGCCAGGAATTCCTGAAACACGATCTGCAAACCATGGTTTTCGCAAATTCGCGCCTGCACACCGAACTCATCCTCACTTATCTCCAGCAGGCCCATCCGCAGCTGCCAGGACGCCCCGAGGCGATTTGCGGCTATCGCGGCGGCTACCTTCCGACCGAACGCCGCGAAATCGAGCGCGGCCTCCGCGACGGCAAAATTCGCGGTGTCGTCACTACCTCCGCTATGGAACTGGGCATCGACGTTGGCTCGCTCGAGGCCGTAGTCATGGCTGGCTATCCCGGCAGCATCGCCGCCACATGGCAACGCGCCGGCCGCGCCGGTCGCCGCGCAGGCAGTTCCTGCGCCGTGCTTGTCGCTTCTTCCTCGCCGCTCGATCAATTTATTGTGCGCCATCCCGACTATTTCTTCGGCAACACGCCGGAACACGCCTTCATCGAGCCCGACAATCTCGAAATTCTGATCAATCATCTGAAGTGCGCCGCGTTCGAACTTCCCATCACGCCTGACGAGAAATTCGGCGGCGTCGACCTGCAAGACCTCTCTGCCCGCCTCGCCGAAGCCGGCTACTTGCACCGGGCCGGTGAAAATTATCATTGGACCCACGAAGCTTATCCGGCCGACACCATCAGTCTCCGCTCCGTCACCAGCGACAACTTCATCATCATCGACATCACCGGCGAGCCGCTCGTCATCGGCGAAGTCGATTTCGTAAGCGCCCTCACCACCGTCCACGAAAAAGCCATCTACCTGCACGGAGCCGGGCAGTATCACGTCGAGCATCTCGACTTCAAAGAGCGCAAAGCCTATGTCAAGCAGGTTGACGTCGACTACTACACCGAGGCAATCCGCTACACCCAAGTCCGCGTCCTCGAAATCGCCGAAACTGCCTTTGGGCTGGCTTCTGATTCGTCTCACCACTTCAACTCTCTCTCTCGCGGCGATGTCCTGGTCCGCTCGCAAGTTGTCGGCTTTAAGAAAATCAAGTTCTTCACAAACGAAAACATTGGCTCGGGCAAACTCGAACTTCCCGAGAACGAAATGCACACTACTTCCTATTGGATCACGCTCGAGCGCCCGCTCATCGAATCGTTGCCCTACACCATCAGCGAACGCCAGTCCGGCATGTACGGCCTGCTCCACGCCCTGAAGTCTGTAGCCACGCTGCTCCTGATGTGCGACGGGCGGGACCTGGGCACAGCCGTCGGAGAGCGACCGCCGGTGCCTGACTCCAGCTGCAATATCGCCCACTCGGAAGCAAGGGAGTTGCACTCGGAATCTTCCGAAAGTTGGATGAACGGCCAGAAGGAATTTTTCGAACCAAATTTGTATCTCTTGGACGCCTATCCGGGCGGCATTGGATTTTCCGAGCCTTTATTCCGCGCGCATGAACTCCTGATTCACAAAACGCGCGAGCTGATTCAAGCGTGCCCGTGCGAGGCTGGTTGCCCTTCATGCATTGGCCCGGCGGGCGATCTCGCGCCACACGCCAAAGAGGCCGCCCTTGCGATTCTCGATCGCCTGTGTGCACAAGGTCTTGAGGTGCGGCCGCTTTGAGGAAACACCAAGGAGCCTGATCGAGCCATATGCCTCTTTCGCTTGACCGATTTTCGCGTCTCGCCGCCCTCAAGCCCGCGCGCAACGTGCCACGAAAACCCGCGGAACTGCGCCTGCCCGACGAGGCCGACCCGATCAGCCGGCTACTCGGAGGCGCCATCGCGCGCAACCACTACGGCGAACACCTCGTCATTCGAAAGTGGTTCTCCACTCCCGAATTCATCGAGCCTTCTCCCGTTGCTCTCGACCTTCTCGCCCGCACCCGCGACGAAAGCATGTCGCGCCGCACGCGTGCCGCCCTCGAAAACCCGGAAAAGTGGCTCTTCCTCGACACGGAAACCACGGGTCTCGCAGGCGGCACCGGCACCTACGCCTTCCTCGTTGGCCTCGCCTGGTGGGACGCCGGCGGCCTCCAAGTGGAACAAATGTTTCTCCGCGATTTCTCCGAAGAGCACTCTTTACTCGCAGCACTGGCCGAACACATTGCGGCGCGTCCCGTCCTCGTCACCTTCAATGGAAAGTGCTTTGACTGGCCGCTGCTCGAAAACCGTTTCACCATGACCCGGGCCATCCGCTTGCCTTCCCTCGCTGTGCACCTCGACCTGCTGCACCCCGCTCGCGCACTCTGGCGGTTGCGTCTGGGCTCCGTGCGCCTTGTCGAACTCGAGCGCTATGTCCTCGACGCGCCCCGCTTGGGCTGGCATCGCGAAGACGACCTTGCTTCGGCCCTGATTCCCCAGTTTTACTTCGACTATCTGCGAGGCGGCGCCGCCCAGCCTCTCGCCGGCGTCGTGAAGCACAATCAGATGGATCTGCGCGGGCTTGCCGCTCTCTTTGGAAAGATCAATTCCCTCCTCGCTTCGGGCGATGAGGCGCTCAACGAAACCGATTCGCTCGACCTTTTCGGACTCTCGAAATTCCTTCACCGCCGCGGCGAAAACGCTCTGGCCCACTCAGCCTGCGTTAAGGCTCTCGATTCCGGCCTGCCTGCGGAATTCCGCCCACGCGCCACGCGCGACCTCGCAACGATGGCAAGGCGCCGTGGTGACAAGGAAACAGCGGCGGCCCTCTGGCTGGAGCTGGTAGCCGATCCCTGCGATGGAATCACGGCCTGCCAACAGTTGGCCATTCACTACGAGAGGATTTCGCGCGATTTTCACCGCGCCTTCGAATACGCCAATTTGGCACTCGCAAAAGTCCGCTGCTGGTCGGCCAATTCCCGCGATCCTGGCTTGCGCGCCCGTGCCGCTCTTCACGAGAAAAAATTGATGTGCCGTCTGGACCGTTTGCGGCATCGCATAAAGAAGGCAGAGGCAGCCGTGCACGCTCCGCTGTTGGCCGATTCCGCTGCAGTTGGTCTTGCCTCTCACCAGGACGCTCGCTGATTTCCGAACCCCTACGATCCCTCGCGAATTTGGAGGTACAAATCGGATGGAATCCATGGCAGCAAAACCTCAACCTATCAGCGGAGGAACTATGGCCACCGCCGAAACCACCTATCTTCGTAACGAACTCGAAATTCGCCGGCAGCGTTTGCTCGATGCCACCCGGACCGCCGCGGCAAACGCCTCGCTCCGCGAGCTTCTCTCGAATGTTGACGCGGCCCTCGCCCGCCTCAATGCCGGCACCTTTGGGATATGCGAGCACTGCCACGACTCGATCGAAGCCGACCGCCTGCTCACCGATCCGCTCATCCGCTTCTGCCTCGATCACCTTTCTCAGGATGAGCAGCGCGCCCTTGAGAAGGATCTCGTTCTGGCTGCGGGCATCCAACGCGCTCTTCTGCCCCGCTCCGACTGGTCCATCGAAGGATGGCAGGCTCGTTATCACTACCAGCCCGCCAATGTCGTCAGCGGCGACTACTGCGACCTCATCGAATCAAATGGCGGCTTTTTGTTTCTGCTTGGCGATGTAGCCGGTAAGGGCGTGGCGGCCTCCATGCTGATGAGCCATCTACACGCCACGTTTCGCACCCTCGCTGAACAGCATCTTCCGCTTCGCTCCCTGATGGCTCACGCCAATCGTCTTTTCTCTGAGAGCACCACCGCCGGACAGTTCGCCACCATGATCGTCGGCAGCGCGCAGCACGACGGAAAAGTCGAATACATCAGCGCCGGCCACCTTCCGCTGTTCCACATCTCGCGCTCGGGCATCTGCTCCAAGGCGGCTACCGGCGTGCCCCTCGGCATGTTTTCTTCGACAGAGTATGACGTTTGCCAGTTGCAACTCGCTCCTGGGGACAAACTGTTTCTCTACACCGACGGTCTCACCGAGGTTTTCAATTCCGCGGGCGTTGAATTCGGTCTCGAGCGCGTGCGCTCGCTGGCCACCCGCCACACCGCCGATCATCCGGAAGCCATGCTCACAGCTTGCCTCGATGAGATCAGCAGCTTCTCGCCAAGCAAACGAACGGACGATCTCACGATGCTCGTCTTGCACCGCTCACACTAAACGGCGCGAGCAGAGCAGCAAAGTTGTCATTTCGAGCGGAGCCTCCGCGCTTTTTGCCGCCCGGAGTTGAAATCGCTCGCCCGCTTGCCAATGGGCCAAGGCCCATAACTTCCACGCTGTGCGGGGGTCATCCTGGGCGCGCCTGCCGCAGGCGGCGAAGCCAAGGATCTGGAACGTATGAGTCTTGCAAGGGTTTCCACTGAAGATCGTTCGGGCAAGTCGCTGCGCTACAGCGTCCTCTGAATCTGCGCCTCAGCCGCCTTGGGGCCAGCGGGCCGCGAGGGTCCCGAAGAATTCTGCGGCCAGCCCAGTTTCTTGAGCCACTTTGCAAACTGTTCCCGCTCGCCACCCTCGAGCGTAATGCACTCTCGCCCGAGGCACCGCAGAAACACTCCACCCTCCGCGGTGTCAAACGAAAGAGAGCCCTCGTCTCGCGACACTCGCCGGCGCTCAGAATATTTCTTTCCAAGCGCTTCAGAATACTCCGCAAACATCTGCGACGTGCCTTCCTCAGTCGTGAACCGTATGCGCGTGAACAGCATTAGCCGCTTGCTGCCGGCCTGCTCGTAAGTGGCGTAATCATCTCCATCCCACCTTGCGGCAATCCTCTTCGCCAGATCCTCGTCCAGAAACTGCTTCAACACTTCCTTCCAGCCAAACTCGCCCATGCAGTTTTCTTCGAGCTTTGTCCAATCGCCGCTGGGAGCGCCTTCGGGCAGATCGAGCTTTAGAGGAGCAGGTGCTTTGCCTTGGCGATAAAGCGCCGGGTGCATGATCTGCTGCGTATCTGCCGGCGGCCTCGCGAACACGCCCGCAAATCCGTTCCATCCGTCCGCGCGCAAAACCGTCAGCGAAAACGCCAGCCCGCTGAAATAAGGAAACATCAGCGAATCCTTGATGAAGGGCGGCGCCTTCTTGAGTTGCGGCGTATCCGTCAGGTCGCCCACAAACAACGACGGATCGACGTCCGGCAGGTCGCGCAGTTTCAGCCCCTTGTCTTTAAGCGTGTAATCAAGCATCGCTGCCATCGCGCTGCCCTCCAGCACCGCCTCGCGCGCCAGCTCCGCATCGTCGTTCGGACGCGCCGCATGCGCCCACGGTTCGATCTGAAACTGCTGGTCCATGAGCGCGTGCGTCAATTCGTGCGACATCACCATACGCTGTTCGTCCGGCGCGATCCAGTCCGCAATATAAAATTCGTGAGCCTTCGGATCGTAGAGCCCCGCAATCTGCTCCGTCAGCAGATCCACGAGAAACGCGTCCAGGTTGAATCCCTTCGGAATCAGCCCAAAAGCCTCCGCGGACCGCGCCGATGCATACCGCTCCTTTGCGTCCTTTTCGTTGTCCATCTGCGCCAGGACGTACGCGCGGATTTCCTCGCGGCTCCGGATCGATTTTTTTAGCGGCTCTTTCAGCTTCCAACCTGTGATTTCGCTCATGTCATGCAGCACTTCGTCCGCTGTTGCCAGAAACTCGGGGTTACTCGAACCGCCCGCGGTTGCCGGAGGGGCCGGTGCCGCTTGCTGCGGACACGCTGGTGCCATCGCAAACAGCAAAACAGCCATGGCGACTAAAAGGCGGCGACACAGCCGCAGAGAATGGGTGGCAGACCGCATAGATTGGCAGAATAGCAGATTCCCGCGTCGCCTCCGAATATCGGAAGAGAATCGTGTCTTGAACTGTCACTCGATTGTTTTGCGTCGACTGCGATCAGCCGCCTTTTTGAGCTGAGACCACGTTCAGTCGTGTCTGGTCTCTGTGGCTCCGGCGGCTCCCGCGCCAACGGCCTGCTGTCCATTGCCGTCCGCTTGCAGGGGCAATTCGATGCGGAATGTCGCTCCGCGTTCTGCTTCGTTCCTTACCTGGATCGTTCCGCCGTGTTCGGTGATGATGCCATAGCAAATGCTTAAGCCCAGGCCGGTTCCCTTGCCGACCGGCTTTGTCGTATAAAACGGATCAAAAACTCGCGACGCATCCTTTACGCCCGGCCCGCTGTCCGTGAACTCGACGAACGCGTGCTTTGCGCCGACTCCAGTTCGCACCCACAGATCGCCTTCGGAGCTTTTCTCCAGGATTGCGTCCACCGCGTTATTGATCAAATTTAGGAAGACTTGCTGCAACTGGTGCGGGTCCGCCGGAATTTCCGGCAGGTCGGGAGTCAGACCGAGATGCACTCGAACTTGGCTGAGCCGCAGATCGTAGTCGCGCAAGGCCAGCGTATCCTCGAGGATGGCGTTCAGCTGTACGCGCACGCGTTCTGGCTTGTGCTGTCGTGCGAAACTTAACAGATTTTGCACGATGCGGTGCGTTCGCTGCGCCTGCTTGTAAATTTTTTCCGTGTATCCCAATCCCTTTGGACCAACCTGCCCGCTCGAAGTCAACAACTGGCTATACCCGAGTATCGCCGTCAGGGGATTATTCAGCTCGTGCGCCACTCCGGAAATGAGCTGTCCGACCGCGGCCAGCTTTTCGCTATGCACCAATTGCTCCTGCGTACGCCGCAGGTTCTCATAAGCCCGGCGCGTCTCTTCATATAGCAGGCTGCGCTCTACCGCGCTGCTGATTTGACTCCCGGCGGCAATCAACAGGCTGATGTCCGCCGCTGTAAACTCCCTCACCGACCGGCAGCCCACAACCAATCCTCCGATGATTTTCTCCTTGGACCACAGCGTCACGACATACGCCGACTCGATCCCTTCTTTCTTCTGCAGCTCTTTGACGACTGGGGGAAGCGGCAAACCTTGCACCGAAAGGAAGGTTGCGTGCGCGCCTCTAAATTGCTGGATCAGCTCCGGGGGAATCGTCAACAGCGGGAAACTCTTCGAAAGCTCCGACCGATGGCCCACTGCGGCGACCCGTCGCAGCGTCGCCCCGTCCGCGTCAAACAAAAACAGTGAGGCCGTGTCTAGTTCGAAAAGCTCCAGCAACTGTCGCAGCGTCCGCAAAATCGAATCCGTCAAGTCCAGCGTATAGACCAGTGTCTCGGCGATCGAGTTCAGCACCACAAGTTCGCGGTTCCGCCTTCGTATCTGCTGTTCGGCGCGCCGCCGCTCGCTGACATCGAGAATGAATCCCTGGTACGCGCTCACGTTTCCCGCGGCATCCCTCACCGCGGTCGAAGACTCGCTCACTGTGCGCACTTCCCCGTCTTTTCGCCGGATATCGTACTCAAAATCATTCACTGATCCGTGTTCGTGCAGCAGCCGCGACAGCCGCTCGCGTTCCTGCGGATTGACGTACAAGCTTTTTCCTATTTCAACGCACATCAATTCTTCCCGGCTGTCGTACCCCGTAATTCGCATCAAGGCGTCGTTGAAGTCCAGAAACCGGCCCTGCACCGTCGCGATAAACACTCCTTCCTGAACGCTCGCGACCAGCGTCCGGTACTTCTCCTCCGCTCTCTTTCGTTCCGTGATGTCTTTCAGTACGTGGATTGTCCCCAGTTTTCGCCCCGCCGGATCCATAAACGTCGAATTCGACGCCAGAAAGTATCCTTGCAGCCACGGATCCGGAGAATCCGCGTCGCCCGACGCTCCTTCGCAGTACGGGCAGATGTGAAAAGCGTTGTCACGGGGAGTGAGCAAATCCCCCACCAAGCGCCCGACCATCCCACGCGCTTCGCGGCCAAGCAGGTCCGCAAGCCTTGTGTTGGTTCTCAGAACCCGGCCCTCTTCGTCATGCACCAGAATCGGATCCCCAATCGAATCGAACGTGTATGCCCACTGCTGTTGAACGGTTTTGATCCGCTCGAACAGGTTCACATTTTCCACCGTCGTCGCCAGGAAGTTGGCCACGTTCACCAGGTATGTCAATTCGTCTTCTTGGAATCTCTTTCCCGGAAGCGCTCCGATATTCAAAAGCCCCACAGGTCCTTCTTTTGCACATAGCGGAACCGAAATCAGTTGCGTAATACCGGCCTCCGCCAGCGCCCGTCGCACTTTCGGGTCCTTCTCATCTTCAAACCGCGACACATGGCAGTTCTCTTTCAGTACTTCCTGCACCCACTCGCCGTTGAAGGCATAGCGCTCGTGCTGCTTCATGTAGCTTTCCGAGAACCCGACGGAGGCGCGCGCGACGAATTCCGCCGCGTCTCCCTTGCCTTCGAGCAACCGGATAACGCCGTGGCTTGCGTTTACGCTGCCCGTTATCTGCTTCAGCACCTTCCTCAGCAACTCGTGCAGGGAAACCGACTGGCTGCTCGAAGCCGTCAGCATCGTGAACTGCCGCACTTTTTCGCTGATTTCTTCCGAGCGCGATCGCGCTGTTTCGAGGAGCAGCACGATCATGCCGATACCCAAACCTGCGTTCAGAAAGTGGTCGAACGCGAACCGGATCAGGCTCGCACCTCCGTGTGTCCACTGAAACCGGTCCAGATTGTTAAGTCCGAGCAGCGTGAAAGCTCCGGCGAGCAACTTCTCTCCGTAGCCCGGCCGCGAATTCGATGCTCTCCACAACAACCACGCCGACGCCAGACAAATCGCACTCACCAGAATCGAGCTTTGCCACGGCGCCTCGTCCCATCCGGGGGCCCTGCTCTCGTAGTAACTCGCCGCCAGCGCCATCAAACCCGCCACCCAAGGCATCGGCCAGTACAATCGGTTCTGGACCGTCCTCGATTGCACGATCGAAGCCAGAAACATCACCAGCGCGCCTACGCCGAAGGCGGAAACCACCACACGCAGGCTGGCCTGCTGCCGGTAAAACATCGCCAGCTCGCAAAATGACGAAATTGTCAGGCCAAACCAGCCCAGCAGCCACAGCCGGTACGAAATCCCGGTGTTATCCCGTCTTAAGTGAATGAACAAGACCAGAAGCGTCAGGCAGGCAGTGGCCTCGAAGAACGCGATACCCTGGAGGCCTTGAGTCGGTACCACCGTCGGATTCCTCCCCGACACTCTTTCGCGATTGGGATTGCAGGTGGTGCCGGACGGCTCCGAAAAAACGACAGTTGCACCACGTATCGTTTCACGCTAACACGTCGCTCGGCGAGCTCGGCACGCGGTTGTCCCAAAGGTTATTACTACGGCCTATCCCGGCGGCCCTTGCGCGAGCGTGCAGTTACGATGCCGGCCGGCTCGCGCCGTCGCGTCAACAAGTACCTGATTGCTATTTTCAGACTGGGCAAGCGTTCCCCCCTAGCTCTGTACCCTCTCGTATAATACTATCCGGGGGAAATGACGAACGTGGATGCCGAGAACATACTGGTGGTGGATGACGAAGAAGCGATTCGAGAGGTCGTCTCGACCATGCTCGAGTCCAAGGGCTACCACTGTATCACGGTAAGCAACGGCCGCGCCGCTCAGGAATTTGTTCGCAAACAGACTCCCGACCTCGTCCTGAGCGACATGATCATGCCTGAAATGGACGGAATCAAGCTCCTCGAATGGCTACGCAACTTTGACCCCGAGATCCCCGTCATCATGGTCACTGCCATCCATGATATCTCCACTGCGCTTGAAGCCATCCGCCGCGGCGCCTACGACTACATTCTGAAGCCCTTCGAAAAAGACCAGCTCTTCCACGGCGTAGGACGCGCCCTCCAGCACCGCCGCTTGGTCATCGAAAACCGCAACTACCAGGTTAACCTCGAGCAGCAGGTGAACGACAAAACCGCCCAGCTCCAGACCGCTTTCGCCCAGCTTGAGCAATCTTACGACGACACTCTCGAAGCACTTGGCAGCGCCCTCGACCTCAAGGACGCGGAAACCGAGGGCCACTGCCAGCGCGTCACCGCCTTCACCATCTCCATTGCCAAGACCGTCCCGGTCTCCCCCAGCTATGTCCCCATCCTCGCTCGCGCTGCTTTTCTCCACGACATCGGCAAAATGGCGATTCCCGATTCCATCCTCCGCAAGCCCGGCCCGCTGAACAACGACGAAAAGCAGATCATGCGCACACACTGCGAAATTGGCTACAACGTCCTCCGGCGCATTCCTTTTCTCCGCGATGCTGCCGAGATTGTTCTGGCCCACCAGGAATTTTTCGACGGCACCGGCTACCCTCGCGGTCTTCGCGGCGAGCAGATCCCTCTCGGAGCCCGTATATTCTCCATCGCTGATGCACTCGACGCCATGATCAGCGACCGCCCTTACCGCCGCGCGCTCCCCATGGCCCACGCCAAAGAGGAAATTCGCCGCTGCGCGGGTACCCAATTCGATCCAAAAATCGTCAGCGTTTTCCTCTCCATCCCGGACAAGCATTGGCAGGAACTGCGCCAGAACCTTGGCTCACCCTTCCGCCTGGCCCACCTGAAAAACCTGAACAATTGACGGCTCCACTTCCCCGTAGCACGGGCTTTCACTTGCCCCGAGAACGCAGGGATCCGAGCGCCCTTGCTTTTCATCCTCCGTTTGCGGATTCGTTCCACCCCTCTTCTCGCCGCGTCGTTCCTCGTGCTATCTTTGTTCTTTAGATACTCATGCCACTCGTTCCAATCAAAACCGCCTCGGAAACCGGCTATTGCGATTGCGTCTGCGGTTGTTATGAGCTAGCCAGCCAGCGCGATGAAGACACCGGCAAAGGTTACTGCCCTGCCTGCGCCAAAGATCATGTCGACTGGAACGCAGGAGTCGGGCTTCCCCAACCCGCCCCCGCGAAGGTTTCCCCAAACAACGGCTCCGGCGCGTCAGTTAAACCGCTTCCCCCCGGCGCCGACCCCCCGGCCCGCCTGCGCTAGCTTCCTCTGAAACTTAGATTTTCCTGTGAGGGCCCGCTGGTGCGCTCATCCCTCGTCCCGAGCGGCCGAAACTGCCTGCGCTCTCTGCCCGCCTACTTCCCCAAATACAACAACACCAGCAGAAACAACCAGAGCGCATCCATAAAATGCCAATAGTAGGACGCAACCTCCGCCGCAACCACACGCGTTATTTGCGCCTTCTCGAAGTTCCGCCACGCCACGTACACTAACGCTCCCACGCCCCCAATCAGGTGGAGCGCGTGTGCCCCCGTAAAAATATAGAAAAAGCTGCTCGCCGGATTGCTCGCCAGGTAAATTCCTTCCCCGACCAGTTGCCTCCACGCCACGACCTGCCCAATCAGAAAAACCATGCCTAGAACCGCCGTCAAGCCCCACAGCCGCCGGAATCCTCTCACGTCCAGCAACCCCAACCTGTTCCGCGCCATCTCGAGCGTACCGCTGCTGACCAGCAATACCGCTGTGTTGAACCACATCAGCATGGGTACGCGCACCGGCACCCAATCCGGGCTGCCCCGCCGCACCAAATACGCGCTCGCCAGCGCCATGAAAAACATCAGCACCGAAACGATCCCGAACGCTATTCCCGTATAGTAGCGCTTCGGCGCCGGCCACCTTTGGGGAGGCTTCTTCCCGCCTTCACCGCCTCCCCGGCCATTCGAAGGCGGCATGATTCCCCCGCGGTCATTCGCGACCTTTTCAAGGATCAATTCAATGTCTTGTTCTGTAGCTGTGCCCGGCATGGCCCCACTTTCCTCCGCCTGACGCTCCCCGCTCAAATAACGCCTCGGCTTGGCATTCCGAGCGAAGCGACGAATCTGCTATTTCTGACGCCTCACGGCTCCTTCGTCTTCCGCCGGTCAATGATCCACTTTTTGGACCAGCAACTCGGGCGAAAGATGTTGTGCCGCAAATTCCTCGCCGTTTGCAGTGAACTCATACGCCGCCCGGTAGACCACCGGTTCCTGCCCAACAAAATTCTCATCCGGCGCCGGCGAGGCGATACTCCATTCGAGCGTCGAAGCGCACCATGGGTTGTTTACTTCCTTCTTTTTCCTGCGAACCAAGCTGCCAACGAAGTTGATGACAAACAACGATTGCGCCGCTACCGTCCAGATCGTCGCCGCGGCCACGAGCGTTCGAATCGAATCGCCCGCCGATGCAAGTGCCGCCCTCTGCGCATCCGCCAGGAGATTCGACTGCGTCAGCAGCCCCAGCCAATGCATCGGCATAAAGATGCAATACACCCCAGCAAAAGTCAGCCAGAAATGCACTCTTCCCAGCCCTTCATTCATTCGGCACCCAAACAATTTCGGAAACCAGAAG
>Ga0306920_100004328_pt1 | contig 18199 bp, 19 predicted proteins | sample flu12Cox44000170_FD_204666 | JGI IMG/M metagenome (GOLD analysis project Ga0306920, IMG submission 204666) | Lab enrichment of tropical soil microbial communities from Luquillo Experimental Forest, Puerto Rico - flux4day.12C.oxic.44.000.170 (v2)... | ecosystem: Environmental > Terrestrial >... | reverse complement strand
CCAAAGCGGTCTGCAGGCGGGTCGGCAGTTTCAGGGGATCGAGGTCCTCGCCTTTGCCGCGTCCCTTCTTGGGCATGTCCTTGCGGATGTTCTCCCACAGGTTGCGGAACATCGGCATTTCGTTGCCGGGGATGTTCTCGGCGACCGGGACGCGCGGCAGCTTGACGATCCCGCACTCGATCGCGTCCATGAGCGAGAAGTCGCTCATCGTCCATGGGAACAGCGTGCCCTCGGCATAGCCGGAGCCGCGCAGGAAGAACGGCGTGGCGGAGAGGTCGATGACGCGGCTCACGCCGAGCTTGCGGTTGACGGCTTCGAGGCCGGAAATCCACAGGCGCGCCGCCTCGTTGCTCTTCTCAGCCTCTTTCTTATCGTCGCCCTTAAGCTCCTCGTCATCGGCCTCCTTCGGCTTCTCACGGTAACAGTGGTGCGCCTCGTCGTTGATGACGAGGATGTTCTTCATTCCCATCAGATCGGGCATCACCCGCTGCAGCATCTGCCCTTCCGTCTCCTGCGTGTTCAGCTCCTCGCCAGTGCGCCCTTGCAACAGCTGGCGGCCGCCCTTGGAAAGCTCGATGCGCTCGCGCAGCTTGAACGCGTGGAAGTTCGTGATGACGATCTTTGCCCGCTTCACATCATCCAGCATATCGCTGGGGACGAGCTCGCGACCGGCGTAGTAGCTGTCGGGATCGCTCGGGAGAAGGACGCGCAGGCGGTCCTTGATGGTCAATCCGGGAGCGCAGACGAGAAAACCGCGCGTGAAGTGTTTGCTCCCGGGACGCCGCACGGCGTTAATCGTTTGCCATGCAATGAGCATGGCCATCACCGTGGTCTTGCCGGCCCCGGTGGCGAGCTTGAGAGCGATGCGCATCAGCTCGGGGTTGGCGTCCTTGTTGGCGGCGGCGAGATGATCCAGCAGACGCTTGCCTCTGCCCGATTGGGTTGCGACCTCGGTGAGCCAGATCGCAGTTTCCGTCGCTTCTATCTGGCAGAAGAACGGACGCACGGCACTGAACTGATGATGGCGCCAATGCTGAAGCAGCCGCGCCGTCTCGGGCGTGACCTGCCACTGGCTGGAATTTTTCAACGAGCGCCATGCGTCCACATGCCCACGCACCTCGTTGATGATCGAGGTGGGGTCGTACTGCTGCTCCTTCGTCGAGAGACCTTTGCCTTCATCGAAGATGAGGGTCGTTTGCGCGGCCACCTTGTGCTTCTTTGGCTTTGGAATCGGCGTAATGAATTTTGCGCTGCGTCGGCTTTCGATGATCTTCTGTGTCGGTTGCCCCGCCTCGTCGAGCTCCCAATACCGGTGCGGGTAGTCGTAAGGGGAGTTGAGAATCGGCTGATCGAAAAACGGATTGGACATGGATTTCGTTATGTCTGGGTGCGACTCGTGCCCCCAGCTTATGCGGATGTGGTCCCGGCTGCCCAGCGCCTTATTGTATTTCATCCGATTTGGCTGCTATTGCCCAGGCCAATCTTGGGGGATTGAGGGCAGCGCGTTCTCGTCTTGACGGGATCACGGGCCGGGCAAGATAATTCTGCCGGACTCTGCAGATGATACGCCCGCTCCACGCAGCTCTAATCGTCGTCCTTCTGTCCCCCAACCTGCAGCTCTCGCCGCACCCTGCGAGCGCGGACGAGTATCCCTCCCGACCAGTGCGGGTGATCGTGCCCTTTGGCGCAGGTGGCCCGACCGATGTGTTCACCCGCGCTATTTCCGAGGAGCTGCACAAGAGCCTCAAGCAGCCCTTCATCCTGGAGAACAGACCGGGCGCCGGCACCATCATCGGCAGCGAGGCCGCGGCCAAATCCCCGCCGGATGGCTACACGCTGCTCATGGTTTCCGCGACGCAGACCACGACGGAGACGCTCGTCCCCAATAAGCCGTTCAAATTGATGCGCGACCTCACACCCATTGCGTCGCTGCTCAATTCCGAGCTGGTGCTGGTCGTGCACCCATCAGTGCCGGCGAGCAGCGTGAAGGAGCTCATCGCGCTCGCCAAATCCAAGCCCGGTGTCCTCAACTATGCGTCCTCCGGAGTTGGCTCGAATTATCACATGGCGGCCGAGCTGCTCAAACATCTAACGGGCATCGATATCGTGCATGTGCCGTACAAGGGCAGCACCGGCGCCCGCACCGACATCATCAGCGGTCAGGTCCAAATGATGTTCGACTCGGTGCCGACCATGGCGCCGATGATCAAGGCCGGGCTGGTGCGGGCCTTGGGCACGAGCGGGCCCGCGAGATCGGCGATTCTTCCCGACGTGCCGACGATTGCGGAGGCCGGCGTGCCGGGATATCAGGCGACACTGTGGGTCGGCATGATGGCGCCGACAGGAACGCCGCGGCACGTGATCGATCTTCTCAACATGCAGATCAACGACATTCTTGCCCGGCCCGAGACGCGCGAGGTCTGGGAGCAGCAGGGCGCGGTGCCCTTGTTGATGTCGCCCGATAAGTTCGGCGCGTATATCCACTCGGAAATCGAGAAATGGGCGAATGTGATCAAGGCCAACAAAATCGCGGTGCAGTGAATCGAATGAACAGGCCGCCGCAGATCACCGGGACCGAGCATTGGACGACCAAGGAAGGTGGCGTGAAGCTGTTCCTCTGGAACAAGCATGCCGGCGACCCTTCCGGGCCGGCCGGTCGCATCCTCTTCGTGCACGGATCGTCGATGGCGTCCCAGCCGACATTCGATTTGCATGTCCCCGGGCAGCCGCATTCTTCGGTGATGAATTTCTTCGCCGCGCGCGGATATGACACGTGGTGCGTCGATATGGAGGGTTATGGCCGCTCGACCAAGGATCGCGACAACAACGCGCCTATCTCCCTCGGCGCCGACGACTGCTTCGCGGCCGCCGCCTATATCTGCAAGACGCGCGGCGAGCGGCCACTCCTCGTCTACGGAATTTCATCGGGTGCCTTGCGCGCCGCGCTCTTTGCGCAACGGCATCCCGAGATGGTTGCAAGGCTGGCGCTCGATGCCATGGTGTGGACAGGGGAAGGCTCGCCGACCCTTGCCGAACGCAGCAAGCGCCTGCCCGAGTTTCGCGCCAAGAATCGCCGGCCGATCGACCGCGCCTTCGTGCGCTCGATTTTCGAGCGTGATCATCCCGGCACCGCCGAGGACACGGTGATCGAGGCTTTCGGCGATTCGATCCTCGCGCTCGATCATTCCGTGCCGACCGGCACCTATGTCGATATGTGCGCGAGCCTGCCGATGTGCGATCCAGCCAAGATTACCGTTCCGACGCTGATCATGCGCGGCGAATACGACGGCATCGCGAGCTTTGGCGATCTGTTGCGATTCTTCGAGAGGCTGCCGAATCCGGACAAGCAATTCGCGGTGATGCCGGGCATCGCGCATGCTTCCTTCCAGCAGAAGAACTACGCCATCTGTTACCACATTCTCTTGAGCTTCTTCTCACAGCCGGCGCCGGTGTACCGCGGCACGCACGCGTAGGCGCCCGGCAGAATGCTGAATACAACCGAGAAACACGCCGGTACCGGACTCGACAGGTTTGTCGACCGCCTCCTGGTCGGTCATGCCGCCGAGGTCATGGCTGATTTCCCGGAAGGCTCGGTCGACCTGATCATCACGTCGCCGCCTTACTGGACGGCGGTCGAATATGATGGCGGAAAAAGCCCCTGGGCCACATACGAAGCCTATCTGGATGACCTGCAGACGATCTGGGGGAAGTGCGCGCGGGTGCTGCGGCCGAACGGCAAGCTGTGCATCAACGCGCCTGTCATGCCCATTCCAAAGCAGCTTATCCGCCAGCATACGCGTCATCTGAAAAATATCGCCTTCGATATCGAGCATAAAATATTGGCGCAGACGCATCTGCAACGGTATGCGCTTTTTGTCTGGCAGAAGCAGACATCGAAGATGATGTTCGGGAGCTATCCCTATCCAGGGAACATCATTGAGAACAACACCATTGAATTCATCAACGTCTACGTCAAACCGGGAAAACCGCCGAAATACGATGCGGACATCAGGCAAGCGAATGCGCTCACTCGCGCGCAGTGGCTCGATCTGACACAGCAGGTCTGGTTCATGTATCCGCAGGACGTCAAGCGCGGGGGCGATCACCCCGCACCGTTCCCGGAGAAGCTGCCCGGCCGTCTCATGCGACTTTATACGTATGGCGCCGCAGGCCCTTTCCCGGGAGAGATCGTGCTCGATCCGTTTGTCGGCACGGGCACGACCTGCGCCGTCGCCAAACGCATGGGCCGCCGATACATCGGCATCGATATAAACGAGCGCTACATCACGATAGCGAAAAAGCGCGTATGCAATGCGCCGGCGTTCGAGCCGCTCTTGCTGGTCGGGCGCGCGAAATATCCGACCCAGATCGAGCTAGAGCAATTGCTCGAAACCAACGCCGGGTCCGCTGGCAGGCGCGCGGAAGCAAAACACAAACGCAAGACATTCGGGCGAAAGACGCGCGTGAAGAGCGATGATCAGCCGACGCTTCTGTGAGTCAAACATGACATTTTGCCCGACACACGCACGCTCCTGCGCGCGCGTGGCCGCCCTTCTCGGACTTGCGCTGCTCGGCGCCTGCACCGGCGACCGCGATCCGTCCACGACAGAGCCGAGCTTCTATCGCAACCTGGCCCAAAAGGACGCGCAGGTCGACTCCGCGAGTGCCGCCTCGATGATTTCGGGTTATCGCGTCAACAACGGCCTCACCCCGGTAAGCGTTGATCCCGAGCTGATGAAATTGGCGCAGGCACAAGCCGAGGCGATGGCCAGCCGCGACAAGCTCGACCACAATGTCGTGCGCAGCTTCAACGAGCGGCTCAAGCAGCAGGGCTACCGCGCCAGAACAGCGGCAGAGAATATCGGCGCCGGCTATCACACTCTCGCCGAAGCATTCTCAGGCTGGCGAGATTCTCCGCCCCATCGGGCCAACATGTTGCTGGATGGGGCAACCCGCATGGGCATTGCCTCGGCCTATGCTCCGAGCTCGAAGTTCAAGGTATTCTGGGCCTTGATTCTGGCAGCCCCCGATGATCGGCGCAGCTGATCATCCGTGCATCGCAACCACGAGACAGCAGATCGCCCAGAACACGCAATATTCATAGCCGCCGATATTCCAGAGCCACTTGCCTCCAGTCACCCTCCAGACCGCCGCGGCGGCGACCAGCAGATGGATGCAGGCAATCGCGCCCGCATAGGTCGTGTAGATGCCGAGGATCAGAGCAATCGCGAGCACCGTTTCGATGCCGCAGGAGATGTACATCCAGAACGCCGGCGGTCTGAACTTCGCGGCAACAAAAAAACCAAGCGCCGCCGGTACAAAGAATTTGGCGTAGATATGAGGAATAAAAAATAGCCCGCAGATCAGGCGCAGGATGTTGAACTCGTCAGCGAGATTGAAGTTTTGCGCGAGATACGACATCAACGCCCCTCACCCGCCTCGCAGCTGATGCGTGTTTCGCTCATATTCAGCCGCAGCGTCATGGCCGGGCTTGTCCCGGCCATCCACGTTTTTGTTGCAGCAAAAGACGTGGATGCCCGCGACAAGCGCGGGCATGACGGCACAGGTGTAACTCGATGAACTGCGACCACGCTTCACTAAAGCACCTCGAAGATCTGGTAGACGGGGCCTTGCGGCAGGCGGTGCCCGATGCCGATACTGACGATACGGTTGAGCCAGTCGTATTTCTCCGCGGCAGTTTCGAAGAACGGCGCGATACGCAGGTAATAGTCGGTGGCCTTGACCGGCTCGCCGCGGGCAATGCGGTCGAGCACCTCCTTGGGACCATGCCGCAGGCCGGGATAGCGCATTCCAATGATCTGCCCATCGTCGGTCTTGAGCACGATGCGCACATCGAGCATCCAGGCACCGTCGCCCGGCCGGATCGCCTGCCAATCGCTGCCGCCGGGCAGAACCGCGCCGCGCAGCCGCTCGCCCTCGAAGCGCCCGCCGCTGATGACGCCGACACGGCGGTCGACGCCGGGGGTGCCCCCGACATTGATGGCCGGTTGCACGTCCAGCAGAAGAATGAATAACGGGCGCATTCGCAGCTCCGTCATCTCCTTCGGCAGGATTTCGGACAGCGAATGCGTGGTGGTCACCGACCGCCTCCCTCCCCTCTTGCAGCGCACCGGAAAAGAGCCGGTGCGGCAAGAAGACTAGTTAGCGCAGATTGCTATCGTGCTGAAGTATGTTTATCCGGTCTAGTGTCTAGCATCGCTCCGCTTGACCAAGGTCAATGTGAGCAAGGCGCGTGCGCTGCGAGAGTGATGATCGGCGCGAACGGATGGGCAGAGGAGGATAAACGATGCTGTCGAACATAACGCGAGCATTATGCATCGCCTCGGCCCTCGGGCTGATGGCGGGGGCCGCAACAGCACAGGATCCTGTCAAGATCGGTCTCATCCTGCCGATGACCGGCCCGTTTACCTCAACCGGCAAGCAGATCACCGCCGCCGTGCATCTCTATATGCAGCAGCACGGCGACACCGTGGCGGGCCGCAAGGTTGAGGTGATTCTCCGCGACGATGCCGGCAATCCCGAATCGACGAAGCGCCTGGCACAGGACCTCATCGTCAACTCGCAGGCGAGCCTTCTCGCCGGATTTGGGCTCACCCCGCTCGCGCTCGTTGCCGCGCCGCTCGCGACCCAAGCCAAGGTGCCGGAGATCATCATGGCGGCAGGCACCTCGATCATCACCGAGCGCTCGCCATTCATCGTGCGCACGAGCTTCACGGTGCCGCAGAGCGCGAAGGTCATGGCCGAATGGGCGGCGAAAAACAATATCAAGACTGCGGTCACGATGGTGACCGATTATGCGCCCGGCCACGACGCCGAGAGCTCCTTCACCGAGCCTTACAAGGCCGCCGGCGGCCAGGTGCTTGCCGCGCTGCGGGTGCCGCTGCAAAACCCCGACTTCGCCCCCTTCCTGCAACGCGCCGCCGACGCCAAGCCCGATGCGCTTTTCGTCTTCGTGCCTTCCGGACCTGGCGCGATCGTGATGAAGCAGTATGTCGAGCGGGGAATGGACAAGGCCGGCATCAAGATGATCGGCACCGGCGACCTTACTGACGACGACATCCTGCCGGGCTACGGCGATGTCGCCGTTGGCATCATCACTGCGCATTTCTATGCGACGGCGCATCCTTCGGCAGCCAATCAGGCCTACGTCGAGGCGTTCAAGAAAGGCAATCCCGGAATGCGGCCGAACTTCATGTCGGTCGGCGGCTATGACGGCATGCATCTCATCTACGAAGCGCTCAAGAAGACGGGCGGCAAGACCGACGGCACGGCGCTGGTCGATGCAATGAAGGGCATGCGCTGGGAGAGCCCGCGCGGGCCGATCCAGATTGACCCGGAGACCCGCGACATCATCCAGAACATCTACATCCGCAAGGTCGAGCGGGTTAACGGCGAGCTGCAGAACGTCGAGTTTGCGACCTTCGAGGCGGTCAAGGATCCTGTCAAAGCGGCGGAGAAAAAATAAGAGGCAAACTCGGCCGGCGACTGGAAGGGAGAGCTCGGATCGGAATAAACTCCAGGAACGAGGAATTCGGCTGGTGGGTTTACCTATCGGTCCCGCCACAAGGAGATGTCACATGATCACAAGACGCACCGGTATTCTGAGCTCGCTTGCAATTATCTGGTCGGTCCTCGGCTGGCCGGCTTTCGCGGCTCCCAGTCGCGCGATGCGTTCGCTCGACACTGATAATGACGGAACGGTCGATCTCGAGGAAGCCAAGAAGTCGGCGTCCATGCTGTTCGACAAACTCGATCGCGACAACGACAAGACGCTCGACGGGCGCGAGTTGAAGGGCCGTTTAAGCGCAAAAGAGCTTGCCGCGGCCGATCCCGACAAGGACGGGACGCTCTCGAAGGACGAGTATCTCAAGGTCGTTGAGAGCCGGTTCAAGGCCGCCGATACCGACAACGACGGGACGCTGGACGAAAAGGAGTTGCGCTCGCGCGCCGGCCAGGCGCTGCTGCGGATCGTGCAATGAACGGCGTGGATTACGGAACGTAGGCAGTTGCCTCGATCTCGAGCAGATAGTTTTCCCGCAGCTTTGGCACGCCAACGACGGTGCGCGCCGGCAGGTTTTTTCCGAAATGCTGGACCCACACCTCGTTGAGGAGAGGCAGGTTCTCGTCGACGTTGAGGATAAAGCACGTCGCTTTGAGGCAGTGGTCGAACCCGCTCCCCGCAGCCTCCAGAACCGCTTTGAGGTTTGCAAGTGCTTGTGTCGCCTGGGCCCGGAAGCCTCCTTCAACAACCTTGTTGCCTTGCTTCGGATCTCGTGGCGAGGCGCCTGAGCAAAAAACCAGGTTTCCGAGCTTCACCGCCTGCACGAGTGGCGCTCCGGTCACCGCGGCCTTGCCGGTATGGACCACTTCCTTGCGCATGCATTCATCGCGTTGACATGACGGCGTAACGACCCTAGCGTTTGCCCAAGTCGAGTGTCAAACCGCATCAAAACGTTCTCGCTTGCCGACGAGCTTGGGGATCACGAAAGCCACAGCCGATTCTCGGAGCTGCGACTCCTGGCACGAGCTCGTGGTCGAAAACGTCTCGATGACGTTCAATGCCGGCAAGCCGAACGAATACCGGGCTCTCGCGAACACGAGCATCAAGATCCGCCGTGGCGAGTTCTATTGCCTGCTCGGCCCGAGTGGCTGTGGCAAATCAACGGTCCTCAACCTGATTGCCGGTTTTGCGGCTCCCAGCTCTGGAATGATCAGGATCGGTGCACGTCAGGTTGTCGAGGCGGGCACGGATCGCGTCGTAGTTTTTCAGGACGCGACAAATGCGCTGTTTCCATGGCTGCGCGCCCGTGAAAACGTGGAGTTCGGGCTCTCGATTCAAGGAGCCCCGAAACGAGAAGCAGCGCAACGCGCCGCACAATATCTCGATCTTGTCGGACTGCGCGACCATGCGCAAAAATATCCCTACGAGCTATCGGGGGGAATGAAGCAGCGATGCCAGCTTGCGCGAGCGCTTGTCCTCGAGCCCGAGGTGCTGCTGATGGACGAGCCATTTGCTGCTCTTGACGCGATCAGCAAGCGCATCATGCAGAAAGAGCTACTGCGCATCTGGCAGCAATTTCGAATGACGATCGTCTATATCACCCATGACGTCGGCGAAGCCGTATTGCTGGGGCAGAAGGTTGCCATGATGCGAAAAGGCCCGGCCTCTTCCGTGAAAGAGGAGTTCGCGATCGACTGCCCATACCCACGCAAGCCGACCGACGAGGTGGTCACCGCCATTTACGCAAAGGTGGAAGCCTCCCTGCAGGACGAGGTCGGAGTATCCCTCTATGCGGCCTGATCTCGCCCGGCTTCTTAAGCACGTCGCGATTACAGCCGCATCGATCTCCGTGGCCGTTCTCGCCTGGGCGCTGTTCGCGCGCTATTTCGCTTTTCCTGATCTGGTGCCTTCGCCCTGGGCGACGTTTGGAACGGGAGCGCAAATGCTATCAAGCGGCGCGCTGTTGAGCCATGTCGCTGTCAGCCTGCAACGGGTGCTTGTGGGCTACGCCGCGGGCTGTGCGATCGGCGTTCTGATGGGGGCACTGATGGGGCGCATTCCGATCGTCGCGCAGTTTGCCGATCCATTGCTCCAGCTCATGCGGCCGATCTCTCCTGTTGCCTTGGTGCCGCTGTCCATCATCTGGTTCGGCATCGGGGACATGTCGCGCTATTTCATCATCTTTTATGGGGTCGTGATCATTATGATCCTGAACACGGCGGCGGGAGTGGCATCGACCCCCAACATCCGGCTCAATGCCGCCAGATGCCTCGGCGCGCGCCGAGGCCAGATTTTCCGGCGCATCATCATCCCTTCAGCCGTGCCCTACATCCTGACCGGGATGCGAGTTGCGTTAGGTTTCGCCTTCATGGGCATCGTCGCCGCGGAAATGATCGCCGCGCAGTCCGGGATCGGGTACCTTATCATGCAGTCGAGAATGTTGTTGCGTACCGATATCATGTTTGTGGGACTGGTCACCCTCGGCGTGCTCGGGGCAGTGATCGATGGGTGCTTCAAGCTGGCCATCAACCGCACCATGCAGCGCTTCATGGAGCATCAGATCAATGTCTAGAACAACGGAGCGTGACATGAATGGAAGGCTGTTTCATGCGGGGGCAAAGAGCGGGCGGCAAACGCTTCTTGCTCTCGTTCTCGCGGTTGGTGCGGTGAGTTGGACCAGTAGTCCCGCATCTGCCGCGGATGCCAAGGTGCAGATTTTCAGCGGCACGGACGAGCATTGGGTCCAGTTCCAGGTTGCCAAGGCGAAGGGCTTGTTCAAGGACGAAGGGCTCGACGCCGAAGTCACCGTTTTCACGACCGGGGCGACCGCGACCGAGGCTTTCCGCGCCGGGCGGGGCGATTTCATCTCCGCCGGGGATTTGCCCTCCGCTGCGATGTGGAAGACGGGGAACGTGATCGGGCTTGCGCCGTTGTCGTCCGACACTGACATTTTCGGGATCGTCGGCAAGAAAGAGATCAACGCGCCGAGCGATCTACGCGGCCGCAAGGTCGCGACACGCGTGGGCTCTACGGGCGAGTTCCTGCTCTACCGGTATCTTGCCACGGGTGGGCTTAGCCCCTCCGACATTGCGATAGTCGACCTAGCGCCTCCCGACATGGTCGTCGCGCTCATCCACGGCGATATTGATGCGTTCGCGTGGCTCGCACCGTTTACGACCCGCGCGATCAGCACCGGCACGAGCATCAAGCTCATCACCAGCGCCAAGGGGTTGGCGAACAACCGCATCATACTGAGTGTGAGCAAGTCCTTTGCCAATCAAAATCCGGAGCTGGTCCGCAAGGTGCTGCGCGCAACCCAGCGGGCGACCGGCCTCGTGCGCTCAAATCCGGAGGAAGCGACGAAAATCTGGGCCGACGCCGTCCAGGGGAACGTTGCTCAATCAATCCCCGTCGTGCGGCTGATCACATACGACATGACGTTCAACGGTGCATTCGTGAATGACATGAATGAGCTCGCCAAGTTCATGGTGCAAAAGGGTGCGCTGAAAGAGCCAATCAATTGGGCTGCTGAAATGAATACGAGCTTCCTGCGGGAGGTGGATCCGAAATTGATCGCCACGTCGGCGCGATGAGAATTTCAGAGCGCGTCCCGCTGAGTGACATATGTCGATGCCGCCACTTGCTAACAAGACAAAGTCGGGACGCGAGTATTTTCGGCTTGACGTCACCAAGCTCGCTTCCGGGACGGAGCTAAGGCTTAGTCTTCATGTTCTCACCGGAGCCAAGCCCGGACCCACTCTCGGCATTCTCACGACCGTGCACGGCGACGAGACGATGGCGTTGATAGCCGTTCGTGACCTCCTCCATTCGGTGGATGTGGGCTCATTATCCGGGCGCGTGGCTGCCATTCCCGTCGCCAATCCGTTGGCCGTCTCGGTATTCAACCGGCAGACTCCTGAGCAGCATGGCAAGACCGACCTGCACGAAGTGTTTCCGGGAAACCCGGAAGGCAACCTGACCCAACGAATGGCGAGCGTGATTACGGCGAACCTGCTCGATCACGTCGACGCTTTGGTCGACATCCACTGTGGAGGTTTAGGCGGCCGCCTGCAGAGTCGAGCGGATCTTGACGCCTCCGCCCGTTCGAATGTCTACGACGCTTCGCTGAAGCTGTGCCGGGCATTCAATACGGCTTTCGTGCACGCCAACAATCTTGCCGGCACCGCGGCGCGCTACTGCAATGGAAAGGGCGTCCCGACGGCCAATCCCGAGATCGGCGGGGTTTATCTCGGCCCGCAGGCCGAGGCGGCCTACGTCGGGCAGGCGGTCGCTGGCCTGCGATCCATCATGGGCAGTCTCGGCATGATTGCCGTTGAGCCGCAGCCTGCAAAAAAGCAGCTCCTGTTCGGCGTGCAAAGCCGTTTCGAGGTCAACCCCTCGGTCGGCGGATTTCTGCAATCCAATTTCAATGTGCCGGCCGATCTCGGACGCCGGATCGAAAAAGGCATCAAGCTCGGCGAGGTGATCGATCTCCACAGCCTCGAGGTGATCGAGGAGCTGCGTGCAACGGTGACCGGCTATCTATTTTTCTCACGCTACTCCGGGGTCGTTGATGCCGGTACCAAGGCATTTGCCATCGCTGAAGAAGCGACCTCGACATGGCTGTGAGATTGGTCCGGGCCGTCTTGTTGCACCCCGATGACGACGTTGCGGCCGTGCTCGAAGCCGTCAGCGCGGATGACGTTGTTGCGGTGACGCTTGGCGCATCCGGAAAGACAGTGAGCGAGCTCAGAGCCCGTCAAGAGGTCCCGTTCGGCCACAAGATTGCTGTTCGGGATATCGTGAAGGACAAGCCTGTTGGTCGTTATGGGTTTCCCATTGGGATGGCCACCAGCGATATCAAACAAGGTGAGCATGTCCATTCCCACAACATGCGCAGCATGCTGTCTCCGGCCTCCAGGCAACAATCGACGCGGCCTACAGTGCGTCCCGCCCGATGGGTTCATGACCTGGTGAGGAGCTCGTTGCAGGCGGTGGGGACCTCCAGCGACAGCGCCAACGCCATGGCTGATGCGATTACAGAAGCGCACTTGCGCGGCGTTGAGACGCATGGGTTGCGACGGCTGCGCCCCTATATCGTTCGCATCCGATCGGGCGGTGTTGATGGCAGCTCACAGCCGCGGCTGACCGTCAAGAACGCTTTGATCTTGGTCGATGGCCGCAACGGAATCGGTCACCACGTGGCGACCCGCGCAGCCAAGGCCGTGAGCGATGCTGCCCGGCAATTCGGCATTGCCATCGCGCTCGTGAGGAGCAGCAATCATTTCGGGTTCGCGGGATACTATGCCACGCTGATTGCCGCCCGGAAGCAGCTCGGTATCGTCAGCTCCAACGGTCAGGTCTGCGTTGCACCTGAGTGCGCCAAGAGACCTCTGCTGAGCAATAATCCGTTGGCGATCGCGGCACCGCTCAAGGATCCGGATCGCTTCCTCGAGCTGGACCTGGCGACGAGCGTGACCTCGCGGGCAAACGTCGTCGAAGCGGCCGGATCGGGATCTCTTCTGCCGGCGGGATGGGCGCAGGATGCGGACGGAAATCCGACCAGGCTTGCCGGCGCGGCACTGCAAGGAAGTCTGCTCGCATTCGGCGGGAACAAGGGCTTTGCGCTATTGCTCGCGCTGGAAGCACTCACAGGCGTGCTGTGCGGCGGCGCCTTTGCCGATCAGGTTTCTTCCAAGGAAGCAGCCCCCGGCGCGCCGGAAGGAACTGCCCACATGATGATTGCGATCGATTTGGAACAAGCGCTCGGGGCCAGCTCATATGCACACAGGCTCGAAGAGCTTGTCGGGCGCCTTCTGGCACTGCCGCGCAATGCCGCCGCGGATGCGATCCGTTACCCTGGCGAGCGGCGTTGGAAGCTTCGCCGTGAAAGGCTTCGCGACGGCATTCCCCTATCGGATGCCGAGCTCGCAGACGCCGCGCGACTTGCAAAAGAATTGGGCATTGCGAGTGCCACTTAGCGGTGTCGCCATGTCGATGGAAGCGCTGACCGGCTATCCTCGGGAAAACGGCCGCAAGGGCATTCGCAACCTCGTCGCAGTGCTCGCAGCGGCCGACAACGTCAATCCTCTGGCAAGGCATCTCGCTGCGCGCAATCCCGGCACCGTGTGCCTTCCCGCCAGCTATGGGCGCGGCCAAATGGGTCGCGACTTCGCGATCAGCCTGCGCGCAATGGCCGGGCTTGCCGCTCATCCCAACGTCGCGAGCTGCCTCATTGTCTCCTTCGAGCCGGAAAGCAGCGAGCGCGTGGCGAAGCTCGCCAGGAATTCAGGACGGCAAGTGACCTCGATGTCGTTTTTGGAGACGGGCGGATTGCAGGAATGCCTCGATAGAGGCAGCAAGATTTTGCGCGGCATGCAGAAAGCGGCGAGCCTGCTGCAACGCGTGCCGCTCGCCGTGAGTGAGCTCACCATAGGACTCGAATGCGGCGGCTCCGACACGACCTCGGGCCTGTTCGGCAATCCCGCACTCGGCGCGTTTACGGACTGGATCGTCGATCACGGCGGCACCGCGATCTTTTCCGAACCCGTGGAGTGCCTCGGCGGCGAGGAGCTGCTGAGAAGACGGGCAGTCTCAGCGCAAGCGGCAGAACGCCTGGTCTCGACCGTGCGCGCCTATGATGAGCTCGCACGGGAACAGGGTATCGATCTGGCGGGGACCAATCCCACGCCCGACAACATGGCGGGCGGCCTGACATCGATTGAAGAGAAGTCGCTCGGCGCGCTGGCCAAGACCGGGTCGCGGCCGATCATGGGCGTCATTGGCTATGCCGAGGCTGCTCCTGGTCCCGGCGTGTGGATGATGGACGCGCCGGCGGCCGCCGTCGAAAATGTGACGGCGCTTGCGGCCGGCGGAGCGCAATGCGTTTGCTTTGTAACGGGAAGCGGGAATCCGACCGGCCATCCCGTCTCACCCACCATCAAGATTTCGGCAAACCCGCGCACCGTCGAGCGCATGAGCGCGCATCTTGATGTCGATCTCTCCGACATGCTGCGGGGACATATGAACGTATTGCAAGGGGCGGAAGCGATCGGCGCCGCCATCGCCAAGGTGATTGGCGGAGAGCCCTCGGCCGCGGAACGACTGGACTATCTCGAAACAAACATCAGCCGAATTGGCCCATCAGTATGAAAGTCATGATCACTGATCCTACAAAACAATCGGCATTCGTGGCGCCGATGCCGATGAAAACGATCGAAGCTGCGGCCGCGTGGCGAAGCCTCGACCTTGGAGACAGTGGCGATTTCACTTACCACCTGAGTGATGCCGAGATTGCCGAGCTGGACGGCGCCGTCCGGACGACGTTAGGACGCGGCATCGAGCATATCGCCATCGACCGCTCCAACTTCGTTTTGCCGCGGCTCGGGAGGGAGCTCTGCCGCATCCGCGATGACGCCCTGTTGCGCGGTCGCGGCTTCATCGTCATCCGTGGCATTCCGGTGGAGCATTATTCCATTGCAGAGGCGGCGGCGGCTTTCATCGGCATTGGTGCCTATTTCGGCAAGCCCGTATCCCAGAACGGCAAGGGTCACATCCTCGGCCATGTCAAGGACCTCGGGCGTAGTGTCCAGGATCCGACCGCGCGCATCTATCAGACGACAAGCCGGCAGACCTTTCACACGGACTCGGCCGATATCGTCGCTCTGCTCTGCCTGAAAACGGCCAAGGCCGGAGGCTTGAGCCGCATCGTCAGCTCGATCTTCCTCTACAACGAGATGTTTCGCCGTCGTCCCGATCTCGCGGCCACTCTCTTTGCGCCGTTCTGCTTTGATCGGCGCGGCGAGGTGCCGCCCGGCAAAAAAGGCCACTACGAAATATCCATCTTTCATTGGTACGCCGATCAGCTGTCGGTCATTTATGGCAATCGGCATTACATCGAATCGGCGCAACGCTTTGCCGGCGTGCCGCGGCTCACCACGAAGCAGATCGAAGCCCTCGACTTATTCGACGCGCTTGCCAACGATCCGGCAAACTATCTCGATATCGAGTTCAGGCCGGGTGATATTCAGCTCATCCACAACCACGTGATTCTGCACGATCGCACCGACTATGAGGATTGGCCGGAGCCCGGGCGCAAGCGGCATCTGCTTCGCCTTTGGCTCTGCCCGCCCAACGGCCGGCCACTGCCGCCCGCGTTTGCCGATCGTTACGGCAGCACCGAGATCGGCAACCGCGGAGGCATCGTGCTGTCGGGCGTCAAGATGAATGCGCCGCTCGAGGCGTGCTAGCGCTTTGGAGATGTTATACCAAACTGCGCAATCTCTCACTCGTCATGCCCGCGCTTGTCGCGGGCATCCACGTCTTTTTTGCAGATCCGATCGAAGACGTGGATGGCCGGGACAAGCCCGGCCATGACGGCGGAGAGAGGTCAGAGATTAAGAAAGCTGGTATTAGTGTGCACAGCGCGGCGCGTCAGCTCATGCCGCCGCGCTCGAGCTTGACGCCGATCGCTGCCTCCAACAGCTTCACGATTTCGGTGTGATCGGCCTCTGTCCCGATTTTCTCTGCCGCATCCGCCCAGATCTGCCGCACGCAACCGGCCAGCGGAGAATTGTCGCCGAACGCGCCGGCGAGATCGGCAGCGAGCTTCACGTCTTTGGCCATCAGACCAAGCGTCATGCCGGTGGCGAACTTGCGCGTGAGCACTTGCGTAATCACTTTTTTCTCCAGCGGATGCTGACGCCCGCAGCACATCGAGACGAGCGCGTCCGTCATCGTCCCGATGTCGAGCCCGAATTTGCGCCCGATGACCATCGCCTCGAGCACGACGATGAGCGTGGATGCATTGACATAATTGGCGAGCAGCTTGAGCGCGTGCGCCGAGCCGAGCGGACCACAACGAAAAACATGCCGCCCCATTGCCATGAGCAGCGGCATGCACTGTTCAATCTGCGCATCGTCGCCTCCGGCCAGAATGTCCAGCGTTGCGTCCTTGGCGAAGACCACGCCTCCCATCACCGGTGCATCGAGGTAGCCGATGCCGCGCTGCGCCAGCTCGGCGCCGATCGAGACGGTTGCACGCGGATCGCAAGTGCTCATGTCTATGGCTATCGCACCAGGCGCAAGCGCCGAGGCAAGCCCCTCGCTGTCCAGCAAGGCCTGCCGCACGCTCGCATGATCGGGCAGCATGGTGATGGCGGCCTGGGCAGTGCGCCCGGCTTGCGCGAGGGAGGCGGCCGCTCTGCCGCCGCGTGCGGTTACGAAATCGCGTGCAGCGTCGCCCCTGATTTCGAATACGGTGACATCGAAGCCGCGCTCGATGAGATGCGCGGCCATTGGCGCGCCCATGTTGCCGATGCCGATAAAGCTCACTCTTCTGATCGCGGTCATCGCGACGCTATCTGTTCACCCCACCCCGCCCGCTTCGCGGGCGACCCTCCCCTTCCAGGGGAGGGTGGAACCGCGCGACTCCTCGAAATGACCGGCGTCCACTTCCGCCGCCGCGATGACATCCGCAAGCAAGACCTCTCTTCCGCTCTGCGCCTGCGACTCGATTGCCGCGTACACAGCCGCGAGTGCCTGACACGCATTGGCGGCTGACAGCGCGCATGCTTGGCCATTGACCGCGGCGGCGAACAGCTCGAGCTCGTCACGAAACATGCTCGTTTGCGGAACGGCAATATGCCGGCGCTGTGCCGGCCCCGCTGCTCGCCCCTGCACATAGAGAATCGCATTCTCATGCAGTCGCTCCGGCTGCCCCCAGTGGCTCTGATCAATCTCGTAGGACATGAGCGCGGCTGCTCCGGTTACGCGCACGCTGTAGGTGCCGGGGCTGGTCCAGCTGGAAACGACGGTTCCAAGCTTGCCGTCGGCGAAGCGCACACGCACGATCCACTGGTCCTCCACCTCGGCTCCCACCGGGGAGTGCCGCGCCGCCCCGGCGCTGACGGCTGCGATGTCGCCGCCAAGGAAGCGCAGGGTGTCGAGCTGGTGAATGCCGATCTGGCTGAGCGATCCGCCCGGGGAATTTGCCTGATACCAGCGCCAGTCCTGCGGCGAGAGCTTGAGCGCGCGGTCGTTGGAGAAATTGGCCTCGATCTGAGTGACGTGACCGAGCTCTCCGCTGTCGATCGCCTCGCGGAGCATGCGGTTGCCGGCAAGCAGGCGCGCGCAGTGTCCGACAACGATGCGCACGCCATGCACTCGCTCGAGCCCAGCAACCCGCAGTCCATCGGCCATGGTGTTGGCAATCGGCTTTTCGATGAAGACGTGCTTGCCGGCCCGTGCGGCAAGCTCCGCGAATTCAAGATGCAGCTCATTCGGAGCCGCGATAATCAGCGCATCGATCTGCTTGTCCGCCAGAGCCGAGCGGAGATCGCAAGCTGTCAGCTCGAATTCTTTGGCGAAGGCAGCAAGCCGGTGGGCGCTGCGTCCGATGCAACAGACGAGATCGATCGCAGGCGTCTGTGCCGCCGCTTTGGCAAGCACGCGACCCCATGCGCCCACGCCCACCAAAGCCGCTCGGACCGGATGCTGCGACATGTTCGTCAGCCCTTACTCGAAGATCATCATTCAGATGCAGCGGCGTGCCGCAGCGACATGCCCGCGGTGTCCGTAGCTTTTGCAGTTGTCCGGTTTTCGTAGCACATCATTTGTCCGCTTCGGGTTCAATGGCCTAGGCGGGTCGGAAGCGGTGGACGGCCCGGCTGGTATGAG
>Ga0306920_100004327_pt1 | contig 18199 bp, 15 predicted proteins | sample flu12Cox44000170_FD_204666 | JGI IMG/M metagenome (GOLD analysis project Ga0306920, IMG submission 204666) | Lab enrichment of tropical soil microbial communities from Luquillo Experimental Forest, Puerto Rico - flux4day.12C.oxic.44.000.170 (v2)... | ecosystem: Environmental > Terrestrial >... | reverse complement strand
CCCGCGAAGCCGCGCGAGCGCGCGCTCATCTGGCGCGCCAACTATCACCCCGACGGCGGGCAGCTCTTCTATCCGCTCAAGGGGCAGAGCTTCGTCGTGCCGCTCGCATTGCCGGGTGACGATGTGACGCCCGAGAAGTTCGTCAGCTTCTGGTGCGATGGTCGCAGCGCGCTGTATCTGCACCCCAACGTCTGGCATGGCGCGATCGTGCCGCTCGATGACGAGGCGGAATTTCTCGACCGCCAGGGTCGTGTGCACGCCCGTGTCTCGGTCAACTTCGTCAGCGAATTCGGCTGCTATCTGGGTGCGCCGTTGCGCCGTCCCTAGCGCCCGCGGCGCCTTTCCCCGCGGCCGGCGTCCATCGTTAGGCCCAAAAAAAGACCGGCGCCCCGTACGGCGCCGGTCCTGCGTCATCACGATGCGCTGCGTAACGCTACATGTGATGCGGACGCCATCCCTCCGGCTTCTTGCTCTTGCCGCTATTGCCGCGCGGGATATTGAGCGGCTCGCCCGCAATGTGGTCATCGGGAATCGTGGGCGTGAACTTCGGCAGGTTCTTGGCTCGCTGGTGCGTGACGGCCTCGAACCCCGAGGCGAGCGTAATCAGCTTCGGCTCACTGAACGCCGTGCCGAAGAAGGTGATGCCCATCGGAATGCCGAAGACGTCCGTCGCCGGCACCTGCACGTACGGATAACCGCCCGGAGCCCCGAGACTCGAGCTGCCGAACACGAAGTGATCGCCGTACAGCAGATCCGTCGACCAGGCCGGACCGTCGGTTGGTGCTACCACAGCGTCGAGGTTGAACATACTCAGCGCCAGATCGATGCCACTGACCGTGAAGTCCTTGTCGGCCGCGAGCGCCTGGTTGTAGGTCATGCCGAACACGGGCTGCGGGTCGTTGGCACCCGGGGCCAGTGACGCCGTCTGCAGCCAAAGGTCCTGGTTGAAGAAGGGCATTTCCGCGTCGGCATTGTTGTTATTGAAGTCGATCGCAGTCTGCAGTGTCCCGCCCGCCAGCGGTACACCGACACGCGTGGCGAAGTACTGTTGCACGTCTCCTCGGAAATCAAACTCGAGGACGAGCAATTCACCCGTAGCAAAGCCAGGGCTCCCGGGCCCCCCAAAATTAAATGGCGGCGAGACGTCCGGTGTCGGGCCGTCGAGCTGGATGACAGTCGCGCCCGCGGCCCGCAATTGATCGAGCACCGCTTCGAACTTCGCAATCACCTGCGCGGGTGCGCTGTCGATGCCCTGCCGCGTCACCCCCAGCCGCGCACCACGCAAGCCATCCGCATGGAGGAACTGCGTGTAGTCGCTCGGGATGTTGGTAGGCCGCGGGAATCGACCCTGCCAGCCGAGCGGCACGCCGCCCGTGGCGGGGTCTCGGCCGTCAAAGGTCCGGCTCTGAATCACGCCGAGCGCCACGGCCGCATCGGCGACGGTGCGTCCGTGGGGACCCACCGTGTCCTGCGTATGCGAGATGGGCACAACGCCGGCGCGGCTCGTCAGGCCTACGGTCGGCTTGATGCCTACCACGCCGTTGGCATTCGCGGGGCAGACGACGCTGCCGTCGGTCTCGGTGCCCAAGGACAGCGTCGCGAAGTTGGCAGACTCCGCAGCTCCTGAGCCCGAGCTTGAGCCGCAGGGGTTGCGATCGAGACCATAGGGGTTGTGAGTCTGACCACCGACGGCGGACCAGCCGCTGGTCGACTCGAAGGAACGGAAATTCGCCCATTCCGACAGGTTGGTCTTACCGAGAATCACCGCGCCGCCGGCACGCAGGTTGGCGGCCACGGTCGAATCCTTCAGCGCCGGCCTGCCCTGTAGTCCGAGCGATCCCGCTGTGGTCTGCATCTTGTCGGCGGTGTCGATGTTGGCCTTGAGGAGCACCGGGATACCGTGCAGCGGGCCGAGGACCGTGCCTTTACGGCGCAGAGCGTCCATCTCCTTGGCGATGGCGATTGCATCGGGATTCAACTCGATGAGGGAGTTGACGCCCAGATTGTCTGCATCCGCATCCCCCTGGTCGAGTTCCTGGATACGCTGGAGGTAGGCTCGGGTGAGCTTCTCCGAGCTCAAGCGCCCTTTGGCCATCTCGGCCTGGAGCTGTGCCACCGTGGCTTCAAGAAAGGGGAACTTATCCTGGTCCTTGTTTTTCGAGCCGGCTTGCGCCGCTAGCGGCGCAAGCACAAGAGCAATGAGGAGAATTCGTCCTGCCATACGCGAAGTCATGGGTATCCCTCCGGTTGTGGCGGAAGCATGAGCGGCGCAGGAAGCGCGGCATCCGGGTATTCCCTGCGCCGGCCGTTGTTGGTTGTTGGCCTGTGGAGCGCGACCTGTTGGTTTGTTGTGCGCCGGCGGATGCTACGCCGGCGGAAACTCCCCTTCAATCGCCCAAGTGTTACCGCGCGGCGACACCGCATCGCGATGTCGTTCCCGGTGCACGTCTGCGGGAGGCGCGCGCGTACCTCTCCCGGTCGATACTTAAGTAACTGCCTAACTATCGGGCAAAAGAGTTCCAGCTCTCGGGGAGTGGCGCGGCGGGTGATCGCCATGCACCCCCGGCAGTGGCACAGAGGCCGGGCCGATGCGATGATCGCCCCATGCAGAAACTCGACCTCGGCTTTGTCCGCCGGCAGTTCCCGGCATTCTCGGAGCGCACCCTGGCGGGACAGGCGTTCTTCGAAAACGCGGGCGGCTCCTATCCCTGTGGCGCGGTGGTCAGCCGCCTCGACGAGTATTACCGGCGGCTCAAGGTCCAGCCCTACTACGACTTTCCCGCCTCGAGCGAAGCCGGGGAGTGGATGGATGCCTCGCGCGTGCGGCTGGCCGAGTATCTCGGCGTCATGCCGCCGGAGGTGCACTTCGGTCCCTCCACGTCGCAGAACACCTACGTGCTCGCGCAGGCGTTCCGCACGCTGCTCAAGCCCGGCGATCAGATCATCGTCACCAACCAGGACCACGAGGCCAACACCGGCGCCTGGCGACGGCTCGCCGGGCACGGCGTCACCGTGCGCGAGTGGCGCGTCGATGCGCAGAGCGGAACGCTGGACGAATCCGACCTCGACGGGCTGCTCACCGAACGGACGCGGCTGCTCACCTTCCCGCACGCCTCGAACGTCGTCGCCCACATCAACCCCGTCGCTCGTATCACCGCGCGGGCGCGGGCCGCCGGCGTCATCACGGTGGTGGATGGCGTCGCGTGGGCGCCTCACGGCCTGCCCGACGTCCGCGAGCTCGGGGCGGATATCTACCTCTTCTCCCTCTACAAGACGTACGGGCCGCACCAGGGCCTGATGGTCGTGCGCGCAGGCCTGCTCGAGCGGCTCGGTAATGAAGGTCACTACTTCAACGCCGGTGAACCTTCCAAGCGGCTGGTCCCCGCCGGACCCGACCATGCGCAGGTGGCTGCCGCGCGCGGGATCGCCGAGTACTTCGATGCGCTCGATGCGCATCATGGCGCGGGCCCGGGCGGATCCACCGCCGCCGCTGCCGGCCCCGGCGCACGAGCTGCGCGCGTACGCAGCCTGGTGCGCGGCGCCGAGGTACCGCTGCTCGCGACACTGCTCGAGTACCTCGGGACACGCCGTGACCTTCGCGTGCTCGGGCCATCGGTCCCGGAACAGCGCGCCGCCACCGTCTCGTTCGTGACCGAGACCATCGAGCCGCTCGAGATGGTGCGCTCGCTCGCACGGCTCGGCTTCATGGCTGGCAACGGCAACTTCTATGCAGTGCGGGTACTGGAAGCGATGAACGTCAACCCCGATCGCGGCGCGGTGCGCCTCTCGCTGCTGCACTACAACTCGAGCGAGGAGGTGAACGGGGTCATCGAGGCGCTCGATCAGATCCTGGGTCCGCAGGCCTCGGTGCGGCGCGCGCGTCAGGGCGATTCGAGCTAACACGTAGTACGCTATCGCGGCGCGCAACAAGCGCGAATCGCGAGAGCTTCCATGAAGATCATCCTCACTGCCCTGGGTGTCGCAGCCGCCATACTCGCCATGCCCGCTCATGCGGCAGAAGCGGCCATGACAGCGGGCGATCTGAAGGAGCTGTGCGCCGGCTCGGATAACGTCAGTCGCAACGTGTGCCGCATCTACATCCTCGGAGTCACCGAGGGCATCGCCCAGGGCCTGAGCATCGCCGGCGGCAAGGGCAGCAAGCCGTGCATTCCGGAGGGGGTGTCCGCAGAGCAGTTGGAGGAGACTGTCAAGTCGCGCCTGGGGAAGGAGCTGTCGCACTCGCCTGCGCGCGGCACGGCCGATGCGGCGCCGTTCCTTGCCAGCACCCTGGCGGAGGCGTTTCCGTGCTCCGGGTCGAGAGCGGCCCAACACTGATGCTTCGAGCGAGCGCCGCTGCATGAAGAGCCGGACATCGGCGGGGTCTGTCGCGGCACTCGCCGCCTCGCTCGCGGCCGCTGCCAGCGGCACACCAGAGGCAGCGAGGGACGGCGTGTATCTTCCCGCGACGACGACCCAGTCCGAGGCCGATGAATACACGCAGTACGAGCTGCTCGCGCCGGAGACGGCCAGCTTTCGGATCTCCTACGAGGTGACGGCGACCACCGCGGGAGCGCGGTTCTTCTACAACCCCATCCGCAAGGGGAGTGTAGCGAGCGAGGAGAGCGTGTACGACGCCATGAGCGGGACGCCCCTGCACTTCGAGGAAGTGAGCGGCGCCGAGGCGCGCAAGGACCCGCTCATACCGGACGCGGATGCCGAGACCCGCTACATCAAGGTCACGCTCGCGCGGCCGGTGCCGGAACACGGCGGGGGGCGGCTGCGGATCCTCAAGACCTATCGCGACGAGAAGAGTTACTACCGTGACGGCGAGGCAATCGTCTTCAGCCGCCCGCTCGGCGTGCCGCGCAACAAAGTCGTTCTGCCGCCCGGATACGAGGTCGTCGGCTTGAATGTTCCTTCGCAGATTCTCACCCAGCCGGACGGGCGCGTCGCGATCAGCTTCATGAACGCCGGCGCCGGCGAGGCACCGCTCGTGGTGCGGGCGGTCAGGGATGCGCAGACCGGCGCCGCGGCGGTGCCAGCGGCGGCGAGCACCCGGCGCAGCTGGGAATCCCCGTTCGCCGGCGAGACCGAGCAGGAGCGGCTGTCCGAGCGCGCTCACCAGGACCGCGAGATCGTCTACTTCCTGCAGCCGCCCGAGACCCACTCGTTCACCCTGTATCACGACTATACCGAGACGCGCGCTGGCGTGAACGGCTATGCCAACGTCGTGCGCGCCGGCAGTGTCGCGAGTCACCCCTCCGCCGCCGTGCTCGACACCGGCGAGCAGCTGCCGGCGCGCGAGATGAGTGGCGCCGAGCTCGCCGCCTCGAAGATCAACACCGGTGAGACGGTGGCGCCGACGGCACGGGTGGTGGTGATTCCATTCCCAACGCTACAAAGCGGTCAGACGCTGCGGCTGCGCATCACGGAGACCTACACCGCGCCCGTGAGTTATCGGGTCGAAGGTAACGAGCTGGTGTTCGATCGTAGCCTCGGGAGACCGCGCAATGCCGTGGCGTTGCCCGCCGGATGGTACTGCACCTTCAGCGCAGCTCCCGCTACCGTGACGCAGTTGCCCGACGGTCGCGTGCGGCTCGACTACTGGGACGATCGTCCCGAGGCGGTGGATGTGCTGCTCAAGGCCAGGCGGCGGGTCGGCGCGCAGCGATAGGAGCGATTGGGCTCGGCCTCCGGCGTAGACTCCAGCCCATGAACCGCGCGCTCATCGTGGTCGGCGTATTCCTCGTGATCCTCGGCCTCGGCTGGTCCTGGTTCCGGCACGTGCCGCTGTTTCGTCTGCCGGGCGACATCGTGATCAACCGCCCCGGCTTCAAATTCTTTCTGCCGATCACGACCATGCTGTTGATCAGCGCATTGATCTCGATCATCGCCTGGGTGCTGCGGCGCTAGTGGTGCCAAGCGAGACCGCGGACTTGCCCGTTGGATCGACCTGTCACCACGACGCCACTCCACAGCCGGCAACCCGCGTAGGTCCAACTGCTGATTGACGATCGCGCGCCTGCCCCGGAGCATCGGGGCACCTTCGCCCGCCACGCGCCTGAGGGAGATCGCCATGGCTCGTACCGCCGAGGAAAAGCGCCTGGAAGAGGCGCGTCGCGAAATCGTTTCCTGGAAGAAATGGGGCCCGTACCTCAGTGAGCGGCAGTGGGGCACGGTGCGGGAGGACTACAGCGAGGACGGCAACGCCTGGGATTACTTCAGTCACGATCAGGCGCGCTCGCGCGCCTATCACTGGGGTGAGGATGGCATCGCCGGTATCAGCGACGACCAGCAGCGCCTGTGCTTCGCGCTCGCACTGTGGAACGGCAAGGACCCGATCCTCAAGGAGCGCATGTTCGGCCTCACAAACGGCGAGGGAAATCACGGCGAGGACGTGAAGGAGTACTACTTCTATCTCGACAACACGCCGACGCACTCGTACATGAAGTACCTCTATAAGTATCCGCAGCAGGAGTACCCCTACGATCAGCTCGTCATCACCAACCGCCAGCGCAGCCGCCGTGATGCGGAATACGAGTTGATCGACACCGGCGTGTTCGATGACGACCGCTATTTCGACGTCTTCGTGGAATACGCCAAGGCGGGGCCCGAAGACCTCCTAATTCGCATCTCTGTCGCCAATCGCGGCAAAGAGGCCGCGAAGCTGCACTTGCTGCCGACCTTGTGGTTCCGCAACACCTGGAGCTGGTCCACGGGTGCTCCGAAGCCCTCGCTCAGGCACCTCGGCAACTCAGGGGGCGTGACCAGCGTGCTCGCCTCGCACGGTGAGCTCGGTGACCGCGAGCTGCGTTGCGAGGGCACGCCGACGCTCCTGTTCACCGAGAACGAGACCAACAATCAGCGTCTCTTCGGCACCGCGAATTCGACGCCGTACGTGAAGGACGCCTTCCACGAGTATCTCATCAGGCAGCGCAAGGACGCGGTGAATGCCGCGCAGACCGGCACGAAAGCCGCGGCACACTACGAGCTCGACGTCCCTGCCGGAAAGACCGCCAGCATCCGCCTGCGTCTCGCGGAGACGGCGCCACGGAGCACGCCTGCGCTTTTCGGCACGGTGTTCGATGAGATCTTCGATGCGCGGGCGCGCGAAGCCGATGACTTCTACCAGACGATCACGCCCGACTCCCTCAGTGCGGATGAGGCGCGCGTCATGCGCCAGGCGCTCGCCGGCATGCTGTGGAGCAAGCAGTATTACTCATTCGACGCACGCTGGTGGCTCGAGGAACACGGAGCGTACGAGCTCGAGGGCGGCAAGCGCCCGGCCCGCAACCGCGACTGGTACCACATGCTGAATCAGCACGTGATCTCCATGCCGGACAAGTGGGAGTATCCGTGGTACGCGTCCTGGGATCTCGCATTCCACTGCATCGCGATATCGGCGGTCGATCCAGACTTCGGACGCGAGCAGCTGAATCTGATGCTGCGCGAGATGTACATGCATCCGAGTGGGCAGATTCCCGCGTACGAGTGGAACTACAGCGACACGAACCCACCGGTGCATGCCTGGGCGACGGTGTTCATTCACCGCTTTGGACAGCTGCTGGGAGAGCCGTCGGATATCGAATTCGTCAAGCGCACCTTCCTCAAGCTCGAGCTCAACTTCAACTGGTGGGTCAACCGCAAGGATCGCACCGGCAAGAGTGTCTTCGAGGGCGGTTTCCTTGGACTCGACAATATCGGGGTGTTCGACCGCAGCGCGCCGCTCCCCACAGGCGGCTACCTCGAGCAGGCCGACGGCACGGCGTGGATGGCGCTGTTCTGCCACAACATGATCGAGCTCGCGGTCGAGATCGCTGCCGTCGATCGCAGCTTCACGGACATGGTGATCAAGTTCGTCGAGCATTTCTTCTGGATCGCCTCGGGCATGAACCATACCGGCCCGGGCGGCATGTGGGATGAGGAGGACGGCTTTTACTACGATGTGCTGCGGTTGCCGGATGGCTCCGCCCGCCGCCTCAAGGTGCGCTCGATGGTGGGACTGCTGCCGCTCTGCGCCACCACCGTGATCGAGGAGTGGCAGCGCGAGACCGTCAGATCGCTCGCCCAGGCGTGGGTGAGCCGCATGGAGCGCATGCCCGAGCTAACTAACAGTATCCACGCCACAGGCGTCGGGCACCGCGGCATGGCCAACCGCGGCATCCTCGCGCTCGTCAGTGAACAGCGGCTGCGGCGCATCCTCGCGCGCATGCTGGATGAGAAGGAATTCCTCAGCCCGTACGGCATCCGCGCGCTGTCGCGCTATCACCTCGACCACCCGTATGAGGTCGACGCGGGTGGCCAGGCGTACCGGGTCGGCTATCTACCCGCCGAGTCCGACACCGGAATGTTCGGTGGCAATTCCAACTGGCGCGGCCCGATCTGGATGCCGGTGAACATGCTGATCCTCCGCGGGCTCATTCAGTACTATCTGTATTACGGCGACAATTTCAAGATCGAGTGCCCCACGGGCTCAGGGCGCCTGATGAATCTCTTCGAAGTGAGCCGCGAGCTCGCCGCGCGCCTTTCGCGGATCTTCCTGCGCGACGCCCAAGGTCGTCGTGCCGTCTATGGTCGTACCGAGAAGTTTCAGACCGATCCCTACTGGCGCGACTACATTCTCTTCTACGAATACTTCCACGGCGACAACGGCGCGGGCCTCGGCGCGAGCCATCAGACCGGCTGGACCGGAGTGATCGCGCGGATCATGCAACTCTACGGGGTGGTCGATGCACAGGCACTCCTCAAGGCCGGGGTCGCGCGGCAGATGTCGTCGGCCGCGTGATAGCCCTTGCTGCCGACCGCGAGCGCGAGCGGGCTGCGGAAATCTCGCGCCGCGCGGAGGCTCTCCAGCACGTGTCGAAAGTCGTACTTCGGGCGCCAGCCGAGCGTGCGTCTCGCGAGCTCGTTCACATAGACGCGGTCGATCGTGGGAAACAGGGTCCAACCGCGTGCGGCATAGAGCTCTGCACACTCGGGAAACTGTCGCAGCACCACCGCGGGTGCGTCGTGGCGCAGCATCACCCGATCCTCGGGGGTGAAGGGCGTGGTCGCCGCGATCACATAGCGACCGAAGCCAATGGCGGCGGCCTGCTCGATCGCCAGTAGGTGCGCCGCGGCGGCGTCCTCGATGTCGACGCGGCGAAAGAGCAGCTCGTTCGCCTGCGCGTTCGCGATCGCATAGCGACCGCAGATGCTGGCGTCATCGTCCTCCTCCGGAAAGAAACGCGCGGTGCGCAGAACGATCACCGGCAATCCCTGCCGGCGAGCGCTGAGCTCACACAGGTTCTCGGCGGCGAGCTTGGTGACACCGTATATGTTGCTGACGCGGCACTCCAGCGTTTCCGTCACCCATGCGGCCGGTGCCCCCTCGAGCGGCGTCGCCGCCAGGCCGAAGGCGCCCGTGGTACTCGTGTATACGAAAGCACGCACGCCGGCCGCCAACGCGCTCTCGAGCAGCACCTGCGTGCCAGTCACGTTGGTGTCAATGAAGGCCTGAGCCTCGTGCGTGGCCACATGAGGCTTGTGAAGCGTTGCGGCGTGGATGACGGCTTCGATGTCGGTCATGGCATCGGCGACGAAGTCACGGTCGCTGATCGACCCCACTCGGTCGGTGAACGGCGAGGCCTTGATGTCGACGCCGCGCACGGCACGCTGCCGGGCTCGAAGGCAGGCCACCAGTGCTTCGCCGAGGTGACCGGCGCTGCCGGTGACGAGAACGGTCATGATTGAGCGGCTCAGTCGACAGCTACACAGGGATTGGAGTCGTCTTTCGCGAACGGGCAGGCGTCACGATGATACCCCGAGGGCCGATGGCGGCCGTCGTGCAAATCCATCAAAATGAACCGACGCCGTCGATGATCGCGACGGCATACCTCCTCGGATCGCGGCGGATATTTCGCCGCGGGAAGGCTGGTAACAATGAAAGCGCCTCGCAGCTACGGCCACGGAACGGCGGTTCTGGTGGCGATCGCAACGCTGTTGTCGGGAACGGCGCTCGGCGCGACTCCGATTCCACCTGCCGAGTTCACGTTCGACGTCACCCAGGGCGGCACCCGAGTGGCGGGCCTGAAGTGCGTCGGGTTTCATCGTCGCCGGTGTGGCGGCATAGATCCATGCCGGGATCACCGTGAGCGGAAAGCCGAGAACGATCACGACGATGACGAGCCGGTTCGCCCACTCCGGCACGTCGAGCATGTGAAAGACGACGTGTACGGGCTCGAGAATGATCCAGCTCACTCCCAGGTACAGGAGCGCGACGCGCCCGACATGGTGCTGCTTGAGCTTCTCGAGAACGGGAAGGTTGATGCCGCCATGGGCACCATGGCCTCCGGCCGGAGGCGCGGGCGCCACGGGTCCATCGTCCTTCGGCGCTGTGGGCACCTTCGCCTGTGTGTTCTCAAGGCTCATGTAGCTTCAGTCTGACCGATGCCGCCGGGGGTCGGCACCTTAGCATTCCGCCACCCGCGCTGCAGCATGAGTCCAGGCGCGTCAGAAACTGCCCGTTGGGGCACTTGACGACGGTCAGCCCGCAAACGACGCTCCCAGCGGCAACGAACGCGGCCGATTACGACGGCGCGTGGCGGTGCGATTCCAATCACCACGGAGATCGAAGATGAAAGCGAAGAGAGCACTTGCGGCAGGAGCGATGGCGGTGGGGGCGTGGCTCGCCTGCATCGCGGTGGCGAGTGCGCAGACCTCCGCGCCTCCGGCGCCAGCCACCGCGGACAAGGGGCAGCACCGAATCAGCGATCAGGACATCGATCTGATGCGCAAGGACATCCGTTCTCAGAAGAAGCAGCTGATTGCGCAGAACCTGAAGCTGACCGACGCGGAAGCAACAAAGTTCTGGCCGATCTATGACCAGTACACTGCAGAGTTGGTGAAGATAAACGACAAGAAGTACGCGGTCATCCAGCAATATGCCGATCGCTACGGCACGCTGACGGACGAGGAGGCAACTAAGCTGATACGACAGTGGATGGATGTCGACATCGCCGCTACGCAACTGCGGGCAAAATACCTGCCGATAGTGTCGCAGGCGATCGGTGGCGGAAAGGGCGCCACGTTCGCTCAGCTGGACCGGCGCGTGGCATCGCAGGTTCCGCTGGTGCAGAGTCAGTAGGTTGCGGGCCAGCGACGCGCGATCGCTGTGAGCAGGTTCGTCGAGTCCCTCACCAGCGCCTTGGGCGCCGGCATACTCGTCGTCGCGCCGGTCTACCTGGGCGTGCTGCTGCTCCTGAAAATCATGCAATCTCTGGCCTTCGTGGTACAGCCGCTCGCGCGACTGCTGCCCGACTGGTTGCCAGCGGAACGTCTGCTGTCGCTGCTGCTGGTGCTGCTCGTGTGCCTCGTCGTCGGGTACCTGGTGCGCACCCGGGCCGGGCAAGCGCTGCTGGGGCACACGGTGTTCGAGAAGCTCCCCGGCTACACGCTCTTCAGAAGCCTCACACTGCGGATCGCCGGCAAGGCTGACGATGTCACCTGGAAGCCCGCCCTCGCCGAGATCGAGGAGGCTCTGGTGCCGGCCTTCATCATCGAAGAGCTCTCGGACGGTCGCTACACGGTCTTCGTGCCTTCGGTGCCGACGCCCCTGGCGGGTGCGGTCTATGTACTCACCCGCGAGCGGGTACATCCGGTGAGCGTCGGCTTCGCGCAAGCCTTCAAGACCGTCTCGCGGTGGGGTGCCGGTGCCAAGGACCTGGTCGCTGCGATGGAAGACACCAAGTCAGGTGTCCTGCCAGGCAAGGGAGCCGCTCCCTGAGTCGTCGACCGACTCGCGCCGGCGCCTAGCCGGTCGTGCGCGCTTTGTGGGGGTAGGCGACGAACACGTGCTTGGGAATCATGCAATGCACGCCCTTGCGGATATCGACGACCTGTGTCACCCGACAGTCCCCGACGATTGAGGTGAGGGCGTACGCCTCCTCGCGACTCATCGGCACGATCTGCTGCGTGGCGAGCCAATGGACGGTCTGCTGAACGGCGATCTTCATCGCCTGGTTCAGATCCTCGTCGTAACCCATAAAAATCCAGTGCGTCTTGGTTTCCGCCCAGGGCCATTCAGTCTTGAGGTCCTTGCGAACGACCGGCTGAATCTCGATTTCACGGTAGGCACACTCGAGCGCCGTGAGGTTCACCTCGCCGTTTCCCTGCCGGCAGTGGGAATCGCCGGTCCAGATGAGGCCGCCCTTGAGGAACACCGGCAGGTACAACGTCGAGCCGGCCTGTAACTCGTTCAGATCCATGTTGGAGCCGTTCTTCCAGGGGCGCAGCGTGCTGGTGCGTCCCTTCGCATCGCGAATGGGCGGACCGGCCTTGGCATCCGGCTCGTTCGGGTCGACGCCCACTGCGAACGTCCCGGGAAACGGCTGGAGATCGATGACGATTCCGGGCTTGAACTGCGTTTGCATCTTCGCCAGGTCCAGCTTGTAGTAGCGCACGAAGCCCTGGGGAAATTCCGACGCCAGCAGGCCAACCGTCGGGAAGTCTTTGCCCGGCAGGTTGAAGTTGAAGGCATCCTCCTTGGGAACGATCTTCAGGATGCGCACTTCGAGCGTGTCGCCGGGCTCGGCGTCCGAGACGTAGATGGGCCCGGTAATCGAGTGCGGGCCGCCGCCGTCGTTTTCCTTACGCAGCTTCACGATCTCGTCCATGTCGGCGCCCGGCTTTATCTGCCCCAACGAGTGCGAGATCGTCTCGATGGAAACCGTATCGCCCGAGTTGATGACCAGCCTCGGCTTCTCACCCGGGTCGTACCAGCCCCACTGCACGTTCTCCGGCGTCGCCGGCAGGGAATAGTGTCGCGAAGTACCGGGGGCGCTGGTGTTGGCCTCGGAGCCGCTCGCTTGTCGCACCTGTGCCGGGCACAGCAGCGTAATGAGCAGCGCGAGTGCCACTGGCCCGTCGATTGATTTTCTCATGTATGGCTCCCCGGCGAGGTTGTTGTCGATTTCCGGCCGCACGGCAAGGATCGTGGCGGGGCACTCCCCGTACGTGTCACGGCGAGGCGCAGTGTACGGTAGAGCAGAACACAAGCCCACGGCTGCGCTCGCGTCGCCGGAGTCCCGGCGCCAACATGGGCTGCGTGACCCGAGCACTCGTAGGTGATCGTCGTGCAGCGCGTTGCGATTCACTTGCTGACCGCGACACTGTCCCTGGCTGTCATTGGATCCCTGCCAGCTGCGCCGCCCCCAAACGTCGACCTCGTTCAATGGACACCTCCCGACATCACGACGGTCGGGCAGGATGCTTCCGGAATGCTGATCATGTACGGCTATGTGCTGCTGACCGATACGGCCAATCAGATCGGCCCGACCGTCGCTGATCCCCGCAAGCGCTACGGCGGTAACAGTCTCACCTGCCAGAACTGCCATCTGCGAGCCGGCACGCAGCCTTACGCGATGCCCCTGATCGGGATCTGGGGGCAGTTTCCCCAGTATCGTGCGCGCGAGGGTCACATCGACACGCTCGAGGAGCGGATCAACGGCTGCATGGAGCGCAGCCTGAACGGCCGGCCACTGCCGCCGCAGAGCCGCGAGATGCAGGGTCTGACCGCTTACATGCGTTGGCTGTCGAACGGAATCCCCGCCGGCGCCAGATTGATCGGCGCCAGGACCTTGCGCATCAAGGAGCCGGCACGCGCTGCCGACACGCGTCGCGGAGCGCGCGTGTACAGCGAGACCTGCAGTCCCTGTCACGGGCCGAGTGGCGCAGGAGTGCACGCCATGAACGGCGCGGGCTATCAGATCCCGCCGCTCTGGGGAGCTGACAGCTACAACAATGGTGCCGGCATGGCCCGCATTCTGATCGCGGCCGCCTATGCCATGCACAACATGCCGCTGGGGACGAAATTCACGGCGCCGCTGCTCACGGACGACGATGCCTACGATGTCGCCGGCTACCTTGTCAGCCAGGATCGACCCGTGAAGAGCGACCTCGAGAAGGACTACCCGATCCGGCTGCAGAAGCCGGTCGACAGTCCGTACGGGCCCTACGGTGATGGTTTCACTCAGGCACAGCACGCGCTGGGGCCGTTCGGTCCGATTCGTGCCCGAGTGCGAGAGCTGACGGAAGCCACAGCGCCAACCGATTCCGGTGGGCCCGATAACGGATCCGGGCTATAGCAGCCCATCCAGCCGATCGAGATCATTGATGACCCGCCAGTGACCGCCACCCTTCTCCACGCGGGCGCGCCACTCATCGAGTCGCGCGAGGTATAGCCGGGGATCGAAATTGTCGGTGCGGAGCTTGGTGACATTGAGCGCAACGACGTCGAAACCCCTCAGGTCGAGCGGAATGTCGCGCACGTAGCCCTTGGCGAGCTCCTCCTTCATGTCCGAGAGGATCAGGATCTCCTTGCGCGCCGTATGTTTTTCGTTCAGGAACTCGATCGCCTGCAGCAGTCCGCCGGTAATATCGGTGTAGGGCGCAGGCGCGGACTGATCGATGAACTTTTCAACGTGGCTTGCGAATGCGCGCTTCTGCTGATTCGCGGCGCTCGGGCGATCATCGAACGTCGCTTTGGCAATGATGTCCTTCTCCGTGAAGCTGCCGGTGTCGATGCGGGCCACCGCGATCGAATCCGAGGATTGCAGCCGCGTGAGCGCGTACAGCGTGATCTGCTCCGCCTTCCGCACCTGCCGGTTATAGGACCCGGAAGTGTCGACCAGCAGATAGACCCCGGTATTGTGCGGAGGGGACGGATGACACGCGTCAAGCCACAGAGCGGCACCGAGCAGCGCCGGGGCGGCCGCGAGCAGTAACAGGCGGCGTTTCATGTGCGCGCCTCCTTCCAGGGTTCGGCGGGCACCGCACCCTGAGCATGCGCCGCCTGGCGCGCGGCCTCACGCATCCGGGTCTCGATCCACAACGGCACGAACAACGGCAGGTCATAGACGCGGCGGGCGAGGCCTCCGAGATGGCGACTGGCGTTGCCAAGCAGACGCAGGAGCAGCGCCAGCGCCTGCAGCAGTGCGATGCCCACCAGGCCGACCACCGTACGCAGCGAGTGCACGAAGGTTTCAAGCGGGATGGCGACGAACACGAGGGCAAAGGGCAGGACGAACCCCATGCCCATCTGCGCAGCGGTCGTGATCCACAGATGCGAGTTGACGAGCGACCCGGTGTCGTCACCGCGCAGCAGCGCGTTGGTCGCCATCTCATCCAGCAGCAGCACCTCACGCATGTACGCGAGACCCGCTTCGATGCTGGCCATGAGCAGCAGGATCATGAAGGTGGTGATCATCATGCGCACGCGCATTTTGTCAGAGAGCGCGCCGATCACCGGAAACAGACGCGTGATGCGCAGCGACTCCATGAGAAAGAGGCCCATGGAAATCTCGACCATGATGATCACCAGCGCGGCGATGTCGGCGGTCCGCCAGGTGCCGATGTAGTTGGTGCCACCGACCATCTCCGCCATCGGGCGCGCGATCAGGGTGAAGTTGACCGCGGTACCGGCGGTAGCCACCGCGAGCACCAGGGCCGAGACGAAGAAGTACACGATCGAAGAGGACGAGAGCACGGACGCGGCGCGATCTTCGCCCCGCACCATCGCTTCGTATTCCTGCATGTGTCGGTCGATGGCCTGCGAACGGCCAATGACGCTCTCGACGCTCCTGTTTACGCGCCCGAGCGTCTCCTGGATCAAACGCCAGTCAGGCATCATCCGCCGCAGCAGCGAGTGTCGCTCCGAGCTGGCCTTGCGGTAACCATCCATCGCCTCGGCGTGGGCCTTGACCATCGACTTGTGGATGTCGGAAAGAATCTCCGCTCCGGCGTTGCGAGCGTCGAGTTCGGCGACCACCTTGACCGCCTGGGCCCAGCCGGGCGCCTCGGGTGGCACTTCCACGGCCCTTTGCTGGTCCTCCTCGATCCGCTGGATTGCTTCGCTAAGCCTGCGGTGCATGTCCGGGTAGCCCGACAGGTCCTTGCGTACGGTGTCGGCTATGCGTGTGAATTCGCGCTCGATGACGCGCTCCTTGGCTTCACGACCGGCCGCGAGCAATACCTCGCGATTACGACCGGCGAGGCGCGCCTGCGCATGAGCCACTGCATGCGAGGCGACCCGTAATCCTTGTGCCAGTGCGCCCGCGGCCGCCTGGATTGCCTGATGTGCAGTGTCCCTTGCAAAGTACAGAGCGGCTACCAGCAGGATCAGCAGAATTGCCGCCGACACAGCCGGCCACGGCGTGATGGTCAACAGGGTCGTCATGGACATCTCGGTGCTCGATTCGCAGTTGTGCAGTGGGGATCGGCTATCGACCGGGCGGCGACGCTGAGGGGTCCGCGCGAGACCGCACCTGGAGGGGTTTCAGGAGGAGAGAGATCCGGGAGAGACTGCGATCAGACCGGTGCGCGCCCAGGCGGGCGTGGCCCCGATCCATGGCCGGTCCTGGAGCAACACCATCGCCGCGTGGTGGTCCATGCTGGCAACCCCGCTGTCATAGGAAACCCCTTAGACCGGTGGCTTTGCGACCCTTTCTTTCGAAAGGTGTGCCTCTTACAGATGGACGACTAGGGTGAGGGAGCGAACTGCCAGTGTCAACGCGTCGCAGCGTCGCGCTTTGACGTCACGGTGCATTGTTATGTCATACCAGGCTGCGCGCCGCTGAAGGATGAAATCCCAACGGCCTGCCGGGCGCCGGTGCAACATAACGCGCGAGTTTGACTTCGTGGAAGCGCCGCACGCACGCTCGACGCACCGCCGCCCTATGCTGCAGCAGCTCAATGCGGTCACAAGGGACTGTCGTCCGGACCCTCATGTTTACGTCGCTGCTCTTCGAAGCGCGTATGTGGCCGACGGCCTGGCGCCGAAGGCTCGCGTACTGGTTCATCGGCGCGAAGGACGGTCTCGCATTCTTCGCGATGCTCGGTCTGCCGACTCTCGGCGTGCTCGGCATCGTCTATTTTGCCTACCGGACCGGAACACCCATCGAGCCTGCCCAGATCGAAGCGACGCAATGGGAATTGAGACATGCGGAGCAGCGGGCAGACGATCTGCAGTGCCTCGCCGAGAACATCTATTTCGAAGCGCGCGGCGAGCCGCTCGCAGGCCAGTACGCGGTTGCCGAAGTTACCTTGAACCGGACGCGTGCTCAGAACTTTCCGCACACGATCTGCCAGGTAGTACACGAGACCCGCTGGGATCCGAGCCGTCACCGCCACGTTGCCGACTTCTCCTGGGTGGAGCTCGGTGCGCAGTCGCCGGAGGACGGACCTGCGTGGAGGCAGGCGCTCGCAGTCGCAAGCGCGGCGTACGATGACCTGCACGAACCGCTCGTGCCGGGTGCCTTGTTCTATCACGCGACCAACGTCCGGCCGGGATGGTCGCGGGGCCGCAGGCCCATCGCGACGATCGGTAATCACATCTTCTACCGCTGAGGCTCCGCGACCGGCATCCGCTGGCGCGCTTGCGCGCTCCAGCAGCCGTGTCGTGCAAGCCGGATGTTTGCCTAAGCCGAGTGCGGCTCGCCCTCCACTGCCGGAGGCTCGTGCGCCTCGGACTGCTCGGCATGATGATCCGCGGCCAGCAGCATGTAGAACGCCGGCACGACGAACAGCGTGAAGAGCGTGCCGATCGCCAGTCCGGTCGAGATCACCAGGCCCATGGCGAAGCGTCCTGCGGCGCCTGCGCCGGTGGCAATCACCAGCGGTATCACGCCGAGCACCATCGCCGCGGTCGTCATCAGGATCGGCCGCAGGCGCACGCCGGCGCCGTGCTCGATGGCGGCGGCCTTGCTCATGCCGGCACGCTGCGACTCGTTCGCAAACTGCACGATGAGGATGCCGTGCTTCGAGACCAGGCCCATGAGCGTCACCAGACCGACCTGGGTATAGATGTTCAGACTCGAGATCAGATTGACGAAGATCAGCGCACCGAACAGGGCCATCGGCACCGACACCAGGATCACGATCGGATCGCGGAGGCTATTGAACTGCGCCGCGAGCGCGAGGAAGACGATGATCACCGCGAACAGGAGCGTTTGGGCGAAGCCGCCGGACTCCTGTACGAACTGGCGCGACTGCCCGGAGTAGTCCATGTGGTAGCCGCTCGGTGCGACCTCGGCAAGGGTATCACGCAGAAACTTGAGCGCATCCCCCTGCGCCATGCCGGTCGCCCCCGAAAGGGTCGCGGAATTGAGCTGCTGGAAGCGGTTGATCGATTCCGGCACGACCTGGTTTTCGAGCGTGGCGAGAG
>Ga0306920_100004323_pt1 | contig 18203 bp, 13 predicted proteins | sample flu12Cox44000170_FD_204666 | JGI IMG/M metagenome (GOLD analysis project Ga0306920, IMG submission 204666) | Lab enrichment of tropical soil microbial communities from Luquillo Experimental Forest, Puerto Rico - flux4day.12C.oxic.44.000.170 (v2)... | ecosystem: Environmental > Terrestrial >... | reverse complement strand
GCGAGCAGCCACCGGCTGCCTGCGCAAGCTGCGGTCTGCGCTGGAGCCTGTGATGGCGCAAGCAGAGCACATGCACACTGAGCTGCAGGCGCCGCAGGGCCGGCCGCGAGTCGCGGTGGTGATCCCGACCCTCAACGAGGAAGAGCCGATCGCTGAGGTGATCCGGTCCGTCCCTCGCGATGCGGTCGATGAAGTGATCGTCGCGGACAGCGGCAGTGAGGATCGTACCGTCGAGCGCGCCCGCGCTGCGGGCGCGCGCGTCATCATAGAAACGCAGCGCGGCTATGGCCGGGCGTGCGCAGCCGGCGCGCGGGCAGCGCGCGACTGCGGCGTCATCGTCTTTCTCGATGGTGACGGCAGCGATCGGCCGGAGCTCGTACCGCTGCTGCTCGCTCCGATCCTGGCCGGCACCCATGACTTCGTGATCGGCACGCGGACGCGCGGCGAGCGCGAGTCGGGCAGTATGAATGCGCTGCAGATCGCAGCTGGCTACGGAGCTGGCGCACTCACCTGGTTGCTCTACGGCGTTGCCTATACCGACATGTGCGCCTTTCGCGCGATCCGTCGCGAGGCCTTCGATCGGCTCGGCATGCGCGAGATGACTTACGGCTGGAACCTCGAAATGCAGATGCGCGCTGCCCGGTGTGGGCTGCGCATCCTCGAGGTGCCGGTTGCGCATCGCTGTCGTCTGGGAGGCGCTTCCAAGGTTTCCGGCACCGTCGCCGGGACGCTGAAAGCGGCGCTGCGCATCGGCGTCACGTTCGTGCGCGTCGCGTTCGAACGCCGGGATCGTTCGACTCCGGTCCGCGATCGGGTTACGGAGGGAAAACCATGACACCGAATCCACTGTCCGATGCCTTGCACTTCCTCGTGAAGCCCGCGTGGCCGACGGCCGTTTACTGGCTGCTGCTCATCGGCAGCATCGCCATTGCCCTTTATGCGTGGAGAAGCATCCCGAGCCAGCGCTCGTGGCGTAACGTCGGTGACTGGCTGTGCCGCTTCTTCATCGGCACGATGTGGTGGCAGCAGACGCTCTGGAAGATACCCCCTCTCTACACCGACAATCCCAGTGACCCGTTAAACAGCGGTCTGCATTACTGGATGACGCGCGAGGGCCAGTCGGCGGCCTTCCCGCTGCTCGGTGACTTCGTCAATCACATCGTGCTGCCGAATTTCTATTTCTTTGCGCCCATTGTCTACGTGCTCGAGGTGCTGACCGCGGTGTCGCTCATCCTCGGCCTCTTCGTGCGCCTGTGGGGCTGGATCGGCGCGCTGCAGGTGTTGAATCTGTGGCTCGGCCTTTACAACGCCAATGGCGAGTGGCCGTGGACCTATTTCTTCCTGCTGGTGCTCATGGTGATCTTCGCGCTGCATCGCTACGGGAGAAGCCTGGGACTCGATGCAATCATTCGCGAGCGCACGGCGAACCTGCGAACGAAAACCGGCAGTGGCGCTCTCGCAGATCGCTGGGTCAACGTCCTCACCTGAGGCGCGCCCACGACACCAACAAGCCCTCCGCATATTCAGTGCGCGTGTATCCAGTTCTTTGAGCCCGTCTCTTTGACCGCCACATCAGTGATGGTGAGGCGGAAGGGGTGTCCGTCCCCGGTTGCGGGGTGATCGGTCGCAACGAGCAGTGGGCCCGCCTTCTTATGGCCGTCCCACTTTGCGAGCACGAGGTTGGGAAGCCCGGCTACGGGTACGGCGCGCTGATAGCTGATTTCCTTCACTCGTTTGTCTTCGCCAACAAAGAGTTCCCACGTGTCGCCCGGCGAGTAGCCGCTCGCGGCATATTTGACCACGATTCGTTCTGCCGGAGTCTTTCCCAAGGGCGTTTCGGCCTTGCCCTCATCCGTCACGGTCGCACCGTCCCAAGCGACATGCAACGGCAGGAGCAACCAGTACTGATCATTGACGAACCCCGGATCAATGTCCTTCCTGACGGCATCGCTCTGGCTCTCGAGCTCCGAGCGCTTATAAGTGACCTTCACCGGCTTGCCTTCCTTGTCCTTTCCCTCGTATGTGACCGTATCGGTCTTCGGCTCCCATTCCCACGTTCTGGAAATCTTGCCCTCGATACCCCAGGTAAAGCGGATCGCCTCGACCTTGTCGAACGAATCGAGGCCGTAGGTCTTGGCCATCGCCTCGGCGAGCGGCGGCAGCTGTTGCGCACCGGCGGCGGCCGAGAGGAGCGACAGCATACAGAGGCCCAAGAGTCGGATCGCATGGAAGCGGCTCAGGTTAGTCATGAACGTCTTTCCCCGGTGAATTGAGCGGCTGTTGCTTGGCACGAGACCCGCCAGACTTGCGTATATAAAAGTCGGGCGGGCGCCGTGCTCGTCCTGTTCGTTGGTGTATTTCCATCATGACACACAGGAGGATTACCAGTCAGTGCCTCACGCGACACAGGTGGGTGCGGCGACCCGGAATCCAGGGCCCCGCGAAGAATCAGCTCGCGCTGCAGCCTTCGCGTTGCCTCGTGATTGAAGCATGCCGCAGGGCGAATGTTATTGCGCTTGTCCCTTGGTATCGGTGCAGCTGCTATCGCCACTCGATGACGACGCGCTCGTGGATCGATGCGCTCGGCAGGGAGAGCAGCGCCAGCCCCTGCTGCGCATTCCAGTTCCATGCGCCAGCGGGCCGGCCATTGACAGAGACCGCGGACGGCTTGGCGTCGGCGTAGATGCGCAGCTCGTATGAGCGGGCCGGCGGTTGCGCCGGGTAGCTGCCCTCGGCGGGATCGATTACCAGGCGCTGCCGGCCGTCATCGCCACTGCCGTGCGCCAAGAGCGTATGCGCATGTTGCTGTTCGTAATCCAGCGACACGCCGTTGTCTTCGTAGAGATCGAAGGTGCCGTTACCCGATCCGTAGACGTTCAGTATCAGATGGTCGAGCGGCATCGCATCCGAGTATTCGCTCGTGGCCTGCGCGGGGACGATCGCTCCTTCGCGCACGAACACCGGCGTCTCATCCACCGGGTAATGCGCGCTGAACGTGGTGCCGCCCGGGTAGTGCTTGCCTGAAAAGAAGTCACGCCAGTCCCCAGGCGGAAGATAGATCGTTTGCTCACCGCCGGGATCGACGACCGGCGCGACCAGCAGCTGCTCGCCGAAGAAGTACTCGTGTGGATGGCGATACGCTTCCTCGAGCTGCGGATATGCGAGATACAACGGTCGCAGGATGGGCGTGGCGTGCGTGTGCGCCTGCCAGGCAAAGCTGTAGATATAAGGAATCAGCTGCGTGCGCAGCGTGAAATATTTCCTCATCAGCTCGATGCCCGGCTGGCCGTAGACCCAAGGCATGCGCAGGTTACCCTCGCGCGGATTCTCATGGGCACCGTGCATGCGCAGAATGGCGCTGAAGGTGCCGAATTCGAGCCAGCGCGCATAGAGCTCGAAATCGATCTTGCCGCCGTGGAAGCCGCCGATGTCGTGACTGACGTAGGGGATGAGCACGTTGCCGCCGCGCGCAGCGAACGCGACTTCGTAGGCGAGCACCGGCCACTCGGAATACGCATCGCCGGTAAAGAAACCGGGATAGCGCTGGCTGCCCCAGTTCCCGTAGCGCCCGAGGATGAAAGCGCGCTTGCCGGTGTGCCGCTGGCTGAAATCGTAGAACACTTTGTTGGTCCACAGCTGCGGGTCGAGTCCCGGCATGGCCGTGGCTCCGCTGCCGCCGTCCACCCACCAGATATCCACGCCCTCATCCATCAGCGGGCCGTGCAGGTCGCGCATGAAAACCTCGGCCTGCTTCTCCTCCGAGAGATCGAAGCCGATGCGCTCGGGTGCCGGGGTGTCCCGCAGCGCCACCGGCCCGCGCAGGATCCCGCTGCCGTGCGTGTCGCCCTCGATCCGCAGCACTATCTCGTTGTCCCGACCGCCGGAAACGTTAGGGGCGATGTCCGTGTACGTCAGTCGCCGCGGCCAGTGATCGGGGCTGTGTGTCGCCTCGCGACCGTTCACGAACACGCGGTAATTGCCGCTCACTTCCCCGAGGTGGAGGTACAACGCCGTTGGCAGCTTCGCCGGCAATCGCACCCGTGCACGGTACCAGCCGGGGCCGTGATAACCGGGGTAGCCCTGCTGCTCCCAGGAGCGCGCGATCCGGATCGGCCGCCATGGTGCGCCGTGCCCGCTCGCGTACCACTTCTCGCTGAGACCCTGATTGTCGGGGTCCTTGGCGAAGCGAAAGAGGTGCGAGAGGTCCATGTCGAAGGTCGGCGTTGCGGGCGGCGCGCGGCCGAGGGCCGCCAGCACCCCGCTCGCGTGGCTGTCGCTGTATGACAGGATGCTCTCATCGGTATGGATGTAGCCGGGATGATCGTTGAGGCTCAGCTTCACACCGGCGGCGCGCAGGGAGCGCAGCAGCTCCTGCGGCTGCGGGATCAGCGGGCTCCAGTCATACCCGCCCTGCCAGCCGTAGTTGTGCCAGGCGAAATCCAACACCAGAACGTCGAACGGGATGTGGTCGCGGCGCATCCGCGCGACCTCGTTCATCAGGTACTGCTGGTTGTAGCGCTTGAAATCCGGTTGCTGCGACTGCGGTGTGCCGGGGAAGTACTCGAAGTTGAAATCGGTGATCCAGGCGCCGAGCGCGTAGCGCGGGATCATGGGAATGGAGCCGCACAGCTCGGCGTACTCTCTCAGCACGTGGCTGTAGTCGTGTCCGTAGGTGAAGAGATACCAGTCCTGTCCGAGCGGCTGCCGCCGCGGCTCGATCCAGCTGCGCTGCGCATTCAACACCGGCGTCGGGCTATCGTCGATGAAAGCGAAGCCGCTGCGGCTCAGCAACCCGGGTTGCGCCCGCCCGAGTATCAGATCGATGCCGGGGATCGCGTCGTTCACCGGGCTTTCGAGGTCCATCCCATCCTTCGGCAGGTTGGCCGCGCTCACGTTGTCGAGTGAATAGGTGAGCCCGCCGAGGTTGAGAGGATCCGGCTGACCCGGATGCCACTCGGGTGCAGCCGCGGCGCCATCGTTCCAGGTCACGGCCAGGTTCGCCGCGGTGAAAGCGCCGGATTGCAGACGGTAGCGCAGTGTCATCGCGCTGCTGGAGATGACCAGCCAGCCGTTCTGCTGGCGCTGCTCCACTGCGACTGCCGGCCAGTCGCGCTTCTGCACCACCGCCGTCGGCGCGTCGACGAAGGCCCCCGAGGGGGAATATTCCATCCGCACGAGCGACGGTGTCAGAAACTCGAAGCGCGCATTTCCGGCGGTGATTGCGGTCGTGGTTGACGCTGTGACGGCCCAGGACGCTGCCGCCGCCAGGGCGATCGACAGACCTGCCACGGCGACCGCAAAGGTGCGGTGAGTGCGCATGCGGGGTTGCAACGACCGGCGCGGGCTGCGGATCTAGCGCGCTGCTGACGACGGCGGCCGCTGGTCGGCGACGAGGACGTCCGCCTTCAGTCGAGTGGCACCGGGCAGCAGGTTCCGCGCCTGGCACGTGGCGTTGTAGTCGACGTTTCGCACCGTGAAGAGGGGCAGGACCTCCTGTGCGACCTGTTCAATGAGCTCGCAGTCTGCCGCTGCCTCCAGGACTTCGCGGTCCTGCAACAGGTCCACGCTCTTCCAATGCGCGCCGAGCCCAGGCCGCGCACCGGCGGGCTCCAGTACGTTCATGCTGATCTTCACACCAGCCAACGGGTCGGGCCCCGTGAGCTGGGTGCAGCCATAGCCGCGCACGTCGAGGTCCGGGCGCGCGCCGAGCTTGAGGAGAATGCTCTTCATCCGCGCCGCGAGTCCGCTGCAGGAGTACTCGGTCGTCGCGTGGCCGTAAACAAACGTAAGCTGCATCGGCACCCAGACGGCAAGCTCGCGGGTGGCTTCGACAGGACCTCCCGGGGCAGCGGCCGCCCAGGCGGATGAGCACGCGACCAGCGCCATCAACGTCAGTCTGAAGTGCATGACCATCCTCCGCGAGGCGCCCCACGTACCTGCAGGATGTCTTGGGGTCGACCTCAACGCGTATTGAAACACACAACGCTCGCGCCTCCCGTGTGGATGGCGTCCGGCATACAGCGCCAATCCGATGTTGCTAAGACGCAACAACCCTTGTTATGCATAATGATTCGCATTACATTCCGGTTACATATCGAGGTGCAAGGTCCGAGCGGTGATACGTCGGCGATGGAATTTACGACGTAAAGCATCCTCGGGACCGGCATCCTCGCTGCAGCTCCATCGGTTCATCACCCACGGGGAGGGGATCTGCCATGAGAGTAAAAAGCAACAAGACACTCCGGAGGAGTGCGCGTCTCGCCCGACGAGCATCCGCTTCATCAAGCGTTGAGCTTCCGCCAGCAATGCCATTGTGGCGACGGCCGGTGCTGAGAATCGGCGCCGCCAATACGGTGGCGGCTGCGGTCGCCGGCATTCTCTACGGCACCGGTGGCACCGCCATGGCGCAGGAAGCCGCGCCGGCGGTGGCAACCAGCGCCGTTGCGCCCGAGTCGCTGCAGGAAGTCGTGGTCACGGCGAGCGCGACGGGTGTCAAGAAACTGGACGCGAGCTACAGCATCGTCAGCGTCGACCAGAACCTCATCAAGGAAGCGAACCCCAAGAGCACGGCCGATCTGCTGAAGGTCTCCCCGGGCATCTGGCCGGAATCCTCCGGCGGACAGACCGGTGCCAACATCGAGGTCGCGGGCTTCCCGAGCGGCGGCGACGCGCCCTTCTTCACCACAATGATCGAAGGCATGCCGCTCTACGGCATGCCGAACCTCTCTTTCATGGATTCGAGCTCGTTCATCCGCATCGATGACACGATCGACCGTGTCGAGATCGTGCAGGGCGGACCCGGCGCCCTGTTCGGACCAGGACAGATGGGCGCTACGGCGAACTTCATCCTCCATCGTGGCACCGAGCAGACGACCGGTGCGGTGGGCTTCACCTACGGCAACGAGGGCCTGTGGCGTCTCGATGCCACTACCGGCTTCAAGATTGCGGACGGCTGGTATGGCTTCGTCGGCGGCTTTTATCGCGTGTCCGAGGGCGTGCGCCCGCCGCAGTTCCCATCCGACCAGGGGGGCCAGTTCACCGCAACGCTGAACCATGACCTGGATAACGGGTCGCTGTTCATCTGGGGGCGGGTGCTCGATGACAAGAACCAGTTCATCGTTCCGGTTCCGGTGATTCAGAGTGCCTCGGGAACGAGTTTCTCCGCTTATCCCGGTTTCTGTCCGCTCAAGTGCTCCTATGGCAGCTGGAACATACAGAACGTCACGCTGCCTAACCCGGCCGGTGGCTTCGAGGGCGCCAATCTCTCCAATGGGCGCGGCGGCAACCTCTACTTTGGGGGCATCAAGTACGACCAGCACTTTGGCAACGTGGAGGTCATGAATAACCTGATCCTCAATGGCGGCGGCCTCGACACCAACGCGCTCTTCTCGGGACCGAGCCCGCGACCCCTGAGCTACCTCCTGTACGGCTGCCAGGTACCGCAGCCGGCGGGGTACTGCGTCAATGGCGCACCCGTTGACATGCAGAACTATGGCATCGACCCCAAGACCGGAAACATTACCTACCCCAACGCCGGCGGCCCGGGCACGGGTCTGCCGCTTTCTTATAACGTCCAGGCGACCTACTCCGGCAGCGGCCTGGCGGTGCCCATGAACCAAACTGTGATCCAACAGGGCTGGTGGTACATCCAGAAGTCGCTGTCGAATTTCGCCGATGAGCTGCGGGCCAACTGGACGATATTCGAAGGCAACACCCTCACCGGCGGGGTCTACTTCGCCAAGTACAGCATGAATGACAACTGGTCACTCGGTAACCAGATGCTGATGACCAACACGCCGAATGCGACGGCAATCAACCTGCAGTACCTGGCGGGAGCAACCTGCACCACTCCCGGCACGACCAACGTCTGTCGTCTGACGAGCAACCAGGGCTTCGTCAACTGGAACAACAATTACAACATTCTCCAGCACGGTAACGCCCGCAATATTGCCGGGTACCTGTCAGATTCGTGGCGCATCGGCGGTTTCCTGATCGACGGCGGCGTGCGGCTCGAGAACATCGACGTCCGCTGGCGTGGTTGCGGCACAAATGATGCCAGCAAGACCCACGTGCAAATGGGAAGCGCATTCGACCTCTGGAACAATAACGTGCCCGTTTGCAGCGACGTCCAGGAATACGAGCACTACACCACGACCCGGCCCACTTTCACCGGTGGCATCAACTACGAGTTCAGCGATCACTTCAGCGTCTACGGGCGCGCCAACACGGGTAACCACTTCGACGACTTCGACAACAACATCCGCGGTTCCAATGGCAAGTACGCGCCCACGGAGACCGTCACGAACTACGAGGCCGGCGTGAAGTTCCAGGCACCCTGGGTGTACCTCGACGTCAGCGCCTATAAGCGCGACTTCACCGGTCTGCAGTACACTCAGTCTGACGCTGCGGGCGTCTCCACCGGCATCACATCCACGTACGGCGCCACGAGCAAGGGTGTCAATTTCGTTGGCACAGTGACGCCGCTTCAGAACTTCGTGATCCGGCTGGTCGGCGACTACATGGATGGACACTACCAGGACTACGTCGGGTGCCTGCCGTACTTTGACGTCTTCGGACGCCATCAGTGCGCGGAGGTCAACGGTGCGCCGCTGCAGCGGCAGCCGAAGTGGCAGATCCGGGTGACCCCGAGCTACACGGTCCCATGGAGCCAGGGTGATCTGACTGCGTTCGTGACCTACGAATACGTCGGTCAACGCTTCGAGGACCAGACGGGACTGCAGCCGTTGGGCACCTACTACATGCTCTCGGCGGGCATCGTCGCGAACATCAGCCGCAACTGGCAGCTCCGCGTCCAGGGCACGAACCTGACCAATCAGATCGGTCTCACGGAAGGCAACGCCCGCAAGACTGGTGCAGCGGCGGGTATCGGCAATGTGCTGCTGGCGCGGCCGATCGAGGGGCAGGAGATCAACGTCACCGCTTACTACAAGTTCTGAAGAGACACCCCGCGACCCACCGCGGGCCTGCCGTGCTCACTACGTGCCCCGGGTTGACAACAGCCCCGGGGCACGCGTCTTCTTGCGGCAATCGAACCGATGGTCGCGATGACTCCCGCATTGATCGACTCCATGCGGCGCATCAGTGAGCTGCTGCGCACGGGCCGCTTCGAGGCCGCACACCAGCAGCTCGAGGCGGTCGTCGCGGCCAACCCGGACTCCGTCGAAGCGCTGCGCCTGCTGGGCGGTACCAAGCAGGCACTCGGCGATCCCGTGGCGGCGGAAACGCTCTTGCGGCGGGCGCTCGAGCTCGATCCGAGCTGGACCCCGACGCTGGCAACGCTCGGTGAGCTGCTGCTCGGCAGCGGCCGTGGCAGCGAAGCCGAGGCGCTCCTGCAGCGGGCACTCGCCGGCTCACCGCCCTACCCGCGCGCGGCGCTGCTTCTCGCCCGTTACTACAACGACAGCGGCCGGCCGGCACAGGCGCTCGCCGTCGCCGCACCGCTCTGCCTCGCCGGCCGGGCCGATGCGGAGCTCGCTACGCAGCACATTGCCGCGCTCGCCGCCCTCGGTCGGGCACAGGAAGCCGTGGCCGCGTACCGGCGTATCGCGGCGGCAGCACCGCACAACCCCGCGGCGGCTCACGCGCTCGCCTTGGCGCTCAACATGACCGGTCAGTGCGAGGACGCCAGCCGCATCGCACAACAGGTGCTGACGAGCGGGCACAAGAGTGCTGCGCTCTACAACACTTATGCCCGCAGCCTCATCGCGCAGGGCGCACTCGAGCGTGCCGAGGCGGCGCTACGCGAGTGCCTCGCGCTCGAGCCACGGCTCGCCGATGCACACAGCAATCTCGCTCAGTTGATCTGGCTGCGCAGCGGCGATCTCACCCAGGCGACCGCGGAGCTCGAGCGGGCGTTGCAGAGCTTCGGGGGCGAGGAGACGCTCTGGGCTACCAAAGCCGCGATCCTCCAGGGCGGCGGCGACGCCCGCGGCGCGTACCAGTGCCTCGCTCCCTGGGCCGCTCGTGCGCAGGCACCGCCTGCGCTCTTGCTGCGGGCAGGTCTCGCGGCGCTCGAATTCGATCCCGGGACGGCGCTCGAGCTCGCCGAGCGCGCCCTGCGCGTGGTTCCCGCCAACGCTGCCGCGCGAACGCTGCGCGCCGCCGCCCGGCTCGGCGTCGGTGAGGCGGGCGCGGCGCTTGCGGACTGCGAAGCGCTCCTCACCAGCACTCCCGATGACCAGTATCTGATCGCGGTGCAGACTACTGCGTGGCGGCTGCTCGGCGATGAGCGCTACGCGCGGCTCTGCGACTACCGCAATCTCGTCGTACCCCGACAGCTCGAGACGCCGGCGCCGTGGCGGGACCTGCCCACGTTTCTCGCCGACCTCAGTGTGAGCCTCAACCGCCTGCACGACCCGCAGGGTCATGCGCTCCTTTTTCAGTCGCTGCGCCACGGTACCGAGACCACGCAAGACCTCTCGCGCAGCACGGATCCGGTGATCCAGGCGCTCTTCACGGCCTTTGCGGCGCCGATCCGTGACTACCTCGAGCACGTCGGCCACGGTAACGATCCGCTGCGCCGGCGGAATGCCGGCCGCTGGCGATTCAACGGCAGCTGGTCGGTGCGACTCCACAGCGCGGGCTTTCACGCCAACCACACGCATCCGCGCGGCTGGATCTCCTCCGCCTGTTACATCGAGCTTCCCGACTGCATGAGCGATGAGCGGAGCGATGAGGGCGTGCTCACCTTCGGTGAGCCGGGGATCGCGACCCAGCCTAAGCTCGGCGCCGAGTACTCGGTGCGGCCGCAGGTGGGGATGCTGGTGCTCTTCCCTTCTTATTTCTGGCACGGGACTGTGCCATTTCGCAGCAACCAGGCACGGCTCACCGTGGCATTCGATGCGGTGCCGGAGCGCTAGCTTTGTTCAGCGCTTGCCCGTCACCTCCTGATCCAGCGGGTTCGCATTGAACGCAATCGTGATGCGCGGCTCCTCGCCCTCGTGAGGCTCGACGTAGTGCTCCATCCAGCACGGGAACAGCACCAGCAAGCCATCGCTCGGGCGCAGGTGTACATCGGCGTGCCCGTTGGGCACCCCGCCCTTGACGTAGCCGTGAATCACTCCCGGGCGCGGATCGCGGAACACGAATTCGCCCGCGCCAGGGGGCACCTGCAGATAGAAGCTGCCCGAGAGGAGCGACCCCTCGTGCATGTGCAGGAAGTTGAATCCGCCGCGGTCGTGCAGGTTGATCCAGGATTGCAGGTAGAAACGGCGCTCGCCCTGCCCCATCTCCTGCAGCGCCGTGGTGCACGCAGCGCGAACGGCGTCGCGGAGAGGAGCGAATTCGGCCTGCTCGAGTACGCTCATGTCCTCGCTGTTCCAGCCCTGACGCACCGTTCGACCGGCTGGGTGCGGATGCGCGACCCGCATCGCGAGCACCGCCCCGACCCAGCGTTCCAGGTACGGATCGAGCGCGTCGAGATGTGCCTGCCAGATGCGTGTTGGAAAGAGATCGTGCGATTTGAGAACCGGCACCACGGCAGGGGTCGATGCCGGCGTCGATGCGGGTGTCAGCGACGCGGGCGTCTTGCCCCCGAGGTTGAAGGTGAAACTGAACTTGCCGCTCATCACCGATCCTTAGCGCAACTCGCGGATGCGGATGGCGCGAATGGCCAGTGATCCGGGGTGATCGCCCTGGATACCGATGAGCCCGGCGGCGGCCAGACCGTAGTTGGGATAGGACGAAAATTTGCTCGCGGCGACCCGGCTCTTCCAGTCCGCGCTCTTCAGATCGTATTCGACGACCTTCTTGCCGTTGAGCCAGTGCTCGACGTGGTTCCCCCTGACGACGAGCCGAGTTTTGTTCCAGTGATCGTACGGCAGCACGGCCCCGGCTGGCGCGCCATAGAGCGCGTAGTCGGATCCGGCGGCGGTCAATCGGCTCTTGCCGTCCTCGGTGTTCTCATCATCGAGCAGCTGATATTCCGGCGCGCTCCAGTAGATGTGATCGTACTCGCGGGTGCCGCGGTAGAAGATACCGCTGTTGCCGGCCTTGCCGATCTTCCACTCGAGCTCCAGCTCGAAGTTGCCGAAGGTGTCGGTGGTGACGAGGTCATCGACCTTGCCATCCTTCGAAACCACTCCACCTTCGACGTGCCACCCCGCCGGCAGGCCCGGCTCGTTCCAGCCGCGCCAGGCGGGCGCGCCGTGATCCTCGAGAAGCGAGCGCCAGGGACCGGGCGCGCTGCTCTGATCGGCAGCAACGAACGGTGCGGCGCAGCCGAGAATGGCCAGCGCGAGATACAGACTCTGCTTCATGGTGCGCACCCGTTGCCTCATCAAGATCATGGCAGGTTGAGCTTCCTGAGGAGCTCGGCCGGCGGCCCGTCAAAATGCGGGAGCGGCACGTTGCCGATGTAGCCGAGATCCTTGCGCCCGACCGGACTCGAGTAGAAGCCGGCAGCGGTGAGATCACGGTATACCGCAAAGAAGCGCGCCGCATCGCGCTGTGCCGGGGCGGCTCGCGTCGCGTCGCAGATGTCATCGCAGATGCCAGCCTGTTGTGCGGCGTCGAGTGCGACGAATCCCCTGCCGAAGCGGCGCGCAGCTTCGGCGTCGAGCCAGCCGAACCCTGCGAGTACGATCGGGCGGTCGCGCCGGCAATCCGGATACGGCGCACTCACCCACTCATCGATGAAATCAACGACGCCGACGCTGGTCGCGCTCCCCGAATACTCATCGGCCGGAATGATGAGGTCGGAGAGGACCGCAGCGAGCTGTCGCTGCGATACCGTGAGGGTGAGCGGCCAGACTTCCCCAGGATGGTAAGTCTTCAGGAGATCGGGATCGGTGCCGTAGCCCTTCAAGGCCAGCATCGGCTCAACCGGCGCCGCTTCAGCGGCCCAGGAGGGAAGCGCCCGCAGCAGTGGCGATGACGCACTTGCCGCCAGTACCCATTTGATGGTCGTACGCCGGTCCATTACAGCTCCCTGCGCCGGAGGCGCTCGAGAATATGATCCGCCGCACGCCAGGCGATAGCCATGATGGTGAGCGTCGGATTCTTGTCCGCGTTGGAAGCGAACACGGCGCCGTCGGTGATGAACAGGTTCGGCACATCCCATGTCTGGCACCACTGGTTGGTCACGGAGTTGCCGGCGTCGGACCCCATGATGGCGCCGCCGACTTCATGAATGATGAAGCCGCCGGGAGCGATGGCCTTGGCGCCATCCGTCAGCACCTCGCCGTGCACGCGCCCGCCCATCGCCTCGATGATGTCGACGAAGGTTCTCTGCATGTGTGCGGCCTGGCGCAGCTCGTGCTCCGACCACTGCCAGTGGAAGCGCAGCACCGGGATACCCCATTTGTCCTTGGCGCCGCCCGGATCGATCTCGCAGTAGGAGTTCTCGTTCGGAATCATCTCGCCGCGGCCATCGAACCCGATGAATGAGCCGTAGTAGCGGCGCACGTCCTGCTTGAACTTCACCCCGTAGCTGCCGCCCGTCAGCCACTCGATTCCGGCTGCGGTCGTGGGTCCCGGCATTTCCCGCCCGCCCCTGAACTCGATGTGGTAACCGCGCGCGAACCCGAGCTTGCCGGCGAGTTGCTCCTTGTAGAGCCACCAGGGAACGTAAAGCTGATGTCCGTCGGCTGCATCCTCGTTCATCGGTGGCAGGCTCTCGAGCAGCGGCACTTGCCCGCGTACGCTGCTGCCGACCGTATCCATCAGGTAGCGCCCGACCTTGCCGCTCGAGTTGGCGAGTCCCTGCGGGAACTGGCCGCTCTTCGAATTCAGCAGAATGCGTGCCGACTCGCAGGCGCTCGCCGCGAGGACAACCACGCGGGCGCTGGCGTGTCGCTGTCTGCCGGTCGTGCGGTCGATGAAGTTCACACCCGTCGCGCGGCCATCCCGACCGAGCGTGACCTCGTACACCATCGCGTCGGTCGTGATATCGAGATTGCCGCTCGCCAGTGCCGGCGGCAGATGCACCGTAATCGACTGATAGTTGGCACGCACCGAGCAGCCGCGGTTGCACGGGGTCGCCCACAGGCACGCTGAGCGGCTGCGCATCGCCTCGGCGGTGAGCTTCTGCGCGCTGGCGTTGCCGGGATACAGCCGGGCCGGATTCCGCTTGTGATCGAGCGCGCGCGTGAGGACCGCGCGACGGCCGGGGATGAGGGGTATCCCGAGGCGCGCTGCGCGCTGCTTCACGAGCAGATCGCTCACCAGCGGTGCGGGCGGCGGGAGAAGACACCCTGGTGGAGAAGTCGGTGTGTTCTCGAGCCCCTCGTTGCCGCCGTAGACGCCGATCAACAGCTCCACCTTGTCGTAATACGGTGCGAGATCCTCGTACGCGATCGGCCAGTCGAACCCGAGGCCATCGCGCCTGCGCGGCTTGAAGTCGTAGGGTCCGTTGCGCAGCGAGATGCGGCCCCAGTGACTGGTGCGGCCGCCCAGCATGCGCGCGCGCCACCACCAGAAGCTCCCGGCCGCAGCCTCGGTCATGCGGACATAAGGCTCCCCGGGTACCTGCCAACCGCCATCGACGGTCGCGTCGTAGAAGCCGAAGACCTTGTCGGGTGTCGGAACGCCGCCGAGCGGAGCCATGTCGGGTGTCTGGAACATGGGGGTCTCGTTCTCGGCGGAATACTTGCGACCCGCCTCGAGCATCAGGACCTTGGCACCGTCCATGCAGAGGGTATAGGCGGACTGGCCACCCGCAGCCCCCGAGCCGACCACGATGACGTCGTAGGCGCTCTGCTGTTTATCAGGCGTCACGAAAGGCATGCCAGCTCCGTCACCGGGAAGAGCTCAGTCTCACGATCGATACGCCTCGCGGCCGAAGCCCTGTACGGCGATGCCCTGAGCCGGAAGCACCTCGTGCTGCAGGGCATACATCGCCGCCGCGGCCTCATCGATCGCGCGCGTGAAGGCGAGCGATCCCGCGAGGATCGGCGCGAGACGCGCCTTGTCCTGTATGCGCGCCGGGGGAAACTCGTGCTCCACGACGAGGAAGGTCTTGTGCGGCTCGATGTTGAGAAGCTCGCGTGCCGCGAGCTGATGGTCGAGCCAGTCGACCGTCCGGTTCTGCAGGTAGGCGAGGGGATCATGGCGAGCGGTACCCGGCAGCTCGTGCTCGGCGAATACGGTCTGCTTCTTCCAGGCATTCTGCTGGGCTGCAGGGTCGGCGCGCGGTGTGTCGCCGTCGCGGTCGCCGCGCTGGATCGTCTGGCCCCCGTAGCCCCACGCCGAGATGCCGCGCGCATCGATCACCTGACCCTTGACGTGAAAGCCGCCGATCAGGAAGTCATAGCCCGTGTCCTTCAGGTACTGGAACACCGAACGGGTGTCCTGCCCCATGAGGATCGCGTGCGAGGGGTCATAGTGAATGCGGAATTGCCCGCCGACCCCGTGCCGTTCGCAGATGCGGTGCAGGGCAATCCAGGGACCGGGCGCGTAGGCAATGTTGTTGTGCCAGCTGTCGCTGGCATTCCAGCCGGGCATGGGACACTGCTCGACGCGGAAGGTGAGGTGGCGGGCCTTTGCCTCCTTCAGCAGCGGCACGAACACCTCCTCGAACATCGTCAGGTTCGCGTCCATGCCGAGACGCGGATTGCGGCCGACGAAGCCGGTCACGGCGTCCGCCCCGAGGAGCACCGCCGCGTCGAAGACGCGCAACATCAGCGCGTGCTTGCGGCGGCGCGCGGACTCATCCGCCGCCAGCATGTTGTCGAAGTAGGCGAGATCCGAGAGGCCCACGCGGGTCGCCTCCATGGCGCGGCGCACCCGCGCGGCACGCGCCGCGGTGAACGGTGCACGCAGATCGAGGGTATTGGCGACCGGGTCGAGCAGCGCTGCCGCCGGCACATCGCTCTCGCTCGGGTGGAGTGCAGCGGACAGCTCGATGTTCGGTGCACCGATCTCCACCGCGAACTCGAGCCACTCCTCGATGGCGAGGTCCGGGTCGGGATCCCGCCGCTCGCGCGGGGTCAGTTCCTGCAGTGCGGCGGTCAGGATGCTGAGCTTCATCGGCCGCGGCATGAACCCCGCCACCTCGCGCTGCGCCTTCCCGGAACTGTCCCGCTCCATCGCCATGCCTGCTCTTGATCCGACCTCAGCGCCGGGAAGCGGCCGCCGGAGTGGCCGCGGCGCCATGATACTCGACCTTCTCGTTGCGGAAGGTCACGGCGAAGAGCACGAAGACCACCGCCGCGAAGGCCGCGGGGTACAGCCAGATGGATCGCCAGTCGTGCACGCCGCCGACCGCGTAGCGATCGTCGATGAAGCCGGCGGCTGAGAACCCGATCAGCATGCCGAGCCCATAGGTCGCGAGGGTGATCAGGCCCTGCGCCGCCGCCTTGTGCTGTGCGCCGGCCTTGGAGTCGGTGTAGATCTGGCCGGAGACGAAAAAGAAGTCATAGCACACCCCATGCAGCGCGATGCCGACGATCAGCATGAAGGCGAGCTCGCCGGCATTGCCAAAAGCGAACAGCAGATAGCGACAGGCCCAGGCGAGCATGCCGATGAGCAGCGTCGTTTTCATGCCGAAAGTGCGCAGGAACAGCGGAATCGCCAGCATGAACACCACTTCGGACATCTGGCCGATGGTCTGCTTGCCGGTGGCGTTGGCGACGTGAATCTCGGTCAGGAATTGATTGGCGTTCTGGTAATAGAACGCGAGCGGAATGCAGATGAGGATCGAGGCCGCAAAAAACACCGCGAAATTCCGCTGGCGCAGCAACACCAGCGCATCGAGGCCGAGCAGGTGCGAAAGGCGCAGCGGCTGTGCGAGGCGCGGTAGGGGCGGCGTACGCGGCAGTGTGAAGCTGTAGATGCCGAGCGCAAACGATGCGAGCGAACACATGAGGAAGGTGTTTCGCAGCATGCCCTGGCTGATACCCGCGCGCGAATCCCAGGCGAACAGGTAACTGATCACGAGCCCGGCAACGATCCAGCCGATCGTGCCCCACACGCGCACACCGGAGAAGTGTCGCGCCGGCTCCGCCATCTGGCGGAACGAGATAGCGTTCACCAGCGCGAGCGTCGGCATGTACAGGATCATGTATGCGAGCACGTACGGATAGAACACGCCGAAGTCGCGGGCTGTGAACAGTGCGTACATGAGCAGGCCACCCGCGATGTGCAAGGCACCGAGCAGCCGCTCGGCGTTGACGTAACGGTCGGCGATCAGCCCGACGATGAAGGGCGCAATGATGGCGCCCCAGGACTGGGTGGAATAGGCGAGCCCGGTCTGAGCGCCGCTCGCGTGCAGGTTCGCGGCGAGATAGCTGCCCATGGTGACGAACCACCCGCCCCAGATGAAGAACTGCAGGAACATCATCACGCAGAGCCGCAGTCGGATCGTGCCGCTCACTCGCGCTTTCCTCGCGGCCTACAGGCTCTGCCACAACGATCCGGCGCGCGAGCTGGCGACGGCCTGCGCGATGAAGCGCAGGCCGCGCAGTCCCTCGTGCACCCCCGGGTAATCGCGCAGCGGCGGCTGACCGCTCGCAACCCGTCGCACATCCTGCATGAAGGCGCGATAGATGTTGGCAAAAGCCTCGAGATAGCCTTCCGGATGCCCGGGCGGCAGGCGCGTCGCCGCACGCGCTGCGGCGCCCATGTAGCCATGCCCCGTCCGCCAACGCTCCCACGGCCGGCCCGCGGGTTTGAACAGCAGTGTATTCGGCTCTTCCTGGTGCCACTCGAGTCCAGCCTGCGATCCATAAATGCGCAGCGACAGGCGATTCTCCTCGCCACAGGCGATCTGTGAGCACACCAGGGTTCCCTTGGCACCGCCGGCGAGCCGCAGCAGCAGGTGCGCATCATCATCGAGCAGCCGGCCTGCCACGAAGGAGGTGAGATCCGCACACACGGCTTCGATCGGGCGATCGGTCACATACTCCAGGAGGTTCGCCGCGTGGGTGCCGATGTCGGCGACGCTGCCGCCAAGCCCGGCACGTGCCGGATCCATTCTCCAGGTCGCCTGCCTGTTGCCACGGCGCTCGAGTGGCTCCATCAGCCAGTCCTGGGTGTATTCGATGAGACACAAGCGGAGGTCGCCCAGGCGGCCGCCCTGCACCATCTCGCGCGCCTGGCGAACCGCCGGATAGCCGGTCTAGGGATGGGTGAGCGCGAACAGCGTGGGACCGCCTTCGACGAGCCTCACCAGCTCCTCGCCCTCGGCGACCGTGAGCGCCAGCGGCTTGTCACAGACGACATGAATGTCCGCCTCGAGGAAGGCG
>Ga0306920_100004321_pt1 | contig 18209 bp, 17 predicted proteins | sample flu12Cox44000170_FD_204666 | JGI IMG/M metagenome (GOLD analysis project Ga0306920, IMG submission 204666) | Lab enrichment of tropical soil microbial communities from Luquillo Experimental Forest, Puerto Rico - flux4day.12C.oxic.44.000.170 (v2)... | ecosystem: Environmental > Terrestrial >... | reverse complement strand
TGGACCAGCTGCCTCCTAGGTAATTTTGGCCTCCGCTCGGCTGGGAGTTCCGCACTGGAGCAAAATTGTTCCCCTTCGTGCAAGGAATTTCTCTGACATGAGACTACCTCTTCGGAAGCGGAAATCGATGCCAGCCGAGGCCATTACGCAGCCAGCGCGCGAGCAGGTAAAAGACGCGAATCGGCACGACACATTTCTCCGGCTGATAGCGCAATACGATCCGGCCCTGCGGCGTTTGGCGGCCGGCTACGTCTGGCACGGGGCGGATAGGGAGGACTTGTTTCAGGAAATCGCGGTTGGGCTCTGGCAAGCGATCCCGAAATTTCGCGGCGATGCCAGCGAGCGGACCTGGCTGTACCGCATCGCCCACAACATCGCGATCTCCTCATCCACGCGGCTTCACCATCGCGCAAGACGCGAGAAAACGATGCCAGATGCTTTCGACCGCGCCTCCGGCGGTCCCGATAGCGAGCAGGAACTGTTACGCAATGAGAAGCGGGAATTGCTCCTGGAAGCAATCCGAGGTCTGCGGGCTGTAGATCGGCAAGTTGTGTTGCTGCACCTGGAGGGCTTGGATTACAGCGAAATTGAAGAGGTCAGCGGCCTCTCGCAATCGGCCATCGCAACTCGCTTAAGCCGTCTGCGCTACAAGCTTCGGAAATTGATGCAGAGCAGGGAGACGCGAGAGCTATGAACGGCAGAGACGAGTTGCGCGAACTTTGGTGTTCCCAGCCGTATGCGGGTGTAGCGAAAGGGGAAGAGCTCGTGAAACTGGTCGCGAAGAGAACGCAGCACTTTGACCGGGCCATCTTGGTGCGCAATATGTTGGAGTGCACGGCGGCAGTTGTGGTAGCGGCTCTGTTGACGCAGCTTGCGGTACGTGCTCACGGTCTGCAACGGGCCGGCTTCATCGTGATTGCCGCCAGTGCGGTTTGGATCGTCTATTACTTGTTGCGTTACGGTCGCGGGCCGGCAAATGCCGATCCTGATCAAGATCTTAACGCCTTCAAGCGCGCGTTGCTTGAGCGATATGACCGCCAGATTCGACTTCTGAAGTCGGTGAAGTACTGGTATTTGCTTCCCCCGTACATCGGACTGTTGATTGAGAGCGCTGGCAAGCTGCTGAACGACGCCAAGGTGGGCCAGTTACCGTGGCGCGATTTTTTGCTGCCGCTTTTCTACACTGCGTTTTTTGCGTTTGGGTGGTGGCTCAACGAGGTGCACGCGGTTGCACGACTGAGAACGGAGCGATCTCGACTGTTATCGCTCGCCGACGGACCCAACGATTCGGACGCGTGAGTTGAATTAATTCTTTGGGCTACTTGCTTGCAAAAGGAGATTGACGATGCAACGGAGGATATTGCTGATTACAGTGCTGGTGTTGAGCACTGCGTAGGCGGCGGCCGCCGCGAATATCGTCGGTGACTGGCAAGGGACACTGAAGGTGGGCTCAGCTGAGCTGCATCTTGTTCTGCACATCGCGCAAGGCGGCGACGGTCCGCTGAAGGCCACCCTGGACAGTGAGCCGTCCCCTTCCCCAGCATCCCGGTCGAAGTTTTCTCTCCCCCTTGGAAAACTTCCAGGGCCGTACACCGCGATTGTTTCATTGAATCGAAATGCCTGGTGTGCGGTCCGTATTCGTCGGGAGAGCAATAGCTGTTTTATCTCTTTTCAAAAAGCAGCCTCCGCATCTCCTTGTTTCCCATCACCCTTGCAATCTCTCTGAATGCGAAGAACGGTAGCAGCAAGACAAAACACATAACGCCCACCGCCAGGAGGCCCTTTGGATTCCACCCAAACATCGGTGGAATGCTATCCGCCACGCTATTTCCATGCCACACTCCCACCAGTACGCTCTCTACGATGTGAAAAGAGATGAGCACTACGGTGAAAATGAAGCACTTGTGTAAGATGGGATAGATCAGCGGCTTATTTTCGAACCGCCTTCCGAGGTGAAGTTGCTCACCGACGAGCAGCACCTTCGCGAAAATGAACGCATTAATAATTGCAAAGGTGTGTTCCTGTTGATCCAAATGACGCTGGGATAACACCAGGCTCTTATGGATCGAGAGCAGCCCAAAGACGACCCAAAGGTAGAGGAAGATTACGATGAAACGTTTGAACTCTTCGAAGGCTCTCCCCTTCAGATCGCGCGGCCGCGGAATTGAAAGGCTTTCATCCGCCATGTTTGTATTCCTCGACTGCTTGCCACGAGTGTATCCCATAGGCCACACTCTTAAACGTGAGGTAGGCAGCAAAATGCACCGCGGGAAGACCGCAGGCGGCGATTATGGGTGCCTCATGCATACGCCCCATCGTGTAAACCCTCCTGAGAAACGCACCTGTCGTCCGTCACTGCGGCTTGCGACTCAGCTCCCCTGGAGAATCGGAATTACATCGGTCGCTATCACTGGATCGCGCCGGCCGGATCAACGGCGTTTTCACTGGTCTCGGCTGCATCCCAATCGAGCGGCCCAAGATAGGAAGTGGGTGCGTTAAGGGATAAGCCGGCATTCAAACAGCTTGTTGCCGATAGGGCCAGCAACCTTGTCCAGAAAGTACTTTCGCATTTGCGGATCGTTGTGAAGGGCGGCGATGATTTTCTGCTCCGTTGCCTCTTTCTGCGCGGTAGGCGGTTGCTGCTTTTTTTGTGGCAGCTGCTGGCAGCCCGAAGTCTGGTACTTCTGAATGACTTTGTCAGCAACCCTGTCGACGATTGGGTACTGACTGCCAGCCTGACTCGGTAACAGTTGAGACACGGACAGCAGCAGGCAGCCCGTCAGCCATGTTCGGCGATTCGCAGCAGCAACGCGGTCAATCGCTGGCGCCCTTCTTCTGACAACACAGCCAGCAGCATTCTGATGTTCGCGTGCAGCTGCGCCAATCATCGTCACCCTGGACTTTCCTTTTGCGGTGAGGCACAGCGCGTATCGACGACGATCGGTCGCATTCGAACGGCGCTCCACCGGGACCTTCGATTCCAGCTCGTCTACTAAGGCCACACAAGGCGGCCTGGCGGGCTGCCCAGAGCAGCCGCGAGCGCCTGCTGGGTTATGCCCGGCGGCGTCCAGAATTCGTAGGATTCCAGCGTGCGCCGAGCTGAGGTCCATTGGCCGTAGACGTTCGGAAAACCTGGCCGCCGCATCGGTAACGTTCGATCTTGCGACGCCTGCGGCAGCGAGGGATCATCAGCCGAGGGAAACATGAGGGTTGAGCAAATGGTAGCTGCAAAAAAGGTCACTTAGGGCCATTTCCGTTCTTGAACGTAACCAGCTTGAAGAGAATCAAACCGCTTGTGCCGTATGATCTCGGGATGAATCTAAAGAAGCAAGGTCCTTTAAACCCCACTTTCAGCGGAAAAGACATAAACCCTAAACCGCCGCCGCATGGTCGTTCGAGAGAGTCAACGACAAGTTCATCGCAGCTGTTTCCGCTTGCTGAGGCGCCATGTCCTCTACCAGCCGAAGTGTGAACCGTGAAGATTGTTACCTTCAACATTAACAACATCAACAGACGGCTGGAGAACCTATTGGCCTGGCTCGCCAAAACTGGGCCGGATGTCGTCTGCCTCCAGGAGCTCAGGGCCGAGCAGCAAGCGTTTCCCGCTGGTAGGCTTCGAGCCCTCGGTTATCGCGCAGTCTGGGAGGGCGAGCGGTCATGGAACGGTGTGGCCATCCTGGCGCGAGACCGCGATCCCGTGCTGACCCGCGCAAGCCTGCCTGGGAATCCGAGGGATCGCCAGGCGCGGTACATTGAGGCGGCGGTAAATGGGGTCTTGATCACTTCCATTTACCTCCCGAACGGGAATCCTTACCCCGGCCCGAAGTTCAACTATAAGCTGGCCTGGTTCGAACGTCTCATCACGCACGCCGGTGACCTTATGGCGGCCGGTGTGCCCGTCGTATTGGCCGGTGATTACAATGTCGTCCCAACGGTACACGATATCTATCCCACACGATCCTTAGATAACAACGCACTGATCCAACCTGAGAGCCGCCGGGCCTTTGCGCGACTGTTGGCCCAGGGCTGGACGGATGCTCTGCGGAGCCTATATCCAGATGGGCCGCTATGGACGTTCTGGGATTACAAGCGCGAGCGGTGGGCGGCTGACAAAGGCATGCGGCTGGACCATCTCCTGCTCTCGCCGAAAATGTCAAAGCGACTTGTCGACGGTGGTATTGATCGGTGGATGCGTGGCGAGGAAAACGCGAGCGATCACGCTCCAGCCTGGATTGTGCTAGATCTTTGACTTGAGCTCGACTACTCAGTGGTTTTAAATTCGGCCAGAAGATCTGCTCCCAGTTATGTCAAGACTCGCCTCCAGAAGAAGTCCACGTAGAGTCGAAGCTGCAAGCATTTTGAGGTCCCGCGATGCACGGTACATGTGTACCCTCCCTTCGGCAGAGAGTCCTGGGATGTCAATTATTTCGTACACCCCTTGCAAGGTACGTGGCGACCATTGCCTCATGGGGTTCGCACAGCTGTGTGGAAGTCCTGTTTGCGATTGCAATCAAACGGCCAAAGGCGACATGCTTCGGCAACGGCCGGCCGACCCGGAGTTCGACTACTCGAGCGCTTGCATCGTTTGTCGGCAGACAAAATCCTATGAGCAAATTACGTAATTTTGGCTGCTATGTCACCTAGACTTGGACTAGAGGCGCAAGCTCGGCCTCCGCTCTCGCAGCATCCTCTTTTGTTGGGGGCTCGAGGGCGAATTGACAGGAGGCGCGCGCTACTTCTCTGCCAAGCGCGTGCAATTGTTCGGTCAGCTGGCCTTCTTGTGGAATCCCCTTTTCATCGAACAGTTTCCAGGCTTGTGCGATAGGCATCACCAACGGAACTGCCCAGCCACGAAGGGCACGCACGACGAATTCCATGGTGTTGACGGCTTGCAGACCCTGTACGCCGCCAGCGGTGCTAATGAGGCCCACTACCTTGTCGGTGAGATAGGGTGGATTGCGATTGCCCAGCAGCTTTAGCCAATCCAATGCGTTCTTGAAGGAACCACTGATCGTCCCGTTGTACATCGGGCTGCTCCAGACCAAGCCATCTGCTTCATAGACCGAATCACACATCCTTCTGACTGAATCCGGTGGATTCTCATTGGCTGGGTCATACATGGGAAGAGAGAGCTTCTTAATGTCGAGAAGTTCAGCAGTGGCACCGGCGTCTACCGCCCCTTCCAATGCGACTCTCAGCGCCGCCAGGCTAGTAGAATGCTGCGCTAGAGATCCTCCAAGGCCTACAACCTTCAATCGATCTTTTCCCATGCCGCCCTCCTGTTCCGTTTCTTCTGAACCCAGCACAACAAGTGCCGGCCTCATGCAATTGCAAAGGCGTTACCGCACAGATGCCCGATTTGGCAGGTACAGACTTATGAATGAAGGCTAAATCGCTAGTCCGCGGCATCGGCGGCCCGACCTCAGGGCACTTTTGGCAAGTGTACCGCAGGAGGAATTCATTCTTAAAGGAGGTGGTGTACCCGGCAGCCCGTATGCACAGGCAGCGGCTGGCAGAGGGCCCGGCGGGATGCGGCAACGATCCCAGCAGCTTCTCTTGTTCCTGCCCTCCTCCGCGAAGGCCAAATCCGACGCGCCATCATTTTGAATCGCGAGCAGCAGAAAATCTCCACCGTTCAACTTCGGCCGGGGCAGCCTTGGGTGCGAGCCGACCCAGAAATGCCAGTTGCAAAAACAATTTAGCAACCGTCCGCGATCATCCACTAACCAAACGGTTTTTCCTTCCTCAGGAGAGAGTCATGACGTCAGTTTGTGGCTCGGGCGCATTTTATAATCCGACGAGGAGGGAGGAAGCCACAATGAAAAGGTTCTTTTTCATGCTATTGAGGGACTCAGAAAAGGTATTCATCCTGGCTATTCCGCCATGGGCCGGGCCGGCACGAATCCACAATCCCGTTAGCGTGGCCCGTCCGGGCATGCACGCCAGCGACATTGCATTTTGGCCTGCGGCGACAGGAGTGAGGGGGTAAGTTGGCAGGGGTCATTCAACGGATGCCTTAAATTGTGCAAACTAGCCCACCTCTTTGTCCGCATTCTCTAGGGAACTTTCCTTGGGAGCCGTGGCGATTCAGAGCAGAGTTGTCGTAAGCAAGACTGAGGCCGGTACATCTCAGAGAATGTTGACGGCCCGTGCAGCCAACAGAACAACGATCAATAGGGAAATCAACGACTGGGTCATCACGAGCACTTTGGCCCAGCGTGAGAGTACAGCCGTATCCGTGGGCGAAAAAGCCGTACTGGTGTTAAAGGCCAGGAAAAGATAGTCCAGAAAGTTAGGGGACCACGCTTCTGAGGGGCCCCGTTGCAGCATTTGGGGAAACAGGAACGAGCTGTTGCGAGCGCTGCCGATGCGGTCGCGCTGCAGCGGACCGCCAGCATCGAGCTTCCAATACCAGAGGGCAAAAACCAGGACATTGGTAATCCAAAGCGCGCTTGCTGAGCGTAGCAGCTTCCCCGGTGCATAACTATGTTGCGGCAACCCCTGTACCAGCAGTACCAGGGAACCCATCAGGGCGAGAGTGAGCGCACCGTTAGCGATGAAGGTAAGGGCACGTGTGATGTTCTGGTGGCCTCGCTGATAAGTGAATACAATTGGGACCAGCAGAACCAAAATGATTCCCAGCAAGAGCCAGCGAGGACCTACAGAGAGCCGGTCTGGCAATGCCAGGTAGATGCACGCGTCGGCTATCATAGTCACGAATGCCGGCCAGCGGGGTTCGCGGACGAGAGTATTGCTCATAGGGCTGGGTCAGAGGATTCTGCAACTCGTGTTCCCATAATCGTATGTTCAGAGTGTGTAAGGAAGCAACGGCAGCTCAATTGAGTGCAGATTCTGCAATATCCGCCTCAGATCCTGCACCACCGGCCGGCCCCAGAGGTCTCGTCGTGATTAATTCTTTCCCGTCCTTCAAATGGCCGGTCTCGATAAACCGCTGTTTCATGAAACCGCCAGTTTACCGCGGGCAAGAACGCAAACCACTTGCCGGATGGTCGAACATCAGGTCTCCTATTTGCAATCCGCCGGCCGTGACCCAGTGATCCCGAACCTCTATCGTTTTGGTTTGGAGGCGGGGGTGTGGCCCCTCGCCTCCCTTCGTTCTGATCAGCAAAGCAACCAGAGAGGCGGGGACCGTGCTCCGACAATTAATTGGAAAGTTCGGAACAACGAACCGTTTGCAGAAAACTTGCCAGCCTTGCCGTGGCTTTGTACTGGGGAATCGGACCCAGCTCCTTGAAGGCGCTGGTAAACGCGTTCGACAGGCTCCACATGGTCCGGGGCTGGAATTCCTCATGCATAGGGTGAAAGTACAGCTCGTGCACTCGGCGCGCCAGGTGCTTAGGAAATCCAGCTTCCCCTTCGATGAACGCCTGGTAGATCAGAAGCTTCGCCGCCGCCGTGGACAGCTGCAGTGCCCGCCATTCTTCTACCTGTTTTTTCAATAGACCAAAGTTCCGCTGCATCCTGTCGACACCGATGGCCAGACTGTCGTCCAGGGAGAAGTGCTTCGAATGCTTCGCCAAAACAGGGGTATATTCCCCTTGGAACGCGAGGTTCTCACATACGAAGACTCTCAGGCCAACGGTGCAACTGAGGCGGAAGCTTTTGTCATGGCTATTGCGCACGCCAATGGCAAACCGGCATCGGTCGAAGCCGGAGCTGAGGTCCATTACTCCGAACATTCGCATCCCGTCCGACGAGACCGCGTATTCCTCTCGCACAACGCCCATGGAGCGGAAGCTGAGAGCTTCGATTAGCTTTTCCACCACAGCGATATGCGGTATGGGTTTGTGGGTTGCCGTAGCTGGCGGCGTTGCAACCCGGGCGAGTTCTTCTCGTGTCAGCTTTGCGCTGTAAGAACACAATGTCATGACTGGAGTCGGCGCGGGTGCGGGGCTGACGACGGCAGTAACAGGCTGATGCTGCTCGATAAGGTTGGGCATTGTATTTCCTCCAAGAATCGAAATCGGGAAGGCAGTAAACGGAGGCCGTCGCTCGCTGCGAATGAGTTGTGCCACTCCCGGCCCTTGCGACTGACGGTACCCTTCGTCTTCTGTCAAGGGTGTCTCAGCCACAGTGTTAACCGCTGCCGCTACGGCAGGGGCCAGCTGGTGGTTGCCACCTGCCTGCGAACCTTCACAGCCATAGTCTTGCGCGCGGCGGGTCGCCAAACGCGCTATTTTTTGTGGCGAACTTTACATACGGCCGAGAGCAATTCGTAACCCTTCGTCGTGGAAACTACACTGCAACTCCTGCTTACGCATCTCGCGCAGAGCGGATTTGGCGCTAGTCGGGCGGATTATTTCATAGATCGGCTTTGCTTCGGCTGAGTGATCTCGGAAGGAAAACGGTGGTTCTTGTGGCTAACTTCGTGACTCTTCTTGTTCGATCGCTCGTATCCACGGATCTGCCATGGCGGTGAAACTCGGCTTTCAGCCTTTATTTCACCAATCCCACTTTGACTGGGAGCTGGGGGTCTGTTCAGCTCTGACACGCGACCTGATGAGGTTCAGCCATCTCCTTGTAACTTGAAGGCCACAGCTCTTGCAACGTCGACCCGAACGAACCGAAAAAGCGGAAGGACGAGGTCCCCCGGAGCTTCCGAAAGCTAGGCGTGCAAATTTGCTCGTGGCCACTGGGGATGACGTACGCGCCCTCATCCTTTGTTAGAAGTAGTTATACTGCTAATATCAGACGGCTTGAACGCGGCTAAAGCGGGCGGTGCGGTTCCGGCTATGGCAGCGGCCCATCACTGGCGCTGGGCCTTCCCGCAAGGCATAATTCATGGGAGCCGGCGACGCCAACCGGACGGCAAGCGCCGGGGAGATCGTTTGCCTAGCCTTCACCTGTCCATATCAAACCGTTTGAAAAACCGGCAATCCGCCGCCTGCATGAAAGGTGAGTCATGAACCCAGCCGGGCATGAGAATTCTTCGCTCGTCTACACAGAGGCCACCGAACAGAAGCGGCTCAACGAGGCACGAGAGCGCGGCATTCCATGGAAGAAGTGGGGGCCGTACCTCAGCGAACGGCAGTGGGGTACCGTTCGCGAGGACTACAGCCAAGACGGCAATGCCTGGAATTACTTCACCCACGACCAGTCCCGTTCGCGCGCTTATCACTGGGGTGAAGACGGCCTGGCCGGAATTTCGGATGACAAGCAACGATTGTGTTTTGCCCTAGCGTTGTGGAACGGCCGCGACCCAATCTTGAAGGAGCGCTTGTTCGGCCTGACTAATAGCGAAGGGAACCACGGTGAGGACGTTAAGGAATATTACTTCTATATCGACAGCACGCCGACCCATTCGTACATGAAGTACCTGTACAAATATCCTCAGGGGGAATATCCATATCGCAATCTGGTGGAAACCAACCAGCGACGCTCCCGCGAAGACATGGAGTACGAACTTATCGACACCGGTATTTTCGATGACGACCGCTACTTTGATGTGTTCGTGGAATACGCAAAAGCCGACCCGGAGGATCTGCTGATCAAGGTCTCGGCCTACAATCGCGGCCCGGAGGCAGCCCAGCTACACGTTCTTCCCACTCTGTGGTACAGAAATACCTGGTCCTGGGGAGATGAGGATCAAAAACCGGTACTGCGTCAGTCGGCTGAAGGAGCCATTGAGGCTTCGCACGCCTTGCTGGGCGACTACACGCTGCGCTGTGAAGGAGCAGCAGAGTTGCTGTTTACGGAAAACGAATCGAACGCCACCCGGCTGTGGGGACGACCCAACCCTTCGCCCTACGTCAAAGACGCATTTCATGAATTTGTGATTCAGGGAAAGAAAGAGACAGTCAATCCCGGGAAGACAGGAAGTAAAGCCGCTGCCCACTATGTGCTCGACGTACCAGCGGGCGGAAGCAAGATTGTGCGCTTGCGGTTGAGCGGCAAGCCGATGGGCGATGCTTTCTCCGATTTCAACGGGATTCTTCAATCCCGTCTGGCAGAAGCGAACGAATTTTACGATCGCATTGCTCCCAGGAATTTAAGCGCAGACGAACGTCGCGTGCACCGCCAGGCGCTGTCCGGCATGCTGTGGTCTAAACAGTATTACTATTTCGATGTGGACAAGTGGCTGGAAGAGCACGGCTCTCATCCTTTGTTGGGAAGCGGAGTTAGCAGTGCGCGCAATGCCGAGTGGTTCCACATGCTGAACAGCGATGTTATCTCGATGCCGGACAAATGGGAGTACCCATGGTACGCCGCATGGGACCTGGCATTTCATACCATTGCCCTTTCGATGGTGGATTTCGACTTTGCCAAGGAGCAGCTCCTGCTGATGCTGCGGGATTTGTACGCCCACCCAAACGGACAGATTCCGGCCTATGAGTGGAATTTCAGCGACGTAAATCCGCCAGTGCATGCGTGGGCAACTTTATTCCTTTACCGAATCGAGAGTGAGTTAGGGCGGGCCGACCTCCACTTTCTGGAGCGCTCTTTCCAGGGACTGATGCTGAATTTCAACTGGTGGCTAAACCGCAAAGACCCTGAGGGCCGAAACGTGTTTGCCGGTGGCTTTCTTGGACTGGACAACATCGGGGTCTTTGATCGCAGCGCACCACTTCCTACGGGCGGGCATCTCGACCAGGCCGACGGTACAGCCTGGATGGCATTCTACTGCCTGTGCATGCTGGAGATTGCCATCATTCTTGCGGAGTATGACCGGGTATACGAGGAAATCTCTTTCCGTTTCCTCGAGCACTGGGCCTGGATTACCTACGCGATGGATCGAATCGGCGAGAATCGTGACGAGATGTGGGATAAGGAGGACGGCTTCTTCTACGATTTGCTTCATTTCCCGAATGGGGATGCCATGCGTTTGAAGATTCGTTCCATGGTGGGACTGCTACCGCTGTGTGCTGCAACCGTACTTGAGGAGGGCACTATGGCGCAGCATCCCCGGGTCCTTGCGCTCATTCAGCTGTTCCGCAAGCGGCACCCGGAAGTGGTGAAACAGATTGCCCCGACCGATGAGTCCTTTATCGGGTACGCGAACCGAAGGCTGGCTACCGTCTGCAATGAAAAGAAGCTGAGGCACATCCTGGCTTACATGCTTGATGAAAAGGAGTTCCTCAGTCCCTATGGCCTGCGCTCGGTTTCCAAATATCATCTTGATCATCCCTTCGAGTTTGATTTCGGCGGGCAAGCGTACCAGGTTCGATACCTGCCCGCCGAGTCGAACACCGACATGTTCGGCGGCAACTCCAACTGGCGTGGACCTGTTTGGATGCCCGTCAATACCCTCATCGTTCGCGGCCTGCTGAACATGTATCCCTTCTATGGCGACGATTTCAAGGTCGAGTGCCCTACCGGCTCCGGGAAACAGATGACGCTGTTTGAAGTGGCGCAGGAGATTGCCCGCCGCACGGCGAGCATCTTTCTCCGCGATGCCAATGGCAGGCGGCCGGTTTACGGAGGGACCAAAAAGTTCCAGGAGGACCCGTACTGGCGAGACTACATCCTGTTTTACGAATACTTCCATGGCGAAAACGGTGCCGGCCTGGGAGCAAGTCATCAGACGGGATGGACCGGACTGATTGCACGTTCTCTTGATTTTTTTGCACGCGTGAATGCCGAAGAGGCACTGCGCATGCCGACGGAGCTCATCGGCGAGGTGACAAAAGAACAAGTTGTCGGAAGCTGAGCTGCAGCAGCGTTCGCGATTTGCTTTACTCCCGGCTCAGGTCATCCAGAGGTCAAGCATTCCGTCGCACCGCCAAGCATGGCGATGATTGCTCACCCAGCCGCTATAATTAAGGCTTCATGAGTGGCCTTTTGTACGCGGCCGTGATCTATGTCCGCAGCCCGGTGGGCATGTTCGTAGAGGAAATGCGACGCGACTTGCATCCGGCGCATTTGCATGCCGATGCCCACATAACCATACTTCCCCCCCGCCAGCTCCGCGGCTCGGAAGAAGAGGCGATTCTGCAACTCAATTTGAGCTGCCGGAACATCGCCCCCTTCGACGTGACCATGGGCGACGTCGAGTCCTTTATCCCTACAACTCCAACCGTCTTCATTCGCGTGGCTCATGGTGCCTACCGGCTTCGTGAACTGCACGATCAGCTCAACATCGGAGCTCTTCTGTGCGCCGAGCCGTGGCCTTATATGCCGCACCTGACTATCGTGAAAATGGATACGCTGGAAGAGGCACGCAGGGTGGTTGCGCTGGCGCGTCCTCGCTGGGATCGCTGCGACGACAACCGCAAAATTCACATCGATTCCATCACCTTTGTGAAGGGCGCTGGCGAACGGTGGATGGACCTGGCGACGATGCCGCTTGGTCAGCAGGCGATGAAATAGGCGCCAAACACGGCTCCCCCATCTGCCGAAACTCCGGTCTCTTTAACCACTGCTCCCGACAACGCGGAGCATAGACCTGTGACCCGCACAGGGAATGCCCAGCCTCGATACAGCGCCTTCAGCCGATTGGAGCGCTGCAGCCGTCCGTTTAGATTACGATGTTGTGCGCTGTCGCGCAGCTCCACTCCCAAGCCACTATAGGTCGATAGTTGCCGCTTGCTCCGGAATCGGTGCAGCGTTTGCGTCAGGGCCAACAGGAGGGCGGCCCGAATCGGGCCGATGCAGGAAATCTGGCGGAATACTTTCACCGCCTTGTGCTTCCGGCTCTCGGCTGGTGCCGCAATGCCTGCAGCCCATCCCGATGTTGATAGAACAGCTCCGCGCGGCGACGCACCCCGGCTTGCCGGAGCTTGTCCTTCATTTTCGCAGTGCTTAAAAGCTCCGTCGTGGAACGTAGCCATAAGAAAATTTCTCAAAATCGGCACTTAGGTGCCATTGACTTGCCGCCAAAGTGCGGTTAGATTAACACCACTTCGGTGCAGCTTGAGCTATCGATTTGTGGGCCCAGGCTATAGGGTTGGGGACTTGTGTCACTGGTTAAGACCAGAATTTTTCCAGCCACAATAGTCACCGTTACAGCAATGATGTGCAGTGCCGGTAGCTTCGTCTGGCAGTGGATCGGAGTGTTCGCACCCAACCACTATCCTTTAGTGTTATCTACCTGCCTGAAGAGTTTCTCCTTTTTTTTCATTTGGGCCTCATAAGATGTCTCTTATCAGGACAGAATAGACTTTGCCATTCATAAGGATAGTATTTCGGCTTATGTCAGAAAACTTTCGCAAACCTTTATTGGCCGTTCTGTTTTTTCTTTTCTCGTCGATGTGTGTTGGTCAGGCTCCTCCGATCGCGGACACCTACGTCGCTAGCGGCACACCCAACAAGAACTACGGGACTAACTCTACCCTAGCGGTGCAAAATGGTGTGACTAGCTACATCCAGTTCAACCTAGCTGGAATGCCTTCCGGCGCAACTGTGAGCCGCGCGACACTTATTCTGTATGTGGATGCAGTCACGGCAGGGGGGACATTTGACGTTTATCAGGTAAACGGTGCGTGGACTGAGGGCGGCTTAACTTATAACAACAGGCCTGCGTTGGGATCGTCAGCGACCGGCAACAAACCAACTACCCTGACAACTGCTAATGTTTTTCTAGTTATCGATATTACGTCACTTGTGCAAAGCTGGCTGAATGGCTTGAATACAAACTATGGAGTGGCGATGGTGCTGAGCGGCACTAGCGGCAGTTTTTCCTTTGACAGCAAGGAGAGTACGACCTACAGCCACCTGCCGCAGCTTATCGTTTACTTCAATGGTCCCGCTGGACCGCCGGGGCCACAAGGTCCCCAAGGACCAGGGGGGCTTTCGGGACCGCCTGGTCCGCAAGGTGTTCAGGGTCCTAGCGGACCGGCGGGAACCAACGGTGTCAGCTTCAAGTTTCGAAGTGCCTTCAACAACTCCGTGGCCTATGCGGTAAACGATGTGGTGACCTACGGCGGCTCTACCTACATCGCCATCGCCGGTAACCAGGGGCCAAGCAACCCGACGCCAGATGCGAATCCGGCTGCCTGGAGCCTGATGGCACAACAGGGCACTACGGGTCCGGCAGGACCGCAAGGACCACCGGGTGTTGCTGGACCGATGGGACTGCAAGGGCTGGGGGGTGCGACAGGACCACCCGGTCCACAGGGAGTGCAGGGATCGACCGGACAGGCCGGAGCCGATGGTGTCAGCTTCAATTTTCGAAGTGCCTTCAACGACTCCGTGGCCTATGCGGTAAACGATGTGGCGACCTACGACGGCTCTACCTACATCGCCATCGCCGGTAACCAGGGGCCAAGCAACCCGACGCCAGATGCGAATCCGGCTGCCTGGAGCCTGATGGCACAACAGGGCACTACGGGTCCGGCAGGACCACAAGGACCACCGGGTGTTGCTGGACCGATGGGACTGCAAGGGCTGGTGGGTGCGACAGGACCACCCGGTCCACAGGGAGTGCAAGGGCCCACCGGACCTTTAATTCCCGGCTTGTCATCAGACGGCAGCAATGGCATCAATATAGTCGGCGGGATAAAAGCCGGTTCTGGGCCGACTAGCATCGGTGTGATGCTACAACCAGGAACATCATGCCCTGTTCCAGCGGGTGCAGATGCGGCCTTGTGCGTAGGAACCGACAACAAATTCCACTGTACCCTCTCGGCAGCGAAGGGCGGGGGACCGTGCTAACTGACTGGGCAACTAATGACTCGAGAAATTCTGGCCGTCTTTACCGCGTCTTCGTGCGACATAGCTTCAGAGCAATGCCCGACATTCTCAGCAAATCACCGACAAACATGGTGAGCGCACTGATACCAACACGGAAAGCATCGTCGACCTCAAAAAGGTCAATGATGCCACCGGGTACCTGCGTCTATAACCGGAGCGCCGACGTATTGCATGGCGCAATCCGAAATATCGAGGATTGCCGGTAAAGCAGTAATCACCGCGAACCGCTCTACTCGTATTCGCACTATAACCAGAGCACGGCGGGCGCAACCTACGAGTTTACTGACCCGATTCGTGCCGAGTCGCGCCGGGTAAGGAGGTATTTGCATCGCTGGCCGATGGCAGGTTCAGCTTTGGAAATTCGGCTCAATGCGAATGCATTCGCAACCAACGCAGGTTCCAATAGCTGTGAGCCGCAGCGCAAGAATATGTAGGTCAACGTTTAGTAAGGTCGATGGTGCAAACACGTGATGAGTAACTAGTGGGTATTTGCCATGGGGTTTAAGCAGACAGCGAAACGGGTACTCCTTCTCCTGTAAACCGGACTGCGGGCTTAAATTACACCACTACTGCCTCTTCGCTGTTCGCCCGTATTGTATGGACTATTGGATTGGCAAGGGATCGATGCCTACTTTCACATTTGTAAAGCCACTCATCGTCGTTATAGGTCTTTGTCTGATATCACAGGCACAGGTCGTATTCAGCTCCGGTGCACAAATCACAGGAGGCACCCTGACCCCCATCGGGTTGCCCGCCAGCTTTCCACTCACTGGGGCCACTAGTTACAACCTGAACATGAGCTCGGTACCGGTGTCAACGCTCGGCCCGTGGGCAATGAGCCGCTTCACGCTTATAAATGCAAATGGCAAAGATTTCACGCCCTATCGTGGTGCAAACAATGCTTGGGTCACATACTTTGGTGGCTGTTGTGTTTACGGCTTCCAGACATATAAGTACATCTTTTCCATGGCCGCCACCCAGGGGTTCAGCAATCCCGAAGGCGCATTTGTGCACATCACGACCGATTACACCACCGCTGATACCTACGCCAGCTATGATCAGTTCGACTATGAGGAAATGCCCACGGCCAACGGTTACGGGTCGCCCATCCAAGCTGTCAATGGCGTATTCGTTTACAACGGTATGATGTACATCGACAAGACGGTGCAGAGCTATTGTCCGCAGCCAGGAACGGCGGGCACATGCCCGACGTACACCGCTGCGCCCTATACCTTTACGTACCAGCTTTATTTCGGTAATCAGATTCCTTTCGACACCGCGAACCTCGTCATCAGCTCAAGCACAGCCACGGGCGTGGCCTACCAATACTGGAACGGTTCGGCGTGGACCAATTTCACGCCAATCACCGACACCACCTCCGGCATGACCGCCACGGGGCAAATCGTCAACCCTCCTCCATCCGACTGGGTCCGAACTGTGGTCAATGGCTCGCAGAGCAAATACTGGTGGCGTATAACACTTGGCGGCGGTTCGGTGACCATCAATCGGCTCTATGGCGTTGCGCCCAAGACTGGAACGACAGCGTGGGGCTATAGTCGTTCGGCGTGCGTCAGCCAACTCATCAACGTCGGCACCGACGTGGAGTATTGCGGCACCCCGGGAACGGGACACTCAGCTCACTTCCTGCAACAGTCGCGGGCGCTCACTGGTTACATTACATTCTGGCTAAACCCCAGTTACAAGCAGGGTGCGAAACTAATTGCCGCGTACGTGGAGCAGGCCGCAGCCGCGGGCAGCCTCAAATACCCCGGCCAGAATGGCATCCTGCTCGACAACGCCGGCGGGTCGCCTACGGCAAAAATTTCGGGACTGTCCACGTCGAGCACAGACTTCGATAATGTTACGTATTCGACGTGGCAGGCGGCGTGGGCGGACACCTATACAGCCACCCATGCCTTGTTCAATGCCGACTACGGCACTACTCCGAAGTGGTGGGACGGTGTAAACGTTGGAACCCCCTCCAACACTGCGCTGAATGGCAGGCTGGACACCGCTATGAACTGGACCTTGAGCGAGAATTTCGAGCTTACCAACAATGCCCTGAATGCAAACACCGCGGCGGAATTGTATTTCTGCAATAATACCCTTTGGTGCCCGATGGGATTGGGTAGCAACCCCAACAATTCGATTCTGATGGATTCAATTCTGGGCAATCAGATTGCCGGCGTTCTGGATGGCAGTGGATCGACGGTCGGCAACTACCACCTGTGGGATATGGCGGACCGCGACCCGATGATGGCTCTGGCGATGTTCTGGATATACCGCACGGACAACGTCGGGTTTATTTATAACACGGTCGGCTTCAACTATTTTGGCGTGCTAGATGATTACTACTACTTTGTGAACAGCAATGCAACCTTAAATGGACCGATTTCACCAGCGGTTTGTACCAGCGCTTCACCATGCTCTATTCCGTTGACGCAAGCACTGGGCGTGCCTTGTCCAAAAGGATGGGAAGTGGGCTGCGTAATCCGTATCGGAGGTAAGGATGTAGCGCAAGTCTCGAATTATTCGGGCGCGACACTGAGTGCCACAACAAAAGCAATCGTCAATTCCTATTCACCTGGCGCAACGATTGAATATGTGGTGCAAAGTAACCAGTCGATGGATTCACCATTGCACACACCGATTTATATGTACGGCTCGTGGTTCCCTGCGATGGCGGTGAACCTAGGAACGCCTGACAGCACCTACGGATTCAACTATCCTTGTAATGGTAGTTATCTGCAAGCATCTCCCGGGTGCCTCGCCGTCACGGGTTTGTCAGCCAAGGGGGCGGGGAGTACATGCAACAACGCCAATCGTAACTGGTGCTCACCTTTGCTCCGACGAGATTTTACAGGCGGCCCGCATGGCTATACACTGGTGTTAGTGAGGCCAGCCTCTTACCAGAACCGCGTAATGGGTTCCACAGAGTACGACGTACCGGGAGCGCCCTATTCCCTCCCTTCGGCGATGTATCAATTGCACGCAGATGGCTCTTTCACAGGACCAATATCTTCAGTCACTCTGAAGGGCGGGGAAGCTGGAATCTTCGTATCCCATTGAGGTCTATGTGAGACTCTTGCTCTCGATATTCGGTTCTGAATAGGAATCCAAACAGCGGCCTGGTCGCAACGGTACTTGTTCAAAGTGTCCAAAACGCGCCGCCGCACGCACATCCACACATCTGCGTTTATTGATTAAGTAACAGCGCCAAGTGCACTTGCGGCCTGAAAGATGGATCCCGGGCTCGGGACAACTCTGGGCTATCTCGGAACCTCCTTGCTGAGGCTGGCGATTCGAGACCTCGGACATCGAGCAGCGCTGCTCACCACCGCCCAGACGCCGAAAGAGCATCGTGCACTGGTCCAATACTACCGCCAGAGAAGCTCAGCAAAAGCGTGGCGAAGAGCAACACTACATGGAAATTGAAGCCCTATCGGCATCATCTGCCTCGGGTTGACGCCTACCGTAACACGTCCACAGCGAATTATTGCGGGCGCTTGACCGAGGAGGCGGGGGAACTTGCTATGGCGGATGAACGGCTGGCAATTCTC